>Ga0058702_10000073_pt1 | contig 99990 bp, 97 predicted proteins | sample AgamicOrSfe_FD_83781 | JGI IMG/M metagenome (GOLD analysis project Ga0058702, IMG submission 83781) | Agave microbial communities from Guanajuato, Mexico - Or.Sf.e | ecosystem: Host-associated > Plants > Phyllosphere > Phylloplane/Leaf | place: Guanajuato, Mexico | collected 2012-05-30 | reverse complement strand
GTGCGGAGGGGGAGGGAGATGCTCCGCGTCGCTGGGCGGAGGACCATTGTGTGTTGTGAGGTTTGTGTGTCGAGTGTTAACTGGTCGTTCAGATGGACAGGTAGAAGACACGATATTCAGGTAGATGGTCGTGTAGGACTGGAAGGAGATGAAGTCATTGGAGACTGCTCGGCGTTTGCGGGGATCGAGTTTGGGGTCGAAATGTCCTTGGAATCTCACCTTCCTCTGTCAACAACACCACAATATCTCGTTTGTTGAGCGCAGAACAAGTATAGATTGTTGTTCAGCATGCGCTGTTCAAGCATGTCAGGTAAGTGCTATTGATCGCTGACTTATATCATGGCAATGGAGCACAGTCGAAGTCGTGGTGAGAAAATGAACCTTACAAGGTGACTTGGCGGGTTTTACGAGAGATACTGTAGGTCAAGTGAAGGTACAGTATTTTTGGATGTGTATACCTTATGAGCATTGAGTTTTTCAGACAAGGTACACCAACAGAGACTTGCCCAGAATCAAGGCCCTCTCGCATCAGGATGCGGATATGCCGACGAACCATACATCTCGATCCCGTCTTGATCACGCTCAGCACTCTTGTTAGGTCGATACGTCTCTTCGTAAGGTCTCGGCTCCAGCGAACTTCCACTGATCTCCTCGGTCTCCTCGTTTTCGATCTCTTCCGGCAGGATCAGATTGAGGATCAGCGCAATGACTGCACTGACAAGAAAACCAGTCTCCATGATGAGCACGATGGCGTTAAAGAAGCCCGTCAAAGCGGTATTGGGTCCTTTGTAGGTGAAGACATAAGAGAACCAGCTGTCGAATTTGTTAGCGGAGAAGTAGTCCGTCGGGTTGGGCGACTTACGTTGGAACAAGAATAGCACCGAAACCCGGCGCTAACGCAGCGGCGAGGATGAACCGGTTGCGGCGAGTGAAGGCGATGGTCGAGATGATACGGATGCCAGAGACAGCGATGGAACCAAACAGGAACGTTGTCATACCGCCCAAGACTGCAGATGGAATGGCGACTAGTGCTGCGGCGAATTTGCTGAAGATGCCCATGATCAACAACCAGACACAACAAGCATACCCGGCCTTTCTGTTCGCGCAGCGTGTCAGGGCAATGACACCATTGTTCTGTGCGAAGACGGACATTGGTGTGATTGTGCAGAGACCAGCGATGATACCATTCAAACCATCAGCCAAGACACCTCCCTGGATCCTGCTGTCGAACTCCGGACCGTCAACTTCGAGACGAGAAACATCGCAGGTGGCAGTGATATCGCCAATGGCTTCCATAGCGAGTGTCACGTAGACGGCGAGAAGAGGCAGGACCAAGGGACCATACACGGTGAGCTTGAAAGTGTGGACCCAGATGAAGCTGGCAACAGGCGCAGCGTCAATGCCACTACGGTCAAAGTAGCCACATGCAGCAGCAATGATACATCCGACGAGGAGACCAATGGCGACAGCGCAAGACTTCATGATGGGCGCACCGAAGCGCTCGCAGAGGATGACAGTCAAGAGCACTGAGAAGCCGAGACCGATGAACTGGGCGCTTCCCCACGGCAAGGCATGTGGCGCGCTGGTATCAGGACACAGGCTGTACATGCCAGTCTCTGGTCTCGCCAAACAGCCACCAGAACCGCCCGCCCAGTCCTCGAAGCCAGAAGTGATGAGCGAGACACCAATGAGCATGACGGTGGGACCAGTGACAAGCGGGGGAAACAGCTTCTTCAAGATCTTGGTCGAGGAAAATGCCATCAGCACTTCGAGAAGACCACAGACGGCTGCCGTTCCGATTAATGCGCCGTAGCCATCGGGACAGGGCAGTGGATTTCCCTGAGCATCACTCGGGCAGTAACCAGAAGTGTACATCTGCGCCAGCGCGCCAGTAGCGACCGGGATCGTAGCGAACGAGGTCCCTACAACGGAGATCAGACCGGTGCCGACGTAGTAGGGCGTCTTGTAGATGCCAAAGCGCGTGATCTGCACGGCAGAGAGAATGGCGCAGACGATCAGCGAAGTGCTGACGAGGTACTGCTGCTGCTCCTGCACGAGATTGGCGCTGCTGGCGAGGATGATGGGCGGCGTGATGATGCCTGCCAGCATGGCGAGCGAGTGCTGGAGACCGAGAACCACGGCGAGAAGGACTGGCATGCGGTCATTGAGGCCGAAGAAGGGGGAGGCGCGGCGGGCGGTTTTGGTGAATGGGATGCGCGGTGTGAAGAGGAATGCGTAGTCGTAGTCGCCTATTAGGCCATCTCTGGGTATCGTCAAAAAAGGGGGGTCGCAATGCGAAGTGTTATGGTGGAACGTACTTGGTAGTGAAAGCTCTCGCCAGTCGACGGGCTTTGTCGCCGAATGATTGCTTCGGCGTATTATCTGGACCAAGCATTGTTATAGCCGGTGGAAGTGTACAGTCTAGATGTCTTTCTTCTCAGATCTGCGACAGATAATAGTAAAATGCTTAAAATATACAAGCTTCAATGTTTGATGTCGTTGGACTCGTTCAAATGTGGGACGATGGATGATTGTTATGACTTAAGAAACCTTTTTCGTCGTGTATAGATATGCAACTTGATAGGAGATACCTTTCGAAGCACTGCGTAACACGGCGTTCGCCTCAAAGAATAACGATCGCTCTAGAAGCAATCGATAAACTGTGATTAGAGATGCGATAGAGTAATGATAAGAACCTTGAAAGTTCGGCGTGTTCCGACCTATAGCAAAGTAAACTTTTTAATTTTATGCGGGGAATCCGTCCGCCGGAAGGTGCCGATCATGGGCCGATTATCAGTTTAGGTTGTTGCCTTATCAATCCTGATATTTACCTTACATGAACAGTGCTGATAATTCTCATGTTCCCCAAGACCCGGCTAAATTGGAGATTAAGGTACGGAGTATTGCGAAATGTCTCGAACGGCCAATCTCTCCCGACGCATCCAGCATCAAATCAAATATTGATGTTGGATTAGTAATGGTATAGACGTTGTCTGCCGAGGCGTTCACGTGAACCAGGAAACATTTGGGTGCGATGACGCAACAATCGCGGGTGATCTGTTTTGTCACGCAGGCATCCGCGATTCGTGCAGTGAGTGGGACTCGAATATGCCATTTCCGATGACTTGCAATTTCTGATCTTGTTTCTACGAAGACAGGTCCACGACAAAGTACTGAACGAAACTGACGACTGGAACAACTCTGAACGAGACGACAAGGTCCCAGCACGCTGCCTAAACACGAAAACCGATTACAGGCAGCCATTATGCACATCTCCAGAACTCGACCATGCTGAGGATAGATCAAGCACACTGCAAACATGGAAAACTCAGCGAATAGATACATTAGAGAGGTCCTACACCATATAGAACCACCTCCCCCGATTGAAGCTCGATTCTTCTACACCTCACACCGCTCGCTATTGACGATCCTCTATCGCCTGTCCCTCCACCAGCAACCGCCAGTGCTTCCACCGCGGGCAAACCTCCTCGGCCATTTTCCGAGTACGATAACACTGCCCTCGACAAGGCATGGCACGAGCTTCGTCGCAAGATCCTGCAATACCACGAAGAAAGAGGTGAAAAGTCCCACTCGGTTACAGCGCCTGGAAAAGACCTTGATTCAGAGCGGACCAAGGGCAAGCGGGCAGTGAACGAGTTGTCATCATACCCTGTTACGAGGCCAAGAGGTGCATCTCTAGACGTTGGACTGGGAGACAGGCCCGGAAGCCGCCAAGGTCGAGGAGAAGGTATTTACTCGTCGAGTTCGGGATCCAACAGGAATGTTGACAAGATTCCTGGGGGTTCCAGTCTTAGAACGAGTCTGGACGCTCTAGATGCTTCCACCCTACAGCCCGAACCAGATGTTCCGGCCACTACTGGCACTCCATTCATTCGCGCCCCTTCCAGAAAAGATGTGCGAGCCGAGGGCTCCCAGAGGGCTACGAGTCGCCCCAGACCAGAGCCTCATGCTCTCGATAGCTATGAGTGGGATGATTCGGCAGCGCATCCCCAAGCTAATTCTCACCCGATTTCAGCTGCCGCACAGAAAGCTTCGAAAGGACCCTCTACGACGGTACCAGTAGGCGTATCTCGTCTGCATAGCGTTTCAATGCCCGATATGCTAATGCAACCCATCTACTGGGCTCCTATGAACGATGTTGCTCCAGTTATGAGAGGAACATGGTTCTATAAAGACACCATGCTACCTATCGAAACCCCCGTCGCAAACATGCTTGAAGTGGGATACACCGAACTCCAAGCCTGGACAAGCACGTGGCAAGACGAGCTCGACAGCGCTTGCTCCATTGGCGCCATTGGAGAGGAGAAGATTGTCCGTATGCTCTGGCCAGAGCCGAATAGACCACGATCTCAGCCCGATAGTCGACCATCTACGGTAAGAGGCGAAGTCACGAACATGATATCCGAGGGCTTCGTCGATGCAGCCGAAGAGACAGTGGAGAAACGGCAAGAAAGAGAGCTTGAGGCCGCTTGCGACATTATCGATGTAACCTCTGGAGCTGGTGGGAGTGACAACAAGGCCGCCGGCACAGTCAACTACGGCAGATACGGACCACCAAGAACATATTCGCAGTCTGGAGCCATTTACCTCAACGCGCAGGAAGCCGTCATCCTTAAACCGAGTCTCTTACCATCTGACTACTATGGCCGACGACCCTTGGCCAACTACCTTCGCAAGAACCGCAAGATTGGCATACCCGTCGTACGAGGATTTGACCAGAAGGAATGGGACAAGTTGTATCCGGTCAAGATTGGAACTAAGACGGCCAAGGCCTATGAGGGTGTTTCGGCATCGCAAGCTGGCAACAAGCGACAGGGTCAAGATCCAGAGCTCGCTCAGTCAGATCGACCCGTGGTGACGGATCTGGTCTTTGTCATTCACGGTATCGGACAGAAGCTGTCCGAAAGAGTTGAGAGCTATCACTTTACACATGCCATGAATTCATTTCGACGTGAGATCAATGTCGAGCTTGGCACTGACGTGGTAAAATCACAACTTGACCAAGACACCGGCGGAATCATGGTACTCCCAGTCAACTGGCGTCAAAACTTGTCGTTCGAGGAAGGTGGCTATCGCGATGAAGAACGTGATACCAACGACAACAACTTTACCCTCAAAGACATTACCCCGGACACACTCCCATCTGTCCGCAACATTGTCTCGGACGTCATGCTCGACATTCCATACTACCTATCCCATCATCAACCGAAGATGGTGGCAGCAGTCATTAGAGAAGCGAACCGAATCTACAAACTCTGGTGCGCCAACAATCCAGGTTTCTCATCTTACGGCCGCGTGCACATGATCGCACACTCCCTCGGTAGCGTCATGGCGCTCGACGTGCTGTCCTCACAACCAACCACGGTCCCCTCCGCCCTCTCCGACCCAACAACAATCGACCTCGACACAGCCAAGATCCCACACCTCCTCTTCAACACAAACAATCTCTTCTGCGCCGGCAGCCCCGCCGGCTTCTTCCTTCTCCTCAAAAAAGCTACCCTCCGGCCACGCATCGACAGCCCCAAAGCCAGCGACAGCAACAACACGCCCTCCATCAGCGGCCGCCAAGGCGACTACGGCTGCCTGGCCGTGCGCAATATGTACAACGTAATCAACCCCTACGACCCAGTCTCGTACCGAATGAACGCCGCCGTCGACGCCCGCTACGCCTCATCGCTGAAACCAGCCTGGCTGCCCCCGGCCACCTCCTCCTGGCTGTCGAGCACCACATCGTCCTGGTTCGGACGCAGCAAAGAAGGCCTCGTGCTGGCCTCGACGTCCGCACTGCCCGCCGCCCTGCCGCGGCTGCCCTCCAACGTCGAGCTCGAGACGCACAATTTCACACGCGAGGAGCTGGCGGAGAAACGCATGCTGGCGCTGAACGATAACGGGCAGATTGATTATCTGCTCAGATACGGAGGTGGCCCGTTGGAGATTCAGTACCTCACCATGTTGGGCGCGCATAGCAGTTACTGGCTCCATCGCGATTTCGTCAGGATGGTTGTTGTCGAGATTGGGAGACGGAAGGGACGCGCTGGTGTGCTCAATGCGATGAGGGCGCAGAAGCGGAAGGTGATGTTGGCGTGATTTGTCGAAGCGCGATACCGTTTGGTTTTAGGACTGGGTCATGCTTCAGTATACTATCAATATATATTCATGTCAAAGCCCGCCCAATTGTCCTCGAAGCTGGCCTGCTAGTAGGTGGCCCCAGCCTCGGCTTGGTCGCCGGTCTGCTCCTCTAACCTTCTGAGGGCCTCGAAGTCGGTCTCTTCGTTGTCCTCTTCCTCCCCCTCTTCCTCTCCTTCTTCGGTCTCCTCCTCGTCGTCCTCCTCCACGACCTCGGCAGGCACAAACGGCCGGGTCAGCATGTCCAGCGGCCAGTACCGCGGTTTGTGAATCGGACCCGGGGGCAACATGCTGGTCGCTGGTGGGACATACGGCTGGTGCGGTGTCTGCTGCAGCACTGCAGGGTCGATAGTGGTCTGAGAGGGCGGCGGTGGGGCGGGCAGAGCGACGGGCAGAGAGTCCTGCTGGTACTGGTACTGCTGGTCATGCGACCAATCCTGCTGTGGAATGGGCTGGGTCCAGTCCATGCTCCTGTACTCAGGACCCGGCTCGAAGAGATGCTGCTGTGGCTGCAGGTATGCGGGCTGCGAGGCCAGCTCGGAGGGATGCGCCGCGGCCTGCAGGTACTCGGGTTGTGGAGGCGCCTGGTTGAGGTACTCAGGGTAGGCCTGGTACTGGTGCTGAGAGGCAGGCTGTGACTGGGCCTGTGAGCCGTGTAGAGGCTGCTGAGTGCTCGACCGGCCGAAGTGCGACACAGGGTACTGAAAAGCGCCGGATATGTTCGGGTATGTCGACTGCTGACCGTATCCATTCTATGGGACAGGCTGCAGCAGGACTGAGCTCAAATGGCTCGCGATCGGTGGTTCTTGTGGTCGCACGTTTGCTCCTTTGCCTCGAGATTTGCTTCGGAATGCACGTGCGATTGGTATCTCGAGAGCCGGCATTGGTCCTTCAGCGTTCGGTAAAAGGGAGCGTACAGGTCTTTCTGCTGGCTGTGCCGTTGAGGGTTGCTGCGTTTCTGGCTGCATGTAGCGTATACCTGACGCCTCATCGTGGTCGTCTGCCGAGATCGAATAGAAAGGCTGCTGTGACACGCTGTGGTAAGGGTCGATGTCGGGCGGCGAGTCCGACATCTGGTTAGGTGCAAAAGAATTGAAAGCCGTACCTATAGGTGTTGTTTCGAAGGCCTGTGCTCCAAAGCTGGTCTGCTCTTCCTCGCGATGCGCAGTGTCCGTCGATGCCGCAGAGCTCGTGCCATGAACCAGTATCGCATCGTATTGTGCTCGTTCCGTGCCTCTCGTCGATCTCAGACTAGCTCGTTTGTTCTCTTTCCTGGCCTCGAAAATGTCAGTGTTGTGGGTGACAATGATGACGAGGAAAGCTCACTCTACATGTCGCGCAACTTTTGAGGATACGACGTGAAGACTGTGTTTCGAAGGCAGACTTGGGGAGCGTCTTATGACAATAGATGCAGTCCCTAGTTTCAACCTCGGTGTGGTCGCCGGTGTGGTCGCTGTTGTGGCCTCTGAAATGAGCTAAAACTTCATTCTGCTGCTGCTGTATGACTTCTCTCTCTGCTTTGCGTTTGTGGTAAGCAGCGGCACTTTTGTTCTCTTTGGTGTTAGTATCCCAAAAATGCGACAATAATGACAGATGATAACTCACTCTGCAGACTGGACATGTGTTCATGACCTTCCCATCTTTGAGGTAAGCAGAGGCAGGTTCCATCTTTCTGCATTGAGTGCAAGTGCGAGTAGGTCTAGTTGCGGCTTCCATCGCGATCTGATGTCCTGTCTTGCTAAAGTTTGTCGTGCTGATTGATGAGGTTTCTGGTATATAGATGTAGACGAGAATCCGGACTGGGTGAAGCATGTTCAGCTCGGTGGAGGATCGGGTGACACGTATAGCTTAGTCAGCTAGACCGAGGTGGATACGATATCAAGGACAAAGTGAATGTGAAAATGAGCGTGAAGCTGTCGATGCACACAGCGAGCCGGACCTTCACAGCTTCGGAGGTAATGCACCCATTGCGTACGTGTTCCTCTGGCCAAATACATACCCAGTGGCAACTGGGCTGAAGCTACTGGGTGGCATTACGGGTAACGAGAACGGAGGTTTGATATAACCCGTGGTAAAGAAAACTGGGTGTCTGATTGCTGCATTGTACAGGGATCGATCCAGAGGCGGCGGAAGTATCAGGTTGACGTTGGGAGGCATGGCTTCTATTTGTGATTTAGGACTCTTTTTGGTAGAACCATTCTTCCGAGGTTCAGTTGAAGTCGATTGTGATCTGGTTTGCTGCTGTATGTGATGACGATGGGGTGTCTCTTGAAAGAGCTTTGTTTTCTTAGTATTGCATCGTACAAGTTGGATCATCATCGTAACTCACCCGGGGTCTCGAGGGTTGCAGAGCAGGAAACATCTTGACCAAGCGATTTGTCTGACTTTGGGTGTAGTGTCCCCGTGAAGATGGAATACATGTGAGGTTGTGAAAGTGGAGGTCTTCCCCACACGTCATCGGTATCCCCGCATTTTGTTTCCCCAACTGTGACAAACACCGCAAAGTAACTAATTATTCATGGTCTTCGCAGAATTATTGTGAAATGCGCCGGTCATCATCGCGAGCGCTACAACAGCAGTGCAGGAGATTCCATGCTTTGTCGCGGCGTAGCCAAAAAGGTCTCGCGATAGTCCGTATCGACAATGGCACTTTCTATCGCCAGTATCCTTCGGGGAATACTGGGCCCAAGACCAATCGTCAAGATGCGGCCATCTTTCCCCATCTAGATTTCTCGCTACCAGCAAATGATCAGGCTTCGGAGGAGCGACAGTACTGGTCGATCCTCTCTTCTTCGTCACTCGCTAGGACAACATTTCTCCAAGTCCTTCATGGCGATTTCATCTGTGCACCACCACAAGCGCGCACATTTCCTTACCTTTCATCACCTGCGGTAACCGACGCAAGATCGCGAATCACCTCCAACGCGATCAAATATGTCGGCTTCGATGCCGAAAGAGGAGGAATTGGTGGTACTGCACTGAAGGGCGCTTACCTTAGTGCTCGCTACGAGAGCAGGAAAGAGGAGACGGACTGGAGCGTCTTGGACTACTTGACTGGCAATACGGAGCTCAATCCATCGGAGACCAAAGAAGGTGTGGACCGGCAACTTCTGGACACCGTGATCAAGGACCTGAGATTGACTCAGTTGCTTGATATGCCAGTGAGCAATTTGAGTAATGGTCAGACGAGAAGGGCAAGGATAGCAAAGAGCCTAATGAGCAAGCCAGAACTCCTCTTGCTGGATGGACCGTTCATGGGCCTTGATCCTCCCACAGTCGTATCTCTGTCAGAAGTTTTGAAGTCCATGGCCGAGAGAAATTCACCAAGGCTGGTTCTAAGTCTGCGACCAGAGGATCACGTTCCGGATTGGATCACTCATCTTGCGTTGATCAATGATGGACTCGACATCTACGGGAAGGGAGTGAAAGATGATATGCTCAAATCATTCTCGAATCACACACAATTTGCGGACGCTGCGACGAACAAGGAAGATTCGATCACCCAACCATTAGAAAGGCACCTCTCGACGGATGGCTTTGGAAAGGAGTCTCCAGAAATAACAGATGGTGAGGTCGTAGTCGAGATGACCGGTGTCAAAGTAAGCTATGGCGAACGAGCAGTACTTGGTGAATGGAAACAGGAAGCTGCAGATGAATCAGGCACCAGATCGGGACTTTACTGGAATATCAGGCGAGGTCAGAGGTGGGGTATCTTTGGACCCAATGGAAGTGGAAAGACTACGCTTTTGTCTTTGATCACTTCGGATCATCCTCAGACGTATAGCTTGCCGGTCAAGCTCTTTGGTCGATCTCGTCTGCCATCACCAGGCGAAGTTGGAATATCAATCTTCGAATTGCAAAGACGCATGGGTCACTCGAGTCCTGAGGTGCATACCTTTTTTCCAAAACACCTCACAGCAAGAAAAGCGCTTGCGAGTGCATGGGCAGATACGCCTATGAGCAGGCCGAACTTGTCGGAAAATGCAAAGCGCAGGATTAATGCTTGTCTTCGTTGGTTTAACGATGAGTTGAATTTGTCGACATCATCAAGACCAGTATCGAAGCGAACAAGTATTTCAGAGCTGGAGCGACGATACCAAGCGGCAATGTCAAGATCTGACAAGCCTGCTATTGCTCATCTCGTACAAGATGCCCAAAATCTCCTTCAAGACTCTGCCTCGCTCGCATGGGCAGACGAGCTTATCTTTCGTGACCTACCTTTCTCTTCACAAAGACTACTTCTTTTCGTCCGATCCATAGTCGCGGAGCAGGAACTTGTGATTCTGGACGAAGCCTTTAGTGGTATGGATCCATCTACAAGGACAAAAGCTCTTCTCTTTCTCTCGCACGGCGAGACGCTCTCAAGCTCGCCCAACAAGGGAGTGCAGCCGTCGTTATTGGCGGATATGGAAGAAGTGACGGTGCGCGGGCTGAGTCATCAGCAAGCTCTTGTCACCATCAGTCACTCGAAGGAAGATGTACCTGGATGTGTGCGCAATTGGATATGCTTACCTGAGCCAGGCGAAGGAAGGGCGCCGAGATGGGGCACGTTGAAGGGACCGTTAGAGTTGAATCCTCAGGGATGGGACAGAATCTGGGGAGTGCGAGGGCACGGCGACGAGAATGCATAGAGGTGAATGATATATGAAGATTTAACAGGATGATAAGACCGACTTTTATGCATCATGTTACGATCACAAGATTTATGTATGCACGTCGCTTGCACGAAACCACGAGTCCATCTATGTATCATCCTTCGAGACGGGGCTAGGTTCCAGCAATAATTTCGATGTTTACAACGCTGAAAAGACTTTAGCAGGCAACTGCACATGCGAACTTAACGCGAAGCGAGCACGTTGACGGGCTCATGGAAGTCGATGCAGCGAACCCCATGTGACCGGTCCGGAGCCCGCCACCAAGCTCTAGAAGTTATCTACAAGATACTTCTGACACACACATTCACTTTTTTACTTTCCACTTCGGCAGTTGTTTATGAAATGATTATTCTTCATGCTATCGATGTCGCTTCATCGTAGATGGCATGTCAATGTCTGGGACATAGATATCAACCAGCTGTTCGGCGCAGACCAAGCTCCCAAGTGGCGGCGATCGGTCTTGGTATGTCTTGGTATGGCTCATCAGGATAGGATCAAAGGAAGGAAGAGCTATGGCTTATCTATACGTTTTGTGCTTATTCCATCGAGGTGAAAGCTTACCTCGCGCCAGCCGTCTTGGGTACGTCGTGACGGCATGGCATTAGCCTCGTGGTTGTACTACACTCCTTGAAACACACAGACACACCGACTAGCGAAAGCAATCTATTGTCGAGGAAAGCAGCGATTTCAGCCTCTGTATAGAAGTGAACAAGCTGTATGAAGGCCGCAAACGCCGGTCGCCATGTATACGCCCGAATTTGAACATTGCGGATGCCCTCAAGATGAATCGTCGTCCGGAATGTCCTATCTCTAGCCAAGACTTGTCGCGGCATATCACAATTGAAAATCAACAGCGTCTCACTACTCGACCGTTCAGCGACGGAATAACATTCAGTCTCTCCACACGACTTCCCCGCGGTGGACCCACCCCCGTGCAGAATATGGAGATCCGATAAGACTAGCGCCTCCCAATGGAGTCTAACTTTGGGTCAGCACAACTGCTGGCCATACGGAGTAACTTACCGGACAGTCCTTTTCCTTCGCTTTCGGGGTCGCAGAAACGTCTCCTAGCCAATCATGCTCGTTCAAAGGCCCGATAAGCCCAGAATGAACCATGCACGTTGGTAGAAAGTGTAAACCTGAAGCCCGGGCACATGGCGCAAGGAAGCACCGGGTCAGGTCGTGGCTGTCAGGTAGCGGCATCAGAAATATAATACGCAGGTATGCGCCGTTCTTCTCGGTGGCTTTCTCCAGCATCCCTTCTTACCTCCACGCAAAATACCCCGTTCCACCTCTCTTCGATCTTTCCATCACCGCCTCATACCGCCCAACACGATGACGCGACCTATGCAGGTGGTGCACAACTCGTACTCTCCCAAGGAGACGATCGAGCTTGTGTCCCGTGCTGGCGTCTACAAAGCCAATATGCGCATCGACAAGATCTTCTTCAGCGCCTTCATGGCCGGTGCTCTTCTGGCTTTTGCTGCTGCGGTGTCGCTCATCGTCGCAACCGCACCATGGTACCAAGACAACGCACCGGGTCTGATCAAGATGATCTCCGCCCTGGTCTTTCCTCTCGGTCTCGTCATGATTGTCCTGACCGGAGCTGATCTTGTTACGGGAACCTTTATGGTGAGTTTGCTATCGAATGACAACTCGAATCATCGTTGACAAGTCTCTCCAGTACACCACAGTCTCTGCCCTACACCGCAGACTGAACCCTCTCAAGATGCTCATGCATTGGGTCATCTGCTTCTTTGGAAACCTTGCAGGCTCGCTCTTTGTTGCAGGCATTCTCACCGGATACGGCGGTACATTTAGCAGCGCAGCATACAAGGCCGAAGTCATTGCCTTTACCACAGGCAAGGCTGTAACACCGGAGTGGTACCAGATCTTCCTTCGCGGTATCAGCTGTAACTGGCTGGTCTGTCTGGCATGTTTCCTCGCCTTTTCCGCTCGCGAGACGTTCGGTAAAATCATCGCCATCTGGTGGCCTACCTTTGCTTTCGTCTGTCTTGGGTTCGATCACGTTGTCGCAAACATGTACTTCATCCCAACCGGAATCTTCTACGGTAACCCAAAGATCACGGTCGGATACTACATCTGGAAGAGCATGATTCCATCCTTGCTTGGCAACATCGTCGGTGGTGGACTCTTTGTTGGTGTCGTGTACTGGTACTTGGTAAGTCTAGCAACCATATTCGGCAACCGAACCGTCTGTCCTGACCCTTTCCGCAGTTTCTTACCGGAGACGACACACCAGTCGTTATTGATGGTGACTACTTTGACGTCGAAGACCACAATGTCTATGGCGGCCACAGTAGCTCGGTGTCTACACCCACAGAGACTATTCAAGGCCTCGATGCTCGCCACCGCGGAGAGAAGCCCGGCGGCATTGAGCACATGGCTTGAGTGGGTAGTACGAGGCATGATTATCATATGGCGGCACACAGCAAGCCTTTTATGTACAGCAATTGCAATTACATTTGATCTTGATTCAGACATCGATGAAAAGTACTGTACTCGCCATGATGTCGCGATGGGTTCCTGCTCTTCTACATGTGATTAACCGATCTTGCAGCGCATGTTTTACCGGCAGGCCCCGGATCTGGGGACCGGATCGTCCCTGCTGCAATCGTCAGGGACAGCAACAGCCAACCAGAAGCCCCACCTTTCACATGTTCAGCGTTCAGAGGTTGTGGTTGATTGCGATAATCCAGCACGTCAATCACCACTTTCATTAACTTAGATTATATTCCGTAACACTCTGCCAAGTTAATACACATGTCTTTGCAAGCTACCTGGCCATATCTTTCTACGGTTCACCCCAAAACTGTGCGTCTACGCTGATGGTGTTTCTCTGATCGTACGGTTACGGACACCGGGCAACCATACATTCGAGATCGCAGGCTGCCTCGCCTCACCCGTCCAATCCTTGGAGACCTCTTACAGCTTTGTAGTGGCACATTGCAGTCCACTCCATCATGAAATTCGGACAAAATCTATCACGAAATGAAGTCCCGGAATGGGCTTCACACTACATCGACTACAAAGGCCTGAAGAAGCTGATAAAGTCGGCCTTGCAAGGGACAACACCCGAGGGGAATTCAGATCTTGCGGGCAAGAGCATAGTCTGAACGTGGTCACGCGGGCTATCCTGACACTTTCCAGAATTCTTCTATGCCCTTGATCGCAACCTCGAGGATGTCGACACATTCTATAGCCGCAAGTACGCCGAACTCTCGAGACGATTGAAGCTCTTGCATGAAAGATATGGCGAGGCTACCCTGACGCGAGCACAGGAAGGATTGGACAAAGAAGAGATGGAAGACTTGATGGGCGCCTTGTTGGAGCTGAGGAGTCAGTACAGAAAGTTGCAATGGTACGGCGAGGTCAACCGAAGAGGTTTCGTCAAAATTACAAAGAAGCTGGACAAGAAGATACAGACTTCTTCTGCCCAGAACAGGTACCTCGCGACCAAGGTGGATCCAAAACCATTCGCAACCAACTTTAGCTTGACCAATGACATGAGGGCTGTCAATGACTGGTTGGCACGCCTCGGAGACGTCAAGGTCTTTGACGATGCCTCCTCCGTCAGCTCTACCCATTCTCTTCGCCGAGTGGCTTCCAACACTACTGTCAAGGTTCCACCAGAAACCTTGGAGAAACTCGATGCGGCCGTCAGACAAAACGACAAAGAGAAAATCAACGACCTTTTAGCGAACGGTCTAGGTGACGCAAATGCCTTGACCAAGCATAAAATCATCTTGAGCTTGTTACAGCGAGCTTTTGCCTGCAAAGCTCTCGGATCCATCAGTCTTCTTCTGTCACAGGCTGACAATCTGGACGAAGAGGATGACATGAACAAGCGGAATTTCGTCCATCGTTATTTGATCGCTCTTGGACGTGCTCGAGCGTTTGAGGCCCAAACTAACGGTAGCGAAAATCTGACACCAGATACACCTACCGTGGTGAACCCAGCCGAACTTCCGAACAGAGTACCTGCATCTTTCCAGGTTCATGAGCGTAATGTCGCTCTAACTCTTGGCAAGGATGATCCAGCAATAAAGCTTCTGGTACACGCTCTCGACAGCCTCAAGCCCGAGCATCGAGGCGTACTTGCAGCCCGCGACATCTACGGTCGACTACCCCTTCACTACTCTGCGCAGTACGGCCTAGTTGCCGCTTCGCAAGAAGTGATGAAGCACATGCAGGATTGGAACCTTTTCGACGTGTCACAAGGAGCTGATTCTGACAAATGGCAAGATGCAGAAGGTTTTGCGCCGCTTCATCTTAGTGTTCTGGGCGGACACTACAGAACTACCAAAGCCCTTCTGCTTGCTGAAAACTGGCAAGAAAAACAGGATGATCAGATCCATGCTCGCACTCATGCCGAGAAGTCGGGTGCAGTCCTTGCACTGGCCACAAAGTCCAACTTCAACAAGATTGTGCAGCTTTTGGTTGAAGCTGGTGTCAACGTCAACTATCAGGACGAGCAAGGAGAGACTGCAATGCATATCGCGGCGCGTTTCGGATATCAAGATTGTATGCAAGCGCTGCTGGTGGGATCAGAGATCCAGAAACCCAATCTTGAACTCCGGGAGAAGACCTTTGGCTGGACTCCAATATTTGTAGCTGCCGTCGACGGTCACGCGCCTATTGTCGACATGCTGCTTTTCGCCGGCGTTCAAGCAGACAAAGCAGACTTTTCTGGCTGGAGACCTGCTGAGCATGCTGCGCTTCGTGGTCATCTCGAAATTGCCACAAAGCTTGCCGAATTGACGAATCACATACAACTCGAGAGTCCAGACATCAAGCCCGCAGAAGGCAAAGGACCAAACTTTTCGTCCCTGGACGAGAGCCGTTCGAACGCTGTCTCAAGAGACGCCCAGAATGGCCGCGCCCCTGAGGCCATAAAGGAGTTTGGTCATCGTTATCTCACCGACGAAAGTATGATTCTTGTTTCCCTAGGCTCCATGGACAACCGGAAGAATGTCCCTGCAGTCAAGCTCGACAGCGTTCCTCTCTCGGATGCCCATGCTACGCAACTTGACACTGCTCTTTCCGTCGTCGTGTCTGCAGTTGGCGCGACTGGCGAGCCAACTATTATCGACCTTCCCGTATCAGAAAACATTAGCACTTCGCCCATGGTCTTTACTGCCAAAGACACTTCAAAAGTCAAGATCCTCTTCGATATCATTCCGACCTATGCAGGATCGAAGGACAAGATTCTGGGACGAGGCGTGGCCCTACTCTCGACCATCAAATCTGGAATCGGCTCGAAGCGTATCAGCTTGCAGGGCGACTTGGCCGTTCCAATTGTTGCAGCCGACACCTTGGATGTGATCGGATGCGCCAACTTTAACTTTTCCATCATCACACCCTTCGCCCATCCGAACATGAGCATTACCGAGAACCAGACATATTGGAAGCGTACAAGTACGCAAGTCATCGGCCATCGTGGTCTTGGCAAAAACATGAACGCTCTCAAGTCACTCCAGCTTGGAGAGAACACTCTGCCATCGTTCATCGCTGCTTCTAACTTGGGTGCTTCGTACGTTGAGTTCGATGTTCAGCTGACGAAGGATCATGTTCCGGTCATCTACCACGACTTCCTAGTCAGCGAAACAGGCATCGACGCGCCTGTCCACACTCTAACTCTGGATCAATTCCTAGCCGTGAACGGAGGCAGAACACCGCGCGAGATGCAGTCCGGCGCCAATTCACCCGAAGAACCAAAAGACATGAGCGGCGTGCTCAATAGAGGTCGCTTGCATCGATCCTACTCCATGGGCGCACCCGAAGACATGCCACGTGGTCAACTCGACGACAAAATGCGACACACGCGCGACTACAAAGAGAAAGGCTTCAAGGCAAACACACGCGGCAACTTCATCCAAGCACCGTTCACCACGCTGGAGGAAATGTTCCGCAAACTGCCACAATCCGTCAGCTTCAACATCGAGATGAAGTACCCCATGCTCTTCGAGACCGAGGAGCAGGGCATGGACACCTACGCCATCGAACTCAACGCCTTCGTCGACACGGTGCTGAAACTCGTCTACGACCTGGGCGCGGGCCGCAGCATTATCTTCTCCTCCTTCCACCCAGACATCTGCCTCCTGCTCGCGTTCAAGCAGCCCTCGATCCCCGTGCTGTTCCTCACCGACGCCGGCGACTCTCCCGTCGGCGACATCCGCGCCGGCAGTCTGCAGGAGGCGATCCGCTTCGCCAGTCGCTGGAAACTGCTCGGTATCGTCAGCGCCGCCAGACCGCTCGTCACGTGTCCGAGACTCGTGAGGGTGGTCAAGCAGAGTGGCTTATTGTGTTTCTCGTATGGTACGCTCAATAATGATCCGGAGAATGTCAATCGCCAGGCCAAGGAGGGCATTGATGCTGTTATTGTTGACAGTGTGCTCGCGGTCCGCAAGGGGTTGACTGCTAGTGAGGCCAAGGATAAGGCCAAGAATGGCGATTTGGGAAAGCTGAGAGAGGAGGGCTCAGCGGTCTAGAGTTGTCAGGTGGAAGGAGTCGTGTCTTAGAGTTGGAAGAAGTAGTGGTTATTGCTAGAATAGATCCTATCACGGCTTGGAGACTTACCCACTCATAAAAAAGAAGGAGGCAAGTCTCTTAAGGATTCGTAGAGTGCTAAAACAAAGCACATTGCATGACAACGCAGTCACGATTGGCGAACGAAAGATTCAAGTGTTTAAAATGATTTGACGTTTGGTTATATTGCAGGCTATCTAAATAAATGCCACTTCATGTTTTATATTCATTGGTGACAAGCACCGTTTCATTCATCACATCTCTCTCTCTCTCTCTCGTCATCGACGAACGGAAGCACACTTAAGCCTTGAAGGCCTGAGCGGCGACAGCCTCGTCACGCTTGGTCAGCGCAATCGGGCAGCCCAAGTTCTCGTACTGCGGCGCGACCTTGGAGGCGATGAAGTTCAGCGCATCGACGGTAGGGGTGATGACACCGTTGAGGTACGACGGCACGCTCTGGGTGCTGAGCTGGTACAACAAACAAGCAGTGTTTGTGCCGGAGATAGTCGGAGAGATCTTGCCGTTCTGGATGGATCCGAAGTCCGGCAGGGCGTCGAAGCCGCCGTCCGAGGTCGCGCCGCCGAACATGACTGGGTTCTCGAGGTACATGGCCAGAATCTCGGTCGTCACGTCGTTGTTGGTGTATGGCGCCACACGGTTGGTCCAGTTGTCTGGGATGCGCTCGCCGCCGGTGAAGGTCCACGAGCCGTCGCTGCCTTGCTCGGCGCCGAAGAAGGTGCTGATCGTCTCGAGGTTAGGTTGGTAGTTTTGGTTGCCGTTTGGCATCAGCTCGTAGAGGAAGGACGCGGCTCCGTAGAGAAGGAGGGACAGAGGGCCGAAGTAGAAGTTTGGGTTGTTGGCCAGCGATTGGTTGTAGCGCTCCTGGCGGTACTTGGAAAGCTCGTCGCGGCCGAAGTTGCCGCCGGTGCTGTTGTTCATCATGCCGAAGAGTGTGCCGTTGAAGCTGAAGTTGTCGCCGTCGCCGAGGAAGAAGTCGTCGCGGGTCAACGAGGAGTCGGCCTCGAACTTGTTGTGGCCGTCAAGACCTGGCTCGGAGCCAGTCAGGGTTGGGTTGTATGATGTGCGGGTGGTGGCATCACAGCCGATGGAGAGCTTCTCGGTGACGACATCACCATCAGTGGTGGTCAGACCGAGAGCGGCGAGGAGAAGGGCGAGGTCGTAGCCTACGTTGTAGACGTTCTGCTGTGCGTCGACGAGCTCGTTGAAGGTGACGAGACCGTCACGAGAGAGGAAACCGTGGTTGGCAGCGGCGTTGAGACCAGGGCAAGGTCCACGAATGTCACTGGAGGTTGGCATCTGGAAAGCGTGTGCGGTGTCACCTGGGGCTGGAACCTGGTAACCTCCCTTGCCGTTACCCTGTGAGCCATTCTTGGCGTTGTTGTATGGGTAAGCTGGGTTGAATGGAACAGCACCCTTGTGGTCGGCGTTGAATGGGCAGGTGGCTGCGCCACCTGGGTTGTTGCCTCCAGGCTGTTGGCGCTTAGCTCTGCGTCCTCCAAAGAGGGAGCTGTCGACACCTTGCTGGTCTGCGACCCATGGAAAGGCCGAGGCGGAGGCGACAAAGAGGGATGCAATTGCGACGTTCTTCATGATGATTGTATTGAAAGGGTTGATGTATGAATCTGGAGGGATAGTTGTGCTTCGACCTACCTGGTTATATACCCACGAGACTAGACACTTCTCCATGGGGAACCTGACGCTTTTTCCGCGGCATCTTGGATGAAACGAGACAGTATTTTGACGAACGAAAGTATCGTTTGGTATTCCAGTGAGATGATTCTCATTCATTGACCGAATATGGACAAGTCGTCGTTGATCAAGAGGATGAGGAGGTGGCTTGAGGAGTGATCGACATGGTCATCAGGAATTGTCCATGCTGCCTCGACCCGAGCGGGTGTGCATAATGTCCGGTACAAATCAAACCTTCAAGTCTCTGCCAATCATGAGCGCCAGGAAGTCAAAGTCGAGAAACCAAGAGACAAAGCAGCCTCGGTTTGTAGCAGAATTTTGAGAAGTGGTTGAACTAAGCGAACCTTAAAATAGAAGCTTAAGATGATCCGCAGTCAACTCCGCCTTTTCCCCGCTGCAAGCCACGGCATCATGTCGGTATCTTGATCCCTCGGCTCGTTCGACTCGTAATGCGTCCTGTTTCATTGGTCGTTCATTAAGACGACATTTGACACCAGCTAGTGCCAGACAGGGTGCATAGACGGTCCATCAGTCAACTTTCCATTCGGAAATGATCATCCTTCGTCAGCGAAAAATGGCAAATTACCGAGGCCATTGGACACAACCACGTTCCTCTTACCTAACTGTCAGTTGGCAAACACTAGTGCTTCGTATGAATACGATGAAGCAGGAGTCGGAAATGCTTACCATCGCAGCGGAATATCCACTTGGACTCCTTGTTTACCCCATGAAAAGACACCACTATTGCGAACTAGGTCTCTCCACTCGAGTCCGACTTATTATCCAGGGGCTGGATTTACGCATAAGACTTGGTACGCCATTTCTGCTAGACATTGGTCCGGCTTCGAACGTTCCATTCATGGTCGTGCAGCTTGTGCTGCTGGAAATAAGAACGGGCACCGGCAGTAACTCTTGGCTGAACGTTACTCGAGAATTGGGCGTAGGGCGTCAGTGGCGAGAGTCCATGGTGTCCTGACGATTGCCTTTGTCCTGAAAACGTGTACCTTTTCGCAAAGGTACTAACACAAGTAGAGTAGTAGCCAGCTGCGCACCGTTACATGGTCGCATCTTGACTTTCCATGTCGTATGTGGTTCTCTCAGGGGCGTCATCATAGAAACGCATCGAAGCCTTCATTTTGAGACATGTCAAGCTTTCCACCTTCTGCGCACTGGTCGATCAGCTTCAGCGGTGTGCCAAGGATTCTACGCGTCATGTTTTGTCTCGTCAGTCGACAAGTCTAGACACCTCTCATCAATAACTTACTACTCTATAGTGCTGCGAGTCAGCACACAGAAAGAGTCGAGTGGAGCCATACCGAGCTCGACGTCCCGCGGAGTGCTTTGTGCATAAGGGAAGGCATCCAGAGCACTAGACTAGTGATCAGTGTGCAGAAGATCCCCATTTTGCCGACGCTGATGCAGGTGTTGCCGAAGTGATCATCAGTGGTCGACGACCTATACTGTCTATTCGATGTAGGTAGCTGTTTTAGCTGCAGGCAGTTCTGCATTGTGTCCTGACCATGAAACGTTGTCGAGAATACTTGAGGTGATCGTATCGATTTCTGACTGCTGTCAATGATGCTTCTCGATCGAGGTATGAATAAAACGAGGTATGAATAAAACAAGCTGAAGTCATTAAGATGCTCGAAATTCGATGATAGGTCCTGTCAGCAAGAGAACGAAAGATTCGCACCAGCCAAGGTTTTGAGCGGACTTCGAATTAATCACAACTGTGTTGACTCGTCGTACAGAAACCTCGCAAGTTCGGACGTCGAGGCATCGTCACGGGTCTCATGCTGACAATTGATTGGCGGTTCTGGACGCTAAGTCTGACCAGCGCGAGCTGCAACCCGGCGGTCGTGTTGTCGAGCGACAGACGCAGTATCGGATCGAGATTCATTCATCAGAGGCCGGTAGCCACAAGTCGAGAAGGTATTACCTCGAACTGCATGTTGCTGAAGATAGGCCGGGAGCTGGAAATCGAATCGCTGATCGAGGTTACGTTGTTCATATTTTGATTCGTCTCGCTATGGAGCATCGTCAGGGCGTGAGGTCGCTTCCTGGTCAGAGGTATCTAAATATCGGCATCATCCTGCTTCCGATTCAGTAATCTAGTTCTTTGGGCCGAAGGCACCCTTCTTCTTAAGGATCTCAGCCTCCTCATCCTGGATCTCCTTGTCGATCTTGGCGCCCTTGCTTGGCTCGTTGCCGTGGTTCTTTGCCTGCGGTTCATGTCAGAAAGAGATATCACCAGGTTTTAGGATCATCGACGTACTGCAAGAGTTGGGTCCTTCTTCATGTCGGCGACCTCCTCGCTGTCCTTCTCCTTCTCGTGCTCCCTCTTGCCCTCACGCTCGAGCTTGTTGGCGATGGAGCGCTCGTCCTCTGTTGTCATATTAGCGCCGTACTCGTCTTTGGCTGCTACTGCACTTACTGGAGTCGTTGGCCTTGTGGGAGTGCTCCTTGCCCTCGTGGAAGCGGTCCTCCTTCTTGGCCTGGTCGATCTCAGAGTTCTTGTAGTTGACCTGGTATTGTCAGTTATATGTTCTCGTTGACCCCTCACAAGCAGATATCTTACCTGGTCACCAGCCTCGTAAACGGAGCTCTGACCGACGTTTGAAGTTCCTGACATATTGATGTTGGAGTGATTGGTGATTGAGTTGGATGATTTATGGAGTTTATTGCACAGATGTTATTGTAGATGGTGAAAGAACAAACAGCTTGCACAAGTCGCGAATTTGTGTCGTGTGTGTCGTGGGAGCTGCTTTGCCAGATGACATCATCGCCAATTCACGTCATGCTCCACTTTCCCACGCCAGGACAACAGCACAGCATTCAATCAATCTCACGTTCGTGTCTATGCTCGATTTCATCTCAGCAACATCGGTGAGATATGGTCGCCTAACGAAATGGTACAACAAAACTCCAACTTACAAGTCGCACGCTTGTAATGTCCGTTCACCGATCTGGTGCACTTTTCCCCGACTACACCGACGAGACCGACATGTCCGTGAAGATTCCGAGTATGTTCTGATTACACGGTGTCGTATCACCGACAAAGACGGCAGCCTGGAAGCGGAAGCACATCTATAAAAGCGCGGTCGTAGGCAGTGCGAACAATGTAAGTCCAAGACTTCGCCGGTAAGCGTACATTCCATTGGTCACAATCACTACAACCATGACACCCGTGTCTGATGACAAAACGGACGACACAGCTGTCGTCGAACTGATCAATGCTTCTCGAGTACATACTCAATCACTTCAAGAAGCCAACCATGACGTAAAACAACGATCTAAACTGGTTGAAATGGCTCGCTCGATCTACCTGAGCCTTCAAACCCCACTCGAGACAGCTTTCACCTCCCTCCTTTCCATCAACATGGCAATGCCTATCCGTGTTGGCATCGACATGGGTCTGTTCTCAGCACTGGCTTCGTCTGAAAATCCGATGACCGCCGCTCAGCTGAGTGTTTCGACCCGAGGAGAGGAACTTTTCATTGATCGATTGATGCGTTGCATCTGCACCCAGAACTTTGCAGTAGAGGTCGACGTCAACACATATCGCGCAAATGGTGTCACACGTCTCATTGCAAACCCACTGGGTGAGGCAGCTTACGGCATTTTCTATGAACCTGCACCAAGCCAAAGAGCAATCTGAGCGAGGCTATTCCATTCTTCAGACAGAACGGATACAAGTCACCGCAGTCTGCCTATGATGGAATCTACCAACGCGCAAATGATTGCATCGGCCTATCGACCTGGGACCACTGGAAAGGCAGTCAAGAGTATACAAGGTTCAACCTTGCCATGACGGGTGCAAGTGCTATGATGCCAAGCGCGTGGGAATGGATGAAGGCGGAAGACATCTTCACCAGCATCTCTCCTCGGGCTTCCGATCAGGTGTTTGTGGTTGATGTTGCAGGAGGCCGAGGAGGGCACATGCAAAAGTTCTTGAACCAGTTCCCTGACGTTCAACTCTGTGTCGTCAACCAAGACTTACCCAAAGTCATCGACGAGATCGATCCGACCACCCCTTGATGCTCGCATCGAGCTCAGCAAACACGATTTCTTTTACGCTCAGCCCATCGAGGGCGCGGCCATCTATTATCTATCGAGCATCCTGCATGATTGGCCAGACAAGGAAGCCATCAAAATACTCGCTCACGTCAGTAATGCCATGGACGAAAACTCCAGAATTTGGGTCAGTGATCTCATCTTGCCAGACCGTGGAGCAGCATACAGGTGAGACAGAGCCCATCAGTAACCTCATCAGTACGTCTTCATTTCTTGCTAACGAGGACAGTGATGCTGACTTGGGCATCGCAATGATGGCTGTTCACTCGGGTATCGAGAGGTCAGAGCAGATGTGGATCGATCTTGCTGCCAAAACTGGTGTACTCCGAGTTTCGCAGTTTTACCACGCAAAGATTGGAAAGGGAGTCATCGAGCTGGTAAAGACAGACCAGTCTTGATAGTTTATTTTGTACGGTGGGCGGGCATGTTATCGTTAGTTCGCGCTCTCGATGACTACTCCACTCTTCGTAAACTGTTGCAATGAACATGGCATATCTCCATGGCATGTGTCTCTCGCGTCCAGTGGGGCTACTGGTGAAAGATCAGGAACTAGTGGGGTAAAGTATGGCCCTTGGCATGCGTCAGTAATGGTCTCTACACCTATTCATAGTCCATCTCCATACACACCGACTTAGAATAATTTGATACTTCTTCCACAACCGATTGCGACCATGGCCACCGAAACAATCACTACCATCTCGCCCATCACCAACAAGCCCATCGTCACTCGACAAGGCCCATCCGCCTCCGAATTAGAAGCCCTCCCCAAGCGATCATGGACCGCTTTCGAGTCGTATAAGAAGACATCTCTTGCAGAGCGACAAAAGATCGTCAGGAAGGCGTTGGATCTCATCACAGCACGACAAGATGACCTGGCCAAGGAGATCACCGAACAGATGGGCAGGCCTATCGCATACACCGCCAAAGAGGTCACTACTGCCGTAGCTCGTGGAGAGTACATGCTCAAGATCAGTGACGATGCACTCGCAGACACACCTGGTGAGCCGCAAGAAGGCTTCAACAGATACATCCGCAAGGTGCCTCTCGGCCCGGTCTTGGTACTCTTCGCATGGAACGTGAGTGCAACATTTTATCTTGCTTGAAATAGACATCTCGCTAATCACTCGTAGTACCCATACCTCATCTTGATCAACTCGATTATTCCAGCCCTACTTTCCGGAGACACCGTCATTCTCAAGCCTTCGCCTCAGACCCCTACCATTGTCGAGCGCATGCACGAGGTCTTCACCGAGGCTGGTGCGCCAAAGGACGTTGTCCAGTACTTTCACTGTGGTGACTTTGCGACCATCGAGAAACTCGTAAGAGCACCTGAGATTCAGCTGGTCTGCTTCACGGGTTCAGTAGCAGGAGGGTTGGCAGTACAGAAGGCCGCCAGCGATGAGGTCAAGACGCGTGTTGGTCTGGAGCTTGGAGGCAAAGATCCAGCCTACATCAGATCAGACGTTGATCTCGACTGGGCGGCCGAAGAGATTGTTGACGGAGCCATTTTCAACTCTGGACAAAGTTGTTGCAGCATCGAGCGCGTATATGTGGACGAGAAGATCCACGACAAGTTTGTCGAGGCTGTACAAAAGGTTCTGGCCAACTACAAGCTCGGAGACCCGTTCGACAAGAACACTCACGTCGGACCGGTTGTGTCGAAACGATCTGTCGAAACCATCCAGTCACACATCGAGGACGCTGTGTCAAAGGGCGCGAAGAACGTCACTCCAGACAATGCTACCTTCAAAAATCCACCTGCGGATGGCAACTACATCGCACCGACACTCTTGATCAACGTCGACCACGACATGACCGTCATGAAGGATGAGACTTTCGGTCCAGTCATTCCTATCATGAAGGTCAAGGATGACGCGGAGGCTATCAAGCTCATGAACGACAGCGAGTTCGGGCTCACTGCCAGTATCTGGACCAAAGACGCTCAGAAGGGTGACGAAATTGCCGACGAGGTTGATGCTGGTACAGTCTTTGTTAACCGTTGCGACTTTCCAAGTCCTGACCTGGCCTGGGTTGGTATCAAGAACTCTGGTAAGGGTCAAACACTGTCTAAATACGGCTTTGACCAGTTCTCCAAACTCAAGAGCTACCACATCAAGGCCTACCCGAAATGAACGATATGTCAATTGGTAAACATCTCGACTGTACGGAGATGCCGCCAGATTGTGCAGGAATGCTGCTCTGTCCGCTGGTCAGACAAACAAGCATGACCGCCAAGACATATATCTATTTCAACATTATCCGAAACAGATCACGGCTTGCACTCACGAGACAATGAACCATTACCAACAAATGAACCATCGATTAGAGAAATTACAGGCGTCCAGATTCGTGTGAAAAGCGACGACATCCACGCCATCGGTACCGACGTCTTGTGTCCACATTCCTCAGATGTCTCGGCGGCCATCACTCGCAGCAACCCATGCGCCAGTAGCACCAATGAATGAATCTGTCGGTTACTACTGCCACGAACGGCATGTTCCTGTGGAAAGATATTCACTTGAATCTTGACTAAGTGACATTCTCATCTCCATCTTCCTATACCACATTATCATCTCAGACATGTTTCTTACCCTATGTTCTACCATCTTTGTTCTTCTTAGCGTTCCCTCGTCTGGCTCTAAAGTGATTGTCTGAACGGTATCTCATGCCTGTCCTTTTAAGTCCCACGCGTCGTCCGATGCTACACGTTGGAGAGAGAATTCACATTCACCTCGCTTCACCTTCAGCGTGTCCCGAAACCGAACGCCTTGTACAGCCGACTCCGTCACCTCAGACGCAAATCGCTCTTTCACAACAACGCCGCCTTCTTACCACTCACAACACTTCTCCAAGGATCACCATGGCCAACTCTATCAGACGATTCTGGAACTGGCTACGCAAGAGCTGCTCGGACAATGAGGACGACAAACCCCGTGACCTGGTCATTGTTCGTGCTCGATTTCCTGCTGCTGACTGACTTCTGCTGCTGCTACTGACTGAAGCTGTTGACAAGATAGTGGGATGTACAATGCTGACTTGAGGATAATAGAGTCAGCCTTTCGGTTTTACCAGAGTAGAGAACATGTCCATACCAGGACTCACACCTTCGGAGTAAGTCACCATCTTGACTGTCGACCACGATCTGCGATCTTCATTCATTACAAAGCTCTCGTCACGACTTTGGCTTCACGTTCCGCCCTGTCGTCGGCCTCAGGGCATCCACACTGCCTGTAACTAACTCTCGTCAGAACCGAAAATCTCGTCAAACGCGCCCAGCAAGACTCACAGCGACTGATGGGCTCCCTGCAACAGATCGCCAACACTCCCCCACGCCCAGCACCTCAACCACCAGTCCTACCACCAATTCCACGCATCGACACGTCCGCGACGCTTCCCCCACCACCGGCGATCCCAGACACGGACACAATGCCAACCATGCCAGCCATGCCGAGCTCACCAACGACACCAATCCACGACATGATGACATCCGGCTCAGCCACCACCACACGCCCCAACACCGGCATCAGCGGCGCCTCGACAGCCGTGTCCGTCACCAACGGCCACATGAGGAACTTCTCCGAGGAGGTCAAGGATGGATACGCTGCGGAGACCAACAGTCCGACCCACAGGAGCGCGGGTAGATATCAGTCACTTGTTGCACCGAAGCTGGAGCGCGAGGAGGGAGGTAATGATTTGGCTGCTACTGGTGCGCAGAAGCCGTCGCTGAAGGAGGTGAATGATGAGTTTGGTTGGGAGGATGAGAAGATGGAGTGAGGTAGATATGGCTTTCACAAGCGCCGGAGCTGAATCTCAGAGGAGATGTTGATCGGTGTGAGAGGACAACTGCTGGATATGATGACGGATCGAAGTGATGTATACTGTGGCCAAAAATGCAACAGCTTCTTGTCGACTCAGTCAGCAGTCGAAGACCTGAGAGCATGCTGGGGCACAACACTTGACGGCAACGAAGGATAATATGAGTGAATCTCCAAGCAGTATATTCTATAATCAAACTTGGTATCAGGCAGTCTGGGAACTGCAAAACGCCAGACTCCAAACACTCCAGACTTTTCTCCGTGCATTCATAAGATCCCTCGAACCGGCATGTCGATGCTCAATGTGCCACAACGCCTATAATGCTTCTCGTCACAGCACGTCCGCTCGACCCCCTTCACATCCCCGGTATCCGGCCCTCATTAAGCATCGTCTCCAACCTCGCAATCTCGGCCAAACTGCCCGCGCTCTTGATCATAGCGCGGAGTCTCTCCTTCTCCTCATCCGTCAATTTTGCGCCCTTGGCCTTTGCGCCATTCGTCAGCGCGGCCGGCGCGTATCCTTTACTGCTCCTCTGCGCGGCGATGCTCTGCGCCAACTCGGTGGGTTCGGCGCGGGTGCCGAAGAGTTCTTTAGCGCGAGCCCGCTCTGCGTCGCGCACGCGCGCAAAGTCCAGGAAGCGCACTGAGGGCACCAGGTGGATTGTGTAGTAGCGGTAGTTCTGCCTTTGTCAGTCTCCGCTTGCGCCTGACGTGCTCTAGAGGGTGAAGTGGAAACCAACTCACCTCTCTGCTCGCGACAGGATTATCGACCAGGCTCAAATGCACCAATTTCGTGAATCCGCTCAGCGGCTCTAGATCCGCCAGTTCTGCCACCACGTTCTCGCTCAGCACCAGCGTCGTCAGATTCGGTATGCTCCTGTGCAAGTCCCGCTGTACGGAATTGACTCTATTCCTTGCCAGGTACAGACTCTTCAAGCGCGGATTTAACGGGAAGTTCGATAGTGTGCTGATGTCGTTGTCGGTGAAATCGATTGCGTCTTGCTCTTTTGCAACTCCAAGGTTCTCGATGGTGGGAATTTTGTGGCCTGTTGATGGGAAAAGGCTGTGAGTTTCTTCAGTGCGCTTTGGATTAGGTCAGTGAGGTATCTGGTCTTTTGCAGAGTACATCACTGAATTGGGGGAAACACACCTCGCAGGTCAAGCTCGCGCTCGTGAAGGGGATTGAGGTAGGAGAGGGAGTTGTGGATCAGTTCGGCGGTGAGACGCATGGTTGTGGACGTGTAATGGATTAGAAGTAGTAGAGATGTTGAACTATTGCATAGAGGCGCAAAAATAGTAGTCACTTGGAGTTGTCTGGAGTACGATTGTAACTTTTGCGACGTCAAAGTTGGGGATCTCAAGTCTTGGCACTGTCACGCGACAAGGCAGTAACTTGAATCTGAGAAACCGCGCGCGTCTGAGGATCACCAAGTTCACTTTTGGAGAAGGCTCGATCGACATCATCACAAAGATCGCCGATGTTAGTATAGACTCGTAACTCGCTGGTGACAGACAGACTGAGCCTTCATTCATTGATCCGAGAAGTGACATTTCGGACCAGCAGCAGTATTGAGACACATCACTGACGCTATGGCAGGCGTCTGTTGTGGAGAACTTGAGGAAATGTCTGTGTTTGATGATTGCATTAAATGGCTATTCTGATGTTTTGGGACGGGCGGATCGATGTCTGGACAAAGCCTCTGCACGTCCTTCGCTGTGTGATGTACAAAACATGATTGACGAGATTTTGGGTTCAAGGGCTGGTTGGAACTCAGACCTCGTGCTGAAATAGGCGTGTAGTGTTATCTGCCGTCTTCTTCGAGGAAGTATCGACGGTCCAATGTCCAATTACACCTGCTCGGCGCCCCAGCCAGCATCAGCGTCCCTGTCAACCGTTAGTGTCATGCACCGGTAATGGTATTGGGTTTCGCAAACCTCATGTTGGCAGGTGGCTCAATGCTTGGAATGAACTCGAGAACTGCATAGCCGATTCCGATGAAGGTAATGATGCTACCAGCAGTGTACTTCCACCAGTTGTCGCCCATGATGATGCACCCAATGAAGATGTAGACTGTCCGGTGTCAGTGTTATCCAACGCTCGACTCTTTCTGTACGTACAAACTCCGCGACCAACGAATGAGAACATGAACGAGGCATATCTTGCGACATGAGGAGGAATCTGGAACTCTGTCGTATTCGATTAGAGTGGTATAGCGCGAGCGCACTGGTAATGGACGAACCGAGAAGGCCGGTAGCTGCATATTGTAAGTGAATACTCAGGTCACTGTCCGTTGATTTGCGACTTACCAAGACCGAAGAGGATCACGTAGACACCGACGATGACATTCTGGCTGGGCTCTGGTCAGCTCCGTGTTCGATCAAGGTCGCGCAGGTATAGCGTACACTCCAATGGATGGGAAGAACTGTCCAACACCACCGAGGACCATAAAGACACCAACAGCCAAGTTGACTATTCGACTACCAGGCGTCAGTATAAGGTCCAATTGAGGCTGAAGCTCCGCTGTGCGTACAAGATATCCGAGAAGTCCATTGTGAGGATGTGGTAATCGCAAACTGTCGTGCAGATGAACTATGATGTTTCGAGCTTTCTAGCAGTGATTCGGAGTCGAGTCAATTGGAAAACAAAGTGTAGATTGAAGGTGTCGAATGCGGTCGGGGTCAGTTATTGTCGCGTGGCTTGGATGGTGTCGGTATCCTTGGCACTCTTTGGCGAAGATGAAGCTTGGGCCTCCAACGTCATGGCCCTCCTCTACAAGCACAATCGAAATAAACCAACCTCATGCTCCGATCTTGCGACAACATGTAGTATACAATCGGCTTTGAGTGTATAAGAGGTTCTAGATGAACTCGGGAGATCTGTGCAAGTTTCCCATCTCAAAGGTGAGAAAATTACAACTGGTCACAATCTAGCTTTCTCTTTTAAAGCTTCCTTCACCAGCGTGATGGCTTTCTCGGCACAGCCATACGACGTCTGGAAGCCATAACCTCCGTGTCCGTAGTCGTGGATAACGGTCAAAGGTTGGCCATCTTCCCCTTTTAAGATTTCCTTTTCCACCCTTATTCCGTCCTCTCTCATCGGTCGTAGACCGGTCCACTCGCCGATGACACTGAGCGCTTCTATGCCTTCTCCCTTCGGCACAAGCTCGGGACACAACTCGACACACCTCTTCATGATACGTATGGAGAGGTTTGCATCTGTTTGACTCTCCCACACTCCGGGTTGCATGCAGCCGCCAAGTACACATCCACCACCAGCGGCTCTGTTCATGACGTAAGCAGCCTCGTCGGGTCCGTCGTCTGTCCCAGACACAGCTACCATGGCCCTGGGCTCGTTTCGAACCAGGACGACCTGACCACGACCTGGATACAGCTTTCTGTCTTGGACACCGCCCAGAGAGAGTGAACCGAGCCCAGTGCAATTAACGATAAGTTGAGCCCGTTGCCCGGAGTGGTGAAGTCTGGCTGCTTGATGGATATGCTTGAGATCGCCTCGTCGGAACTTGACTCCGTTCTTTAAGCACTGCGAGACTAGCCACGCCAGGTAGATTTCAGGGTTGATGCAGACTGATCCGAATGAGGTACCGCCATCCATCCCACGAGGGAGAGACTCCTTCGGAAGAACTCTGAAATTTGGTAGGAGATCTTTGAACCATGCATCTTCTCGGATCAGATCTTTGACCCAGTCGCCAACCGGCGTGCCGACATCTTTGTTTCGTCTGTAGAGATAGCAGTCTTGAAAGTGAATTCCCGCTTCTGGAACATCTCGCGCAAGGCGAGCAAGTTCGGGCCATGTTTTAGCCTCGAGTTCTGCGGATTCTGTGCCTTGTCCAGCAAATCTGAATGATCAGTATCACATGAGCAAGTATGATATGAGCTTGATCTGTTGCTTACGGCATATAATTAGCGCCTGCTCGGTTACTGCAGTACTCTATCGAGTCATCTCCAGGCATGTGCTTTGCAACTATTGTGACGTTGTATTCTGCATCTCGTGATAGCAAGAGAGCCGTGGTGAGACCTGATACACCTGCTCTATGCAACCATCAGTATTGAATGAAAATAATCGACTCCGCCTGATGACGACCGACCCAAGTACCGTAATTTTTGTCCCCGCCATCGCGACGAGTCCGTTTCTGGGTATGCGCGAATTGAGAACACTTGAGCAAGTTGCACTACCTATCGTGCTACGAGGGGTCGAGATATCTTCACTTTACCTCCTTAAGGTATTACTCACATGCTTGCCCTTATTCAGGTGAACGTTCCAGGCACCCACCCTTTTAGCGTACTTTTTAGCTCACGCGACACTGGACTTTCCACTCTTTGTCGCATCACCAATTCTTCAGCCGACTTTAAGCATCACGGCGCAGCTAATAAAACACCTGCTCTTCCGTCACATCACGTCCACTTTATACACCGACCTATATTTGTCTACACAAAATATACCTTCTGTACGAACGGACTGAGTATTGCATCAGAGTATGTAAGTTACAATAACAACCTGAACCACACACACAACATCCATGACATAGACGGCTTTTGACCGTTCATCGTGCAAAGCTCCCCCCTCTTCGCCGAAACCCGCTGCCCGCTTGGCTAAAATTACGGACAGAAGAAAGATCGGCCGCCCTAGCGTCGAGGGCCCGTCATCTCCTGCGAGACAGAGGCAGGACTCGAGACTTGAGGTATGCATTATTACACTTTTCTTCTCTGTTCCTCCATATCTATCCCTTCATAATTCAGACTGCTGCCCCTCACTCAGCATGTCTTGAATGATCCTCCTTGCATCCATGAATTCCGTTTACATTCAATTCTACGGCTGGCTTACTCCAAGTGTTCAGGAGCAAGACCGCGATGGGAGGCTCGGCCGATGAATTCCCATTGTTGTCGGCCCTGGGACTATATGCAGCAGATATCCGCGGTGATGGCAACTGCCTGTTCAATGCACTCTCTGACCAACTATACGGGAACCAAGGGGAGCATCACAATATTCGAGCACAAGTTATCGACTATATGCGGGAACATGGAGACTACTACAAACAATTTATAGATGTCCAGCCCGGAGGTGGAGTCAGGAGAAATCCAAAGAGAAAGAACGCTGGTACATGTACAGCTTCGGCCGCTATCACCCCTCCGTCACAGGCAGACATCGACCGCGTTTTTGAAAGCCACCTGCAGAGCATGGCACGAGGAGGCACATATGGAGACAACATGGAGATCTCGGCCTTTAGCTCAGCATATAACGTGGATGTAAAGATCTACCAAAGAGACTTTGCGTACATGGTGTCCGGCAGCAACGCAGAGGGCGAGAAGAAGAGAGCTGTCGCTCACATTGCATACCACGTGAGGCTATTCTCGCGTCTGCCGACGATCTTTGCTGACTCGTCCTAGATGTGGGAGCATTACTCGTCCATTCGAAATCTTGACGGCCCACACACAGGTTCTCCAGAAGTTCAAGAACGGGCCCTTTCACCTGCAGAAGAGAAGAAACAAAAGGAACAACTGGCACAAACACCCATGGTATTACCTTGGCAAGTCGACGTGGTATCCAAGTCTCTACCTTTCCTCGCCGACAAGCCTACGATCAAGCGGGCACTTGAAGAAGCCAAGGGGAACATTGACGCAGCCGTGTCCAAACTGCTCGACCGAGAAGAAAATGGTAGCACGTCATCAACACAAGAGAGCTCTAGTATCGAGCGAGAAGCCGATAGTGATGAAGACCCAGTCGGACCCAACAAGAAGAGAGACCGTCGCATGAGTCGAGCTGCCCGTCAGAGATTAGAGGTTCCTGGTCAGCGTCAGGTCATGTCAAAGCTGGCTACCCACAATGCGTCCCAGGACTCGATTGCAGATTCCGAGTCGGAAGTGTCGAGCATCCAGTATACCTCTCAAGACGACTCAATCAAAGACGAACCGGACACGACTAACGACGTCAAGCGAGCTGAATCGTCGTCTTCGACCCCGGTACGAGGACCACGGATCAAGCTAAAAGGTCCAAGACCTCCCACAGAACAGGCCGACAGCAAGACGAAACAAAAACAGATCGGGCCCAAAGTCTCGTCCAGAGACCGGAAAGACATAAAGAAGCAGGCTCAGAAAGCAGCTCGCAAAGAGCGTGCTCAGGGAGAAGCAAACGGCGGCCTCACCAAGGTCAAGGTCAAAGCCGGGTCTGATGGCATCACGCAGTCACCACAAATCGAGTCTGGCTTCAGAACACTCTACATCTAATCCTTCATTCATACCGGTGGGACCGTCACGATTGGTCGTTCGGCTTCGATTCAGCAAAGATACCCCTGTTGCGTTTTGTAAGGTTCAAAACAACAAGCACATGGAGACGACATGTGCACATTTTCTCTTAGCGATACGGCATGGCGACGGCGTTTGTACAGAAGTACTAGGGTGATAGGAAATTTTGGCATCTGGTGGATAAACACCCCGGTAGGAAAGCATCAGTGGTGATGAACATGAAGAGCTCAGTCATCATCATATTCAAGCGGAGCATCATGCATGTATGCATGCATTCATGGATAGGCCATGAACACGTAGCGTAATTACGAGACGAATCAGATTTCAAACAGTGTGTTGTCTCGATATCGTGAATGCTGCACGTGACAAGCTTACAGGCCTCGTCAGTTGAGTTGAATACATGTATTGTAGTGCTAGAAGATACCCACACGGCCTGGATACCATAAAAGAGTAACTCATTGTTTAGATTTGTGGCAGTACAATCGTTCAAGACATTATCATAAATTAGCTTCCATCCCATTACCACCACCCAAATGCCCATACAAATACACTGTCGTACAATGCTGCCACCTCAATCATCGCCACCGATCACCAAAGCCAATCTCGCGCCAACCTCCTACAACATCTTCAATCCACTCCTCAGCGCCGCGGTCCTGCTTTCCACGACCCTCTTCAGCTCGGGCCACGACCTCACCACACAGCCCAACACAGCAACCATGACAACAGCATCCCAAGCGCCCTTGGCGACAACCGCGCCCATCGCCACTCCGAACCCTCGTCCAAGCCCCGCCCGCTGCTCGAGGTAGACCCTGAAGCCCTCGAACACGCTGCCGGCGACCCAGAGCAAGAAGCCAATAATGCTGCCGGCGCATTTCGCGTCCGTCTCCCGTTGCTCCGGGTCGCGCTCCTCGTCGGTCAGGATGTCGTCGATCAGGTAGCCCAGCGGTGTGCCGAGTGTGCGGCCGGCGGTGTTTATGATCACGAAGAGGACGGTCAGGAGCAGGGTTGTTGCTGTTATTTTGAGGGTCGAGATGGTCAGGGTCGTGAGTGTTGATTGGAGTAGAGATAGTAGAGGCAGAGGGCTAAGGGGTAGGTCGAGTGGGAGGGCGTGTGTGCTCATCGTTGCTGACTGGATTTTGAGGGTGGTGGGATAAAAGTGGTCGCGTGCGCTTTTGATCTAAGCTTATATTCCGCCTGATGTGAAGAGGATTGATTGCTTGAGTAATTTGAATGGACGTATGATGAGCACGAATGGAGGGTTGCCAATGAGAAGTGGGAGGCACAAGAAATAAGATCGGAATACCTGAGAAGAATTTACCTGCCTTCAATTGCATTCTATACACCCACCGTCACCGTTTCTGTTTACTAGAATCTGCCCTATGACGACGAAGAAACGGCTACGGAGCATTTCTGCTGGCGGGTGCGGCCGGAAATGATGAATTCTCGAAGCATGTGAAGATGGAAAAGGGCACCGGCATCGATCGAAATTCCAGGGTATCCATATTCCACGTGACGAAATCACGCGAGTCATCCGTCGCTGGCTGTTCGCAGATTTCATGACTGCCTTCCCCGCGATTTATTATACGTCATCGGTGCCGTTTACTCGGATTCCGCCAACCCTGCCGTGCGACAGACTGGATCGATGCAGGGAATCCACCACGCTACCGAAACTTGGAAGTTGATTTGGCGGGCTGGACACTGACTGGACGACGACTCCCCTGCCGCCGACATGCCTCTTTGTATACCTTGACATCCTTGCGCCCATCACCCTACAACACATCTCCACCACTACTACTCCTCCAGACCACGCACAATGTCCTTCCAAGGCCAACCGCAGTTCCAACCACTGACCTACATAATAACCGGCGCCGCACGCGGCATCGGTCGACACCTAGCCCTGAGTCTTGTCTCGCGCGGCGCGCGCGTCGTGCTGCTGGACAACAACATGGACGAACTGAGCAACACTCTCTCCCTCCTCAGCAAGCGACAACAGTACCGCGAGCAATACATCGCGTGCGAGTGCAACCTGGCGTCGCGGCTGCAGATCCGCAACGCGGTCGACTCGGCGCGGCGGTTCCTGGGCGGCCGACTGGATTGCTTGATCAACAACGCCATGGCGATGCCGCATACGTGGCCGCATGGAGGCGGCATGGATGAGGGGGACGAGAACGAGGTCATGAGGCATTGGGATGCGCAGATTGCGGTCGGCTTGAGTGCGCCTATGTATCTGGCTAGGCTGTGTGTGCCTATGCTCAAGAGGGAGGGGTGGAAGGCTGGTCCTGGTACCAAGGCGGCGGACAGGCCCGGGTGTATCATCAATATGGCCAGTACGAGGGCGAATCAGGCGGAGATGGATCATGAGGGGTATAGTGCCGCAAAGGCCGGGCTGGTGGGCTTGACGCAGAGCTTGAGTGTGAGCCTGGGCACGAGGTATGGTATTAGAGTGAACGCTGTGCTGCCGGGCTGGATTGATGTCCAAGCCGAGTGCAAGGCGGCGGACGAGAAGGGGAACAAGTGGGCGGATGGAATCAGCAAGGAGGAGCACGCGTGGCAGTTGAACGGCAGGGTGGGCAAGCCCGAGGATGTCATGGAAGCGGTGGATTATCTCGTCGGGTCTACGTTCATGACAGGTCAGGAACTCACGGTGAGTGGTGGTGTGGAGAGAAGGATGGTGTATCCGGAAGATTAGCATGGATATGTGCGCAAATTGGTATCATCTATCAACGCGATGTTATGTTCTCAAGGTGTACCCTCACTTGGCTGTCCTCATGAGGACCTCGCCATCTTGCATTCCAAAGTACGCGGCCACCGGCTTCTGACCTCCTTGACGTCCTTCGGCTTGTTCCTGGTCTCCCGTGCGTCCGAAGAAAAGTCCAACCTCCAAGACACCACTGATGGCCTTGATCGCTGCAGCCAGTGTTGGAACGTCGTATACACCGTCCTTGCCGGAACCATCTTTGCCAGCTTTGACGTCTTCAGTAGTGAGCAATGCCTTGAACGGAGCGTCGATGATGTAAAATCCTTGGTCGGTCTGAATCGGACCAGTCTTGACAAGCGGGTGCTCTCTAAGGACAGGGTTTGGCGAGCCTAGGAGTTTCAATTGTCGCAACACGGTCGCGTGACTGATGGGTGCGACCTCGATCGGGATACTGGGCCATGCGGTAATCAGACGTTCTTGGTTCTTGCGGTAATCTGTGCAACGTCAGTGAAAGAAGCCACTATATCTGTGAATGGAGCACCAACCTGCAATGCAAATGAAGCGCTTCGCTCTTGTCGCTACCAGCTTCTCCTGGAACAGACAAGCACCTCCACCCTTGATGCAGTTGAGCTCATCGTCGACCTCGTCAGCACCGTCGAATGCAACGTCCAACATGACATCCTCCGGCAGCGAATCGAAAGCAATTGGTATCAATCCCGCTCCTTCAATGACCTTTCTTGACTGGAAACCGGTTGGGACAAAGTAGATGTTGTGGCCAGGCTCGACTGGATTCTTTTTGATGTACTCGGCAATGGCCTCGACGCCATATTTGGTTGTGCTTCCTGATCCAATGCCGACATAGCTGTAGGTCGACTTGAAGTGGTCCTCAACAGCCTTGAATGCGGCCTTCTTCTTGGCTGACTCGACGAGTTGGACGTTCTCCGGCGTCTCTGCAATTGGGCCTGCCATTGGGCCTGCCGCTGCCGCTGCTACTGACATTGTGCGCTTTTGTAATTGTATACTGGTGGTTGAGGGAGATTCAGTACTTGCTGAGAGTGTGATTTGTTGTCGAGAGGTATGACGACGAAGTGAAGGACGGTAGCACGATGACAGTGAACAAAATGTCCGAATCGGCGCCGCGAGCTGTACCCGTTGGCGACCGGCTAAATTGCTTCTGAGGTTTCGGATGAATATGCTTCGGCTCATTCGATGATGGACGAGAAACGATATAGTAGTTGACTCGAGTTTGGCTCAGGTTTCGTTATGCAATGACCGAAATATGTAGAGTATAAGTGAGAGGTTAATAGGATAGACAAACTGTTGATACAATAATGCGCCGACAATAGCATTCTATCATCAGAGCTGTTTTCTTGGCTCGATTTCAGGCAGCCAGACTGCGGTGGGGGCGGGGCATCACGTTTCATTGCAAGTAGGCTGATGACCGCCATTAACACTGTACAGATGCATGTCGTGAACAACTAATGTTCAAGTATGCATTCGTGACGCATTATGCCAACTGATTACATTCTACCTTTCCTATACTCAGCTTCACGCCTGCTTCGGCTGTGCGACTTCGCCGAACTTCTCATCTTCAACACTACCAGAGCTTAAGCCCCTCTCGAGGTCAGCCACTGACTCACCTCTGTTGGCAGCCGCAGCTACAAGTTGTGGGTTCTCTCTCTTCATCTTAGCAAAGTTCTTCTCTGCATTCCAAACCCATGGCGAATCTGCCGCAAACAACAGATCCATCTCCTCCAGCGTCCTCTGGTTCGACTCGGGATACAAGCAATAAACCATTGGAAGAGTGAGGAAGTTGCAAGCGCCGAAGATGTAGAGGGTCTTCTCGCCGATGGCGTCGAACATGACTGGGCACAAGAGAGTAAGCCATCCGTTACCAATACTCCAGCCTACCACTCCCCAAGCGTTACCCTTGGCTCGGACGGCGAGTGGGAAGATCTCAGCGGGGTACAGCCATGGAACCGTGAGCCAGGTCGCGCCAAAAATGGCCGTGAAGATAAAGACAAATGATGCAGCAGCGTTTCCATAACTCGCAGCTGCTGATTGATTGCCTTGGGCAGCGGCTTTCAAGCCAGCTGCAGCCATACCGCCGGCCAAAAACATGGCGATGCCTTGACCGATCGCGCCCCAGTACATCGTCCAACGTCTTCCGATTCTGTCGATGGTGTAGACGCAGACAAGGGTCGCCAGCATGTAGGTGATGTTGTTCAGGCCAGAAATCCATTGAGACTTTTCAGCGGTGTATCCTGCCATGCGAAAGATCGTAGGGGCGTACACAGTGACACCCGCAATACCCACCCATTCCTGCATGATCTGAAGCCAGATGACGAGCTGAACTCTACGACCGGTGTGCAGATCTCCAGAGCCAATGCCGAACAACATGTGGTAGTAAGAGTTCTGCTTCGAAGACGCTTTCTCCAGTTCGACCACGTTCTTGATGTCGTTGTGCTCTGCATCTGCTCTTCTGCCACCGTCATCTTCTCCGCGCAGACGGCCAAGGATGTACCTCGCCTCCTCATCTCGTCCGACCTTGCAGAGGTATCTTGGGGACTCGGGAAAGAACCAGCAGATACTGAACAAAACCAAAAGAGGGATGATCTGAAACGCAATGGGGAACCTCCATCGGATAGCCGAGTTTCCTCCATCGACGAAACTGAGTCCGAATTCCAGCCAATACGCGACAACCACACCGAAAATGTTAAGTGTGAACTCGATAGCAATGAACTGGCCTCGGGAAGTGTGTTCGGCCGTCTCTGTAGCCCACACAGGCACGATAGCATTCAGGATACCAGTACCGATACCGTTAACAGCGCGCGCGCAGATCATCCAATTTGCGTTCATCGCTGAGCATTGCAGCGTAGCACCAACAACAGCCCAAGCCGCTCCAAGAGCAATGGTCTTCACGCGACCGACTTTGTCTCCGACCCAGCCACCAAGGAGACAGCCGAACAGTGTGCCGAGATAGTAGACCGAGACAATGCCGCCTTGAAGAAGCGAGTTCGTGACGACTGGGTCGCCGTTTTCTGCGACGTAACCAAATCCCATTCGGCGGATGTAGTCGCTGGCGTTGTTGACACCACCCATCATGCCCTGATCATAGCCGAAGAAGAAGATGGAGAGTGCAGCGACGCAGTTAATAGCGAAGAGGAGTTTCTTCTTCTCGTACCTGGCGGCGATGCGCCATCCTTTCATTTGGTGCATTGTGGTTAAATCTTGATGGTGGTAACTTGTAAACGAGGCAGAGTAGAAGGAGGAGTCAAAGGAAACAGAAGAAAGACAAGGCACACGACCAACAGCGGAAACGGGCTCTTTATACCTACCGTCAAAATGCATGCATACCAACAGCAGCAAGGACCACGGTTTACCGCATTGGTTCACCCGCTCCACTATCAGAGCAGATAAAGGTTTGCATCCAAGACCAGATTAGCTAAATAAACTCATCTTGGTGCCCTGGCATATATGGATTAGACGGCCAGTCTCCGGAATACGCTCGTTTGAGGTTGTATCTTGGTGGGGCGCGGTGACGGGGTGCATCCTTCCCCGGCTGGGCGCCTATAGATGGCGGGGGTCAACCCCACCGGAGGCCGGAGGATTTCCGCCGCAAACCTAACATATGATAACTAGTCATAATCGATATTACCTAATGCTGATCATGACTAGCGATCATGTCGTATGGTACTAGGTACCTACAGCCTCGTTGGTCGGGCGAGATGAGTAAGTTGACGTGATATACGTAGGGCCAATTACATGTATCACGGTTATGGACAAGACCAATCGCGATTGTTGTAACAGAGATGAACAAATGGTCTTTCGTGTGTCTACGACACAGAAAATGCTCGTCTCTACACGACCTGGCTGGATAATTTCAGATGGTATGCAAAAATGATTGCATTTGATGTGCTGTATCCTCATCAGTGCGTGCCCGGAGATACGACGCCAGCATGGCAAATCAATAGGTAGTAGCATTAAACCTCCGATTACAGACTGACAACATTTCCTGGAGTCGTTGCAGCTCCGTCTTCGCGGTACACGGCATGCCGAACATCTAACACGACGGTCGGCATTGTCGGTGCTAGCGCCTGGTCTTTAGTGGTCATCGCACCGCGGTTCTCCGAGAAAGCGACAGACGACTTGAATCAGAATTTACCGATCGGCACGATGAACACTGTCAAAATGCGTAAATACGACATGAACGAGCCACGACGACGTGGAGAATAAAATTAATGGAGATGCTGTGGCTTCTCATCCGCGTACGTCCGTACTTGCAGTAATGAAAGGTACTTGAATCATCAAGCGGAGTCTTCGGCAAGTGACCTTCCGTCAAGGACAGATGGCATCCTTCCTCCTCTTTCCTCTTTAGACTTGTGCAATGACGCGCCAAGACTGGTCGAGGCGCGTCCGCTGACATTGCTCTTCCATCGGTCAGAAACATCTGCAACCTACATGTACCTTAATCGTACTCGCATCACCCGCTCAACGGTAAGTTCCATGTTCTCCTGCGTTCACATGTTAGACGAGCCTCTTTCTTCTTCATCAGAACGAATATACATACATACACAGGGCGGCCGAGCGGCATTTACCAGGCGACACTAGACTTGGGTCGGCCTTTGACTTCTCCACAGACATCCGCAGTACCCCATCTTTTATCTTCCATCGATCCTGGTGGTACGAGACCGTCTCGTGTGTACCTTGCTGTCGTCCCTTCTTGAGCATGCAGTCGTCATGAATACCCTCTGCACTAATGGTATGTACTGTTTCTGAGTTCTGAGAACACAGATCCACTCGCACGGGAAATATGTCACTACTGCAAACATAGTTCGCAGATGGTAGATCAGCTGGACAGGGCGAGAACCCATGTGTGCCAACAATCGCCGAGCCCACCTGCCGCTAGAAGGGCTTAAACTTTGCCGACCAGAAACTCGAAGCTGGAGCCCCGGCCTGCCATCCCTCACTTTGTGCATGCACTGATCCATCCGTTGGAAAACGGGAACGGGGTTGTGCGGTGGAGAGTTCGATGGGCGCCCTCACATGCGCACAGAACCAAAGATGGTCCTTTCGGAACCTCTTGCTCTAGTGCTAGTCTTTAAGAGATGTCGACGTCGATTTGTATTCATATTATCAACCCCGTTTCCCCACCTGCATGAACCCTTCCTTTCTCTTCTCATGTGTTTTTGATCCTTACAACACCTCGACATCCACCACGTCGCCAATCGCAAGTCTCTTACAATACCGTCTGAAGTGCACCGCACAGGCCCATCGTCATGTCCGACTCGTCGTCAGTTCACGAAGCTCAAGATGTCGCCCTCCCACTTCCTCCACCTCCGAATACCTCTGGTCCTGCAGCGAAGCGCAAGACTGATGCTGCTGGATTACCTACAATTGGAGTCAGGGCACATAAAAGTGTGAAGAGGAGGGCATCCAAGGCTTGTCAATCTTGTCGATCGAGAAAGGTCCGATGCAATGTGGTCGAGCAAATACCCTGCACCAACTGTCGATTGGACGAGGTTGAATGCGTAGTTTCCGAAAGCAAGCGCAAGAAGTAAGGATACCAAACACCTAGAAAGTCACATCACAATGCTTATGATTGATTGCTAGGAAATGGTCAAAGTCTGGCGACGACGAATGCAGCAATGGCGCGCAAGCAGACTCTCCCTGCAGCGCTACCGATGAGCGTCGCTTCAGTCTGGCCAGCGTCAACATGCCAATGCCTTCCAAGCCACATGAGCATATGCCGCATTCACTGTGTAAGCTTGAGACAAATGATTACCTGGAACATGCAATTCTAACACAACATCCAGACCAAGACATTGATCATCACCAGATGCTTGCAGACTCGCATCGAAGACATACCTTTTCGAACCCTATGGCAGCTCCACATGCGCGCATGGACTTGCTTCAGCATCGGCCATCGAATCCTCGGTCCGTGTCTCCTCCAATGCCATCTCGTCAGTTACCGCCATATCTGAAGCCTCTACCTGCTCGGATTGGCGGCGACGAGGTCATCTATCTCTCCAAGAAAGGCGCCCTCACTATCCCTCCGACACCTCTACGGAACGCCCTACTTCAGTCTTACCTTGAGTACATTCATCCCTACATGCCAATCATCGACATGCAGGAGCTTTGCGAGTCCATCGACAGAACAGATGGCGTCAATCAGATCAGCTTGCTTGTTTTCCAAGCCATTATGTTTTCCGGTGTGGCCTCGGTCGACATCAAGCGCCTGAAGGCTGCTGGCTATACTAACCGCCGGGAAGCTAGGCGAGAGTTTTTCCAAAAAACGAGGGTGAGTCGTATCAGACGAGGAAATCATCCATGCGGTCCTTGCTAACATCATGCAGTTGCTCTACGAATTTGATTACGAGGCTGATCGCATCTCGCTAATCCAATCTCTGCTTCTCATGACTTACTGGTACGAAACTCCAGACGACCAGAAAGACAGTCACCACTGGATGGGAATCGCCGTGTCTCTGTGCCATACCATCGGCCTGCATCGAAATCCAGAGAGATCATCTATGACTCTCAAGAGACGAAAGCTCTGGAAGCGAATTTGGTGGTCCACATATATGCGCGATCGCCTGATTGCCCTCGGAATGCGACGACCCACGAGGATAAAGGACGAAGACTTTGATGTGCCATTGCTCGAATTGGACGACTTTGAAATTGGGTCTGCGGGTTCATTAAATTGTCTCCCATCGAGCTGCACCCTTCTCCGCGACGTTGACAAGCAGCGCCATCTGGCTACATTGTGTGTTGAAAAGTCCAAGCTTTGTATCTGCATCAGCCACGTTTTGGCGGCACAATATTCCGTTCTTCACAACAACCACGGTGTGCAGAGCAAAGAGGGAAGCACGCGCACGACCATGATGTTGGTGGCAAGAAAGGCCGATCCCGAAGTTTGCGGTGTACGCGAATGCGACGACGAGCTTCGCAAGTGGAAGTCGTTACTTCCGCCAGAAGCCGACTACCAAAAGCCAGCAGAAAACACAAATCAGAATGGAGATGGCTGTGTCGAGGTCAACAGGTCGCTCCTGCACCTGGTTTACCACGCTACCGTATCCGCGCTACACAGACCCCAAGTCCTCCCCTCGGGAGTTTACCCCGTTGATGGAGCAGCCGGTGACTTGTTGGAACTTTCGAGATCAAATGTCAGATTTGCGGCATCGCAGATCACAGCCATCGCCGAGAATCTCGATAAGTACGATCTGGTTCGCTTTCTTCCCACCGTCGGTATCACCGTCCTTTTACCCGCGATCATCATTCACCTGCTCGATATCAAAGCTCCAGATGAGATGACGAGGAGGACTTCTCTCCAAGGCTTCTGTCAGTGCATGCAAATCATGTCGAAGCTGAGAGATATCTATGCCGCAGCAGACTACTCGACTGCGTTCCTCGAAGCAGCGATTCGAAAGGCCGAGATTGTTCTTCCGCAGAAAGCGGCCGAGGCCAAAGACAGCGTTGTTATACCGGCGACCGAGTCCATTGCAGAGACCGTGGCTAAGCAGACCATTGATCCAGCCTTGACCGGCCAGCCTCAAACACATTTGACGCCTCCACCAGAGCACTATCATCATCATGCACAACCACATGTTACGGATGCGGATATTGCGACACAGCTACATTCGTTCCTTGCCGACACACCGCCAGAATCTCATGGTCAACGCGAAGATGACCACCATCATTCCATGGACACCACCGACATGTTCGGAATGGCAGACTTTGAACCAGACTTTGATGCCCTCGTCAATCTGGATGTAGCAGGAGAAGCCTTCGGCATGGACGATGCCGGCAATTTTCAGGCAATGCATTTGGGAGACCATCCTGGTGGATTCCTGAGCTCGGATATTGATTGGATGAAGGGAATGCATGATGAGGATGGCTTTGCTGTTGCATCATGAGTTACAGACTCTATTTATGAAGCATTTGTATATAATAGAGCTTATAGAGCCAATTGAGGTTGTCTGCGTACTGCTTGAAGTATAAATGTTCCTCAAGGTGATCCCGACTTCGGCAAGACGTGCCCGATGCGGCAACGCTATCTGTGACTTTCCCCACAACGCGATGTGGTCGATTATTTTTATGCCGACGCAAGCCGCGATGCTGTATGCGTGCGGTTCTTCTTATAAACATCTTCCATTCGCTGTCTTCGTCTTTCTTTGTTCACAGAGTAGCCAATCTATATCTAGCGAGCCTCATATATCCGTCGCCAGATTGGTCAGAACACATCTTCAGAATGGCTTCTACGAGTACAAGATGCCTCCCGCAGGTTCCTGGGACACTCAGATCTGTACCATGTTCGGCTCGCTCTGCAAGGAAGGTGAAGCATGGCTTGTCATCACGCGCTGGAATAGCAACCATGGCCAACTTTCGCGTACCGAATGTTGACAACGAACCAAATGTAAGAGTCCGAAGAAGCTCGCCATCACCTCTGCTAACCGAACTTGAGAAAACATACGCCAAAGGATCAGCGGAGAGGCAAGGCCTCATGGACGCATTCAACAAGTTCAAGTCACAAGGAGCAGTACAAGTCACACCAATGGTCGCTGGTAAAGCCGTAAGTACCACCTGTAACTTTGTTGTGTAACTTTGTTGTCGTCGACTCGAGCTCACTCTCCACAGATTAAAGGGCAAGGCACACATTCACAGCCCGATCCTTCAGACCACAAGACTTCAGTAGCAGACTGGTCGTCTGCCTCGGTTTCGGACGTCGAACTCGCCATTGGATCTGCTCTTGACGCAAAATCTGACTGGGAGAACCTGCCGTTTGCCGACAGAGCCGCTGTCTTTCTCAAAGCCGCCGATCTTGTCGCGGGCAAGTACCGGTACGACATCATGGCCGCGACTATGGCCGGTCAGGGCAAGAACGCTTACCAGGCCGAGATCGATGCCGCGGCAGAGCTTGTTGACTTCTTGAGATTCAATGTCCAGTATGCTCAAGATACGTATGGCCACCAACCTGTCCATAACTCGCCTGGTGTATGGAACAGAGTCGAGTACCGTCCACTCGAGGGGTTTGTCTACGCCATTACCCCTTTCAACTTCACAGCCATCGCTGGCAACCTTCCATGTGCGCCAGCTCTGATGGGTAACGTCGTCGTGTGGAAGCCTTCGCCGGCCGCCATGGCATCCAACTGGTTACTCTACAAGATTCTGCTCGAAGCTGGTCTTCCTCCAAACGTCATCCAATTTGTCCCTGGTGATGCGGTCGAAGTTACCAAGACCGTTCTGAAGCATCCTGAATTCTCCGCTCTTCACTACACCGGCTCCACAGCCGTCTTCCGCAGTCTGTATGGCCAGATCGCCAACAACGTAGCAGAAGGCCGCTACGTCGGCTACCCACGTATCGTCGGAGAAACAGGAGGCAAGAACTTTCACCTCCTCCACCCAACCGCCGACGTACCCAACGCAATTCTCAACACCGTCCGCGGCGCCTTCGAGTATCAAGGTCAGAAGTGCTCCGCCTGCAGCCGTGCCTATATCCCGTCCTCGCTCTGGTCAGAAGGCAAGCACCTCCTGCAAAGCGCAACCGAGGCCCTGAAGATTGGCCCACCCTCAGACTTCACCAACTTCATCGGCCCAGTAATTCACGCGCAGAGTTTCAACAAGCTGAAGACCGTCATCGACGAAGCGAAATCTGACCCTGAGCTCGAGCTCCTCTGCGGTGGCACCTACGATGACAGCAAGGGATACTACATCACACCTACCATCTACGTGACCAAGAACCCGCACCACAAACTCATGTCGACGGAGCTCTTCGGACCCGTCCTCTGTGTCTACGTCTACGACTCCAGCTTCGAGGAGATCTGCGCAACCATCGACAAGACGACAGCGTACGCGCTCACTGGTGCTGTGTTTTCTCAGGACCGCTATGCTATCCGCCAGGCCGAGGAGCTACTCCGGAACGCGGCTGGTAACTTCTACATCAACGTCAAGTGCACCGGTGCTGTTGTGGGTCAGCAGCCGTTCGGTGGTGCGAGGGCGAGTGGCACCAACGACAAGGCCGGATCGGCGAATCTGCTGAGTCGCTTTGTTAGCATGAGGGCTGTCAAGGAAGACTTTGCCGCTGTGCAAAAGATTGAGTACCCTAGCAATGAGGCATAAGGAAGGCATACAATACGCTGATATACAGAGCAAGGATATATGGAGCTGTATCGGTTTTCGGAGCATACAAAAGCAATGCTTGATCTTTACACCACTGAGCATAGAATTGAGATACTAACTTTCATACACGAAGTACAAGTATCGAACATGTAGATACATCTTCCATTCCTTGCCCGAACGCCACGCTATGCACACCGTTTGAGCTCAACTATTTGCTCAGACTGTTTCCTTTACCCTTGGTATACCGACTTTAACAAGAGCATAACCGATCTGGCTCGGTCCGACCGACCTCTGGCACTCGACAACTTTCGAGTTTGTCGCGCGTCCATACCCGCACAAGTCCACAATGATATAGATTCCAATTCCCCTTCCTTCCATTTGTGTGTAGCTGATTGCTCTCGCTCCTGTTCATCCAGTGCCGCAGTCCGGCCAATCGCTGGTAGGACGCCGGTCAAGTCGTGAGCATCGTCTAACTAGCCTGGATCTCCCTGGCCTGTTGTTGCGCCAGCGCATGTCCCTCGGGCGCCTGTCTGAACAGCACGATCTCGGACTGCTTGAAATAGCGTCTCGCGTCTTCGTCAATGAGGACAAGAGAGAGGTAGTAGCGCGTCGAGAACTTCTTGTTGACTTCGCGGAACGTCGGTGTCAGGTCGAAACCGCCCAGGAAGAGGCGGATTGGGATTGTCTCGCCGCGGGAGGGTGAGCCGTCCATAATCTGTTCTTGTCAGCTCTGCACATTTCATTCTTCGAGCGACCTAGGGAAAGGTATGGACTGGAAGGTTGCAAACATACCTCGAACCTAACCAGCGTCTCGCTCTCGTTGTACTGATTCGGCGGTACACCACAAGTTTCCCTCCTGATAATGCTCAATTCCATATGCTTGATCTTCAGCCTGACGAGCAAGAAATAGATCCTCCCAACAATAACATCCTTGAGGTGGTACTTGCTCTTGCTGTACTCGAACTCAATGTGCAAACAATCCTCAATACCAACATCCATCTTGATCACACTGTTCGTCTCCGGCGGCATGCGATAGCTATAAACCCAGAGGTCCTTTTCACGAATAACATCCGCCATGCGCCGCGAGACGGTCACGCGGATGAAATAGCGCAGCCGCACATTGATTCCCGAGTACGACTCATACTGCTTCTCGACGTTCTTGAACAGGAACGGGAACGTGTGCGGGTGCTGCAGCTCGCCCGGGGCCGCAAGCTCGGTCTGCAGCGACAGGAACTCGTGGTGCACGCCGCGGTCGTAGAACATCTCGATCGTGCCAACGAATTGCACCTTGATGCCTGTGTGCTCGAGGCGCTTGCCGTCTTTGGGCCGGATAGTAACCGCGCCTTTGACGGATTCGCCGTCGAGGTACAAAGGCGCTTTCTCGCGCCTGTTCTTGTCCAGCTTGACGTCTACGGTTGATCGCTCGTCTGTGTCTTCGAGGACGACGTCGATGTCGACCGGGGTCGACATTAGCCAGGCCATGGTGGGTGGTGGTCGCGGAGGGGTTGGAGGAGTGTCGTGTGAGTGTCAATTGATACGCAAGCGTGTGCGACCGGGCCAAGCGCTGCGAGATACGTGTCTTGAGAATGTGAGTCGAAATGTAGAACGCGATGTGTTGGTGTCGCACTCGGAGATGGAGCTTGATCAGGTCACCGCCGAGGCCGACGGAAGCGTCAAGCTTGGCATCTCAGGCACGACCTGATAACGTCAAACCTCGAGTTCCTAAATGTCGGACCTCTCCTAAGACACCGAGTGATAGCTACGGTTGTCTAGCAGCTAGGACGAGTCCTGACTGCTGTTGTAATGTCGTGAAATTGTCCTGTATTGGTAGGCCATCAGGCTACTCACTTCAATTGAAGGATCCTGTATGACACGAAGGAGCCTGTATGCCACGACATCTCAAATGACACGCGTCTCACTGCTAGACGACGGAGCTGTCAGCTACCTTGGTGTGCTAAGAGCGGTCCGTTTGAGGTCTGACGTTTTATCATGTCCCATCTTAAACAGCCATGGTCGTCAACAAGCCGGAGTTGCAGGAGGGTAGAAAGCAGCAGACAAAGGCCGAGGAAGAAGAGGACTCGAATCGCGCCAATGATGGAGCCGATCAAATGCTCTGATTTAAGAGTGTTAGAAGGAACACTAAGAAGCCGAGAAGATGAAGAAGAAGGCGGCTAAAAAGGAGGGTAAAAAGAAACACACCAAGACAGAGAAAGAAGAGGACTCGAATCGCCAACATGATGAAGCCGATTAGACGGCCCGCGGCGGTGATCTCAGTGCTGGAGCCATCGAAGACGGCCGACGTGATGCTCGTTGCAGACCGAATGGACAGAAGACATTTAGGGCATGGGAATATGAGCCGCTTGGATCGTTCGAAGGCGAGAACTCTGGCACTAGCATCAGTGCACGAAACAACATGGCATTGCACTTGTCCAATAGCACGATATGATGATTGCTTGAGGATAAGCTGAATCTCATCTAAACGTGTTGTCCACAGTATCACATCTACACTTGAACATTTGAAGCGAGGAGACGATTATAAGTGCCTGGGTATCTTGATCAATTGATTCACCTATCTAGCACCATGCGCCAATGCACCTCGAAGAGATCAAGGCAGTTCATCATGACTAGAATGAATAACTACGACTCCATAGCTGTGCTCTGAGTCTCATCGTCACCCCAAAGACCTTCCAGCTTGAACTCCTTGGCCCACTCGGTGACGATCTCCTTCTGATCGCCGACAAGACCACCTTCTCTATTACCAGGAGTAGCGCCTTCCTGTGCGATCTGCAACACTGGGGCTTCCGTCCAGCCTTGGATGCGACCATCTCTCCAGTCGGTAATGACAGTCTGAGCCGATGCGTGTAGGTTCGGTACACCGCCTCTGCCCAATCGTCCTCGTTTCCTTGCAACTTGTACCAAAAAATCTGTAGTAGGGTCGCCAGCGGGGGATATAAGTGCAGGTAGGCCGTATACATCGAGAAGCTTCTTCATTGACTGCTCCGAGCCTCCCAGACGCTTCAGAAGAAGTGTGACAGCTGGCACGGGATCGGAAATATCCTGTGGTGGAACGGCATTCAGCAAGATGAGTCTGGCTTGCTCGTCGTTCCTGTGAGCAGCGCCCGCTTCCTTCGCGGTTGGGAAGACGATTCCAGGAGAGTCGAGGAGCTTGAGCTTGTTATCGATCTTGACCTCGCGAAGGCTGGTGGTCACACCTGCTTCGGCTCCGGTGGGACATGCTGCGCCCTTGCCGCCGAGACGAGATGTGAGGGCGTTGATGACGGAAGATTTGCCGACATTTGGGTATCCAATAACGCCAACAGTGATGGCGCGCTTGAGTTGAGAAGAGTGGGCGTACGTCTTGAGGGCGCGGAAGAGTGTCTCGGAGGTGCCCTTGACGCTGAGAGCTTTGTGATCGAATGTCTTTGCGTTTGCTGCAGGATTTGATGCGCGGAGTGGGAGGGTAGGAAATGATCTTCTAAGGTGGATCAACCAGTCCTTGAGAACCTTTGGCGGAATGAGGTCAATCTTGTTCAGGATGAGGATAAGCCGTTTCGAGCCGGCCTCTGCTGCCATGATCTGTCTCTCCACTTCCTTCGATCTTGTGCCGTTTGGATCTCTCGCATCGAGGACGTATAGTACCACGTCCGAACGATCGATAACATCCTTGAAGACTTTGTCGAATGCGCGCCTAGAAGAGTCTTTGCGTGCTGCAGGCGCAGTCATATTTGACTCAGCATCGTCGCCTTCTCCTAGACCACCCCATTCCTCTTCCTCCATATCCTCGTCCATCTCGTCTCCTTCCGAGTCGTCAGCTTCCTGGTTGTAGTCTGCAGCTCTTGCTCTGGCAGATGCAAGGAGGGCCGCCATAGGATTCGCCGAGTCCTCGTCCATGGCATCATCATCATCCTCAAGATCCTCCAGTACCTCATCGTCTTCCAGATCATCGTCGCCAGTCTGCGCATCGGTGTCCGCGACACTCAGACCTTGTCGTTGCGCCTTTGCGATCTCCCGCCTCTTCATAGCATCCTGCTCCTTGCGCCTCTTGCTCTCCTCAATCTCCTCGAGGATCTTGTTTTTGAACGGGAAAAGGTTTGGAATACCAGGGTCCTTCTTCAGTTTTGATCGCCATTCTGGGTTGTTCTTCTCCTTCTTTCTGTCCTTTCTTTGCTTTTCGTTTGATTTTTTCTGGATTTTGTGTCTCAGTCGACTTGACACGCGCTTTGACTGTGGCTTTCCCACCTTCATCTTGAGGTTTCTGAGTTGGGTATAATGGGTATTCAAGAAAAGTTATCGCGGGTCGGTCGATGCGGAGATAGTCCCTTCAAAATCCAAATTTCTGCCGCTTTGGTAGCGTCATACGAACGGGCGGTGGAGTTCAGCATGACTCAAGTCGCGACGTCAACCATAACTGTCACCAATCTCCGGTTCTTTCAAGATCACACGATTATCATCAGCTTATTGATGGTGCTTTCAGCTGCATACGTCGGCGGACTTCGCCCTGGGGCTATGCGACTGACTACAAGTGACTGCTGGCGTCTTCTCTTTGGAAGATAATTCGTGTATAACCCGAAATATGGACTTGTGGGGACATCCTTGGTGGAAGTTGCTGAGTGACTTACCGCAGATCGCATCATCGAGGTTGCACAGTCGACTACAACGGAAGCTTGTTGTGCTTGACTCTGTCGTACTATCTTCAGACCTGTCTAGACGACTCGAAACCACTCAGTGACATCGCGAAACCCAATCGAAGAAACCTCATGCATCCAAGACTACGCGTCCCCGCATGTTCGATTCGACGCTACGAGCATGGACTCCAGGTATTCGTCTTGCACTATCCCAGTATGTGGACAAGGTACAATCCTTGTTTAGAGCTCACCTGGCATGGTAGTCCAGTGTATTGATTCTAAGAGAATGATTGCGTGGTCTCTCACGAGCCGAGGCTTGTCTACTCGGAGGCGATCATGCCGTCGTAGTCATGGTCAACCTGCAGGTACACGAACTGGTCTCGCGTCTCAGTGCATGCGGCAAAGTCGTGTACCCCCGGAAAGCTTTCAAACACTCGAAATAGTTTGCACCATTGCTTATACCTGGCAGGACATCAGAGTCCTGGCATGCCCGCAAATTCGTGATTCGATACTAGGAGTAGAGGCAAGGGCATACGCGTGACTGCTGGATGAAGAAGATGTTCAATGAAACGCCAAACCATATCATGATTCACATTGGAACGGGTGACTTGCAGGGGGCTTGCCATGCCGAGAACATCGGAGGTAATCGTTACAAGAAAGGAGAATCAGACTTGTGCAGGAGACGGTGTATACTTATCGACTATCAGATCGCGCCCATCTCCGTAAGTAATTTCAAAGCTTACAAAGTAATGTTCTTACCGGCTGTTGTTGAACTCGGTACAGTGTTGGACTTCATGTAGGCAGGCATACTATATTGCCAAGACTTTAGATCGGAGCGGCCCAAAGAAGCAATCCCGCTTCTGCCATCACGTCCATCGAATATCAAATGGCCTTCATGACATGTTCCACAGATCTGGTATCAGGTTGAATTTGACGAAATCGTATCAACCGCATCAAGATCCCCGTGAATCTCTATAATCGATCCCCGTCAGTCTCCGCTGTCAAACTACGAAATCACACCCTGTAGCTAGAATGGCGAGCCCAGCAGAGATCCAGAAGGGGTACAACTTCTCAGCACCGGCAGAGACACACAGGTTCTCAGCATTGGTAAGGCTCTCACTTCGTCTTTCATTGTATATCTTTCCTCTCACTCAGATACTTATCTCTCTTCTGCGATGAAAATCAAGCCTCTGACCATGCGCAGCTCTTCGACATGGACGGCACAATAATCGACTCGACCCCGGCCATCGTGAAGTACTGGACACGCGTCGGGGCTCAAATCAACGTCTCCCCAGAAAAGATCCTCGCCACCTCGCACGGCCGGCGTTCAATCGACGTCCTCTCAATCCTGGCCCCAGAGCTCGCCAACTGGGCCTTCGTGTGCGAACAAGAAGGCCGCGTCCCCGTCGACTTTCGCGAGCTCGCACACGAACTGCCGGGCTCGAGGGCGCTGCTGCAGAGTCTGGAGGATGTGAGTGCGCCGTGGGCGATTGTGACCAGTGGCACCACGCCGCTTGTGCAGGGTTGGATCGGGGTGTTGGGACTGGCGCAGCCGAAGCATCTTGTCACGGCGGAGCAGGTTGCGAACGGGAAGCCGGATCCCGCGTGCTATCTGCTTGGGCGGGAGAGATTGGGAGTTAAGGTGGGACAGACGCTTGTGCTCGAGGATGCGCCGGCGGGCATCAGGGCGGGCAAGGCGGCGGGGTTCAAGGTCGTGGGTTTGGCGACTAGTCACCGCATTGCGGAGTTAATTGAGGCGGGTGCGGATTGGATCGTGAGGGATCTGGATAGTTTGAGGCTGAAGAAGTGGGATGTGGAGACGAGGGAGTGTGAGATTGAGATTAGGAATGTGTTGGTGCGGTAATTGAATCGAGTATGGACGAGGAAGTTGACGACGTCGAGAGTGACCTACCGTCGAAATTGGTATTCTCATCTGAGGACCGAGAATAATGGCAGTCGAACAGACTTGGATTTCATCCAAAACACAATTTAGATATAGACAATACACGCAGAGATCATACTCGACAATAGAGCGCATAAATTCCTATGCACAGAATGCTAATACTGGTGTAATGCTACGATCATGGTGTAATGGTAATAATATCTCACATTCCAAGTACGTGGCATAGCTTATCATTAACATCCGTGTCCGATCTTTGTGCGCCACTGTCTTGTAGATGTCGTCTCAAGTGCTGCCATGATTCGCACGCACTCACAAATGTACTCCGAGGAGCCAGCGAGTGACTTCGATCAAAGCTCTCGATGCCGTCTCTACCACAGACGACCTGTGTGACAGTATGTAGCCTTATTACAGACCAACGAATGCAAAAGTCAGTGGTCAAGAGATCGTCGAAAGCCAGATCACTTGCTTTTACTCTCGACGTTCGATAGCCTGAAGGAAGTCGTGATCTTCAGATCTTGGTATAACGTCTGCACACAGACGCCGGCACGGCCAAATCTAGAAGCCAATGGTGAATGGATAGCGAGTCATTACCCAAAGCACGAGGGAGGAAGCTCCGACAACGATCCTTTTCGTCATAAAGGCTACCAATGAGATATCTCTTTGCGTGCTAGGTTGTCTTAACACCACGTTGTTGCGACCACCTCTGTGCGTTTGACTCTGCAAGCAGGTTGAGGCGGCAACGGTGGTGATTCAGAATCGTGCATTGTCAAGATTTGCAACGTGAGACGACCGGTGAAGGGTCTTTGTTGAGGGTCCAACGTAAATCATTCAATTCGACCTATCAAAAAGCAAGGTGTATGGAGTCAATTCTGGCGATTCCTGAGACGGTCGACTGATGAACCTTGAATTGTCATCCAGCATGGCCGTCGTTTGCTGGGGTAGTGCAACTTATGGTCTAGGGCAGATTAGCAGACGTTGGTAGCCTTGGTCATTATCCAACAGTGCAATGCTGCTCTTAGCAACGCACGCAACAACGAGAGTGGACGGAGCGGATGAGAAAACGACCACCCTTCAACGTATGTTCTGGTCACACCTTGAAATGTCTAGCATTCAAGGTGAACCGTCCGGTCGGAACGGATGAACAGAAAGAGAGACCGAAATTGATCAGGGCCGAGTGACAAGTTAGGAGGGTAAAGAATGATGATACAGTACAGATTGAAGACGTGAGGCATGACTTGTGAAAGAAGAACGACGGTAAAGATGCAATTACGGTAGCTGTCAAGTTGGAATAAAGTAAACAAGTGATGCAGAGATGTTAAGCTGCTGCAAGTTGCCGAGGCTTGCGCAGGTACGCGCAATGTGGGCGTCAACGGATCCGAGAGCAACCAGAGTGTGATTGCGAGACGTGATGTTGCCAGTGATCCGACCCGAGATGGAAGAGCAAAGCCACCTCGTGACAAGTGCTGGCAGCTGGTCGGAAGACGGAATTTCAGGCCCACAGTTTTGCCGTGGTGGTGTCGAGCGGCTCACGTTCTTTGTCGTTTTTCCCGATCCCGTTCCTGGGCACACGACAACGAGTGATTGCGAAACATAGCGCCGGGGTACCGAGGCAAAAGGTCGATCGGAATCAGCTTGTGCTAACGTTAGTGGTGGATTACGATCTCGAGGTGATGATTCGCGACGTGGTTCTCTGGAAAGTCGATGTATTTGATATCTTCTGTGGAATACGACCGGGATGGTGATCATGGTACCTGCATGATATTGTGTATGTCGTGTGAGTCGACTGAAGACTGGTTCGTCCGGTAGCGACACAGGTGTGATCAAGTGACCAGTCTCACAATCTCCAAGCGCGCGCTCTGTGTGTCGGCTTCAGGCGGTCGAAGCGATGCATCGAAGCGAGGGACGAGCGTGACGCTCGCGCATGTGAGCAGTCAGGTTGTGCATGGGACAAGAGGTTCTATCAAGCTGTGGGGCGGTTCGTGGAGCTCATGCAGCGATCACTGCGCAGGTACCGTCGCAAAAGCATCGAAATCCACGACCGCGACCGTGTCAGCTATGCTTTTGCTTTGAAGAGTTGACAAGTCTGGTCTGCGGTTATTGTAGAAAGTACATGTACAGTACAGTAGCATTTCGAATTCTTTTGTTGACACCGATATAGTCGGGGTCGGTCAGACCAACGCGGTCGATCATGAAAGGGCGCTAATCGATTGTGTTAATTAAAATTAAAAAGGACCATGGAAGAAGTCCAGTATGACGCTTCAGGCCGCCAAACACCTGTGCGTGCACTGCGGAACTGCATGTACGTGCCTCACTGGATTACGCAGAGAGTGGGTTGACAAGAAAACCAGAAGAGGAGCAGTGGGGTGAGACATTATTATCGGCCGTGATCCGAGACTACCTTGGATCGTACTGTACTGTATGTGTTGTACAATGACAGTAAGCCTGTCCGTTGGCGACGAATGATGCCTACGTTCTAATGTATGATAGTAGAGGACACTGCATGGTCTCCTGCCTGCATGAAGTGCATTCCGATAGTCGACCGCGTGCAACACAGAAGCTGGACGCAAAGGTTGTGGAGATTGGAGTCTGATCAACCGTGATGGCTCGGCACCGAACTTCTGCTGATGGAAAGGACGGATTTTCAATCGTGAAAAAGTGACGGAAGGTGGATGCTCCCCGCAAGCCGCGATGCGCTTGTCTACGATAGGTAAGCCTTTGATCTCGTTGTTTTTGCGCTGACTCGCGCTCTTCACGCTTGTCAGGAACAGGGAAGGTCAGATCCACTTCGGTCAGAACATGGCGGAACAGGCAATCGACCCTCCGCGACCTCGTTGGCGGTTCTGCTCTTGCTGAATGTGGGAGTCGTCGTTTGATGCTATAATTACCTTGCTATGCAGCCATCAACAGGTCATCCTTCGTATCGCTATTGCCTCGTGGCAGATCTTTGTAACATTCGTTCGCAGAACAAGGTCGTATTGTATTGCACGCCCCGAGGCTATGGTTCTTGTGATAATTGGACGATCGCAAGCGAGGTGTGGTTTGATGTGAAGGCAGTGCTACAGCGCTGCAGCTCTATCTGCAGCTCTCTGCATGCTGCATGGCGATTCGTGACTGCGGGACCGCGTCGGCATAATCCGTGACAAAGCAAGGCGAGATGCGTTATTAGTTCCTGTGCAAGGAAGGCATATTACAACATGTTCGAAGCGATCATAGACATACAATCTTCATCAGTACTACTTCGTATGTCACAGCACATGCCTTCTACATTACTAGGCAAGAGTGCGATCATGTGGTGCAGGACGTGGCTATTATTAGTCGTCCCAAGCAAGGCTGTCGTACACGATCGCACTGTTTCGTGGGTGGTGGTCGAGCCAGATTGCTGGGCGACCAGGGTCTGGCTGATCGCACAGTGACATCGCACTGTCGTGATTACTACGGTATGATGATAAGGTACTGTACTGTACTGTACTGTAGACATACTGGTGCGGCGGAACTGGACACGGAAATCTTCAAGCCAAGCTTTTCACACGACATGGGCAACACTGCAGGGGCCGCTGTAGGTTGCAGCGAGATAACCATGCGTCACAGCGGGGCAGTCTACATGTACTTTATCTGACCTTACGGTAAGTTGATTGCGAGGCACCACATCCTCGACCTTAGGCATGACTGATCGTCGTAGGCATGGTTTCAATGCTCCGAAGCTGGTCTGAAGCCGACGCCCATTACATCAAGTCATTCTGTGTGAGAGACGCGCAAGTACGTGTACCCTGGTCTATGGCGGAAATAACAGAAATCAGGAAGCCTGGATCCACAAGGAACTAGGAATGATTCTTCGGACATTTTCTTACTCGTATCTGCAAGGTACAGCCCTCATGAATCACGCGCGGTCACTAGAAGCACAATAGGACTCATCGAGACCGACCTCGGATCGCTCAACAATCGAAGACGATCTGGAGCCTTTCCTGGCCGATTGCATGATCGACTCGCGCTGTGTACGGTAAACCTTTCGTACAGTGCTTGGAGTAGCACTGAACACTGTGCTGTCACGCCAATCTATTTGTCTTTCGAAGATCTTCGGATCCGCTGGCAAGAACTGCGCCATGCCGGTCGAGTACCACTCACGAGGACAAGAATTATTCTTACCATTGGTTAGTGGCTTGACCATGTATTTGACATCTAGCTACTGTCGATCCGCTTGCTTTGTGTCGTCTCGTTCATGTCTCTGCTTGCGTTCGTTACAATCGTTACTGTTATAAAACGGCAGACTTGTATCACCTGAGGTCGCTCAGGATTGGATGAGAGCAGAAAGAGCAAGAAAAAACGGTTCTTCGTCCTTGTCGCATCAACGATTGATCGACCTTGCTGTGAACCGAGTCGGCTTTGACCGAGCATGGATGGATACTACTGCTGCAGTGTACCGTACCTTGTTGCAGCACGACCGCGGTCTAATCAAATCCTTCATGCCTCGAACGCGCTTGCGACTCGTACACAGACCCTGCAGGCGGCCAACAACTTCAGAGTCAGTACAAAGTTGTGCAATACAATAATAGGAGCAGGATACGGCAAGCAGACGGCACGATGACAACCGCATCGCATCATGAGACACCGGAACACGACTCTGAACTCACCCCATGTTTTTGAAGCTGCTAAGCAGTTCGCGGTCGGTTGCTTGATCCGCGAAGTCGCCAACCGTTACGCTGTTCAAACAATCGTCTCAAGCCCCAGTGGAGCCGAAGAATCCACTTTGTAAACCTACCAGCTGCCTCGAGCACATGAAAGCGCTATGCTTGAAACTCATGGCGAGCAGAGTGAGCGCAAGGATCAGGTGTTGATAACCACACTACGATGCATGTTGAAGGCTTAGATGGAGAACATGTAACTACTATGACACACGGGCTATACTGTTTCTGTACAATCATCGAAATCCTCTATGGAAGGACGTATATACATACTCTTTGATCCTCATCCGTGCTCAGTCATGGTGAGACCGCCATGTGTACTGCCCTGGCTGAACCTTGTCGCCAGTTGCTCGACCAGTGGTCACGATCAAATCTTCCCGGACGGCCGGCTAGGATGTCCATACCACAACCTGATCAGGTTGATCAGGACATCAGGACAATGATTGACGCCGAGATAGGGAAGAGGATGCACAGAGAGGGACCCGATCGTGATCATGGCTTGAAACCGCCCGGTCTTGACAACCACGTTGTAGCGCATCCGTTACTGGTCTGCTGGGCGGCTCCAGGGCACACGACGACAACTGTACGAGCTCTGGTGCTCCCACCCTTGTAGTGTGGTATGACTTGAGAGGACTGAGGTGACAATGAGAAACATACCGTTGGCGTCATCGGTCGGTCGGTCCTGGTCCGCAAGACACTGTTTTCCCATCAGCATCGAGCATCGACCGTCTATTTGAGTACCTGTGCTAACCTGATCGGTGCCTCGTCGTCGGTCAAAAGCTCTGACGAATGGTATCTGTGTCTGTTGGCATCATCCTGCAACCAGTCGGATGTTCGAGACCGGAGAGAGAGAAAATACACACGATCGGACCATGGTGATCCTATAGGTGCTTGCTCTTCTTTGCGTCTTTGTGTCTTCGATCCAAGCCTTTCGAGGCTTGGACTCTATCAATCAATATAAAGTGATCACCCATCCGTGCGATGCCTTATGCGGCTAAGGTTTTAACGCATGGATGGAGGGATGCATGGATGCCCACCCACGGCATGGCATGGCATGTAGCACAGAGCTGGCAGAAGAGACTTGGCTTCCTACCCGCTGCTTGGCTTCCTCATCGCATCTCCACCTTCTACCCTAGGTTGCCGTTGCCGGAAAGCGTAACTTCCTAGAAATCTTTTTGTCTGCAGCCCAAGACTGGAAGGGACGGACGGCTACGGGTAGGGGCCCACGCACGCACGCTACCAGTATCCACTCTTCTCCCCACTCCACTCGCTCCGTCGTCTAGCCTGTTCATCCTCTGATTTGGTGCCTGCGCCCTGGCCTGCTGCTCTGCTCGTTTTCTGCTCGATCGAATCCCATCTTTCTCACCGGCTCATTATCTCGCCAACATCACCACTGACCATCACTCAATTGCCGCCGCTTGTGTACCCTACGTCCCTTGTGGCTACGACCCTGTCTCATCCGCACATCAGCCTCGTTCTGTACTTCCTGTAGCACTCTCTCTTGTACTCCTCTCTGTACTCGTACAGTACTTTACATTGACGAGCCTCCCGCTACCTTATTATTCTTGGATCCGCTGCCTTTCCTGCTAAACTTCTCCACCTGATCGCCTTCCTCTCCCAACTTTCGCTAACTACCTCACCTCACTCGCTTCCCTCATACCACTATTACATTTATCCTTACAACCTTCGCTACCTCTTTCGCCATTACACTCGCTACAATAAAATCGCCATTAATTCAGGCTCATAGTTGCCACCCTGCACACTCTCGTTACCACCGGCTCTTTTGCGCGGTAGCCCCATGGCGTAATTTCGCAGCCGACACTCTCGCTCTAGCAACCACTTTCCAACAGTCGCTTGTTACCCAACGGCCCTGCTTGTGCCGACCCTCCTGCATAGCGCCTACCTTTGCTAATCTCTACCTACACACATCCACACACCTCTCTTCTGTACACAGTGCAGTCGATTTTTCTCACAACCATTACTATACCCAAGGTGCCGCGGCCGGAGATTCTGAAGGATAGAAGGGTTGAGGGAGGATATCTCGATATACCGCTTTCACGCACCAACAACACTCGCTCTATCTCACCATGGAGTTCGACGCATATTCCACATATGCAGACGACGATCACCACATCGATCTCCGCAACCCACATTTCCGCAGAGAGCCGTATCCATTCGCCAATCACCACTACGCACAGCCTGACCTCTATCACCAACATCATGGAGCATTTGCACACCATCTGGCCGGTCTCGCCGTCGATGTGAAACCACGTCTGACGAAAGAGCAACACGATGTCCTCGAGGCGCACTATCAGCAGCAGAATAAGCCAAATACGCAGACGAAAAAGGGCTTTGCAGAGACGCTGGGAGTCTCGCTGGACAAGGTCAACGTGAGTCAACGAGTTCATGTCTGTCGTCTTTCGTCTTTCGTCGCTAACTTGTAACTAGAACTGGTTTCAAAACCGTAGAGCCAAGTCGAAGCAGGATGCGAAAAAGTCCGGAACCACTCAGAGCAACCAGCCCGTCTCCAACACAGCGCCTTCGTTAGCGCTCGATACCGACGAATTGACTGCACATTTCATGTCCTCCGATGACTTCATGTCTCACAACGACTCTGCCGTCAGCGTCAACCCAATGTCCTTGTCCAACGGTCTGGGCATCACACGAGCAGATTCCGGTACATCCTCGCACGATAATATGCCCACCACGTTGTCTCCTCAAGATCTCCTGAGTCCGACATCACAAAAGTCCATGAAGCAGGAAGATCTGGAGACCAACAGAAAGACATTGACACAGGACGACTTTGACACATTTGCGCATGGCGGTGATTACGATCCAAATCAGTCTTCCGACAATCTCAAATCGGAGACCGCTACGTCGAACGACAACGATCTCTTGATTAATGAGTACTTCCCAGAGCTAACTGACTTTACCTTCGACAACGCTCTCGATGACGACGTTCTTGGGCCTACCGACATGCAGCCTGCGTTCAGTACCGATTCCTACACCTCTACATTCTCCGAAGCACCATCCATGTCAACACTCAACTCGACTGCCGAACCCATCGCACAACGCCAGGCGTCGACTCAGAGTTCCGCCTCGGACTGGTCTGAACACTCAACCCCTTCGCTCAGCCTTACACCGGCTGTTCAACAGACAGATTCCGTCTTCAACTCTGACGAAAACGACATCTCCCCTCGCGGCAAGGTTCCGACGCCAGTCTCTGCGTGGCAGCCCGGCCACTCTGTGCCTGTCGACTACGAAGAGATGGATCGCGAGTTCCGTGAGGCGGCTTTGCGAAGTGCAAACCAAGCAAACAGCACGTCAGAGCCACAAAGCCGCACGTCCTCGAATCCGTTCTCCGACTCCTCCATTGGCTTCCCAGACGATCAGATCATGTCTTCAGCCGAGCCGCCTGCTGGTCTGACGCAGTCGATGAACAACATGGAGATTACGAACACCGTCTCGAAACCTCGTGCTCTGCGTAACCAGAGCAGTATGAGTAGCATGTCTGGCGGTATTGCAGCAAGAAGGCAACGTCCGAGACCGCAGCCACTCAGCTCTACCTCGCTTCGCAGTGCTTCATACTGTGCTGGTTCTGGTCTGCCAACTTCTACTGGTGTTCCGGCCAGTCAGTCGACTCTCACTCCTACCGCTCCGACACTTCGCCGTATCAAGTCTTCCAACGTCATGAACGGTATTGCGAATGGTCGCATCTCGAAGAACATCGGCGGTCAGCGTTCACCTTTGAACTTTACCTTTGCTGATGCCATGAATGCTCCAAAATTCGCTCGCAGCGTTTCTGGGTACTCTCCAGCTAGCGCGATGGGTGTGGGTAACTCCAGTCTGGCTCCTCCGACTCCTCTCTCGCCAACCGAGATGCCACCAAGATTCGACTTCCAGCGTGAGCTACAGCGGTATCAACAAGCGCAAGCCATGTCACAGGCAATGAGTCGCCAACCAAGCATGAACGAATCGATCGACGAGAACGGTCTCCTTACTGCGGGTGGTAACACCTTCTCGTCTCCTCCTACCACCCCTCTTTATGGTCCGCAATTCTCGCGTGGCAGACTCGGCATGATGAACGAGAACACACCTCCTCAGTCCGCACCGGCAACCCAGCAATGTTTCCCGGGTGGCATGTTCCCACAGTCAGTTCCCATGCAGGCTTCTCTTTCGCAACAGCAACAACAGCAGCAAATGTTTCGAGCTCAACAGCAGTCTTACATGCCAATGATGCCAAGCGAGTACCCACCAATGCCTAATGTCATGATGCAGACTCAGCCACAGTATGCTGGGCAGTATCTTGAGCAACTTGCTGCTGCACAGCAATATGCAGCTATGCCACAGATGGTACCTGCTTCGCAGCCAATGGGTATGAGCTACCAGAACATGCAATATGCTCAGATGATGAATGCTCAGCAAATGTCCGCTCAGCAGTACAACTACCTGCGTGCAAACAACCCCGGCGTCTTGATCTCTCAGCAACAGGCTCAGATGGCTCAAGCCAAGAACATCCCTGCAGCGGATTTCTTCGTTCACGAGTACAGCCCTCCACAAGATGTCAAGAACGCTGGCACTCCACGCAAAGCCGACGGTGGACCGAAGAATTACACCTTTGCCAACCATGGTCCTGAGCACTTCGAAAAGGTCAAGCACAAGGATCTCCTCGGTAGCCCCAATGGCAGCTTGTCTGGTGCATCTTCTTCCGGTTGATCAGGTCCTTTGAGTCCTTCTTTTCATGATTTCATTGTTTTTGTGTAATCGGGGTTAATGATATCCGAGCGCGGCGTTATCGTTTGACTATCATCACCATCATTGGTTCCATTTGGATACGGAACCACATTCGCACCATTCTTCGGCGTTTTGAAGCCGATCGGCAAGACAGCAACAGTAATGGCATATTGCGAGGCGGAAAGGGAAATCATTTGCTATTCACATTGTATTATCACTCATTGCATTTTTCAGTTCGATCCACTTAATGAAGCGAAGCAAAACGAGCTGGATGGAGCTCAGAGGGATGGATCGCAGGGTTTGAGATGCAGGGATACTGGACATTCTTTTGTTGGTTTCAGTCTGAGAAGCAAGGTCTACCATCTAATGTTTGGTCTAATGCGATCAATGCGTATCTCGCACGAGACCCTCGTTCCCCGTCTTTGGTTTACAAATATATTAATGCACTGTCACTCCACCACAGACCTTTCACATGCTCCCCACGAGAAACTTGACGATGTTTAAAGTATGAGAGTTCACACATATAGCAGGCGTGCCACAACCGGCCGTCATGTTACACAGGGGACTACCACCCGTGTTAGCATTCTGTGTGCAAGTCTACAGCATATAATACACTGCTCGTTTATATGTGAGGTCACGTACGCTAAAGGTGTCACAAATACAGCGCGCGTGCCACAACCAGCTGTCGTGCTACCCGTGGGACTATCAGTTGTAATCAGAACTCCGTGTACAAGAATCTCGTTTCGTCTATATCGCGTCATTCATAGTCGTCAGCATGGACATTACTCTTTGCAGAACGTAAGCGATTTGTGAACGCCACGTGGAACATCTTCTGGTGGGCGGGTGTTACTTTTGAGCTAAAAGAGTAGGCCAGACACTCCGCCAGACTCTTCAATGGACTCTTCAGTAGACTCCTTAGTAGACTCTTCGGTAGACTCTTCAGTGGGCTCTTCGGTGGGCTCTTCGCTAGGGTCCTCAGTAGACTCTTGGTAGACTCTTCAGTATACCAATCAGCAGATGACTCAGTGGACAGCCAAAGGCTGTCAGTACGACTAGCAGACGCTAACACACGATCAATGCCCCATGAGACTGTACAATGCAACACCTTCAACACGAGACAGAGGTGTAAAGATCTCATTCGTCATGCCGGTACTAAAGCAAAAGGTATAGTCTCCTTCAGTCCACCAATCTCCTCCTTCTCGACTCCTTCGCCATGGTCATATCAGCGTACGTGAACCGCTTAGCAGCAGCAGCAGTCGTCGATGCAGTGGCAGCAGGCATCGCAAGCCTCGCAACAGATGAAACACGCGCAACTGGATATGTTAGTCTACTGTATTCTTTCCGTTCTTTTCTTGCGAAGTCGAGGGTGCGCTTACAGATCGAGGATGATTCCACCACCGCGCATGCCGAGACGTGGTTTTTGGGTCGTGTTGGAAGAAGAGTCCTGGTTTCGTTAGTCATGCGTGTTCAGAGTGAACGGCGGAGACAGGGAGCGGAAAGGGGCAGTGACAGGTAAGAAGATTGAGACGTACATCGCGCTGCTGGATTTGAGGAGTTGGCTCTGCGACCATCTGCTCGTTGGTCGAGCGAGGCTGCTGCAGCTCGATGTTTTGCATGTCTGACATTTTTGGTTCGGCGACGATAATTAGGTCTGGTGTCGGTAAGGTGTTTCTTTAAATGGTACGACTTGTGAGATAGACGATGGAGTGGTTGCTGGTGTTGCAGGTGAGTAAGGATAAGTCAGAGATTGAGAGCGAAGCAGAACGAGGACTAATAAGCGAGTCCATGCATGTGGACTGACAAACAAGGCACAGCCTGCCCTATCGTCATCAGCCACGATCCCACATCGTCCCTGCATCCTCGTAAGATTCAGGGTGCTGAAGCATGCAGGGCTACGAAACAAGATAATAATCTTCCATTGTGCCTATTCAACGAACCTCAATAAACATCTGGCTCATCTATGCAGCGTTCCACTGAGCGAAGACTTAGCAGCATGCAGCAACCATTCCTCATCACAGAGCAGACTGTACCTGGTCCTGCTAAGTCGATCAACAACGATATCATCATCATTGAGATAATGGCCGCGAGCAGAAACCGGGTCGAGCGTTTGCCGATTCAGGGCAGGCGCGAGACACAAGCCTCAGCGCCCCACGCGTCAAAAGGAGGTTCGAAAGCTTGGCAAAGGCTTGTCCTCTTTGCTGTCCACTGCAGCTGAGGCCTTTCATGTTGTTCATTCACGGACAGACCGCACACACGTGTGCATCGGACACGGACTCAGAGGCCTCGCAAATTCGCGCAACTGGCGGCTGACGCCAGCCACGATTGGTTTCCTTGACACTTCGCTGAAACATGGATCCCGGATCCGTCCAAAGTGATCAGGTCGAGTCCATGAAACTGCGACCGAGCCGTTGTAATTCGTGCGCAGCAGCCATTCAGTCTATCTACACTCGTACTTTATGCAGGGCAGCGACCGCGACCCATCGTCGGTGTGCGCCTACCACCTCCCAGATTATCGCAAAAGAGCGCAAGTATGATGCACCAAACAGGTGATAAATACAGTACTCTCGCGCATGTCTTCATGAACTTCAACTCCCTACCTACAACATCACTCATCCGGCCACTTCGGATCCTCCAGCCTCCTAAATACAGCAACGAATTTCTCACCCTTATTCCTCTCGACCTTCTTCCCCTCCTCTGTCTCCGTCATCATAAGCTTAACACAAGTCTCCATCTCCTCCACTCCCACACCGCCCATATTCTCCCATCGCTTCCACTCCTCCATATCTCCTCTCTCCCCCTCATTCCCCTCCAAGTGCCCCGTCTGCACCCTCGCGAAACTAGCGTGCGCATCCAGCTTCTCCACCATCCACTCGTGAAGATCGCGCACGTCGGTGATGGTATACACTAGCCCGCCCGGGCGCACGACAAAGGCGTACTCGCTGTTCAGCGTCAGACTGACGATGCGCGCTTTGTGCTTGCGCGCTTTAAAGTGCGGATCGGGAAAGCAGAGGAAGATGGCCCGTAGTTGTGCTTTGGTGAAGAAGTTTGGTAAGAATTTCATCGTGTTCGATCGGATTGCGGAGACGTTCTGGTACGAGCCGGGGACTTTGGTGGGCGTCTCTTCACTCGCCGGTGCTGCTTCTGTCGCGGCAGAGGCGGAGTCTTCTGTCGGTGGTGGTGGAGGCTTGTTCTGTGAGCGCAGCGCCTTGGTCTTCTCGACTACGTATTCCGTCACTGACGTCCGGATTTCCATGCCTGTGACAGGGTAAGTGGGTGCTTCTCGTGGATGCAGGGAGTCGGCTGAGTACCTAGTATTAGTGTCTCTGGAAACTTGGGCGCCAGCGCGAACGAGAGACCACCGAATCCACAACCGATATCCGCGATCTCGACCTGCTTTTTCATCTGCGCTTTCCCATCTGTCGTAGTCTCTTGTGATGCAAAGGCTGGGTAGTGTGTGGTCCAGTCCATGTCTTGAGGTTGTTTCGGACTATGATGCAACTGTCAGCAACTGTCTATTCCGGTTGCTTTGCTCGTTCCGTCTAGATGCTCTGCTCCTCTTTCTTCCGCAAAGCCAGTCTTCTCTTCATACACATCCCTCCCGTCGGTGTGGTCGATTCCAAGCTCTTTCTTCTCTCTGCCGATTTCCTGCTCAAGGACATCCATGAGACAGTACGTACTATGTCAAAGCATGATCCGAGAAAGGATTCGCATGCGCTCTTTGTCGATAGTATTTCTTCTGCGGTAGAGCACCCTCGTTGCTATCTCTGCTCGCCTTTCCTTCCTCCCGCTTCTGCTTCTTGCGCGCTGGGCCTGCCATTGTTACGATTGTCCAGTGTTTGTTGTGTCGCAGTCTCTCTTCCAATTCTGCCGTACGGTCGCTGATTGTCGGTCAAATATTGTATGACGGAGATATGATTGGAGAAATATCGACATCTTGAAATTTGGAGATCGACGCGGGGAAATTTCCATGGCACGCATGGATGCTCGGGACCTGGCAGTCCGAACCGATGGCTGCATGTTCAATAGCGACGAGCACTTTCACGATAGTCGCGGTCAAATCGATTAGATAAAAAATTCGTTGTAAGATGGAATAAACAACTCTATGTGTGAGTTTCTGGGTATCAAGACGTAGTCAAATGTAAATCGCCCCAACGCCATTGCAACATCTAGCGCCCAGCGCAAAGACATCCTTCAAGTGCAGCACCAGCCATGCAGACCAAGACCTAAACCTCTCTTGGTCCTTCAAACTCGTAGACCGCACCTCTCTTACTCAGCACCGTACCCAGTCCACCCATGACCTCAGCCTGAAAAGGTTCAAAGGGCACCTTCTCGCCATCGATACTGATAAAGCCTTCCTTTTGTCCCTCCCTCAGACGAGGGGAGATCCGGAACGCGCGGATCTTACGATAGTTGACAGTCGGTTGATCCATGAATTTGTTGTCCTCGACAGAAAGTAGCAGATTGACCGATGTCATCCGTGGGATATTGCCGTCAATGGTAACCAGCTCCATAGCATTGTCGTTTGGCAGAGCGGCGGGGAAGAACGGTGCGTCAGCGCTCATCCAGGTCATGTTCCCAGCGTAGAAGTTTCCAAGAGTAGGCATGTCTGTGACTTCCCAATCGGACGGCACTTCGTCGTTGACGGTACCATAAAGGAGATCCGGAAGGCTCTCGTCTCGCCCGTCCATTTCAGCTTGTTGTTCGGGTTCGTCTGGCCGTGTTGCGGAAATACTCTCTTGTTGTGCTCGTGTCCGTCGATATGCTTCTCTCACGGCCATCTTGTCGGCGGCCTCCACTTTGACGGCAACCTCGGCAGGGTAGACAGTCTTGCCCAGTAATCGTACCAAGAATCCGTATGTAAACCGTGCACCACCCATCCAGCGAATGTTTTCGGTTCCCAGATCACTTTCTGCGACGATGCCGACCGCCTGACTGAGAAAGCTTAGGTATTTCTTTTGTCCTTGCGTGATTGCAACCAGATCCAGGGGTGTTCGAATGCCTTTGACAACAGCCAGGGCAGCAAGACTAGGGCTGTTCGTTCCGTTCAAGTTCAGACTCATGGCATTTCCGCTTCCACCGGGTAACTGCGTGACTGCTATCCTGCGTAACGCTCTTCGGGCTTTCTCTTGCTTGGCCAGACCATTGAAGACCTCGTGAGGCACACCGTCTCCCGAACAGCACGCAACCACATCGAACTTATCAACGTCCAGGTTTTTTGCAATATCCACGGCGTGTCCTTGGTGAGTCGTAGCCTCCATATCCAGTTCGCATTTCGCTGCCTTGAGAATCGGCTCCACATCCCGAGCGTATATCTTGGCCGCACTTCCTTGTCCTCCAAACGGATTTACGATAACCTTGATTCTCTTTCTCCTCTGCGCTGTACCGTAAGCGCGATCCATAAGCTGATCAAGCCATGACTTCGCTGCTGAAAGAGCGGTTTTGTCGGAGAGGTTGTAGGTGATGTAGGCGGGTCTCACAGCGATCTTCGAGGTCGGCAAGGCGTGTACGATGCATACTTCGAGGTCGGATATGCTGGCATCCAGAACGTTGAAATACGGAATGGCCTGAGGTTGAGCAGTCTCTATGCATAGTCAGAAAAGGCGATTCACAAGAGTCAAGCAAGAAGACGCATACTGCTTGACAATAGTCCGCAGCAGTTTCGACTGCCACGTTGTATGATACCACTGTCTTTGATACCCTATCAGCGAAGGCGCCACTACCGACGAATCGTTCGACGTACCGTACACCACCAACGAGTCTTCCGCCAGAGAGAGACGTGCGTTGCGACTCACATAAAGATCCGTTCCAGAATTCGTGTCCGCTTGGGTACTATTGATCGAGGGGTCGACGAAGGGATCGTCAGCAAACGCATGACTATCTGCCTCCATGTTGAATAATGTCAGCTAAAGGAACAAGGAAGACTGACAGAAGGAACTGATGTCCACAGCCACGACCCTGTCTTCGGCCTGACACGAGTTCCGGTCCCATGGTCTGACGTCGAAGGTTTGTTCAGCGTCTTTAGAGAGTCCGTGCGAATCCCCACTCGGGATTATTCTGGAAGTGGATGCGACGTGCCAAGACAACACAGCGACATCAATAACATGTCAACACGCTCTCGTTGGAACCGTGGTGGCTCGCACTTGATGACTTTCTTGCCACTATAAGTGCCTACTCTCGATGCCAATGCGTCACCTCGTATGGCGAGGTGTATATATCCGAACCCCGCAGACAATAGAAACCATGCACGCGATCGACTTTTGGCGCCGGTGTTGGCTCCTTCCTATTACTCCATCCTTACACAAGCTCATCAATCATTCAAACATGATCTCCGATCTTGCTCAAGCCCTTGAGTGATCCTAAGCTCAGAGCGAGACCTTGTGATCTGCTTCGTATCCTTACAAAACCAGTTACAGTTCCGCTGTCTCCGTCTTGTTCCACGCTCAAGTTAGCCAACGCATCCTCGCCTGTATCATGTTAGCCAATGTCTCTGCCGAACGATGATGGCAACTTACCAAAGACACTCCTCGCGTAAAGGTTCGCGCTCAGGAACTGGCATTCTCCGCTCAGACTTGCGTCTGGTGTTAGACAGCTCATGTTTGTGACCTTCATCAATCCACTCAAGAAGTCTCTCAGTCCCTTGCCAGCTGGCATCTTGGTATTGATGTTGACCTTGTTCTCCCATTCGAATTCGGTCCACATCGTTCTGAATTGAGTCTCTGTGCACATAGCTGGCTGGATGTAGTCCATGACGTCGACATGGACATCGTTGAGAATGACGACCGTTGACTCCGTCGACGAGGCACCTTCGTAGATGACATTGCCAAAGATGACACCAGTGTCTGTGGAAGATACCTTGATGGTCGCCTGTACGTTCAAGAAATCAAGAGGACCCAGATTCTGCGTTGTCGGTCTCTCTACGACCTTCAGGTCTCCTAGTGTTGCGAATTCGACAGAGAGATTTTGCAGCGTGTCACGAGTCTGGTTGACAAGCAACACGTCGAGAATGATGTCGAATTGGTTGACTTGCACATATGCCTCGGCGTAGACTGGATCCGAGAAACCCGTAAGCTGTACCACGCGGTTGAGCTTGGATGTGAGGTTTTCTGTTGCAAAGTCGCCTCCAGTGGCAGCATCAAGGTCCTGTTGAACGTCGTCCATACCATCAACGGCATTCTTCTTGGTCAACTGCCTGATGGAGATGACATCGTCGACCTGGATAGCGTTCTTGGCCTTGGTCGCAGCGTCCTTCTCCGCTCGCTTCTTCTCCTCCACGGCAACCATGTCACGGAAGGCCTTTCGTGTGTCGTCCAGGAATGCATTCTCGAGGTCCCTCTTTTGTGCAAACTCGTTCAATGATCTGACACATGACATGATGCGGTCAATCGAGTCCTCGTCGATGGGCATTTTGCAGAATTGTGACTGACCAGCTCGAACGATGGAAATCATGATCAGCATTGCTTCGGCGCGGAGAGCGTTTGTACGTGCGGTGTCCTTGGAGATCTCGCTGTGACGCATGACAAGTTTGGTAAGCGTAGAGGAAAGAACAGTCGCTAGGTAAAAGTCACCATCAAGGATAAGCTGCCTGAGTGGAGGCTTCTGTGCTGCTTTGACGGCTTCAAGCTTAGCCTTGACGGCAGCTGTGCTAGTGAGCGCGCTCTCCGTCGCATAGGTACCATCGGCCAAGACCTTCCTTGAACCAGTAGGTTGCGATGATTTGGAGTGGCCGTTGACCTGGCTGATCTGATCGCCGAGGTTTGGTTCGCCATCAGGCTGCTCTTCAAGCAGTCTTTGTTCGGCAGCCACGATGGGGATTTCACCCAAGCTGGCTCTGATTCTCTTCCAGGCCTCTCTGATATCCCTCTCGTCCATTGAATATTCTCCGACAATCCACAAAGCACCACGGTATACCTTTCCAGCGCGTACTTCGCCGAGTGTCGAAACCAGCCTCTCAACAATGGAAGACCTGAGCTTGGGGAATCGTTCAACGACTTCCTTGACGAATGAGATGACATCCACAGCTGATGCATTGTTGAAGTCGGCGATGAAGTCCATGAGAAGACCGACAACGCTGGCGGCGATTTCGGAAAATCGGATGGCGCATTGGTGGATAGCGTGAATAAGTATTGAGCGGTATTCGTTGTTCTTCTCGTACTGCTCATCCACAGTCTTACTCAGCTCTTTCTTGAGAAGCAATACAACCTCTTCTACGTTCTTGCTCGAAACCATGTCCATTGCGAGAGTAAGCGCCTTTCGTCTCACATCCAGATCCGGGCTCGACAAAACGCGTAGGATCTCCATTATCAGATCGTCCAGAATACCTCCGTTCGCTCTTCTCAACTGGTTGACCTTCTCCAGCACAATCAATTTGACATTGTTGTCCGACTCTTTGATGCACAATTCGATAAACTTGGCAGCTGCAGCCTTGACTGCGACAGGATTGCTGGTCATGGCGGTGAGCGACGAGGCGGACTCGTAAACGACGGTCGATTCCTTGGACTCAAGCAGGTCGAAGATCAAGCGGAGGTATCGTGCCTTGTTCTGCTGGTTTTGCACAGCGTCTTTCCTGATGAATTCTAGCTCGGCCAACTGCACCAGCTCATCGGCATTAGGGATCCCTTCAAACACCGAGCCAAGATATTCCAGAGCCTTGTCATGGCTGATACCTTGCAGAGCAGCAAAGGCGTTTCTTTTGCAGGTAGCATCGCTTTCTGATTCGAGGAAGGCTTGTAGGAGTTCGGGCGCATCCGGCATGAGGACCTCGTTGTGTTGGAAGATTGAGGCAATAGCAAAGACCGCATTCTTGCGGACGTACGAGTGTCTGTGTTCGAGACAAGCTCTGACCGGTGCGAGCAGGGGTTCGATGAGCTCGGCGTCTCTGAGTTTGGTGACAAAGCGAAGGGTATTGCCTCGGATGTACTCGTTGGGATGTTGCAGGTCCATACGGATGCCGTTACTATAACAGGTCAGCATGCCGATTACCAACGCTGTCCTTTACCACATATCACATACCAAACCAGAATCATCTCTTGCTTGAGCTTCCCAGTGGCGTCGTGCTTTGGACACACTTCATAGTAGAGGTATAGGAGCTTCTTCAGGGGCTTGCTCTTCGAAGGCATGACGAATCGGATGATGTGCATAAGGAGCTGAGGCATTGGGTCGCCGTTGAGCATAATGGTCAGAACGCGCTTCATGGTTTCTTGCTTCGTGTCATCTGTTCCCTTTTCGAGTTGTGTCCTGATGTCTTGCAGAGAAGGGGTGTCTGCTGTGTTGTCCTGGTGGACCAAGCTGTACGATTGCTCCAAAAAGGTCGTCATGATGTCGGTAGCCTCTCAGAGGACTTGATACGGACGGGAAAGTGTGTTGGAAAGATCCAAGATCGTGTACCCTCCCTTGAGCCGGCCAATGTCGAGGGTAGGGTGGGGTGAGGATGTAATGTGCAGGCGGTAGCGTACGGTCTTACGTCGTTGATGGCGCAAGATTGAGATGACGATGCAGTGGTCAGCAGCCTGCGGTCGCGTTGATTCGTGTATGGAAAGGAGAGAATGGCAATTGGTTGTATGCAGCAGTTGGTGTCGCTCACATCAACAACCAAGCTGTCCAGCTGTTCGTACGGGGTCCAGAAAATAAGCGAAGAACATCCGCCGCGAGCGGTCTTGGCACGATTCCGCGGGTCGTTACTATCAGGAACAGTCTTGAGCACACCATTACTAAGATTTGGCGCAAACAGTTAATTTGACATGGCGACGACAGGCGAACCTTTCTATCTGAGATACTAGTGAGTGCTCCTGCGCGTTGTTCCAATACAGACGATCATATCTGTTTTCGCCCCTATAAGACAACAAGACTGACCGATATGTAGCTCAGGACATCAAGGTCGCTTCGGTCATGAGTTCCTAGGTGAGCCGAGAGTGATAGCATGCATCTGGTTCATTTTGTAACACGCGACAGAGTTCGACTTTCGAGCATTGGGGGACGGTCGATCCGCGCTGGCACGATATGCGAACAATTCGAACTACAGGAACGACTCCCTCATCAGGAAAGAGAGTACGTTGATGTCGATGTGTCTATGCGACAAGTCACTAAGTCCGCAGTGTGCGTCAGTTCTTTGATGATCGACGAGATCAAGCGAATTATCAAAGACAGCGAAATTGTGAAGTATGTAGTGGCATTGCCTTGTCCACGAGTACGGATCCGATCTAATGCCTTGCAGGGAAGACGACACCAAATGGCCGCAGAAGAACAAGGACGGCCGACAGGAACTGGAAATTCGGATGGGCAATGAGCACATTTCATTCGAGGTGAGATCTGAATCCGCAATGCTTCGACGATGTACTGATGCTCTTCAGACGGCCAAGATTGGTTCATTAGTTGATGTAAACGACTCAGAAGACCCAGAAGGACTACGCGTGTTCTACTACCTCGTTCAAGACCTCAAGGCATTGGTCTTCTCTTTGATAGCACTTCACTTCAAGGTGAGTATTCACGGGCTGAAATTAGACTGCTTTACTGATATACTCTGCAGATCAAGCCAATCTGAAGCAATCTCCAGTCGAGAATGAGAATGGAGGCATTCAGGTATGGCGTTATCGGACCGGAAAAGTCTCTACCTGGTCTTTGGCAGGTCTGGAGTAATGCGAGATACCCTACATCTTACAAGGAGACTTCGGAACCTCCTTGACATGTGCGCGCGGCACCTTGACGTCGATGAGGTAAGTAGAGTAGTCAGTCACGATGTATTCGCACATCACACATGAGGCCCGTACTCTATCATGTGCAAGAAGTAAATCGTATCTAGACATCGCGTCACGTTACTTTATGTCACGCCTACAGTGCCCCATAAACTTCGTACTGTTTCACCACCGCATTCGGCGGGCCGGAAGTCGCGACCAGGAACAACGCCGGCGGCGTCCCCGCAAAAGGTTCACCTGTTTCCTTCCCGATTGCGACAAGTGGATCGTGATTCGTTCGGGTCCAGGCGACATGTCTGGTCAATATCCGGGGTCACTGTCGTCAGTCACGCAACCACATCATCATCCTTGTTATCTTTCTCCTAAACCACCGACACGACCCTGTATTTCTGGCAGTCCTTTGTATTTCCCTCTGATGTTCCAAGCGTAATTTTACAGACTCATACCATCCGACGACTGTACCGCACACCATGCCTGGCTCTCCGGACGACACGAATGACGAAATCACCGGCACCACCGATCCAAATTTCCATACCGTCCACCAGCAGCCAACCTCCTATAGCAACGAGTCGACCGTCTTCAATACCGAACCAGATTTCCAGCTTAACGCGCCTTTCCCTCTGAATGCGCCACCGTCGTCATGTCCGCCCGAGACTGTGAGATCAAATCGAACATCGACCCTTGTTGCACCGCCGGCTGTCGATGAAGGAATAGTGTGGATGGAACCCGGCGCGGAAACACCAACAAGATGGCATGCGACACGCGCAAGTCGTGCGACACGGGCTGCTCTTTTGGCACGGCCCCGTCAGGCCGCGACGGACGAGAGTGATGCGGCCAGCAAGCGGTTACGCGAGGTAGACGAAGCCCTCATGAGGGCTGCAGCAGGCCCGTCAGAACCTACGGACGCCACTGTTGGCGACAACGACACGCGGCTCGCCCAGTCCATGTCGGCGACCGATCTCTCCTCGTCAGCATCGCCTGAATGGCCGCTCGAGACAGATAATTTACATAGGGTGAGTCTGGACCCAGGCTCAATTCGAAGTTCCAATTATTGACGGGTTCCTGCAGATACGCCCAACCCTAACCTCATCTTTTCTCCGGCCCGGCAGCAAATTTGTTGGAACCCAGAACTCGGATCGCCAGCGATATAATGTTCAGGTGGAGTTGAAAGATGTTGACATGGAGCAGTCATTCCTTTGTGGATATCTGCGCATACAAGGTACGGATGAAAGAGGCGGCGTCCAGACAACTGTACTGACACGCATCAGGTCTGACTGATGACCACCCGACATTGACCACCTACTTTGAAGGCGAGATCATTGGCAACAAGCACACTTTCAAAACCGCACATCCAGAATGGGGGTCCTCGGAAAAGGTTGATATGCAACACTGGGCGCGCTTTCCGGCATGGCGGCCTCTAGCGCAACAGGCTCAATCACCATGCTTCACTTTCAAGAACTACGCGCAGCACGATCATCTCTTCATGCGTTGGAAAGAATACTTCTTGGTTCCCGATCACAAGGTCAAAACCATCACCGGGGCAAGTTTCGAGGGCTTCTACTATATCTGCTTCAATCAAAGCGCCGGAAGTGTTACTGGAATTTATTTCACTCCAAGAGCGAGAAGTAAGCTGCCGTCAGCCTGTCCCAGAAGACCATTCACTGACAGCGTTCCAGATACCAGCAGCTCGAACTTGAGCATGTCAAGGATAGGGGCTGCATGGGAGCGATGGAGTTTCGATAGACGATTATGAACGACTTTGTGACGATCGGGAGGTTTTCGGCGGGTTACGATATCCATTACTGGCGTATTAGCGTGTTTTCGGATATCTTTGGGTATCATCTGATTTTATACAGCGTCTTCCAGACATAGCGGGTAGGGACAGGGCAACAATTTTGAGCTGGCCAGTGTATATAGAGCGGCTTGAGCGGCCTTGTCTTCTGCATTGCACCAGCTCCCAAAGATGAATGGGTTGTGGTTTCAAGCGAAAAATACAGTTCATCATCGATGCCGTGGTATCGACCCGTTTTCCACGTGAATGAATGCTATGGCACTAGTCCCAATGGGGCAATCCCGCAGCTGACCATCAACAGCGCGGTCTGACAACAACCATTCATTGAAGCGCGACACATCATCATTCACAGATCAAGCAGATACAGACACACCTGAACATCAAGTGGCCCAAACGGCACCAATTGCAGACACAACACATCCGCAAACATGCCCGCAGATGATGGCAAACGCAAAGCCGCGCGCGAAACCATTGACATTTTGTACGAGATATCAACACTCTTGGTAAGTCTTATACCTGCCTTCTCCCGTCTGCTTCCGTGTCACAGAGACAGCCTCACTGACGCGACATGACCAGAACACACACCTCGACCGACAAAGCCTGAGCTACTGCGTGTCACTCATCGAGAACGGAGTCAATCCCGAAGCGTTAGCAGTAAGCAACTGATTCTTGTATCTCCTACACGCATAGTCCCATTGTGCATTTCCTGCTGTTCCCATGTTTCCTACCTGGACCTTCCTCACCACCTTATGTTCCGCGAAAAGAATGTTCTCTCTGACAAGGAAACTCAGAACGTGATCAAAGAACTCCGCGTCCGCAGCGAAGTGCACGGCTACGAGGCAGCTGGCAAGCAAGCTGGATGAATGCCTCTGATTCTGTGTGGAAATGAAGTTCGCTATCGAAATATCATCACGAATGCTACGAACAGTCGTCGATGAGTCGAATGCAGACCATCAATGAGTCGTTAGATGGTCCGGCTGAGGCCTTGCGTACATGCCAGCAGAGAGTAAGGGCATGTTCACGGTGATGGCGTGTGACCATGTCATTTCGACACGGTCCGACCGTGCGCGAAGGTCATCGTGGAAGTGTGAGTCTCGACTAAGCGAGCACAGGCCAAGACATCGATATGACAGGCCAAGGGGGAAGGCGAACCAGAAGTAGGGCAACCAATCTCATTCCAATAGCAATGAGAAGTAATACCTTCAATATCAGTACTACATTCTGAGTACCCTCGGTAAGCCATCAGTAGGTCACGATCATGAGATGCACGAGGCGTGAGGCAGAGACGCAAGCAAGCACGCCCCATAGTGCGAGTGCGAACAGATATGGATGCAGGAGTTCAACAATAGTCATAAATCATTAAACAGATATCTGCGCTACGAAACAATCTTGTTAGCTTCCCTTATAACTAGCACGCATGCCCTTATCTTACCAGAACAAAGCTAAGCACCACTGCGCTCATCGAGGAACGCAAGAAAGCCCACAAACCGCTCCAATCTCCTCAGAACAGCTGCGCTGTCCTTCTTGCGTATCAAGGCCGCGGTCCTGATCGCCAAACTCGAGAAGAAGCGTCTGCTTACGTCTTGGTCTGCGTGCCGTTCTGGCTGTGGCATGTCATGGTGTTGAGCTTGTGGGATAGCATACGCTGCTTGTTGGGTCCGATTGTCTGATAGCGCGGGCAGGAACGGGTACTGGTCTACATGCCACATGGCGGGTTGGTAGAGTGGGAAGACGCTGTCGCGGCGAGCCGAGTACGGTTGTGCTGCCGCGTGTGAGGTGAGAGAGCTGAGGCTGCTGGTGCGGTTGAGTGCCATGGTCGGTTTTGGTATACTGGGCTGCGCGGTTGCAATGTCTTCGGTCGGCGCCTGCGGCGGCTTGCACGACGCGATACCGACGAGCGAGACCCAGAACAAGACGCCAAGAACGGCAAGTCGATCCATTGAGTCTTCGATGCCAGTGAGAGCCTGTCTGCCGGCCATGATGTCGCTTACAGACGTGAGCTTCTTGAGGCGAATTTCAAGCATCGCTGCCGTAACTCCGCTCCTGAAGTCGTCTTGTTTCGCTTTTTGCTTGCCTTTACCTTTGGTCGGTGAGTTCGATGGTTTACCTGAACCGGCTCTCCGGGCCTCAATCGCAGAGTGACTCCTGCTTCGGGTGAGAGACTGCGCACTGGTTTGTTCTTGCGGACTGGAGAGCATGACGTCGTTGGGCGCTGCGGCTGCCTTGTGTAGTGGTATTTTCTTCATCGCAGCGTGTGCGCTCAGGAAGGTTGCTAAACGAACTGATTCGTACATCGGATCACCGCTGTCCACGTGCCCCGGCTGGTCTCCTGACGGTGACTGCAATATTCTCTTCAGAATACCATGGACGTCGACCTCTGACGGATTGGTTTCTGTGCATAGTGTGATGAGCTCGTTGACATCAAGGAGCAATTTCGTGGTTTCGGCACTGAAGCGCGACGGATTTGCGGATTTGATGGTGGGCGTGTCCTTCCATGCGAAAAGTGGGCAATACGCGAGGGCTAGGGTAGAATCCCTGCCGCTTTGAATCAAGGTGCTGGCAAAGTCTGTGTACTCGCGTAAAGGTTTTTTCCGACAGGCTATGGAGGATATGATATGCGTACTGTGGCAGTCAGCGCGTCGAATTTTCAACTTCAATGAAGTCATGTCTTTTCGTGTCCCGGACAAAATCCAGCAGCCCGTGAGCGACTACCCGGAAGCGAGATCGACACTTACATTGTCATCTTTGCTGCCAGATCGCGAGAGCATTTCAAAGCTGTCAAGCCACCCCTTGCTGCAACGACTACTGCGATGCCTTTTTCGAAGACTGCAGTACATTGCAAGGCCCCCTCCATAATCTTGAGATTGATCTGGTATAGACTGAAGTGAAGACCCTCGTCACTGACCATCCTCGTAGGGTCTCGGGCGAGGACTCCAAGATAACTGTTCAGTTGCTGATGAAGTTCATTCCGCTCCGATACGTCGTCAATCCAGACATCGTCCTTCATGTACATCTTCAAGAGCTCGGTACGATCGACCGCTTGTACGTTTGCGGCTGTGGATGGGCCTAGACCGTTGTTGCTGGGAATAGGGAACGACTGCATGAAGTTTTCGATTGGAAACATATCTGTCAGGTCTACTTAATCATTAAAATATGTCGCGTAGAGTTTGTATGGAATTCATACCTGTTGGAGGCAGGTCTGTGGGATTGAACTCAGGTGTTCCCACAGCCGGTGGTGTCTCTGTGATTGGATGACTGGTAGAGTAAATAACAGCGGCATTGGACCCAAACGAGCTGACTGACTCGGAAAGCTCTTTGTGCGTTGACTGTTCATCCTCGCTGACCGACGGTGGTGAAGAGGAAGTTGTCGTTGAGCGAGACCAGTCTTGCTGAGAGTGCCCAAGATTCAGGCTGAAAGGGGTGGGCGGACCTGCCGGCGGGCCATACTGTTCATATCCAGTGACCACAGGAGAGAACGTCAATTGCGGCTCCATAGCTGGTTGGCTTCGATATGTTGGCATGCCTACACCGGGTGGGCTGATAGCCGGGTCTACCTCGAAGGTCGGTTGGTCTAGTTGAGACTTGCTGGGACGCTTTTTGGTGCCTTCAGATTCGCGTCTTTTACCGAGGACACGTCGATCAGTAGATTCGGGATCCTGTTGGGCCTTTCGTAGGTAATTGTTCATTACGTGACCGCGGATCTCTTTCATCTTGTCCTTGTCCTTGAACTGCTCTGGGTGAGTCGTATTGACCCATTGAAACGTTGACGGATCGGGCCTCGATTGGCCATGGTCTGATCCGTCTGACCTTTTCCTAGCCATTCTGGATGGAGCTTGGGGTCTGGTACCTGTGGGAATTGGTTCGTCGGTATTGTTATTCAGATATGGTTAGGTCAATGGATGAGGATATGCAGATGTATGCTTATATGCGACTTGAATGACTCGTGTAGCTGATCGTGAACGACAAGTAGTGTAATCGATCGTCAGTCAAGGACGGGTGCATAAGTTGCACGAGGCTGAGACAGACGACTGATGAATGTAGAGTTTGACAATCAGAGATCTGGAAATGGCAGCTGCGAAGGCATCAGGCGTCAGGTAAGGACTAAATAGAGCATCGACTGTCGTGACCATCCAGGTTCCCAATAGACGTATTAGTGTCGCATGTATGAGGTGCAGATCGCAGATCTCACGTGGCCGACGGTGGTTCGCCGAGACCAGTCGGAGTTTGGTGGGTGAATTGACAATGCAGCCAGCGGTGACCAATCGGGTAGCGACGGGCAAGGCTGAATGACCAATGCGGTAGACCTAGAAGTTGAGGAAAAGTGGTTGATCTAATAGAATAGAAGTAAATGATTGGAAAAGAAAGATGAAGCGATATTTAAGATCTATGATCGTTGATCATGGGGGGCTTCCCTCTCGAAGTCAGATCAAGCGATCAGATGCTCATGACAACGACTCGGGATGAGTTGTTGTGTATGTACTGTACGGCCGACATAATGCTTGCAGCGGCTGAGCGACTTTGTGTCCTTGACGTCCGATCAACATGCATTGCTTGCATTTAAGTGTTATCGGAGCCGGCAGTGACGGCAAAGATATGCATGAATTCTGCTTATAGACGCAGCAAGACGTAGCCATGGATAGCAAGGCGCAGTAGTGTTATAGTGAGTGTTCAGATGCCGTCCGTTCGGTCACCGAGTCTATGGACGAGAGATGTGTGGTGAGAACCAATCATTAGCTTCCATGTGAGCTCGAACCGGCGCTATCTGCCCTACGTAGGCGGTAAGAGCTTGATGCAAAGCGGGACCGAGTGAGGGGGTAGCTGCGGTAGCGTCTTCCATGGCTGCAGGACGAACAGGCAGGTTGCGCGCTTTTCAGGCTGCCGTGGAACGAGCAAATAAACAAGTAGATAGAAGCAAGGTGAGCTCTATCGCTGGATGACGGTGACGATGATGACACGTAGGATTCCCGCCAAACCATTCGAATTGCAGTCGTTCTTTTAGCTTCTTCTGGAGGTCGCTTATGGTCGTAAGGCGCAAGGCGCAGCGCATTGGGCCTTATGGTGCAATGTGGTGGTATGGTGTGGGGACTGCGATCGGGCTGAGTGGGAATTGGCGCGTCGACACATGTTCCAGTGGGTACCTCGATAGACGATCGTTTATTATCGAAGTTACTTCCCTCGATGATTTGTCTACTTCTGTCGTAGTCCATGCAGAGGATAAAATTGGAGAAAAGCAGATAGACAAGGTACAGGTATGGTACTGTAGGTAGGTATTCTTGGAGTAGAGCTCCGAAGGTGAACAAGGTTCAGCGTTATCCGGATAACCGACATCATACGCAATGGGCGCAGTTGTCTACTCCCAGTCAGTTTTCCAATCTCTAAACACATTATTATTTACGATCATTCCACAATGGCACCTCGTTACCCGGATCAGAAGGAAATCACGACTCTGTTCGAGAACCTATCGAATGGCAATGCAGAAGCCTTCTTCTCGCGTGTCTCACCTACAGTGGACTGGGAACTTCTCGGTCAGCACTCTCTTGCCGGGCACTATCGCAATCTAGCCGATTGGAAGAAAGGCGCATTAGAGCCAATTAACAAGGTCCTCCGCGAACCGCTCAAGCTCCAAGTCCGCAATGTCGTCGGTGGGGGGGAGCAGGAGTGGGCCTCTGTAGAGCTCTTTGCTGACGCTGTCTGCAAGAACGGTTCGTTGCCTTACGTCCTTAACCTCATCTAACTTGACACCATTAGACGACTCATGATGCAATGTTACTAATTCAATTTCTCAAGGCATGGATTATCCGCAGCGATACTGCTGGGTCATGCGTTTCGATGAAAATGGCATCATTGTGCAGGTTCGAGCATACCTTGACTCTGCTCTGGTCCAAAAGGCGCTCGACCAAAACGCGACGTAGTTCTTCTTCGAGGTAGCTGTCTAGTTGTCATCTAATCGTATCTCATCTGAAAACAAGCACCGGCATTTTCCATGCTAGAGGTACTTCGGGTGATACACAATGTCTGTCTCATGTCACCTGCATATTTAGGGCTGAAGCCTCTTCGTCATTTCCAGGTTTTTTCTGTCGTTGTCCGTATCAAATTGTCCGACTATCTGCGCAGTGCCTGACCACCATCCATGGTATCATCGACGGGAGCGAATGCGTGGCTGACTCCTGTCTGTGCCGTTTCCGAGTAGTCGATCAATCTCACTGCCTTCTGCAGCCCCAAGTACAAGGTGGTGCGTACCACTGGTAGGGCTGCATCACCCACATAGCCAAGCTTTGTGCGATCCACGACAAGCTTTATTGTTGTAAGCGGGCCACAAGTATTATTCCGTCATGCTGGCGCATCGAACTGTCAATGAACATCAAACCTGACCCCGTCACCGTCCCACGCTGAAGTAGTCGTCTTCTGCTTTTGAGCCGTTGGTCGCACTTTTGTGACCATCGCTATGTCCGAAACCATGCAGATCATCGACTTCATGATCGACTTCATCCTTCGATCTTTCGCCGTGCCGCTTGTCCAGGTAACTGCTGCCGTTGTCTCTCTTCGCGCTGGTATCGACACCATCTCGATCGAGGTCTGCGTTAGCAATAGCGGTCCTCAACATCTGCCCGCTCTCGTCGATGCCGACAAGGAATCGCGCCAGCTCCTTGCACAACTCAAAGTCACCCGCCTCTTTAGCCGCCTGTAGTAGCCGAGCACTCTGCTGCATGTTAAAGCTTGTTTCATCGAATGCATGCAGGACAAGCAAAAAGCCACCGGCCGTCTTGAGTTTGTCTTGCTGCAGTGATTCTTCAAACAGCTCGGCCACTGGCGGTAGATGCTGAAATAGTGTATGCCAGCTCCGTAGTTCTGTCTTCCTCGCACAGCCCACTATGATGTCGAGGTACGAAGTGAAAGAGGACAGGAAGTACAAAACGTTGGCCAGCAGAGATGTGTCTCCTTCTGCAGGTGACAGCTCCACCTCATCGTCCAGCACATGGTGCAGCAACACTTCCAATGCATGTGCAAAATATGGTAAGCTCTGATATGAGTCGGAAAGATGCAAGGCTGCCGGAGAGTCAAAGTGCGACAGGTAATGGCGTAACAGAGGCGGAATGAACAGATGAGTACGTGACTGGAAGCGGCCGTACGCGAAATCGACATCCCGTCTCTGCATAATCTCAGATTCCAGACCTGTCAGCACACCTCTACCAATCATGGCCGTCAGAGGGTAAAAGTCGGTAGGTATAGAAACAGTTGGAGGTAGTTCCCGTCCGAGATCTGCAGGTGCAGATGCAACCACGTCCATCACATCAGCCCATATGCGCATCGACTTGCCATCGAAGAACCACAAAGAATCCTTCAGACTGTGCCCTAGATCATCGGTCATGGCCGAGGACCGCCAGTCTGGTGTAGTGTCTTCCAAGTTGTCGGCCTCCCTGTCGTCTTGCTCGCGGGTCAGTGCGTAATGTTCCACATCTTGAGCTACAACTCGCATGTCGTACTTGAGTTCACCGCTTTCTCCAGCTGATGGTTGAAGGAGCACAAGTTTTCCATCAATGAGAAACAGAACCGCAGCCGTGGCTACATCCTGGGAAGGATCTCCCGTCTCGCGTTGTTCATCTGGCAGTATCCAGCTGATTGAACGAACGCGTGCCGGTGCCCTGATGATGCCGTGAAACGCAATTTGACCGACGAGGGATATTTTTACCGTCGATCGGTTGGTGACAAAGGTGTAGTGGAACAGGATGTTCTCATGCGTGTACACCAGCAGCGAGTCCGGACCAGACAGTGCCATGTGGATGATTGGAAAGCTGAACCCCTCAACCTGGATCATACTGCTAGAGTCCAGTGGTTTCTCGCGGGAATAGAGGCGGACTTGGTACAATCCTTCTGTCTCCACAGCGGCTAAAAGGATGTGTTGATACCAGCACATACCGCCTCTTATGGTAAATTCGCTCTCCGCAAACGGGTCTTCGAATGTTTTCCACCGCCCACTAGTAAGGCTGTAGTGAACCAGACCCCTCCTGCCAGCAGCAGCAACATACCTGCCATCACGAGAGACAACGCTGCACTTAACCGGCCACTGGTTGGCTAAATATAGCGCAGGTAACTGCATTGTCTGCCAAAGTGGCGTATCCGGAGAAAGCGCGGTAAGGTCCAAGACGCCTATTCCGCGGTAGAGCATGAGTGATGTACTTGTCTGCAACAAAGATCGGAAGATGTTGGGCATTGCAAAGCATGCTGTTATGCTACTTCTCGCCATTTCGACAGAGCAGAGTCGGTCACGCGATGAACTCAACAGGATCATTTCGGAGCCGCCTCCGGCCCAGAAGCCGTTTGCCATACCTGACAGCCATAGTTGATTGTTCGCGATCGCAGTTTGCTGATCAACGCTGAAAGAATTGGCGCCGAGTTTTCCGTAAACACTCCATATAGCCCATCCCTTTTCGAAACCAGCGAAGAGCGCATAACCGTCTTGCGAATATCTGAGGAAGGTCAAAGCACCTGACGAGCTGATCGAGACGGGGAGTCTCAATGTCTTTGACCATGGGACATTTCCCAGGTAATCCTTGGCGGTAAATACCCTGAGCGTCGAATCTGCGCAGCCTAAAGTAACGAGAGAGAACCTTGCGTTGATAGCTGCAATGATTGCTCGAGCACCTTCATGATCCGGCTCGTAGAAGCAATGACCATCAAAGAGAGATACGGCACCTCCTTCGTCAGATCCTGTTCGCATCGTGCGTTGCGCCGCGTAGGCTTTTCCATCGCTTCCCACCCATACATGCAAACTCATCGGTCTGTCAAAAACCATATCAATCAGAGTCGTCTTCTCGGCAACCCATGGTAGATGCTTCAGGAGCTCGGTGCTGTGCGATGATGCTCTCTTGTCGGGAGACCAGTGAATACATTGAAGAGCACTTGGCTTGGCGGTAGCCACGATGATCTCATCATCCGAAGCCAGAGCACACGAGATTCCAGCATCAATCCTGATAACCATGCGAAAACGAACGTTGATATCTCGAATGCCTCCGCCATCAGAAGGACCATATGGCGGCAGAGGAGCTGTCTTTCGATAGTCTTCGGTACTCTGCTTCCTTACATGACTTCCTCCAGCATTTGTCATTTGTGGCTGATACACTCGGGAGTTGGGATCGGATGCCAGAGAATACGTGATCAGAAATCCATTGGAAGTCTGTACAACCACAATGGCTGCGTCGGAGCGCACAAGCAGAGCGACATTCGCACCATAAGATTCCAGCGAAGATTTGGATCGCATGACCGTCGCCAGAAGAGCAGTGGGTTTCGTCTGCCAGATACTGAGAGAGCTGCCAGTGATGGTCGCAAAGATATGACCATTCCTGCATGTGCCAATATCTACGATATTCTCGAGCAGGCTGCTTCGGCCTTCTCTCGTCACCGACTCTTCACCCTTCGCATTGACTCGTTCTCCACCATCGCCTGGATTTGTCCCCTCTGCAAGTATCTCCGCAGAGCCAGCTCTTTCGTCCGATTCTGGTGTCTCCCTCTCCTCATTCCGGTTACCTGAGGCGGCATAGTATTTGGGTATACCTAGAGGCCAGTACATGGCGAATTGAACGGTTGTGGAAGATGCATCGCAAGTCCAATAGGGTCATCACTCATGACCGCATGACGCAGTGACTCGCGACCGATTGTAAACAAGGCATGGTCCTGAAAGTGTCTGTGAGCCTTCCCGCTGCTGAACACATGATGTTTATTGCGGCACGGAATGAAGTCGTCAGTCGAATCAGCACATGTGGAGAGAAACTGATTCATGACTCGCGATTTCTCCTTAATTCTTAACATATCACAATGTCATGGGCCACCCGTCCCGTGCGAGACACGGATTGGCAAAACACATGTCTTCAAAGCTCATTCATTGTGATATAGTTGGCAGTCATGGATTCCCCCAGAGCAGCGACTTGGCGATCACCGTTAGTATTGGCTGCGTGAGGACATATGATATCCTGCTACGTACCTCATCAGGAGGCGAGCGTTGATCAGCAAAGACGGACCACTCTGAAAGGTGTCCGTCAGGTCGGCCAGTGTGCATACGGCTTAAAGATACATGCTGCTACCATAACAAGAACAGTGCAGGGCTTATAATTAAAGTCTGGGTGGATCTCAGCTGAGGAGCAACATTACACAGGTAATCGAATCAGTGCAGACCCCTGCCAAGACATCTCACGTGCTCCCGCCAGATTGCGTGCAGACCTCGACGTCGCTCCAGTCATGCTTCATGCCTCACTGCATTGCCCTTTGTCACTTCTGTTTCACTCACTCTGCCCATGGCAAAATTCAGGCAATGCGATCTACTTGCCTATCAGGCCTCGGCCGACAAAGGTTTTTTGTCGATAAACCACAAGATACCGAAAGCGGCACACCGTTACAGCTGAACGGCCACTGGTAACACAAACGTTTGCCAAGTGACTCGAGTAATCTCCTCCTGTTGTATATATGTAAGTCCGGTGCAGTCAATGCTATGGTAAAGGGAGGCGAGGTAGGTGAACATATACACATGACTGGTCGCAGTTCTCGACTTACATTCAACACTCTCGACTTTCACTCCTACTGACCATCATACACGGCCTGGACACCACAATGTCTACCTCTTCTTTCTTCTCTTCTTCTTTCACGCGCTTCATCTTCTGGTCGATCCTGGCCCATGTCGTTCTTTCTAGGCGTGTAGACAAGGACGGCCGCCTGTCCCATGGATATGACCTTGCAACTTATGTCACAGTATGTTACATTCCCCGACATGGTCCGTCAAAGGAATACTAATACAGATAGCGTCCGGATTTACGAGCACCACAATTCCGCGTCACCAAACACCTTCCTGAGCAAATCGCACCCGGCTACTGGTTCGTCGCACCATATGGCGATTACGCTGGCCTTCCAGATCGTCTTGAATACATCCCTTACCAAGTCGGACCATACATTTACGACGGAGACGGCGTAAGACGAACAACCGACCTACCCGGTCTCAAACTTCTGACTAACAGTCGCAGAATCTCGTCTGGTCTGGCGCGGATATCGACAACAACCGCAACGCACACGACTTCCGAACATACCAGGTTGGCAACGAAACCTTCCTATCCTACACACTGAGTGTCGTTTTCGATGGAAGGATTGCCAACGCTTCCGGCATGCATGTAATGCTGGACAGCTCATATAACAAGGTCAACACAATGCCTGCCTTAGGAGGCTCCAGAAGCGGCATCAACGCTCACGAGCTTGCCATTGTAGACGACGGCACAAGAGCCCTACACTTTGCGACCAAGGACCGCTACTTCAATGAAACCCACGCTGCGAACCATTCATTCTCCATTTTCGGCACAAACTCCTCGGTCCTCCCCGGTAAATATCAAGACGACTGCGTTGTGCAGACAAACATCAAGAGCGGGGTCGAAGAATTTGAATGGTGTGCTTTGGACAACATTGCTCCCCATGAGTCTATGGACTTCATAGGTAACGCGAGCCAGAGATACGCCTGGGACTGGTTGTGAGTCTTCATTGCTTTTCAGCACAACTCGCCGGGATTGCAGGCTAACGCGTATAGTCATGCCAATTCGATCGATCGCTTTGCCGACGGCGATTATCTGTTCTCAGCTCGCCATGCCAGCGCTATCTATCGAGTCTCAGCGAACGACAAGTCGATCAAGTGGAGGCTGGGTGGTAAAATGTCCGACTTCAAGATGGACTTCAACTTCTCCTCCCAACACCATGCCAGAATTCTATCTGAGAACCGCACCACGGTCATCATGACAATCATGGACAACGCTGGCGATAGTGAGATGAAACAAAACGACACCGCACTGGCGTCTTCGGCCAAGAAGTTTGCGCTATACCTCGATGAGACACCCATGCGAGCAGCACTCCTTCAACAATGGCCCCGCCCAGACGGCCAGATCAGCCGCAAACGCGGCAACGTAGAGACCCTCCCTAACGGCAACGTCTTCGTCGGCTGGAGTCAAGACGCCTACATGTCCGAGCATACGCAAGACGGCAAACTGGTCCTCGAAGCCCGCCTCACCTCCTCTCGCTTCGGCACATACCGCTCCTATAAGCTCCCCTTTATCGGCAAGCCAGGCCAGCCACCAATCATGAAGGCCCTCCAGTACGGCGCCGCCGGCTCTGGCTTCACGAACGCGTACGTATCTTGGAACGGCGCGACCGAGGTCTACGCTTGGGTCTTCATGGGTATTCCGGCCGGCGAAAACAACTGGGTCGAGATCGCGGTCGTCAACAAGACTGGCTTCGAGACTATGCTCACGACGTCTGGCCTCTGGGACCACATGTCTGCCATCGCGTTCGATAGAAACGGAAACAGGATTGGATCGTCGGATATCGTCACCCCTGAGTCAAGCAACACCGCGTATGTGGCTAGCGCGCCTGTCAGGCCGGCGACGTCGCTGCTCAGGAACTCGACTGTGCTCACCGTAACCAGCCTCTCGCTCGGACAGATGATCTTCGGAGCTATTGTGTGTTTGATGTTTGTACCGGGTCTCGCCATCGCGGCTTTGACTGTTTACAGAAGGGCGCAGAGACGGGGCCAGCTTTCTCTGCTTTTGAGCTCTGCTTCGAGCTCGGATGAGGAATCCGACAGCCCGCTCATGTATACCGATTCGGAGAAGAGGAGTGATTGAATGGGCTGGTGCATCGGAAAACACATAATGTTGTAATGTCTTAATGTAAATTTGTTCTGCACATATATGATTCTGCAACCCGGTCTATGCATTATTTGCTGGTCTAAGCATTGATTGAGTGATGTATATGAAGGCCTGATACTCATCTCATCATAAGAGACCACTCGCGAGTGCCTCCAGATCCTCCAACGTCTCAGGGCCCTCGTCCCTCTTCTCCTTCGCCGCCCTCTTACCATCCATCTCGAACCACTTCTTCTGCCTCTTGGTATCCGGCTCTGGCTCTTCATCCTCGTCATCACTTCCACTCGCAGCATCAGCCATGAAATTCGCCATTGCGTCCTCAACGCCATCCAGCGCCGCACCCTCAGGCTCATCATCATCCTCATCTCCTCTCTCTCTGGCCTTGCGCTTATCTTTCTTAAGCCTCTTCTTCTCCCTCGCCGCAGCCTTGTCTTCCAGATCCGCCTCGCGGACCTTAGCCGCCTCCTCCTCAAGGAACCTCCTGCGCTGCGCCTCGGCCGCTCCTGCTTCTTTGAACTCGTCCTCGTCGCCCATCTCGTACAGTGGGTGCGCGTTGCCTTCGTCGTCGAAGACGAGTTTCGTGCCCTTGCCCTTGAGCGAGAGCAGCTTCTTCTTGCTCTTGAGCAGTTTCTCGCGACGTTTCGAGTCAAGGATGATGCCGTCTTTGGCACCGGGAATATGGACGACCTTGGCCCCTGGGACGAGGCTGGCTTCTTCTTCGTCTGCTGATTCGTCGGCCGGTGTGTCGTCGGTAATCGCTGGGATTCTTTGTTTGACTGTAAAGAGGTCGTCGTCCAGAGTTTGTTCGCCGTCCAGCTGGTCTGCGTCTTCGTCGCCATCGACCATTTTGGCGTAGTGATCTGCAAATACGTCCTGGTTCTTTCGCTCGAACATACGGTCGTATTTTGTTCGCACGGCGTCGGTCTTCTTCTCCTTTGTATCCTTGGCATCTTCGTCCTCGCTTTCGCTTTCCAAGTCTGCCATGCGTGGTGCGTTCTTCCTTGCTTTTGCGTCGTCTCCTTTGATGAACTTGATTTTGGGCGCACCGGGCAGTCCAAGACTCGCAGCGTATTCTTCCAAAGGGAGCTTGTCGAGCTTGAAAATGTCCTTGTCTTTTTGCAAGTATATGCTCCGGGTGTAACTGGCAAACGCCTTCTGCCCAAGGTACTTCAATGTAGGATCCTTGAAGCACATGTTTTGCAGCTGATTCTTAATGGTCATCTGTTTCTTCTGCCGCACGTTGATGACTTCGATGGGAATCTTCTTCGCTGCCAGCTTCGAGAGCATGCCCTCCTCTTCTGATGGTTCAAGGAAGAGCACTGCCCGACCCTCTCGCTCGTATCGGGCCGTCCGGCCGACTCTGTGAATGTATGTGTCCACATCTTCTGGACAATCGACTTGTACCACCCAGTCAACCGCAGGGAAATCGAGACCTCTAGCTGCCACATCGGTCGCAAAGAGACAAGAATACTTGGCTGCTGAGAAGCGTGAAGTAATGTCCAATCGTGCGGTTTGTTTTTGTCGACCGTGAAGATGTAAAAGTGGAATACCAGGCTGCATGTGTCTAAACGATTCGTACACAAAACGTACTTGCTTGCCAGAAGACAAGAAGACAATGATCTTGGACTTCTTGCTCGCCTGCAGAAAAGACCACAGGGTATCCAGCTTTTCACTCAAGGGTGTCACAACGTAGTTCTGCTGTAACTTGAGGGGGGTCGCATTTTCGTTCGCTTCGCTCGTCGATATGTATTCAGGATCCTTCAGACTCAATCGCGCGAGATCCGACACTCGCTTCGTTTGCGTCGCGCTGAACAGCAGCGTTTGTCTCTGCGGCGGCAGATACTCAATAATAGCGTCGACGTCTCTCTGAAAACCCATGTCCATGATTCGATCCGCTTCGTCCAGAACCAGCATTCTGAGGTTGTCGCAGGACAACATGGCCGTTTGCGACAGGTGTTGGAGCATGCGGCCAGGTGTGCAAACCACAATGTTCATCCTTGCCAAAGCGTCCCTCTCTTCTTGCAAACTCTTGCCGCCGATCACCAGTCCCGCCGAGAACATGTGCCCTTTGCGTCCAACCTTGACCAACACATCAAAAATCTGAATCGCAAGCTCGCGGGTCGGCGAGATGATCATGGCGCTCAGTCCTGCATCGAGTCCTACACATTGTGCGCGATAGAGATTCTCCAGCACCGGAATTATGAAAGCAAGGGTCTTTCCTGAACCAGTCTTTGCCGCGCCGAGAATGTCATGTCCTTTGAGTGCGGGCGGTATGGTGCGCACCTGGATTGGGGTAAGATCTGTGAAGTGGCAGGCATCGAGACCTGCGCGTGTCGGTGCGGAAAGAGGTAGATCCGTGAATTTGGTGGTCGCTGCTTTCGGGTCCTATTAAGCTGTTAGTACTGTCAAAGTTGATTGTGTCGATGTGACATACAAGGTCAAAAACTGCCTTCTCCAACTTCTCGACGTTGAGGTCGTCCCTCTTCCGTTTCTGTCCTTGGTCGGCCTTTTTCGTCTTGGTCGGTCGCGTTCGCCCAGTCAGTACGCCATTCGCCATGGCCGAGAGCCAAAAGGCGATAGAGATCCTTGTAAATGTGTCGGAGGTCGAACGTAGTGGAGGATGATCGCCTCGGGCTGGTCTAGAAATTCAAGATGGGAAAATAAAACCATCCCCGGATTTATCGGAGATAGAAGGTGGACTAAACCTTTAATCGGCGCAAGGGTCCACCTCACTCGAGGCCTCCCAGTCACGTCGCAAGAGGCGCACTCCTGCTCTTCTGCAATCAATTCTTCTTCCTGTCACTTGTCACTCAGATTTGTCGGGACGCGCAGCAATATGCCAGACGCAGACGATGCAGCAGCGTTGGCTTTCCTTGAGAAGGAGGGCAAGGAGTTTGACAAGGTCAACACATCCAGTATTCGTGCTCCTACGTTATTTATGCTGACATTATCGCATAGGACGCAGAAATCAGTCGCATATTGAAAGCCTTTCGACTCAACGGCTACGATGTTCTCGATCTACAACCTGGTGTATCCGAAAACGATATAAAAAGAGCATATCGCATGAAATCACTCCTCATTCATCCGGACAAAACCTCAAATCCTTCGGCACCGGAAGCTTTTGACCGCCTGAAAAAGGCTTCTTCACAGCTGAATGATGAAAAGGCACGCCACCTGCTGGACGAGGCCATTGCCGACGCCCGATCCATCCTCATTCGCGAGCGCAAATTGACCACCAACAGCGAGGAGGTCAAGGATCCAGACGATGAATTCAAGCAGGCCTGGAGAGAGAAGACCACGTGGGTACTTGCGCAAGAGCAGATCCGTCTCAAGAAGCAGATGAAAGCTCAAATGCAGGAGGAAGGTCGTGAGAAGAAGAAGGAGGAAGAGGAGATTGCCGAGCGCAAGCGCAAACGCGAGCACGAGCAGAAATGGGAGGCTACTAGAGACGAGCGTATTGGCAATTGGAGAGACTTCCAGAAGGGCAAATCCGCAGCTGCGGGAGCGAAGAAGAGTAAGAAAATGAAGACTCTCGGTTGATCTAGAAGAGGGAAGAGAGGTCACGCGACCATCAATTTTCGAAGCGAGGCGTTTGGGGCTATGGAAATGATACCAATGGGTTGATGCATTATGGATTATATTCGATTTCTTCTTCACTTTTGGTGCTACGTGTGCTGGTCACGCCCGCCCAACAGATTACTCACCCACTGGTAACTTCCGAGGAATACTGCACCGCCGATGCTGATCCACATGGTACGAGGTCCGATGCCTCTGAAGAATGCACCGGCGCCCTCCTCTAGTAGAATCTTCTTGGTTAGAGGCAGAAACTTTACGCGCTGCTTGGCCAGCATCATTCTTGTCTTCAATACATCCAAAGGCGTGGTGAGACCGGCAGCCACTGCTCCAGATATACTGCCGAAAACCGCCGACTCCATACCACTGACATCTCTCCTTGAGCCGCCCTCTCGTGAGATCATCCAACGCTTCATACCCTCCCACAACGGAAATTGAATGACAGTGAACGGGACCTCGCGCATAATGGTAATCCCCCACCCTCGATACAACTCCCGCCACATCGTACCAAAGCCCTGTGACCGCCGCAGATCAAGTATCGAAGTGAGTGCCGTTAACGACGTCGGATGCTGCCCTGCCTGTGCTCTCTGTTTGACGACCTCTGTTGGTACTCTGACAGCACACGCCGCTATCTCACCCAGACTCGCTGCCAGCATGTGCGTACCAGTCTCCGAGATGCCGTACTGCCCGGTAGATCCTTTGGGTGAGAGGTTACTCTTGATACCATCATAGGTGACGAAGAAGAGAGCCGCCCCTGGTGCTGATCCGATGAAGGCCGAACCAATTCCGTTGTACACGCCTCGGAAGCCTCCAGCACGGAGAAAGCCCTCAGAAGATTGAAGGCGAGTTTTGAGTGTGTCTAGAGGATATAACGACGTGTCGACTGTCATTCCAGCAATAGCGCCTGCCTGTCAATGGTCAAACAATGAATAAATGACCAGGTAAATCAAGAAAGAAACATAGAAAGATTCTGAATCACGGGCCATAGTTGACGAGGTGGGCACGTGAGGTGGGTGAGAAATCATGTCACTTACCAGAAGCGAGCGTGCATATGGTGACCCAACCAAGGGAGGCGAGCTAGGTGTGTCCATCGTCCACAATTTTCCTTGGACTTATCAATTCACGAGCTGCGAAGAGATGCACACAGTATACTTGAGTCGATCGTAATGTTTCGATGGATGAAGTCCATCGGACTTTTTGGCTGACCAATCACAGTTCTCCGGCGTTTGTGAACTACCTATAGTACCAATTTCATCCTTTGACCCATTGATATTCGCGTCTTGTCTATAATAACCGATATTACACTCTCCTTTTTGAATGCTGTTACGGGCATTGCATAGGAGCAGCCCAACAAATTTGCTTCAACATTTCGACGAGAAACTTACTGCAATATGGCACAACTCGGGCAAAGGACGGCTAGGTCTCGCCATCAGCGGAGGGGTAGATTCTATGGCACTTGCTAGTCTGTGCAGCAAGTCATCATTATGTCGCCGTCAAGCGTTCGTTGCATTCATCGTGGACCATGATCTCAGACCGGGCAGCGCACTGGAAGCTGACCTTGTTGCTGAGCGCATCCGAGAGCTAGGTTTGTAAGCATTTTTGTGTTCATGGGAACGTAAAACTGATTGTCATAGACATCGATGCCAAGGTGCTTCAACTTGCATGGCCTACAGACAGTTCCAACACGATCAGTCATCGAGGTAGAGTATCGAACATCGAGTCAGAAGCTCGCCGGCTCCGTTTCCAGGCTCTAGGCCGTGCATGCCGTTCCGAGGGCGTCCGGTCACTACTGCTGGCACACCATGCCGACGACCAAGCCGAGACAGTTCTCTTCAGAGTTCTGAATGGATATACAGGCGCAGGCTTGCAGGGTATCAAGGCCAAGGCTGATGTTCCCGAATGTTACGGTATCTGGGGCGCTGGGCGATCTGGAACCCCTAGGCTAGTCGGGCCAAACAAAGGTGCTTCCAAGTCAAGGAAGCAACTCCTCGTCGAGGATGGAGGTGTCGAACTACATCGACCACTTCTGGACGCTCGCAAGCAAGACCTGATTGCACATTGTGTGCAACACAATGTCGAATGGGTTGAGGATCAAACAAATTTTGATCCAGCACTTACGCCTCGGAACGCTATCCGCTCTCTGTTACGAACAAAGCAATTGCCGAGGGCGATCAGTACGGAGTCGTTGCAACGTATCGCGCACAGCACAGCTCTGCGTGAGGCTTCCCATGATCAAGCTGTAAGTCGGGTTTTCGACGCCAGCGAGATCAAGCTCAACATTCGTTCCGGAGAGGTCAAAGTTAAGCTTCCTGCAAACGTACTGAACGAGTTGCGAAGTGACGTTGGCGGTGAGGTGACGACGAAGGAGGTACAATACCGGGCGGCGCTCCTCGTGCGGCGATTGGCCATGCTGGCGTCACCTGTTGAGAACACCTCTCTTCAAGATGTCGAATCAGCTGTAGTATTGTCCTTCTCCACACTTTTTGCTACTTCGGAATCGTTGCGCACGAATGCTGCCAATTTTGCCAAAGTGGTCTTCAGCAAGGTCCAGAAGTTCGAGTGGTTTATACGTCGAGCAAATCCGACTTCGCAAGACATCAAAACATCGCCTACGACATTGTGGGCTGCGACTTCACATTCTCAGTTTTACGATACACCATTTATGACCATGTCGGAAAGCGCGAGCGATTCTCACGCCTGGTCATCATGGTCCTTATTCGACGGACGTTTCTGGATTCGAGTCAAGCCTCGAGTCGCAGAGCAAGAGCAGCCGAACAAGATTTTCGTGCGTTTCCTTGAAAAGAAAGATCTAGATGCCTTGAGCAAACAGAACTCTTCACGAAAGAATTCGCCTTGGAAGCGTCTCAACGAGCTACTCAAGGTTTCCGCACCGGGTAAGGCTCGCTTTACATTACCAGCGATCATCGAGTCGCGTTCCAGAGGGGAGCGGAACACCACTGTAGACAGAGTGGTTGCGTTACCTTCCATTGGCTGGTCGGATTCTGAGTGGAAGCAAACCTCGGGCGACGACAAAGAAGACCGCGGGGTGTACGATTATTGGGATATTAGGTATAAAAAGGTCGATCTTTGGAGCGAGGGCAATGACAACCACGGCTTCGTTGTATAGAGCCATTATGAATGTACGATGCCACGACGGCAAATATCTCAAACTAGCAGGTCGTTCTTCGAAGTCGTAGGTACAGTAGGGTTTCCGATCATTTGACACCAGCACGTGGTCTAAGATAGAGTTTCCTGATTTATCCGGGGATCCCCATAGAATTTGTCTGTGCTCCACATGGCAGGGCCGGGGCGCACACGGCCGGTCCCCGCGATTGGCATCGACTCCGAACCCCATCATCTTCCCCAACTGTCGTCTACTCAGTTCTCCTTGACGTTTCTGCATATTGTTGTAGCCCGACTGATCTTCTCTTATACACAATTCTGTACAACGAGCAATCGCGTTACACCGCTACCGACCCGTTCGCACCTCGCTGTACTTAACCTCGCAGCCCATGTCCGCATAGAGTAGCCACTCTGCGCTCATGGCACGCAAGGCGCGTCAAAGGATAAGCTATGGTATGTTCTAGCTCGTTTCTGGCTTCCTACAAGTTTGTCTAACATCTCAGTGCTTCCTCTCGCCAATTCTGCCGGTGGTCATCGATTGGGTGTCAATGGTCTGGCTGTAGATGCCACCAACAATTTGCTGTGAGTCTAGCGAAAATTCCAAAGATCTCTCTTGCTGACATATTATCAGATATTCTGGTGGTCGCGACGGTGTCATATGCGCCTGGGACCTTAATCTTGACCTTAACAGAGTCAAGAGCCCACTAGAAGACGACACGAAACGACCTCCACCTCCCGCAACAACCTTTCGCCAACAAGCACAAGCCCACACACATTGGGTCAACGACATAGTTCTGGCGCAGTCGAATCAGGCTCTCGTATCCGCTTCCTCTGACATCACAGTCAAAGTATGGCGACCACATGCTTCCGACCCACTACCGCCTCAACCTGTTGGCCTACATACAGACTATGTCAAGACGCTTGCTGTTCCAGATGCCAATGCCGACTGGGTCGCTAGTGGAGGCCTCGATCATCGTGTCTGTCTCTGGGATCTTACAGGAGCGGGACAGAAGCTGAGCATAGATACTGCTGAGGACGAAGGAGGAGCTGGTCTGAACAGGGATAAAGGGAGCGTCTATGCCTTGGGAGTCACACAATCGATAGTGGCTAGCGGAGGCCCCCAAAGCACCGTACGCGTTTGGGATCCGAGGACTGGAAAGCGCATAACCAAATTCGTCGGTCATACCGACAACATCAGAGACATTTTGATCAGCGAAGATGGAGGTACTATCTTGACGGCAAGCAGCGACGCTACGGTCAAGGTCTGGAGCATTACTGCCGGTCGATGTATGCATACCTTGACTATGCATGATGCGAGCGTGTGGTCGCTCTTCTCCACAGATCCTAGCCTTTCTGTCTTCTATTCGTCCGACAAGACCGGCATGGTCGCCAAAACAGACATACGTGGCGCGCTCGATTACGATGACGGTCTCAGCATCGCGCTCTGTCAAGAACACCAAGGTGTGCACAAAATCGTCGCTGGAGGAGATTATCTTTGGACCGCAACTAGCCGACCAAGCATTAACAGATGGACCGACTTCGATACCTACAACGCAGAGGCCGAAATGCCCGAAGGATGGACTCAGAACAGATTCAGTGTTAGTAACTCGAGGACCCGCATGACGTCCACCGCATCTCAGAGCCTACCACAAAGCCCTCCTGCTGGGCCGAGGAAGCAGATCCCTCTCAAACACGTACTGCGTCACAGCAACGCAGCAATTTTCGCTGCTCCGACAGCACCAGTGGCCGACAGCGACGCACTAACGGAGCGGAATGGACGCCGTCCTACGCTCCAAGCGGCTGAGACCGAGCAACAGGAACAAGATCCAATCCGAGCCCAGCCAGACTCGTCTATTGAAGGTCAAAACGGACTTATCAAACACATCTTGCTTAGCGACCGCATGAGGGTGTTGACGCTCGATACTGCTGGAGAAGTCCTGATGTGGGATCTGCTGAAATGTTGTCCAATCAAGTCGTTTGGGAAAAGGCATTTGGAAGATGTACAAGACGAGGTGAACACGAGCGAGAGTGTCGCGAATTGGTGTTCCATAGATACCAGGACTGGATCTCTGGCGATCACGCTGGAGGAGAATACTTGCTTCGATGCCGAAGTATACGCGGATGAGCTCGAGGATGGTCAAGGTATCGACTTTAAAGAAGACCAAAGAAGTAAGTACTCTGAGTATACCTAGCCTACTGCGTACTGACTGATGTCAGTCAACCTCGGAAAATGGGTCTTGCGATACCTTTTCGCCGACATAATTGAGGAAGAAGGCCTACGAGATCAAGCATTTAGAAGACATCTACTAAACGAACAACGAAACAAGCGCATCGAGCGCGTCAATGCTCCAGGTCAAATCCAGCTGCCTCAGATTCAGACGAATGGCTGGCATGCTCCTGGGCCTGAAAACATGTCCGCAACGACACCAAAGCCTTCGAACGGATTGCGCAACCCAACTACCCCCGGTCTGGGCATCGGTCTAGTCACACCGGGGGCACTTGGTTCATCTGGTGCTCGACTGTCGGAAGATGGAGTTCAATCTACGAATCAAACACGAAAGTCTACTGATTACTTTTCAACTGACCGCTCACCAAATCCTGGTCCAACTTCACCAACAGTAACCGATGGCAACAGACCCACGACTCCTTCTGCCACTATAGATCCCGAGGGTAAAGCTGCTGTATCTGAAGATTCGAAGGATTCACAAGCGGAAGCGAAAGATACACCGTCGAAGTTCGGCAAAAAGTTCCGCATGGGCTCTTATATGAAAAAACTTAGCCGGACTGCAACCACGACAGAGAAGGAGAAGTCAGCAATCATAGAAGAGAAGCAACAGGACGAAGATGGGGACAACAAGTCGGTGAAGACTGACAACAGCAGAGAAGTCGAAGAGAACCTTTCAGGCACGGTGCAAAAGATTCGCTTCGAATATCAAGATATCCTTCAACAACAGGCTCAACGGCAAGCCGCACTGGATGCTGCAGGTGGTGCCCTCGGAGAGTCTCAAGAGTCTACACTGGAAACTCTTGTAACTCCGTCTATGCCATCAGAGACGCCGGTCTTAAAGCCACCTTCAAAGACCATACTATTGATTCAAGAAGACCGACCAGAAGCTGGAGGCGTCGCCGATCTCTTCAAAGGCACTGTTGGTACTCTCCGCGAATCTGTCGAATTGATCGAGAAGATTGCTCCAATGTGGCTTGGAGATGTTCTACTCAGGAATCAAGTACCACTCAAGGACGTTGTTAAGATCAGCTTTTGCTTGGAGCCATGGCAAGAGAAATTGCCTCCGATAGCGTCAGATGGGTACGTCACTGCTTACAATGCTCAAGATCCATTACTAACATTGACTAGCAACAATAGACTGAACGCCAACCGTATGCTACGAGCCCGCAAGATCCTGTCCTACGTATCAGAGCGCATCGAGCCTGCACCGCCAGAGGGAACCGATACTACTGGCGCCCTCCGACCCGATGAGTACCTCGAACTCTGGTGCAACAATCAGCTTGTACCTCCTCGGATGACCCTTGCGACGATGCGAACACAGGTGTGGAGGAGCGGTGGAGACATTGTGCTGTACTACAAAGCGAACGGCAGAAAACAGATATTACACGCGGCACCGGTGCAGCCGGAGCAAGCGGCGACGCAGCCGGCATAACAAACAGGACATGTGGTGTACATATATGGAGCAAACAGGCTGTCTGTCTTTTCACAGATACCCCTTGTCATTCAAGCGTCTCTCACATAAATGGCGGTCAGATTATGTTTCAGCAGAAGTGGTCACAAACACAGTTGGTATCGCCAATGCTGGAAGGTTCTGTGGAGAGGAGTAGCCAGGTGAATAGTTCAACATGGGAAGACTAGCCGGACAAGACGGTGTTTTCTAATGTCGTCTCACACAAATCGCCTTCACTCACACTCTCACTTCATAAAGTCAACTCGCTTATCCTAGCTATTCTCACTTCCCAGCCTTGACCCAGTCTCTTATAAAAACCCTTCCGCACATTTCTCACCACTTCTTCTTTCCCTCTCTTCTACATCAACACCTTTCGCCGGTCAGTGGCTCACTCATACAACTCTGCGTTCGCATACTTACATCATCCGATAACAATCATCCATCATACCCATAGCCAAGATGTCTTCAACCATCAGCTTCACCGATCGGGAACTGACCGTCGCCCGCCTTGTCTTTAACGACTACAAACCCGTCGATGTAAAGGGCATCAGCGTAAGTCTACATACGTCTCAGAGGCTACCGAACGTCCTCAGCCGGTCTGTATTTCTATTGTACCACAGCTGACTCACTCACTCACAGGCGGAAGACTGGGAGAAAATCGGCAAGAGTGCCGGCGTCGACAACGGCCAGGTCGGCCGTAACGCCAAGTTCGCTTTCACTTCGTTGCTCAACAAGATCAAGGGCGCGAAGGGCACTGCTAAGCGCGGTAGTGGTGGGTTCACTTTCGACTGAACGACACTATAGAGCCCGCTTACTGACCATGACAGATGATGGCGAGGACGGAGAGGAGGCCGCTGCTGCTCCTGCTCCCAAGAAAGCCAAGCGTGGTACTGCAAAGCCTGCTGCTCAGGGCAAGGCTGGTGCGAAGGGTGGTGCAAAGGGCGGCAAGTCCCAGGTTAAGGTCGAGGATGATGACGAGGACGAGGATGGTGCTGATGCCGCTCATGCCGCTGATGCTGCTGAGGGTGCCTCCGAGTAGAGCGCCGAGGCGTACCAACGGCAAGTCGGGTGGACTTCAGTGTATTCGGGGGCATAAACAACGAAGTAGGAGCTTCAGGCAGTGCAGAAAGATGGTGCATCAGCAGTCAACGACGGACACGAAGTAACGAGTGATCAATACGATCAGATAATTCGAACGACATGTATTCCTTCACGAAACCTTTCCCTTACTCAGCTACCTCCAATGACCAGCATCGCGACCACCGTGATCGACGCAGTCATAGCGAAATTGACCCCGTTGTTATTGAGCAAATCGAAGCCTCTCTGGACTCTACTGCCTCCCTTCTCCACAATGACCCTCCGTCCATTACTCCCCTCAATAATCCGTCCACTAGCCTTATCCTCCACCGTAACCTGCACCAGCGCACCGAGTACAGAATCCAGCACCGTACCACAAACGCCCGCCGCCAGTACGCCAACCGCCAAGCGCGCATCACGCTCAAACAACGCCGCAGCAGCGGCAATTACCGCACCGCCCAGAGCCCCAGCCCCAAGACCAGATACAGTGACACCTCCATTAGTGCCCCTGGGCACACGTCGCCAAGGCTGCGTGATCAAAAACGGCGCCTGGCGCGATAGAATCCCCAATTCAGAACTGAGCGTATCGGCCGCAGCAGCGGCATAATTCGCCGCGGAGCCAACAACGACCACCCTCGCCGACACCGTCTGCGGAAAGAACACCGACGCAACAACGACCGCGGACGCAGCAGCCGAGTTCGCGAGCACCTGCGATGCGTTGCGCGGTCCCTCGCCGCCGGAGCCGCCTGTCGATGACTGCGTGAGCGATGCTTTGGCGGCGTGGTTCACGCGTGTCGCGATGGTGCCGCACAGGAAGAAGAGGACTAGCAGGCTGAAGGGCAGGGATGTCGGCGCGAGCGTGTGGATTAGTGCTGTGAGGAGGGCGGCGAGGACGCCGATCGGTGTGAGTTTTGCGCGGGCGAGGGAGTAGATGACGAGCAGTGCTGTGATGAGGAGTTCGGGAACGTGTGTCCGGAGGTAGGTTGATAGATCGGCCATGGTGCGTGGGCTTTGGTGCTGTGTACTGTTTTCGTGGTTGCGGATTCAGTGTAGAAGCAGATATATGATGGTCGTGTCTCTTCTGCTCCAGATTTAGCGAACAGTGGCTCTAGTATTGCGCCTTCAATGTGGTAAACAAATCAGATTGGATGTGCCAGATGGTTGTGTTTATTACGATGACAGACAATCAGGACTCAGTACGTGTATAAGTAGGTGAAGTGAGGTGCAATCGACAGTGCCAAGCCAGCGCTCCCTGTTGTTACACATTCAATCGGCGTCAGCTTTATATTGTTTATAAAAAGCACTATTAGCACGTACGGCCATAGTTGCTTGAGAACACTGGATCCCGTCCGCTCTCCACACGTTAAGCAAGCAAACGCTCGATTAGTAGTTGCGTGGGTGACCAGCAGCGAATCCCGGGTGCTGT
>Ga0058702_10000070_pt1 | contig 108121 bp, 102 predicted proteins | sample AgamicOrSfe_FD_83781 | JGI IMG/M metagenome (GOLD analysis project Ga0058702, IMG submission 83781) | Agave microbial communities from Guanajuato, Mexico - Or.Sf.e | ecosystem: Host-associated > Plants > Phyllosphere > Phylloplane/Leaf | place: Guanajuato, Mexico | collected 2012-05-30 | reverse complement strand
TCGACATCTTCTGAGCTCCATCACATCGACATCTCTCGAGCATGTCGTCACCCAACGTCCCCGATCCCTATGCGGCTCTTGGTGTCGCGACCGACGCGACCACACAACAAATCAAGGTCACGTATCGAAAACTTGCTCTCAAATTCCACCCAGACAAGGTCCAAGATGAATCGCTCAAAGCCGCAGCCTCGGAGAATTTTCATAAAATACAGCAAGCTTATGAAATCCTGGGAGACGAGGAGAGACGAGGCAGATATGATGCATCAGTCAGGCTAGCACAGCTCAGGAAAGAAGTCATAGAGAAGCAGCAGCAAGGCCAACCCCAGTTTCGTACCTCAAGGACCGACATCCGCACAGCTGCTTTTGGAGTGCCTACACAAACGCCTGGACGGGCATCGTATACTGCCAGGGGACCAGAGAGGACACGAGACGACAAGAGGTCCAAGACCTACGACGACTACGACTATTTCGCACCTAGGCCTGCGTCGAGAAAAACTTCCGATTATGAACGCGAACGTGAAAGAGAACCACGGAAATATTCCTTTAAGCCCGAACCTGAGAAGCCGAGAGAAAGAGATTACGCGCGAGAGACAAGGGAGAGGGAGAAAGAGAATGAACGGGCTTATAGAGCGGAGAAGAAGAAGGCCACAGACAAGGATAGGAGGAAGGAGAGACAGGATAGGAGATATTCCGTTCCAGACGACTCGGATAGCGACGATCTTTCCGAATTCAAACGATTCAGCAGCAGAAGAGCACCTGAGGACAAGGACTACTCTAGGAGGCAGAACTCGTCAAGCCACTACGATGACGATGATTATGAAAGAAATATTATCGATGCAAAGCAGCACATCGAGGCGAAGAGGTCAAGGGCTGAAGCGCTTCGACCATCCATGAACAGGTCCAGTTCCGAGAGAGAACCCCTCGTTCGGCCATCAGCCACCAACGTCCGACGTTCATCGGCAAGACCTGTCAGTTCCGGACACGACCGCAGGAATAGTGAAAAGGACCGCAAGTACAGCGCAGGGGACGCAGAATACGCGGAACCGCTTTCGTCCCATAGACCTCCTGGACTGCAGAAAAACTACTCATCGCCCGCAGATATCAGAATTCCTCAGTCTTCTTCGAGATCGGACCCAAGAAGAGCACAGACTTCAAACTACGACTCGAGACGTGACGTCCCGGATTTTGAAGCGCCAACCTTGAGGCGCTCCGAAACCGCACCAATACAGTCCAGCAACCGACGAAAAGAATCTTCCACCTATACCTCCTCGAAACTCCGACATACCGAGGTTAATGATGGTCTTCCTACTCCAAGCACGACTCCCGATCACTCTCCTGACGACGAATATTCCCGTTCACCCTATTTGACATCCAACGGCAGACGCACTGCCTACTATGAGCCACAAGATCGACTTCGTCGTTCGCCCTCACCTCCAATCAACGAGCGGTCGTCTGATCGCAGGTCCCCCCGCGACATATCGTCTCGCATCCCACCGTTAGCTCCACTTCGCACCCACTCATCTAGCTACGGCGCGCCTCGAACCGAATCACCGGTGGAAATGCAAAGCCCATCTAGTCGACACTATGGCGAGGGCACGACTCCACCGAGGAAGGTCAGCCAGTACACATACCCCTTGACCTCGCCTTTAGTAGAAACACGAAGTCGCGATCGTGGTGTGGACCGCGAGCGTGACAGAGACAGAGACAGAGACAGAGATCCGACTCGCGATCGTGAGCGGGAAAGGGAACGGGAGCGTGAGCGTGACAGAGACCCTCGCCGTGAACGGGACCGTGGAGATCGTGATAGGGAAAGTCCTCGCGAAAGACCACGTTACTCTTCCATCGATCCTGACGATACTGTCCCCGTCCAGCCATCATTCAAAATAGCGACCGGAGGCAGGAGTTCAAGCTCGAGGAAAATGGAGCCGCCTGGTCTATTGAGGAGAATGACAGGGTACTAGGATTGCTCGTCAATGGAGCTGACAAAGATTGAAGAGGATAATATCGAAGAGGTCAGGGTCCGGAGTTGGAGGTGGAGTTCAGGTGATGGTGATGATGAATGTGGAAAGTGAAGGGTGTGAAGTTGTTGTCTTTTGATGACAAAGGCTCTGTTAGGCATGTCACAGCCAACAGATGACTTCTAGATAGATCTGCAGAAACCCTCTGCTCTTCGATAGCCAAATCTCACATAATGAAGTAACGAAATCAACCACTGATTGACGGTTCCACTATTTGCAACGACTCGTCTATCGACCCCTCATCTCACCCCGTCGTCTCTTGCCCTTGACATCCCTACCCTCCTCAATAGCCAACACAGCCTCCCTCTTCTTCTCACTAACCACACCCATAGCATCTCTCACAACTCTCGTCTCAACACTGACACCTTCCTCCTTATACTCCTCCATCAACGACCCAACTCTCGTCTCTATGCTCTTGATGAGCTCCACATCTCTCTGTCCCACAAGCGAAATACTAACACCCTTCCGCCCTGCACGTGCCGTACGACCGACTCGGTGGATATAGTCATCTGCATCGCGCGGAATGTCGTAATTTATCACCAGTCCTACGGACGGGATATCGAGACCTCTTGCTGCAACGTCGGTAGCGACCAGGATGCGTGCGGCGCCGGCTCGGAACCGCGCGAGGTTGTCTGTCCTGTCTCGATGTTGCAGGCCTGAATGCAGAGACGTGACGCGATGACCGAGGAGGCGTAGGATGTACTCGATGAGATTCGCGGTCGAGGTTCTGTTGGCGAAGATGACGGCGCTTTTGGTGAGATTGGCCGGTGTCGACAGCAGGATGTGCAGGTATTTCTCCTTGTGCACCACGTTCACCAGCTGGTATGTCTGCGTCAATGTCGCCGGTACGGCGAGGTTCTCGGTGTCGATCTCGGTGACGAAAACGGGTGGTTTGCCGGCGGGCACGGGGCGTTCTTTCAGCGCGCGTACTTCCGGCGTCACTGTTGCTGTGAAGAGGAGTGTTTGGCGTTGAGAGGACGGCGGGAGGACGTCCAGGCAGGTCTCTATGTCGGGCAGCATGCTGCCTGATCCTGGTTCGAGGAGACGGTCTGCTTCATCCAGGACGACGTAGCGCACTCGCCGAAGTCCTTTGATCGTGTCTTCGCCCGAGTTTTGGATGTGGTCTGCCAGCCGACCGGGAGTGGCGATCACAACGTGTGGGCGGCGAGCGAGAGCGAGTGCTTGTTCTCGCATGTCTGCACCTCCGGTGACGAGGATTGGTTTCAGTCCGACAGGTGCCGATATGGCTTTGAACTGCTCGAAGATCTGCAGGGCGAGTTCTCTTGTCGGTGTGAGGACCACAGCAAAAATCCCGCTGGGGTCTTTTGCCCATTTCTGAAGAATGGGTACAGCGAACGCGACAGTCTTTCCGGAACCAGTCCTGCTTCCACCAATGCAGTCTCTGCCTTTGAGGATCTCGGGTATACATGCTGACTGAATACCAGTTGGGTGCTTAATGGCCATGTTGGATAGTGAAGTGACGAGCCAGTTGTCGACGTTGATAGAGGCGAAGCTGCTCTTCTCCTGTACCGCTACACGGACTGATGCCGGTGGATCCTTGGAGAGTCCACTACTTTTGGCCTTGATTCTAGATATTGTCGATGTGGACAATGTCGGTCTGACTGAGACTTTATCGTCGTTCGTCTCGTGATCGATGGTTTGATCGAGGTCAACGTCGCCGTCTTCGAGGGTCTCGGCATCAGAGTCGTCATTGGTGTTGTCGTTTTCGAGGTCTTCCATGTCTTCTGATTCCTCTGATTCATCTGTGCCGTTCACGTCGTCTTCGGGGATGTCGGCGACGACATCTTCTACAGGCGATATCTTGCGCTTCTTTCTTGGACCGTCGGCATCAAGTCTGTCAGACCTAGCATCTTTCGCCACTTCATGCGAGGATGATCCGCTCCTTGAAGGAGCCATCGTGTGTTATCAGGCAAAAATCTTCGATAAAAATGCAGGTTGTGTCGCACCAGGCAATGCTTGTTACACAGTGCTTTGTGTCACTTGGAAATCGCACAATAATCAGAGAACCACTCGCCGAGCCCACAAAAACTATCTGAATTGTGATTGGAACGTGGTCGAGATAGTAAATAGACCAGAAATATATTCCTGATACTCTTGAACATACAGATTTGCGAAGAACGCTTGGTCAGTGCACAATGACGGCTCACGGTCGAGAACGTCCCGCTTCACTCCAAATCACGATTCCCACAAGAGGCAAACAACGCAATACTGCTAGGAGCGACGACGAGACTCTACCACAGATAAGGGAAGGGGATGACACTCAGCCAAATTACGCGATCCAGATCATGACCTTCAATATGTCACAAGCGCCCACGACACCTAAATCCAACACGGATGAGGACGGCAACTATGCGTCCTGGCTACCACGCGACATCCCTTACAACGTCGCATTCGAGAACAGCGTATGCGATATTCTGACCTCGAGCGACCCGTCGCGAAAATCGACCGGTCTGCGCATACTCGCCGAAGACGCGGACGAACAGTCGATACCTAATGTTGCACTGCGCATGCGCGACATCGACATATCCACTCTCCCGGTCATTCCACTCGATACTCTGCCTCTAGACGCAGACGACTCACGTCGGAAGTATGCTTCTCCGATACCCGGTATCAACCTCACACACCCCGGCGGCTACCTCGAGGGCGGGCCAGGTATCGCGCCCTCCGACGACGAATTCGCGCGCCATTTCATCCACGAACATAAGATCCGCGGGCCAGAGGCGCTAAAGCGGACAGTGGAGCAGGAACTTGAGGCTAACCTGGAATTGGCGCGAGAGAGGATGAGGGCGCGGAAGGAGGCGAGGGAGAAGAACGAGCGGATCGAACGCGAGATCAAGAGTCTGGGCGAACAGATTGAGATGGAGATCAAGGTACTGAACAAGGCGCGAGAGAAAGCACGGGAGAGGAGAGAGAAGCGAGAGAGGAGGAAGGTCGGTCGGTGAAACGTTATGGGCATGGGGCCGCTCGAATATGGTACCGGTCACAGTGCGCGGTCTGGTGTCTGGTTTCTTTCCGTGCACAACATATGCACCATATGCACCGCGCCATCGATGCTCCCGCTAAGGTAACCTGCCACGCATGTCCGAAGAACCGAGTCAAATACACCCGGGAAGCCATAACGTCACTTCACTTCGTAAAGAGGACTGCAACAACGAACATTCTATGCCCGTGCATCACCACATGAAGTGTATCACTCTATTTCGGGTATACTACCTACAAAAAGACCTCGAGGTTGAGTTCGAGAGCAGAGACAGGGAAGCTGGGAATAGGTCAGCAAAGTTATCAGAACGCAAAATTTATGCGGTAGCTTACGGGAGTTCGAAGTTCTTGAGAACTGACGGATGGAGAATACCGAAAGAACCAATCTGTTGCGTCTGCTTACCGACCTTGAGGTAGACAGCTGCTGCGTGACCAGCGAGGAACGTGTCGTCTGTTAGTGTTAGCATAGTCCATAATCATGGAATTAAGGACATTGTCACTTACGATCGAGCTCTTCCAACCAATACCCTTGAATGCTTTCACTGGCAAGGCCATCTTCTTTTGTGATGAAAGCGCTCTTGAGCATCAGCATGACACGGTCGAGCAGACCATGCACTTGTTCGAAGCCAGAAGCCTTGCCATACCAGCAGGCAGCAAAGTGCCTCTCGTTGCGTGCCTTGCGCTCAAAGCTGTCATCCTTGAGACCAATGTCACTGACCTCGAACACCTTCATAGGCACAGCATGGCGCTTGTTCTCGCGGATGGTCTTGAGCAGACCCGGCAGAAGACTGGTTCGTACAATCTGGTACTCGGCGGTCTTTGGGTTCTGTAGGCGAATCGCCAGCTTGTCCTCCTTCCTGTTGAGCCAGGCGTAGTTCTCGTCGTGTGAACAAAGGATGAGTGGCATGACTTCTGACCAGCCGGCCATGGCTGCCTCCAGACGAACGATATCCGCAAGCTTGTTGATTGGCAGAGCAGCGCCTATCGATGTCGTGGCAGAAGAGAATTTGCGCTCGAGGTTGTTGAAGCCATATGCAATTGCGGCATCTTCCATGATATCGGCCTGGTGCAGGACGTCTGCGCGAGTGATTGGAATGTCAATATCGAGGAGGTCGTCAGTCGCCGATGGTTTCGCGTGGTAACACATCTTCTTGAGCATGTCGCAGATCTGCTGAGGCTTCAAATCAAGACCGCATACTGAGTTGATATAGCTGATGGACGCTTGAGAACTTCGCGGTGTCAGATCGGGTGTTTCCCTGCTCTCGTTGTTGTGTGACGAGACGATCTTGACAGGCTCAATGGTGAAAGGCTCCGAACAGTATCCGGAGAACATTGCCACGATCATGTGGTTGACGATTTCTAACTTGGTCTTGTCTGTCGCTGTGATATCGATGAAGATATTCTTCGTGTCCAGAGTGATCTTGGAGTGATTCGAGTTGATGATAGGTGGCATGGAAAGTACTCGTCGCTTGTTGTCGTAGATGATTGGATATACCGGGGAGTCCTTGATGATGTGGAGATACTTGCCCAGGTGCTTGTCCTTTTCGTAGAACTCCATCATTTCCTTCCCGGTCATCTCCTTGGTCTGGTTGAGGGGAGCGAACTTGATCTCTTCAGGCGAAAGAGCCTCATAAGAGAATGGACCCTCGATCGTGTCCAAGTCGTGTGTACCGATAGCAACCAATGTTCTTTGACGTGCCAAATTCTGATGAAGCTTGTCCTGCAGGGCGATGAAGGAGTCGTACCGGGCCTGGTCAAACTTGACACCACGAAGGATGGCGCAAGAGAAGTATTGACGGATCTGAGCAGTCTCCGGCTTGACATTGACCGTAAGGAAGTCACCATTCTCGGGGGCCTTCAACCTGAAGTTGGGTAAAGAACTTCTTCCAAGAAAGACATTGAGGTTCATGGCGATACCCTCGAAACAGAGCATGTCGTACCGGTTTGCTGGGATCTCAATTTTGAGTTGGGGAGGGTCCTCGGTGCCTGTGGTGTCCTCATCCAGCTCGATACCGAATTCGAAACATAGCTCGTCAAACTCCTCAGTTGTAAAGTCCCTTCCTAGCTCCTTGAAGAGACGCGCCTTGTCGACTCCGATAGTAGGCATGTCTGCTGGTACTTCCTAGACTGCAGTATTTCCTTAGTTGCCCACGCTCTTTCAGTCCTCCGCTCTGAGGCAGTCCGTTATCTGCAAAAGATGATGAATCCGCCTTCCAATTCTGCGTCAAATGGTTGTCAGAAACGATTTAATTGCTTTTCAATCGCCAGCGATTAGGTAGAAGTGCTTGCGACTTGCTTCAATGGTGAGGTCTGACAGTTTCCGACCAAGCTGGTGGTGCAGCCTGGGTTCAGTCACATTTTTGGAATTTGGTGAGGCTGATGCCTGTGGCTGATTGTGGCTAGGGGAGTGCCAAGCACGGCGTGAATGAGAGCTTGCTCGCTGGCTGTCTCGACAGGCCCGTTGTAGAAAACATCCATCTGCCCAGCACAACAGCCTCAATACCTCCGACTCTGCGCATCAATTGCAGAAAGTCCAGCCGCTCAAATCACCTCTACTGCCTGTTTGACGAACGTGAGTGGATTTTTGCAAGAATTCGGCACCATCAGCCTGGCTCGAGCCGTGAGCGACTTTCCAAACACCCCTCAGAGCCCCTCCATCGTTGCACACACAATCGACGACCACGCCTTCTCACGCGCGAAGATTACTCCGACCAGAACATCCGCTGATCAATTGGTTTGCAGATATCGCTCCTTGACACTCCTATTGCAACATCTCGTACACGATCCTACGCGACAGACACTTTCCTTGCCAACGACGACATTAGCCTGACTGGGCCCGTTCGACGGTCTCGCGATAGTATCTTCCTCCTCTGCAGCAGACTGGAATCATAAAAGATGGACGCTTCAAGCCAGAACGACGAATTGTACCCTATTGCGGTCCTGATCGATGAGCTAAAGGTTCGCCAGTCCACAGGAATGAGTGTGGAATTATACTAAGAATCAACAGCACGATGATGTCTTGTTGAGATTGAACGCCATTCGCAGATTGTCAACAATTGCGCTTGCTTTGGGCACCGAAAGAACTCGCGATGAGTTGATACCTTTTCTGGACGGTATGGGAAAAGCACAATGAGGCACGTTGGAAAAGGACCGAGGCTGATCGTTTGCAGAATCGGTTGAAGATGAAGATGAAGTCCTCACAGCCTTGAGCGATGAACTTGGAGGCTTTGTTGAGTATGTTGGTGGTCCCGAACACGCGCACGTGCTCCTTTCACCATTGGAGAATTTGGCGTCGATTGAGGAACCCCTTGTTCGGGAAAAGGTGCGTCTCTTACCGAGCACCGTGATGTGTCTCAGCTAATCAGTCTTCCAGGCCGTCGAATCACTCAACAAGATCTGCGAGCAGCTCAACGAGCAACAAGTCGAGCAGTACTTCATTCCTTTGACTTTCCGTCTCTCCAAGGCCGACTGGTTCACATCCAAGATCTCCGCCACTGGTCTTTACACAACCCCATACCAAAAGTCAGATCAAGAGTCGCAAATTAAGCTCCGCCAGCAGTACGCACAGTTGGTTCACGATGACACGCCTATGGTACGGAGACAGGCCGCGACCAACATGGCCAAATTCGTGCGAGCCATGCCCGCGGATGTCGTTATCGAGCAAATGATTCCCCTATTCCAGCATCTTGCCAACGACGACCAGGACAGCGTTCGTCTGCTCACAGTCGAGGTCCTCATTGCAATCGCGGAAGTCATCCCAAAGGAGCAACAATCAAGCCACGGTGTCTTGCTTTCGTCACTGAGAAGTTTGTTCGAAGATAAGAGCTGGAGGGTCAGATACATGGTCGCAGACAAGTTTGAAAAGGTACGTACCAAAAAGGGTGATGCTCGAGCCGCTACTGATTTTTAATAGATCGCCAAGGCAGTAGATGACGAGGTTGTCAGTCGTGATCTCGTACCGGCTTTCATCAAACTCCTCAAGGACGCAGAAGCAGAGGTCAGGAGTGCCATCGCTGGTCAAATTCCAGGTTAGTGTCGTGATCCTGCTCAGCTATTTCGTGGTGCTAACAATATCAGGCTTTTGCACCCTTGTGGACAAGGAGGTGCTGCTACAGGAGATCATGCCTGCTGTGGAGGACCTTGTTTCCGACTCATCTCAACATGTTCGTGCATCTTTCGGCAACCAGATCAGTGGCCTTGCTCCTATTCTTGGCAGACAAGAAACCACCGATCACCTGCTACCAATGTTCCTACAAATGCTCAAGGACGACTTCCCAGATGTTCGCCTTAACATCATCTCAAAGCTCGACCTGGTCAACAACGTTATCGGTATCGATCTGCTGTCACAGGCGCTTCTTCCAGCAATTGTCAACCTTGCCGAGGACAAGCAATGGCGTGTACGCCTTGCGATCATTCAGCACGTGCCACTACTTGCTTCACAGTTGGGCGTCAAGTTCTTCGACGAGAAACTCTCAAATCTCTGCATGTCTTGGCTCGGAGACACCGTGTTCAGCATCAGAGAGGCGAGTGTTCAGAACCTGAAGAAGCTCACTGAAGTGTTTGGTGTTGATTGGGCCAACGAGGCGATCATTCCAAAGGTGGCCAACATGGCAGGACACCCCAACTACCTTTACAGGATGACCACATGCTTTGCCGTTTCGGTAAGTCAACAAGCCGCGGAATGGCTGAATCAAGGTTCATACGCTAACATGTTTGCAGACTCTCACCCCCGCACTCTCACTCCCAGTAATCGTCGAGTCGATTTTACCGATCTTGCAGACCCTTACCGGCGACCAAATCCCCAACATCAGATTTAACGTGGCCAAGTCGTATGCGGTCATAATCGATTCTTTGAAACGTCTCCCTGACTCAAATGAGACATTAATCACCATGGAGAAGGAGGGCAAGCCATTGAAAGGAAGCGAGAGGGGCGATCGGATCATCAGAGAGGAGGTACTGCCAACTCTGGAGAAGCTCACAAATGATGAGGATGTAGATGTCCGATTCTTTGCAAGCGCAGCAGCAAAGAGTTACGGAGATGCTATGCAGACATGAGAAGTCGAGCACGTGGTACAGACTGAGGCTAGATAGGGATCGATGCCTTGTGTCATTGGGCATCAAAGATAGACATGAAATCAAGCATCAAGATACCTTTTGCGATCAATACAACCTGGTCCAATTATCTGTTCGTAGATGTGACATGTGTGAGATGAATTTTGAGCTGGTATGAAGACTGCTATCGTCTCCAATCGTGTATGTCGTCAGTGTTCGGAGATCCCTCCTTGATCTTTCCGGTCGTTAAATTTCTCCTCCAAGCGAGATCAAGGGCTTGTCTTTAAGGTTAGATTGTAAGGATAGTAATCTTGTTCATCCTAGAGTCTCCGCAATTCAATCAAACCGTCGATAAACATCCGATACAACAAGATTGAGGTCGCGTGCGCACCGGCCTGGTGGCCCGGATACATGTAGGAAAGTGAAGTTGAACTGCAGATGTGATGTCATGCCCACAACAGTGTCGGAACTCTCCACGGTCCAGGTTCAAGGGGTTGCTTGGCAGCGAGATGAAGAGTGGAGATTTGCTTCAACACCAGACCCGAGTCTTCAATGAACAATACCGTATCAGTACACAGCAAGTCCATCATGCATGATACTCACATCATCATTGTCCGAACCTCTACTCTCGCTTGTTCCTTCTGCTGCATATGTCAAGTGTTGCTTTGCCCGCCATAGTCATGTCGGAGGGAACTTCAGAACAAGCACAACGTCCATCAACATCAACAAACCCCTGTAGCCAATCATGGCCGCTCTAGGGCTACCGATGAACGATTTATCCCAAGATCTCCACTTCTGTACTGTTGACGGAGGGGAAATGTCATGTCCAGTTGTGCACTGTTACGAGCACGTTGGCCGCGCTGATTACTGCCTTCACTAACCGTCCACAAGGAGAAATCCGATGGGTGATGCTCTCTGGAAGGCGGCACCGTGCACGAGACCGTCACAGTCCAGAGTGACTATACGGTGGCTGCGGAGAACTGGATTGCTTATGACCGATGAGTAGCAGTAAGGAGTAACTTACCAAAGCATCGTCACCCGAACTGCTCGTGCGGAGTGCTAAGAAACGCGGCCAAGCGAACATGGTCGCCGCGATATGGAGCACTACTGGAGTGTGCAGGAGGCGATAGATTATTCGAGGCTCCGGCTAATGGCACGCGATCATTTACGATTGTCCTCGAAGCTGCTTAGATCAGGTACTGGTTGCATTTGTGAGTCGGGGGATGTGCGTCTCTTGTTTTCCATCATCACGTCAAGCACAACATCTACACAGCTTCAATGCTTCGCATCTCCATTCGCTTTGACATTCTGTGTCCCCATTCACAAGTTCAAATCATTAATCACAAAAGCCTCCTGTCATTTCTACCACAAGAACGGTTACCCACAAGCCTCCCAAGCCTTTAACGGTCGGGCCCGCTTCTAGCTGCAGATCAAAGCAGGGGCACCGCCTAAGGCCCAATACTCATCTCGGATCTACCCAACATGTTGTTCGACGCCGTTATACACATCACTCTACATCGACAACACTAGCGACCGCCTCATTTCCCGCCCATGGAGACCACAAGCACAAAAAGGCGCTGGTGCCCTCCCCAAGTCTCTATTCCTCATCACTCACCTTGCCAACAATCAACAACAGTCGTCTTCGATAATATTTAATAATTGACCTCGGTCGTCCATTCCTTATATCACCAACTACAGTCGCTCTTCAGCATCTTCGGATCAGCCTTTTTCAGCCTATTACCTTAATACAACAACCTCTTTAATCAACCACCAACCAACCCAAACAACAACCATCAAAATGCGTTTCGAGATTGCCGCCGCTGCCCTTATCGCTGGCTTCGCCGCCGCCGCTCCTCAGGCTCAGGGAACCGCCCCAGCCATGGGCCAGGTCACCTCCACCATCATGGTCACCGACCTTGTTACCATCACCAGCTGTGCCGAGACTGTCACCTCCTGCCCAGCCCGCACCGAGACCAACATCCACGCTGTTACCACCGTCCTCCCAATCCTCAGCCAGATCACCTCCACCATCATGCAGACTGATGTTATCACCATCACCTCCTGTGCTGCTACCGTCACCGACTGCCCAGCCCGCACCTCCACCACTTCCTACGCTGTTGTCACCACCATCCCAGTCGTTGGCAAGCCAGGTCTCTCCACCGGCACTCCAAACAACGCCGCTGCCTCTGGCAACGCTCCACACAACTCGGGAACTGGCTCCCAGACCTACCACATGCCATCTGCCACTGGCTACAAGGGCCCATCCTTCACTGGTGCTGCCTCTTCCCTCAACGCCGGCGCTGCTCTCGCCGGTGTTGGTGCCGTCGCTGCTCTCTTCCTTTAAGTCATTGGACTTGAACTTCATGTTTGATGTCTTCACATGACGACAACAGGATCAGCAGCAGCCGCGTGCAAATGCAATGCCGCTGGTCTATGAACATCTTCTCCTAATTACCCAATACAGAGATTTCATGACTCTTTGGCATTGCAACGGCGTTCTTACACTTCTTATTGGGTAATACTTCGCAACACATACATTATTTGATGCTTTGGTTTGGCTTTTTGCGAAAAGGGGAATGTATCTAGGGAACAGGTACCTAATGAATCAGGCTCAACTCCGGTTATCGGGGCGACTGGCATAAATCTATTGAGTGAGCAAAAAACCTACCTTCCACTTGTGCTTCCTTCTGTGACTTGTTTCGTTTCGGTCTCGGTAACACACTCCCAACTTCCACTGGCGAAGTCCAGGTAAACATCAACAACGACCGTTTGCGGAAACTACAACGTTCTTTATTTCGGCCTGAGATTTGTTCAAAACGGTCATAGCTGGGAGTCAGTAAAGGTTTGACTGCGCGTCAGCTGACTCTTTCCCGTTCTGAGGCGGCAGCCACGGTGATCATTAATTTCCACCTGTGCCACTCATGGGATGCGCTATCGACCAGGACACGAATACGATACCTTACGCGGCTGGAACCTTAGGGTCGCTGATGTAGATACTGGTGACGACTCATGACCACAAAAGGTGAATTTCGCTTGTCTGACCGAATACAACCTAATCGTTGAATGCCAGTCCACTCTATGTAGAGCTAAAGGCGTGCACGAGACTCAGAAGAAGTCGGAACCAGCCGCCGTCAACTAGGACTTCTTCGGAATTCGCATAATGGACGTGGAGACCGAGATAATTGGAACCAATGCAAAGAAGGGGAAGTTGAGAGTTTCCCAGCATACAGGAAAATCCTACTCACCAAATAAGAAGATACAGCTTCCAAGTGCACATACCGAGTATTTTGAGCTTACACTATGTCTTTCAGCACTGCATTCTCTTCTCGTATTCAAAGGTCAAGCTGCGAGTACCCGAGTTCTTTCCGAACGTCTACAGCATGGTGAAAGAGGTGCAGCTCTTCGGATGCCAGATAAGGTATCGTCGAAAGTAATGTAATCTTGCTTTGATATTGTTCAGAAGTCCAGATTCCGTGCGGCTCTGCGGTCGGGGATATTCGTGAATTGGAGAAGCGACGATCTGGAGAAGCAGAAAGCTTGGCTCTCTTACTGCAGTGGAAATGACGTGTATACGTCCTCATTCGGCTCCAGCACATGGCTAATTCAGGCAGGCATGGAGTACACCTGTCTATCTATACAGCTAGGTCCACAATCAGAACTCAGTACAGTCATAGGCTCTAATTCAGACGATCACAATCGTTGTGACCAAAGAGAACAACATCCGAAAGTCGTGTTTGTGTAGACCAGATCTGGAAGGCTCCCCCGCCGAACAATCCCGATTTGGAACATTGATCTTATGATTACATCATTTGGGTCTTCGGGTAACGACGGTTCGTCCATTACAGTATCTGGACCTCATACCATCCACCTCGCTGTGGAACCTCTATACCACCAATAATCGCACGATAAGTCGTTCCATTCTCATTCTTTACGCTCACACCTCTCTTACCCGGAAAGACGACCACACGAGCACGTGCTCTTCAATCATGTCTGAGCTGCACGACGCCCTCAAAGCATTGGACTCGACAGAGTGGTCGGATGTCCCTGCTGACAACCCGAAGAGCTTCCTGCAACATCAATTCGAAGCTGGCGAGCTCATCTGCAACTCTGTACCACCTCCTCCTGGCGGCACCGCTTACGATGCTGCCACTCCTTCACAAAGCACCGTCGATAGTGCATCGTCGTCAAAAGACGTCTCGATATCTGATGCCAGGCCTCAAGATCCGCATCCCTCTCACGTCGAGCTCCGAAGTGCTTGGGGAAAACCAATGAAGCTGTCGGCCAAGGACAACCCACTAGGTGTGAGCGTTTACAAGATGGCGGGCAAAGACAGAAACGGGGCGTGGTTTGCGCGGAGAAGCATACACGAAGGGATATCGTTTTCGAAATTCAAGAAAGCAATGGCATGGGAGTTTGCAGAGTCCATGGCTGTCGAAGGTGGACCTGGTGTGGGAGCTGTCAGAGGGCTCGCGGCAGATTCAAGATTAGAGAAAGACCAAGTCGAAGGTGTAGGACAACTCGAAGTCTACCAGCTCAGCGCACAATTCCCTGGTCCAACCACTCCTCGCGAATTCATCACTCTCCTGATGACAAGTTCAGATGCAATTGGGGAAAAGACAGGAGCAGGACAACCACCACCGAGGCATTACATGATTGTTTCGAAACCATGCAACCACCCAGCTGCAACGGAAAGGACCGGATATATACGAGGCCATTACGAGTCCGTCGAGATGATTCGCGAAATCCCTCTACATCACAAATCTGGCGACAAGGAGAAGGCAGACCTCAATCCTGTTGAATGGATCATGGTCACTCGCAGTGATCCGGGTGGAGGAATCCCTCGCTTCATGGTCGAGCGAGGTACGCCAGCTGGTATCTGCTCAGATGTATCCAAGTTCCTTGACTGGGCCACAAGCAAGAGCGTGAACGAAATCCCCGACCCAAACTCTGAGCAGGAGATGGAAAAGGCAAGCGAGAAGAAGAAGCAACAATCGTCAACGAGTCAATCAGGCCCGGTGGCTACAGGAAAAGTGGCACAAGGCCCATTGAGAAAGGAGGAGATGGTACAACAACCAGCGTCGTCCGGTCTGGTCTCCCAATTCACTGGCGCTTTGGACGCCTATGCACCGACAGTCGTCTCTCAAGCAGCACACGAATACCTTGATGTTCCCGATGCTCCTCAGCCACAGCCTCTGGTAGTAGCGCCCGATACTTCGGATTCAGATTCGGACTCAGACTACGAGTCAGCAGACGACTTTGCCAGCCGTAACCGTGCTCAACAGTCGAAGTCGACAGAGTCGTTGGGTAACTCATCAACCACGGAACCGCTTGTCAAATCCGGCTCTCACCAAGACAAGGAGCTCCAGAAGCTTGCCAGCCAGAGACTAAAAATAGACCACAAGCTGGAGGAGAAGCGTGAAGCAGAGGAGGAGAGACTGAAGAATCACGAGCAGAGCGACGCCGGGGAGATTGAAAAGGCGAAGGCCAAGCACGACAAGGAGTTGGCCAAAGCTCAAGAGAAACATGACAAGGATGTCCTCAAAGTCGAGGCCAAGCGTGAGAAGGAATTGGAAAAGGCCAGGAAGAAGCGTGACAAGCAGCTCGATAAGGACGTTCTGTCAAAGGTGACGCGTGAGAGGGACGACTTCCGCCACCGCGTCGACTTGATACAGAAGGAGAATGATCTTCTGAGGAAACAGATTAGCGATGTGCAGGCAGAGAACACGGCGCTCGCCAGCAAGCTCAGTGCAGTCACTGGGTCTAACGTTCAAGCGGGTAGGACTAGCGGGTAGAGCTAGTTCTAGGCAGAAAGAGAAAGTATGAAACGAGTGATGAGAGAGAATATCGATGTTCTCAATACCTCGACAGTGCGAAAGACGGTTGGTCATCGAGCTACGGCATCATGACTTACTCAATCAGACTATAGCCTGACCAATAATGTAAATACTTCCTGTGGCTTCAGTTATGATCCCGATCTCTCTGATCCTAGGTGTCAACGATAGTGACTCATTTGCACGGTTCTGTTACTGTACATGCATAGTCTGAAACGAAGGCTTTTGAGGTCGAAGATCATGATGCATGTACGCGCTGTGGTTGTCGACCGCGGATCATGAAGCGCGGGGGTCTTCTGTCTATCAAGCTCTTTTACTACATGTAGGCATAAGGCATAAAGTACGTCACTGTCGTCCCGAGCGCCTCGAGCAGATCATGGCGGTATCTAGTGGAGAAAGTCCAGAATGGCGGATGCAGATAATGCACGTAAGGTAGAGAGCGGAGGAGGAGGCGGTCGCAGAAGCGGTCGCAGGCGGCTCTCTGTTTGTCACATGCTTTTTCCCACAAGACGCAATTTGTGCAGCCTTGGAATTTGCGATCGACCATGTCGCCGAACCAGCTTCAGTCGCGGTGATGCGCTGGCATTTCCGAACTTGCTTGCTTGCTTGAGGCGCAGCTCTTCTCTGGACCTCATGTTCGATATTACCCAAAACTTGATCACGGAATTTTCCAACGGACGTAAACATATGCTTTTCGGCATGAACGAGAGGATCGTCAGTCTCGTGCTGATCTTCAGGTCCGAGTTTCTTGTTCGTATCTCGTACAGTGGTGCATGGTGCATGCGGCATGCGGTGCGGTTTGAGTAATAATAGGCAACTCTAGCCACCGGCAAAAGATTCCCACTTTTCCAGACGGACAGACCGATGCACAGCACGATCGACGTCTAGCTCGATGCTGTGCACTCTTCTTTTCTCTTCTTCTTCGTCATCACCTCATCTATCCGACAGTTACACAGCCCTGACAATAGTCATCACGAGAGCAGCCAGCGTGCACGACAGCAGTGTTCTAATTATTGTTCCATGCCAGGGCAAAGAAAGGTACGCCTAACGTGCATCACGCGTCTTCGTTTCTGGAAGCGCCAGATACACTTTGCACGACGACATTACGCGTCGTAGTCTGAACCTTGGTCGTTTTGACGGCTCATTTCGCATTCTCCGTGGCGGCAGGCCTCGCTTTTGCCATGATGATGGTTCCCACCGAAGAAGAGGGCTAGAGAGCAAGACCCCGGCTCGCGGCGCCGATTGGTTCAGCTGGCGAGGCGGCTGAGGGACCGTCTTTTTTAGGGCGGAGATCCGGGGCAAATCATCGTCGACCTACACTCTTCTGCTCCGACGTCTGATAGCTGGGCCACGCACTTTTGTGAGCGAGAACGAGGTCGAGGCGATCGATCGTGTCCCTGTTACATACACCTCTGTCACGTACCGTCTGCCGGCCTAAACAACCATAGGTCTGTGCGACTCCTCCAGTGGTGGTAGTGAATATGCAACACCGCTGCAGTCTGGAGGTAGATAGGTTCTCATCTTCGTGTTCAATTCGGCTGCAACCACGGATCGGATAGCCTATCTGACATGACCAACACTCGCACAAGAAGAACAATAGACTGGGGGAAGCATGTAATATTGACAGACATGACGTGCATAAATGCTGCATTGTGCTACAGTACCGCCAGACTGAGACGGATGCTTCAGCAGTCGCCCGAAATTGGGGCGATCCAAAGAGATACGTACAACTCTATCGAGCAGACGGAAGCCTCGTATAGCAGCTGGAGTCCGTCGCAGCGGCTGCTTGCATGCGAGTCTGAGCACTCGATGGGTAGCTGATGCTTGCTTACCACAGGGCCTAGCCTGACTGAACTACGAAAGTACCACACGTCCCGCACGCCGCGCACGAAGACGCGAAAGAGGCAATCTCATTCTTTTGACGAGTGGGACGTCGACGTACTGTAGGTGACTAACTCCTGCTTCCTCTGCCTCGTCTCATGCACGCTGGCACAAGAAGAAGATGAATGTATATTACTATGTTGTGCCCTGTGCATTAGCGTTCCTCGCAGCAAGCTTACTCACCCGCGATATTGAAGTAGATTGTGGCTGTGATCCGGAAAGATCGAATTATTGCCAACTTGCCTTATGCTGTATCTCGAGACGCATGAAACGACGATGATGATTCTCATAATGGACGAAGAGAGTGGAATAGTCCGTCGACTCATTCGTGCATGCCACCCACCCTCTTCATGTTTCCAGCTTTTGGCTTCGGCCTGTGCGCCTGCAGTAGCGCCGCCCGCTGAATCCACACTGCCTCTCTCCACCACCTGCAGTCCACCGTACGTACCGCAGACCGGCACTCTTCCTCTTATTATAATAAGCTTTTGCACTTCGACGGCTTGATGGTTCTTCTGTCCCTACCTACCTACCTTCCTACCTTACCCTCGTCCTCGCTCGTTCCTTTCTTACTCTCCTCCCACCTCTCATTGGTCCTCTCTTTTCTCTACTAACCCTCTAGCCAGGAACGCAACCAGACAATATCCCGTTCAAACCACTCACTTTCTTACTCTGTTCCATCGCATTTGTTTTTCATACAGCTGGTCTATAATACATCCGTTCGTCCATAACCTCATCGCGTTTTGCAGTACAGTCTTGCTCGAGGGAGAACCATAGCCAACATGCCGATGCAACTATTACCGAAATCGGCTGCTGCGTTTGCGCCGAGGGCAGCTCCGAATATCGTTCTGAACACAAGGGTAGAACCCTGGCTTACTCAGGCGATAAAACGTGTCGCCAAGGTCAAGCGTACTCTCAATAATCCTCAGCAACATCATCGCGTGCTTACCGAGCTGCTTGGAGGTACCGCAGCCATCTGGAATCTGGCATCGATTATTCTGCCCAAAGCACCAAAGGCCGACCTTGACCAGTACGACGACGACCCTCTGATGGAAGCTATGCACAACTATGACATGTTACACATTCAAGCCTACATTGTGCATATCGACATGGTTTCTCAGCATGAGGTAGCCTTTAAGTTGACCCCGGAAACCATCGAGGCTCTCATCGACTACCACAAGGATATCTTCTGCGTCGATGCAGCTGCGTCAATATTCGACTGGCCGGAGAAGGATGCGCAGATCAAGAAGCTTCAGGAGGAATTCAAGCAGGCTGTCAACCGATTTGTTTTTCGAACACACGTTCGTGCGCTCGAAGGGCTTGAAGAAGATGGTGCCGGTGAGTTGCTCGAGGGTCGGTCCGAAGTTGTCAAGGGAGCAGTCACTCAGCTCTTCGCACCACTTCTGCCTCCTCCTCCGCGCATTGTCGACATTGTTCATTCGACGTCTACGTTTGCTGCAACCGCTTCTGCAAGCGGATTGGTTGCAGGCTGGTGGCAGCCGACTGGTTTTCTTGCCCCTGCCCCTTCCCAGCCAACTTCCTTCGATCCGTGGAGAGTTTTACCCTCGACGCCGAGTCCTACCAGCACAACCTGCAGTGATGCCCAGCTCCAGCAATGCTGGCCCGCCACCTCTTTGGCCTTGGATCTGACACATCTTTCTTCGCCCACACCATCCTGCACACAGCCAGTCTACACCAGTGCAGCACCCCTTTACAGCTCGCCGCAAACACTGTCTGTCATGCCACCAATGTTCTACCCCAGTCAGCTGCCTCAGAGCTGTGCCTCGGTGGCGACTGGTAGCATTGATAGCTTTGGCTTCAGTTATAATGCCTTTGCTGCACCTCAGTACGCTACCACCATGTAGCCGAACTGGGCACCAAGCATACTGCCGTCAGACACCAACGCGGTCGAGCCAAGAGATGTGCAATGGCCTACACTTTCTCGTCAATGATTACTTGGCTGCCAGGATCGGTCCCGGGAGACTGTGCACATACCGAGTCTGGACGAGCAGCACAATTCCTATTCTTCAACTGCAGTGCATATCAAGAAAAGGATACCCGATGTTGCGCATTAGCATCACCCCTCATATGGACGGCGTTTGTACTATGATTTCACCAGCGAGCGACTTCTTCTTTGCGACTTTACTGTGACTCTGCAACAGCTTTCAAAGTCATTTCACACACTACATACTCCACTGGCTGGACCGGTTTTTCCTTTTTGTCATGATTGATGCACACGACCTCTGGAAGCCACGATGCATGAATCACGACGTCTACTGCAATACAACGAGAGATTGGATACAAGCCTCGCGGCTCGACGATGATCTAACGGAGGGGGCAATCTGCTTGCCGATCTCGATCACGTCTATTCCAATTCGAAAGCCCGGCGCTTTCTTCTCTTCGATAGCTGGGCTGAACTTATTACGGCACCTCACCGCTAGCCGGTAACAGGGCTCGAAGGGTATAGCATGTCACCAGATATGGGTACTGGTTACCCCTTCGACGATCTTTTGACGACTAGCTTTGTGCAGGGGCTGGACCCCAAGACTAATCGACGCCACCACTGGACATATTCTCTTCGTCGAAACGACGCTCATCGAACGGATGCGAACACCAGGCAAACTCGACACCTCTGTGAGGCTCGAGTGGCCGTCGGGGCTGAGGAACTCCTGCTAGTCGGGAAGACCCCGCATAGTCCTACGGCGCGCGTGAGTTAGTAGGATAGTTAGTAGTAGAGTGTTGGAGGAAATGAACAAGGATATCGTTCGGTGGTGGCCCATAGGCCTCATTCCGCCTATGCTGCGCAGGATCGCAGAAGCCTAAACAATGCCTGGTGCATTTGATGGCGATTGGAATGCTGGCTACTTTTCTGTTTCGTAGTAAAGCATAATTGGACAATTGTTCTCCCATGTTGTTGTTGGGTGGTGTTGTCGATCTTTGCACGTGGGAAAGGCGTGCTGTGCTATATACGCCACCTATAAGCCACGCTATTATTGCGAGAGTAAAATAGGTGACCCCTTGCGTTATACAGCGAATTGTCCCGAATGCGGAGAAAAGAAGGCGGCTACAGGAGAGAAAGAACTCGGCTAAGAATGATGTTTTCGTCCTTCGGGTGTGCGGTGCGGCGGCCACTGAAACAATGGAAAGCGTGTGCGAGTCTCGGAGGCTTTCGCCATGCAGTCTGACACCCCGTCCAACCGTCCAGCCTCCACCGTCACACAATTAACTTGACGGTTCACAGCATTGCGCTGTCAATGCTTCACGATATTCACCCCACCTGAAGAGATGGTTTGAGGCGGTATTGAGAACCAAAACCAGAACCATCACAAGCATACCTGGCGGCCTATTATTGCCGCATGAATAAATTCCTAGCATATAACGTTACAGTATCCGCGTGTGGGTGGCCATGCCCATGCCACCTGCCGACACACCTCTTGACGTACTTGCTCTATCCACCAGATATCACCATCGTGATACATTGCTGATGATTCGCAGAGTGACACATCGGAGTACCTGGGTTTACTTCCTACAGATCGCTCATCGACGCCTCTATCCTACCTCTCATCTCCTGTGCCAGACCTCGCATCCACTCTAGTAACCCAAGCCGAGGACGATGCCGATTATGACAATATTCAGTTCCTGCGCACACCAGTCGAGTCCATAGACGACTCTTCCGCCCAAATGTCTGCCTCTCGACAAGGGGATGCCTCCCATCCTCGACAGCATCGTTCTTACAACTCCGGCCGTCCGCCTGAGCAACAGAACAATGACAATGCCGCCCAGGTCGACGCTTCTGAATACCGACGGAATCGAGAGCGCATGTATCGCGTCATGAACAGACTCCAGGCTACAGGTACCGATAACAACCCCAGGCATACCTTTTCGACCCACAACTGGCACCATTACAGTCAGGCAATGCTCGCCCTGCCGCTGCATCAACAAGAGCCGGAAGTCCAGGAAATGGTTGGAGAATTGACGAGGGAGAACAGTGGTCTTTCGCCTCAGACCGCCATGCTTGTCGCTCGTTCGAGGCTTGATCGCGAACATGACCTCCGGCTCGAAGCACGTTCGAGAATGGGTCAAATAAGAAGTGTCCGGGATCAGGAGCGTGACAGGATGGATCAGTATCGGGTCGCCGAAGAATCCAATAGCAGCCCTCCAATAAGAGACCCTGTGGAAGCAGCGGTCGTGGTGGGGCCATCTAGGCGAAATGAGACTCTGAGGTCCACCGCTATCATGCAGCATGCGCGGACGAACAACACCACGGAAGGATTGCTGAGGTATGCTGCGGACACCTACGGCAGGGGCACTCATTCTCAATCTAGGCCTCGCAATCGATTGCAGGAACCGACTAGGCATCAGCAAGAAACCCCGAACGAAGAGACAGAGACAAGCTCTTTGTCGACATGGCAGCGATTAGCACGGACAGGTGGACAAAATCCGGGTCAAGGCCTTAACCTCTCCTATCCACCAACATTCGACTCAAGTCAATGGCGCCGGGACATCCTCGCTGCCCACCCGCAGAACAGAATACAGCATGCGAGCAAACCACCACCGACTGTTGTTTCGCTATTTCTGGAGAATGCAATCAGATACCTGGACCGCATACGTGACAGCCAGAGTTACAATGACTCTTTAGACGCTGCAATGGACACTGGCTTTGCGAACAAGGAGTTCTTTGCCGACAAGCACGATGATTTCATTATGGATGTCAGTCAAATACCTCTTCCTTCGAGCTCCTCCTGGATGCAGTCCGGTATCAAGTTCAGGGGTAGCCAGCACACCACCCACCAGTCTGAGCCCGAGCGGTCCACGTACCGGCCGGTTGGTTACCCGAATAATGTTACCTGGGAGCCCGAACAGCAACCCTTTGATGCAACCCGTCCGTGGCTGAGCTATAACGCACCATTTAATTTCAGTCGTTTGACTGGAGAAGCTCCCGGGACCACTCTTCCGGTTCTTGAGAACTGGCCCGTCAAGGTGACAATTCACGCCGTAGACGAGCAAACCATGACATTGTCCGGCACGATGCAAGCCTACGACGTGCCAAATCACACCATCCCCGCTTCAACCACACGCCCCAGCACCCGCGACTCGCCCATCACGACCTACCTCGAAGGCCACATAATCGACCACCGCACCCACAGTTTCCGCACGCCCTGCGACGAGAAGAAACACCACCACCGCTCCAGCGACCGCGTACGCACACCTGCTCCGCCATCAACGACCCCCTCCCGCCCTACAACAAACCGCATAACCTTTCCCCCAACAACGCCCACCATCGACGCCGCAAATTGGCGCCGCCTACCGCCGTTCTCCTCCATCGAGTCCGACGACGAAGTCGCCCGCGTGCTCCTCTCCCTCGACCGCCTATCCGAGATCAACTCGCAGTACATCTTCATGCGCTGGAAAGAGCGCTGCTTCATCCACAGCACGTGCAGCGCGTGTCCCAATTCTCCACGGCGGGCCAACGGCACCAGCAATCACTCCGGCGGCGAGGGCGACGATACCGATACGGGCCATGGACTGACCATCAGTGGATTTTACTATGTCAGTCTTTGTAGAGCGACGGGCGAGGTCAGGGGTTTGTACTTTGATCCTGCTACGAGTCCTTATCAGTGCTTGAGGCTCGAGGGCCGGAGGGACAGTATTGGTGGCGGCGCGTGGGCGTTCAGATGATTTACGTTGATTCATGGAGGGGAAAACTTGAGCGGATTACGAAGACGTTTGCATTGGAACGGCCGAGAATCGCATGCATCGAAGCGTCTGTTTTGGTTAGACCTGGGCTTGGGAAGACATGTTGGATGTGTTGTCGGTATCGAGCGGTAGATGGAGGTGATCATGAATTATGATATTATCGTTTCTCTCTCCGTTTTCCGTGTCTTTTCGATCGTGACGACTGGGTTATCACAGGTAATGAGTCGGCGTCTCAGACAATCGTGAAGCATTGACACATGGGATTCATGCACTGAGGTCAAGACGTGCAGATACAATGACACTCACGAGCATGTACATGGCACACTGTATACGAAGTCGAAAGTCTTTTTTATTCTCCGACCAAGCAAGATGGCACACGATGGTCGATTGTGCATCAGATATCCCCTCAATCAAGCTGACATATCCTCCGAGCTCTTGAAAATCACCCATCATGTCCCTTGTCCATCATCCGGCAGAACTTTTTCCTTGCTGTGCTAGTCTTCTCTTTCACTGCTTCACAGACACGAGACGTTTACTGCTCGGTCTGGAAGTAGTTGAGGAGAACGGAGCGCTCCTGGGAGTCCTCACCCCAGTCCTTGACGACGACGCAAGAGCAGTTGACGACCTTGCGAGCGTTACCCTCACGGTCAATCTGGCCTGTTCGAATCATCAGCACCAAGTCTCAAGAGCCACCCACATCCCTGTAAAGACGTGACGTGATAACAAGATGGGACATAAGAACGTACACAAACCAGCCCATTCACCAAGCTGCTTTCCGTCCGGGACCTTGATGAGCGGGATCTTGTGCTCGGAGCAAAGAGCGACGACGAGCTTCTTGTACGCCTCCTCCTCGCACGCCTCGTTGAGCACACACATGTGAGCCTGGCGACGGTCGAGCGCCTTGGACGCCTCGCGCAGACCGCGCGCGAGGCCGTCGTGGATCAGCGCGATCTTGAGCACGCCCTTGAGCGCGTCGAGAACAGACATGCTGCCGCCGCCGCCGGCGTCTGCGTTGACTTCGACTTCGTTGTTGTCGGCCGCGACTTCCTCGCCGCCGACTTCTTGGGTTGGCTCTTCTACATCCGACTGCAGAGGGTGTTAGTGCGTGGACTTCGGAATGTTGGAAAGGGCGATGGTGGTGTGTTGAGCGCTGGCCTGAGCTGGAGTCGTATGCGCTTTCGCAGGCATTGACTGGTCCGGGCCAACGACAACTACCACCACCATCTCTGCCCCCATTCACGATTGCTGACTGACCATTTTGGCAGCTGTGACTTGGCTGTTAATACGCGTTGTCAGATGATCCTCGAAGGTGTTGGTTAAAAGAAATCGTAGCCCGAAATTCCACTCGACATTTGAGGTCCAGTCGGAATTTCGCACTCGCGATTGGCGATGCCGAAGTTGATCCGATCTTATCTTTCCGCCTTCTCTTATCAGATCCGTCGAAGACGAGCACATATTATGGTTAAGCTATGCTTCATGAGCACATAAACGCGAGCACACTAATGCATGCACTTGAGAGTCATGTTGCGAGTCACAGCGAAAGGTCACGTAGAGCTCGTAGAGGTTGTCCGTGGTCTCAGTTTGTCAAGCACGTGTTGGCTCCCTTGATCAGTTTGGCACAGATACTATCAATGCCTCAGCACTACCCTTCAATATGGGAACCTAAAGTCTAGACGTCCATTCCCCTCTTTCTCCCGCTGCTCATGATCATTCTGATACATCACCTTTTCGTGAACGGACATCTCCTGCCATTGTCGGTCCTTTCTCCTGTTCGTCGATCGCAGAAAGTAGCCTTGCCCAATAAACACAAGACAAGCCGTGATGCCAATAGTTATGGTGACAATGTTGCCTGTGTAGTAATACGGCATGTCTGACTTTTGGTAGACTTGTGTCGAGATGATGGCACCTACGAGGAACAGGACGGAGTTGGTGGCGAGAAGAGTCGCTCGCTTCTTAGTCGAGTAGCAGCTGGCTGACAGCCATCCAATCTGAATTGGACCCCAGTTTGGACATCCGACGATGAGAGTAGCCAATGACCATCGTACCCACGAACTTCCGCCAGGGGCCATGCTTTCTAATGCTACCAGCATCGGCAGCACAACCCCTGCAGCAATAGTACAGTGCCATGTCCGCTCGTTGAAATGCTCGCTGCTCCACGATAGTCCAAGAACTGTGAAAATCTGCATGACCGAAGAAGGTATGGCAAGCATATTGCTCTGGAACACGGAGAAGCCAAGTCCTCGCATGTTGAGATGAAGGTATTGTATTGTCTGACCGGACCACGGGGGATTGGTCCGATAAGAGCGGATAGAAAGAACCCCCAGAATGCCTTGTCTTTCCAAGAAGAGATGACCTCGCCGAAGCTCGGTATATGGTGTGCATCCTTTTGTCCCTTTGAAGCATCATCTCGAAGCGTGCGATTGACTGCAATAACCTCCTGTTGGGCTGTGAACCATGACCTGCGCCAGAGAATGCTTTTGGTGTGAGTGACCGAGGTGGGCAAATAGAGAAGGCTCACGACTCCGCAAAGAACCACGCCAATACCCTCTATGATGAACAACCAGAACCAACCAGGTCTCGACATGACACCTCGCATGCGTAGCAGACCGGCTGCTATGAGAGATGCAATGACTTGCGAAAAGTCTCCGACAGATGCGAATATGGCGAGACGAGGGACCAGCTCTTTCCCGGTGTAAAACTCCGACAGGAAGAGAATGGTGCCGGGCATGAAACCACCCTCGAAAAGTCCAACCAAGAATCTTGTGATCAAGAAGGAAGCCCTGCCGGTCACGAAAGCCTGCGACCATGAGACGGTGCCCCACGCAAGTACAATCCAAGGGAACACATTGCGGTAGCCGTATTTCAGAATCATGAATTGTGTTGGGAACTCGGAAAGTAGAATGCCTACATGAGAGAGGGTCGCACCAGTGTTGTAGTCGTTTGTAGTGAGGTGGATATCATCGAGGAAGCCGTCGGTGAGCGCATTCGAAAGGTTATGCCTGTCCATAGTCATCGCTACACCGATGACGCAGAAGAACGCCAGGAGATGCCAATCGATCACTCGGAGCACTGCAGTCTCCTCAGCACGGGTCCATGTCGCGGGGGGATCGTAGGCCCTACAGTCTGCATACGACTCGTCCGGTTTTATCGATTCTGGTCTTTCTTCATTCTCCGCGACAGCAATGATAGGTTCGGTATATCCACTGTCTTGTCTGTGATGAGGATTGGGCTTCGCGGAGGTGTCGTAGATATCGAGAAGCGGCATGTTGGATGTCGAAGACCGGACTGATGTTCCATGTTTCGAGAGCAGCTCGGGTCATTGGTAGTTTAAGGCTGTTCGTGATCATATTAAGCGCAGTATCATGAGGTCTCAAAACGAGGGTGCATCGTGATGCACCCGTACAGCCTCATGGTGGGTTATCGCCTGAGTCAGACCATGCACAGTAAGTCGGCGCCGAATGAGAGTTGTTCACGCGGCCATGATTGCATGCGGTGAGTTCCGAGTCCATCCATCCTAGACCGCGACCTGCAGCCATCGGTTTCCTATAGCTGATCTGGAAAAGAAGTGCAAGCGTTCCCACGTGGCTGTGGGACTGTGACTTGCCGTGACAGGACCAGATGAGGGAGTTGTTGCGGAGACGGTTCTTTGTCGTGACCAGCCAGACGGTAAGTTACTTCGTGCTACATTGAGTTTTTGTACGCAACTCCGCGGACGAACCGGTTCCTGGTGTATGATATGTAGGAGAAACTACTCTGACTCGGGATGCTTCAAAACGACCTCAACCCTTCACCTACCTTTGCCTCGTTCGGACCCGAATGATTCATGCGTATTCTTTCTTCTCGAGCTTCTGATATCGAAAGCCTGGTCGTCTTGTACAAGTAATGTACCTCATAGTAGTGGGACGCGGCACCTGCCAGTGTCTGGACAGAGCTATGTGATCAGTCAACACTGAGACATTGCAGCAGTACTGGTGGGTTTTATGATCTCGATTCGTCTGTGATGCACGTGTTACACAAGACGTTCTCGTCTATCACGGGTGCTCGTTATGACTTTACAAACATTGAAGAGATATAGGATGATTTCAAGATGCAGATGCGAAGAGATTGTGAGGTGTCAGGTCGAAGACGGTCCGTTGTCGTGAAGTGACGTTGTTCGCGGACGAGCTCCGGTGTTCGGACCAAAGTCACCGCGAGGACGACGATCGTTCCTGCCTTGACAGATCGCAGCTACATTTATTCGTAACCACTCCCAATGAAATCAAATCGGTGGTATTTCCCAACTGTTTCCTCCGTAGTAGTATCGTGTTCGCTGTCACTTCTTTCCGAGGCCGTTACGAACGAGAGTCAGCAGTGCGGTTGCCATACATAGACACTACTATGGCGCCGATCAAAAGCATCGAGTACTTCAGAGTGATGCCTAGATGGCTCTTCGTCAAGATCTGTGATACAGAAGGCAATTCTGGTTGGGGCGAGGCGACGCTAGAGGGACACACTGAGGCCATTGAAGGCACCTTGGATGGCTTCATCAAGCGCTTTACGGGGCTGGAAGCCGAGGAGATTGAACACATCTGGCAGCTGGCTTGGAGACAGAGTAAGAGAGTCGATTAATGACTAATAGCCTACGCTGACTGTACTTAATGCAGGTTTCTACCGTGGTGGTCCTGTGTTCCAGTCTGCATTGGCTGGAATCGACATTGCGTTGTGGGACATGAAAGCTAGGAAACTTCAGGTACCCATATGGCAACTACTAGGTGGCAAGGTACGTGATAAGGTCTCTGTCTATGCTTGGATAGGGGGCGATCGACCTTCCGATGTTGAAGCTGCTGCCAAAGCTCGCCTCGATCAAGGCTTCAAAGCGGTCAAGATGAATGCCACCGAGGATGTTGGCTGGCTGGACTCGCCACGGACGCTAGAGTCTGCAGTGGAGAGGTTGAAGACTGTCAAAGCACTAGGTATGGATGCCGCTCTGGACTTCCATGGCAGACTGCACAAACCTATGGCGAAGCAGCTGGCAAAAGCACTGGAGCCGCATGGCCCACTCTTCATTGAAGAGCCTCTCCTGAGCGAACATCCAGAAGGCATCAAGCAGATCTCAGAATTGACCACTTGTCCGATTGCCCTTGGCGAACGTTTGTATAGCAGATGGGACGTGAAGAGATTTCTGGAAGGTATGCCAGCCTGAAAGTAACGCTGATCGCAAGTCTGATACCGTCGCAGATCGTTCCGTGGACGTGCTGCAGCCCGACATATCACACTGTGGAGGTATCTCTGAGATGAAGAAAATAGCAGCAATGGCTGAAGCATATGACGGTAAGGATTCAGACCGACGAACACTCGGAAGATACCTCGAGACTGACTTACCACTAGTGGCAATTGCACCGCACTGTCCTCTTGGACCAATCGCTTTGGCGGCTTGTCTCCAAATAGGAATATGTACGCCCAACCACCAAATCCAGGAAATGTCTTTGGGTATCCATTACAACGTGGCTGCAGGATCGTACGACATTGATAGCTACGTGCGGAATCCAGAAGTCTTCAAAGTCACAGATGGACATGTCGATATCTTGAACGGTCCGGGTCTGGGCATCGAAGTGAACGAAGACCTCGTTCGAGAAGTGGCCAAAACAGCGGAGGTGTGGCCACTCGGAAGCTTCTACGGTCGAGACGCAGGCCTAAGGGAGTGGTAGATACATTGCAGATGTGGCTGTACATACTCTTATTCAGGCAACCTTGACCACGACTTTGCCAAAGTGCGCACCGGAGGCAAGATATTGCAGGGCGTCCTTTGCTTGATCAAAGTCAAAGACTCGGTCGATTACCGGACGAATCTGTTTGGCCTTGTAAATCTCCAACATCTCCTCGAATCGGTCTTTCGGTCCGTTCAAGATACCTTTGAGTGTCACGTTGCGTTTGAGGGCCATGACGTTGACGTTTGGACGTTTGTCGGCGGAGTCTTCCTTTCCAGACAAATAGCCAATGCAACTGATCATGCCGCCAAAAGTAACACATTCGAAGCTTTTTTGCAGCGTCTCGGCTCCACCCGTCTCCAGTATAATGTCGACACCGTCGCCGTTTGTGATCTCCATGACCTTTTCGTCCCAGTTCGATGTCGATTTGTAGTTAATGGTATGTTCGGCACCCAACTCGCGGGCCTTTTCCAATTTCTCGTCAGAAGACGAAGTAACGATTGCTGTTAATGTCAGTGACTCAGCCCATTCGCGAGATCTCGGGCATGGCTAACCTTTTAAACCGCATGCTTTGGCAATCTGAAGACCACTGATCGCCACGCCGCCGGTGCCCTGGAACAAAACAGTTGTGTTTGAGTCCAAAATGGGCTTACCCATTGGTTGCATCCAGTTGATACTAGTCCACGCTGTCACAGCCGCGATTGGCAAGCATGACATCTCTTCATCGCTGAGATAATCAGGCACAGCAACAAGACCATCCGCATTGAATACGCGGTATTCCGTCAAGACACCGGGGAGAGGAAGTCCCAGACCAGAGGTCATGTCCTTCTCTCTGATCTGGCCCTTTTGGTGGGTCTGGTTAAAGATTGATGCGACTCTCTGGCCATTGGACCATGAGGATACGTTCTTGCCAACGCTAGCGATGGTGCCCGACATGTCGGAACACGGAACAAGCAGCGAGCCCTGGGCAATGCTTCGGTGGTGGCCATAGGTGCCAGTGCAGACTTGGTTTAGGTGTTATTGTGTGTTCGGGGTACTCTTTCGTGGTCTTACCTTCTGTATCTCTGTAGTTGAGTGAGACAGCATAGACTTTAACCAGGACCTCATCTGGACCAGGTTCCGGTACTTGAGCTGTCTCTTGCTTGACATTGTCGAGACCATTCTGGTCTGTGACCCATTGACGCATCTCTCTGGAAGTTGACATCTTCCTTGATTGAACTCCGTGACTGGAGGAATAGTGACTGGTAGAGAATAACACGGGAATAATGGTAGAAAATAATTACCGTGATGGATCGATAGCAAAACTCGAGAGCTTGGCTCTGACCTACGATGACGCCAGACACTGCTGCTGCGGTGGACTACACGTGTTCCTCAACTAGACGAAACTCGCCATGCGATAGTGAAGAGTCTCTTCCTGCGTGTGATAGCAGGGTTGACAGCATGTAAGATTCTGAGTATATACAGACAAGATCGAAGTCGCGTGCCTTCCTTCGATGCTGCTGCCGCCTGCATCGCGTCACGTTCGCAGTCTTGGCGGTGGTGTGCGCGGAACTGCAGCGCACTGCATCATTGTTGTTTCCCCACATTCGACATAAACACAGAGACAAACTCCAACATCGACAAATCAATCTTGGTCCCCGATCTCGAATAACCACGGTTCTGCGTTGTGGTAGTCGCCTTCTTTCAACGGCTGGCTTGGATTCGCCTGTCTTGTTCGTATCTTCACTTCTTTGAGCTGACCACTCTTCCCATTCACCGACAATGGCTCGCCGCTCCACCCGCCTAAGCGCGCGCAAATCTTCAACGCCTCAGGTTTGTGTACATACAATTCTCATAGACAAGCAATTTGACTGACATGTGCTCAAGCCGCGAAGAGTATCTACTCTCGAACACGATGGCGCCCTTCGTACGCCTCGGACCGCACCTCGAATGGCTTCCTTGACCGAATCTGATGAGATGCCTGGCGCATTTCCAAAAGATTCTCCTCCAGACTCATACATGACGGATGAGGTTCAATCGACCCCTACAAGGGTTGCTGCCCACATTGCACAAGCTGTGGTTGGATCGTACCACACGCCCAGACACATCGCACCAGTGAAGCCAGACGCAGAAGAGATGCACCCACAAAAATTCCAGGTCAGCACCGCGAAACCTGACGAGGAGGCAAGATGGGTAGGCTTCTCCAATATGGCCCCTCATACCGAGCCTGCCAAAGGCGCAGCAAAACTTATCCCTGCTCCTGGTACACCGAGTAAGACTCCAAAGGCCACCAGCACTTCTCAACCTTCCGACTTTCAATTCACTTTCAGGGCTGGATCTTTGGAACTGAGTGAAGAGGCGCGAAAGTTCATGGCCGAAAAACGCGAAGAGGCTGCCAAGATCAAGAAACAGATGATGGAAGAGAAAGAGAGTCAGCGTGCCGCCGATACTGCCTTGGGTAGGAAGCTGGCTACCGCCAAGGGCAGAGTCGGCAGGTTCAGCGATGTGCACATGGCCCAGTTCAAGAAGATGGACTCCATCGCCGATCATGCTTCTGTCACCCGGCCTGCTCAATCATCAGCAACTTCCGGTACCTTGTCATCTTTGAAACGATCGAGCTCCAAGGCAGGTCTTGCCCAAGGAAGCAGAGCTGATACAAAGCCCGTCAACGAAGGCTCGGCCAGCAAGAACAAGTTCAGTTCTCTTCCACGTTCCAACTCGACCAAAAGCCTTGGCAAACCAGTCGACGGAGACAGTGCTGTTTCGGCAAAGCGCTTCAAGCGTGTTGTGGATGACGACGCCGGTACTTCTCGTCCAGCTTCTAGCGGTTCCGACTCCAACTCTACCTTGTCGACGCCAAAGGGACTCCGTTTCCACAGCTCAAACCCACATCTGAAAGCCGCAACACCGACTGCTGCGTCACTCGCTAGACAAGCAAGTATCAAGACCAACAAGACTTCTATGATCCCTTCTCTGTCTCGCTCTCCATCCAAGTCAGCTTTGACCGCCGCACAGCCTGAGCAGCAGAAGCCTGCTACACCGTTCCTAGCCAGATCGCCCTCCAAGAACCTACTTGCACCCAGCAGACTCGAAGCAGTAGAGGTTGAAGCACCCGCTAGCCCACTGTTATCTCGCTCCCCGTCCAAGCCGATCGTTAAGGCAAGCGTCACTACCGAAACCCAGGAAGAGCCAGCAGATTCCAGCAAGATACCTTTCCTCGCCCGATCGCCCTCGAAGATGTCAATTACACAACACCAACACCAGGAAGACGACAAGCCTTCCAAAACCCCAATTCTCTCACGCTCGCCATCGAAGCCGACAAAGGACGCCAACCCCTTTATCACCCAGGTCTCTCCTTCCAAGACCGGAGAGACGTCGCTTATGGATCGACTAAAACTCCTTCGGGCTTCTCCCATGAAATCTATACTTCGCAGTCCTCAACGTTTGTACTCTGACGATCCGTCGAAGATTGCTAGTGGTACACACCTTGCAACTCCAGAGAAGGCTGCCTCAACTGCCAGATTCCTCGCGATACCACCAAAGACCGAACCCGTCCGCAAGCACGTCGACTTCACGGCCTCTACTAAAGGCCTGAATGAGAATGACGCTGTTGACAGTGATCCAAGTACCCCTTCGAAAGAGCCACCGCCGCCGCTTCGGGAAATCAAAACGGTTGAGCAGGCCAAGCTCTTCTACCCGCCTCTGCCTACCGAGCACACCGAGAAGCCCGCCAGTATCAAGAAGTTCAACAGACGCATGACTCTAGGCGCAGATGTAGCGAATGATTTCACCTTCCGCGTCGGCGGAGGAATCTCCTTTGTACCATCCATCTCCGCTGCTAAAGCCAACCTGAAGTCCTCAATCCGCCACGTCAGCGTCGAGCCGGAGATGATTTCCACCACGCCGACTCGCAAGCGCAAATTCACCGACGGAGAGGACTCCACAGCAGTCTCAACACAGCAGATCGAGAACCCATCAAGCGACAAAGAAAATGACCAGCACTCTGAGCCAGAAGACGAAGCTCGCCCAGCCAAGCGCGTCAGACAGAGCGAGGCGATCTCGAGACCCGTTCAACCAACGAGCAATGCATCTACTCAGCAGAAGCGACTGACTCTCGGTGTTAAGCCCAAGAACGCTCCAAAGGCGACCGCAAAGCCAAAGGACAAGCGTGCTGGCTTCCTCAGTCGTGACAGACTCAACATGCTCGCCATGCCGAAGCGCCGTACCGCAGAGTAAGGACTGACTGATTCACTGCATCCGATTCAGACTTGACTTTTCTGCTAGCAGTCTTGATGAACTGTAAGCCATCTTCGCGATGATGCAGCATTTCCTTTTCCCTTTCACTTCGACGTTCAGCATACTATTGTGCAGACGTTCCACGACATACTTCTTTTCACGGAAAAGCATAGCGAGGCGTTTCCGATCATTCGGGTTCCAATGGTACAGGATCAGGCGTTCAGGCAATCTCCTTGGTGTAACGAAGGACATGGAAGATTTCTTAGAACAGAATCGCGTTTCGACAAGAGACTAAGACGAAAGGCACGACTTGCGCTTTTTTATACATACTTTTCGTATCGTTCGTTCGTATGATAAGACAAGGGACATTCCAATCGAACCCTTCTCTTTGCCATTGCCAGCGTGAAATGGTTCCTTTCTGCTGTGCCCGTTCCGACTGGTGTACATCCACCGAGCTGAACTCTGTCCAAACCTCGCACTGTGCTCGCGCAATACTCAGATCCAACCCTCCCTCTCCCTCTGCTGATCTCTATTCCTGAACCTCTCCTTTGCTCCTCGACTCCTCTCCCTCCCCAGCCAGCCCTTGACGACGCCCACAGCACTACCCCATCCGCTCTCCGGCGCATCACTTTCGCTTTTCTTCACCCCGTGGCCTACCGGTCTGAACTCGAATCGCCCACGCTCGATCTTCTCAACACTCTCTTTGAGTTTAATACTCGCGCGGCGGACGACGTTGCCTGCGCCTGAGCTGCCCGATCGGGTGTGGCTGGGCCGCTGGGGGATGGAGTAGCCCTGGGCGCTGGTCACGATGTCGGCGCGGTAGTCTGTTGCGCTTGCTGCGGTGTCGGTGGATCGCGAGTTTGTCTTGATGTGGCGGGCGCGAGTGGGCGATGGTGGCTGCAGGAGGAGATTGTGGTTTGTTGTTGCTGATAAGCCGAGCATGGTTGGTTGCATCGAGACGGCTCCTTGCTGGTGCGGCTTACTCTTGCTGCGAGTCTCGAGGTCATCAGGATCAGCTCTTTGTTTGCCTTTGCTGCTGGGCTTTGGCGGCGTCTCCTTCGGTCGTGGCGAGCGCCCTCGCCCAAATTTCCCCGGGGATGAGCGTGACGATGGCGATGAGGCATGGCCATCGAGGTAGTAATCTAGCACAGAATCCGGATCGTCAGGGCGGTGCTTTTGCTTAGTGTCTTCCCGTGGAGCATGACGACCGCGGCTCTTACTTCTGTTGCGGAGAGTGTCAAAAGATCGAATGCTTCGAAGGCGGTCTTTGACAGTGTCTGCGCCTGCCTCGAAAGCTTTTGCCCGACGACTGTGGCCAGGCATTGGAGTCTCATATTGCACATCAAAGCTGGCATTGCTCTGATTGAACAAAGTATAGGCGCCAAGTGAAGCAGATGACGGCGTCTTTTTGAGGCGAGGACGATCGTTGGTTTTCCTGTTCTGCGTTGTGGATACTTTCCGCGAGACCTTGCTTTCAGGCTTATATTTACGTGGAGAGTTGTTAATGACTTGACCGATGTCGTCAATTTCTGCGGCGTGAGCACGTGCGCGATCTAGAGATTGCTGGCGAGGAGCAGCGAAAGCTCTTCCTTGTATCCTAGGAGGATCCCTGTGGTTGGTGTGCCGTTCATGGACGGTCTGCGTTGACCTCGTTCGAATATGCCCCCCGGGATCTCGTTCTCGATCTGGATCCGAAGTTTTGTGAGAATGCGACCGTTTGTGCTTCTGCCGCTTCTCTTCGATGGCAACAGCCACCTGGTTCACTGCGTTGGGAAGAACATCCAAGGAGTTCATGTGTATCAGGATGATAGGCAGCTGTACAGAGACTAGCTTAGTATGTGAGGTGCCGGCAGTGATGTTGAGAAAGAAACGGACTTCGAAAAACTTGCCGCATCTAACTGTAGAATGCCCCCGGGGTATGTCGACCTCACATGTTCTGACCAGAGAGGTATATGGCTTCACTCCAATCCAGCCATTAGCACCAGGTTTGAGTACGGCTTTGCTGAGAATGGTCTGCTCTCTGTCTTGAAAAATCCTTGCTTGACCAGCGGATTGTTGCAGCGTTGCTGCGGCGGCGTGCTTGTAGCACAGTATATCTCTCTCAACTGCCAGTTCCAGCTTCTTCAGAGTCTTGCGAGCGTCATTTGCAATATGGACGTCGACAAAGATACTCGTACCGCTAACCCATACTTGTCGATGTAAGCCAGCGGTCAGTCTGATCCGGTCAAGCTCACCAGCTTTCGGCATTGCGATCTCGTCGTAGGCGGTTAAGGGGCTTGGAAGTGATCTGAGAGCTCGTTCCGCTGAACCCGGTTAGCCTTCTGTCACAACAGTAAAGAAAAAATTGAGCTCACTCACGATCATAGGTAGAAACGACGGTGACATTCTGAGATGATCGAATGGTATAGTGTCTGCCGGAGTCCCTCACGATCATTGTAACGCAAAGCATGTACCGGATCTGTGCAGTCTTGGACCGGAACGGCGTAGGGCCGACATCGAGCGGTAGATTGATCCGGAAAGGTAGCATGGTGGATGTCGGCCTAAGTACCCAAAGACCCTCTCTCGCAGACGGTACTGCCGTCGGTAGGATCATCTCACGGGGCGGAGGATTTCGCTTGTCCAATAGCTCGGTTGCGAGACTGAGAAATATGGCCTTTCGATTTTGTCCAATCAGTTCTTCAACACCCAGCAGATCGACTGCCATTGCGGAAACGTAGATTTCTTTCCTTTGCCGTGTTTTGTCGGCTTCGTCCACAGTGGTCCTAACATATCCTTCCACACTCCCACCACCAACAAACAATGGTGCGATAACATGTATATCAAGATCGATTCGAGCATGACGGCATGTGGGGAATTCCAATACATCAATGGGGGCTGGCGACCTCAGAAAAGTTCGTGCGGGCAGACGCTGAGATGTTTCCGATCCGGTTGATGTGCGATGTAGTCCGGCGACCTTTAAGGGAGAGATGCTTTCTCCATGACCTCGTACCGACTCGCCAGACGATCGCTCGAATGAGCCGTCAATGTGCCGATCCTCATTCTCGTGCGGTCTCTTTGTCTTGGATGATGTCCGTCGAGGTATGCTGGAAGGAGGAGCGCTGTAGACGCTTGATGGCTCTGGTGTTGGAGGTTGCTCATGGTCCGACGAGCTGGTAGAGGGCCGCTTACGTTGTCGCTCCGGCTCGACGATCTTGACTGAGTTGTTGCGCTTGATTGAAGTGGGGTCTCCGCGCTTGAAAGAGCCGCTTCGCTTGAGAGAGCTCTGTCGTTTGATGCCACCTGAAGATTGCGCTGGATCTAGCCTTGCCCTCCCTAGGACTCCGTCGATCAAACTGATTTCAGTGACTTCACGTATGTCGGAGAGCGGTCGAGCGCTATTAGCAGGAGGTTCATCGGTTGCTCGCGTCCAATTCGGAGGTGTCGAGGTGTTCTTGCGCAAGGCTGCTGGGTCTCCATGTTTGCGGGCAGCCATATCAGAGTTGTTCAAGATCCGTCATCAGTGCACAGGTGCGTCGTTCAAGGGAGTCCACGGTTTCCAAGAAGGGATCGTTGTCCAACATACCCCAAAAGTGCGCATAGCCCAGAAAGTCGTCACGAAGAGTCGAGATGCGAGGTGTGTGATCAGATAGATCCGCAACTAGCCAATTTGAAAGAGGGAAACTGCACTTTGAGGGTAGTTGCAGCTCAGGCTCGAACCTACCTTGCTTACCGAGCGCGACACGTCAGTGGACATATCCAAGGATGTACAATTCAGGATCATTGCATGTCGACTACGTCCCCTAGGTTCGACTCGAACATATCGCACACCTGCAGCGCTCATTAGTTCAGCCATAATGGCTCTCTGCGCATCAAGCCTGGATGCGCTGTTGTCCAGAAAGCAGTGGCCTGGACCAATGTAGGCAGGCATATTTGAGGCAGCTACGACCGAGGAGCCAAGATGTTCTCAGGGTCTCGCGACCATTCTGGAGTCCAGCTCATGTATCAACGACAGCTAACGCTAGCTGCTCGTTTCCAGGGATAACTCAAAGAAAACGTAATAAGTAAATTGAAATCGATGGTTTTCAGGCCTGAAGTCGAACTGGGAAGACCCGGAGACGAGCACCTGCATCACACATTGTCCTGGTGGATATTCCCCCCCGCAATTCGGCAGGAGCCGCGGGTCCCGGAGATGCATTCGCACGTCGCATACAGATGCCTAATATGATCTAGTACAAGCAATGAACTCCGATCCTTCGGCTTGATCGGTGTACATCGGAGTGAAGCCAAGTCGAGAAATGACATCGTGAACATGAGCGGGACACGTATTCGAGAATTCGTTTTGAGGGGAAGAGGGTCGAGGAGCGGCTCATTGACAGAAGGAACGGTAAGTACAAGTAAGTTAGTCAAGGCAGCAAGATCGTGAGGCGACGTTCTCGGCTTCCAAGAATTTCATGAGGGCCCCTCACCGACACCTTCGTGAGCTAAAAAACGTCTCAGAGTGTGACCGGTGTCGCCCCGAAAGCAAGATTGACTGGACCAGGGCAGGCCAGAAACTCGGCAGACCGAAGCCCATCTCACGGACGGTTGTCGCGCAAAACAACCATCATATTGTAAGACGTCAAGTTACAGGGCAAATGAACTGGTGGGAGTGTGCCCGCCTTTAACGCTCGCACGCTTGGCTACGGATTTCAAGTCCCGGCCGTCATACTGTAAAATTTGGTCCGAGGCCTTCCCACAGTTCCTATTTCCCAACTCTTTACCTCATCTTTGGCTACTTTCTTACATATTCTTTCTGTCCCCGGCCCTTATCTCTCGCCAGTCTGATAAGCATATCACCAACGTCTGCCTATTACAGGCCTTGCTCAACCACTAGCGCCTTTTTTCACCTCCGGCTACTGTACCTCACAAGTCACGGCTTGAACTTCCCCGGACTGCCCTTCCGCTGACCGCGCGGGTGGGCGCCCTGATAAGTTACCGGTAGTACTACGACTGACTACAACATGGCTGATAACAGCCCTGCGACAACCGCGGGCGAGGATGTCCTTCAAGCGATAAGCAAAGAAGAAGCCGATATCGAAGCCGACGACGCCAGCAGTGCTCAGCGAATGCACGATGGCACCCCGAGCAGCGTCGAGTCTTCCCCGGAGCCCACTGGAACCGAACCCCCGACAACGCAAGATGCCCCTCCACCACAAAAGCGCAAGGGCGGTCGCAAACCTGTACGTCTCGTTTGTTTATCTCCTCTTCTCTTCTGACACATCTTTGATCAATTCCGATCATCTCATTCTTCCGTGTTTCCTGTTCTGTTCCTGTCTAAACTCGTGTGATTTGCGCGCCTCGTGTCGTGCATTTTCTGTAGAACAACCGTAGCAATGGCTGTAGTACTGACTGAGCCAAAGATCTACGCGACCTCGGAGGAGCGAAAGCAGAGGAACAGGCAAGCTCAGGCGGCTTTTCGTGAGAGGCGCACCGAGTACATCAAGCAGTTAGAGGAGACCATCAAGCAGAATGAGGATACCTTGCGCAGTCTCCAGCAGAGTCACCGCAGCGCCGCAGATGAATGTCTCATGCTTCGATACAAGAATTCGCTCCTGGAAAGAATCTTGTTGGAGAAGGGTTTGCGATATCGTCCATTCTTTGTGTTTTGGTTATTTGCTGACGCCTTCAGGCATTGATGTGCAGGCAGAACTGTCGCTCAAATCTGGTCCTGCAATGGGTCATCCTCAGGTCCAACCTCACGCCCAAGCGCAATTGCCGCCTGCTGTACAACGGACTGCCATGAATCGTCAGTTCGCGCGGCGGTCGTTTCCTGGTGTGCCTCAACCGCAAAGGCCAATGTCTAGCTCGTCGGCGCAGCTGCTCAACAGGCACGATGGCCAGTACTCTGCGAGTAGCCCTCAAGGTCAACCCACACCGTCTTCGCATGCTTCGTCACCCAATGCTATGTCTGTCAAGTCCCCTGGCGCAGGACCACAGAACGTAATGACGCCCCCTGCATCGACTCCGATGGCTCCAGGTCAAGCACAGCATTTCAATCGTCTTGTTCAACCGCAGCCTCCCCATAGATCCCATTACATGATGCAAAATCCAGCGCAGAGATCTGCACCAATGCAGTATGGCGGTCCATCTGCGTCTGGTGACGTCCCACAGTCAGCTGGAATAATGCAAGCTCAGGGAGCAGCGGCGTACCCATCGCCATTTCAGAAACACGTTGATGGCCTCGGCAAGTTTCCTCACCCCTTCTATACAATAGAACTTTGTTCGTCCTAGGGTTGACATTTTACAGACCAAGAGTATGATGCTCCTCAAAATCAAGTCATCGAAGCCGACCAAAGTTCCAACGATTCTCGCGCCTACCGGGGCTCCGACATGCAGTCACATGAATATCAGGACCAATACACACAGCCGCAGCAGTATCACCAGCCTGGAGTACCGATAACAGCACCGACCGCTGCACCATCGGATCCAAAGCCCCGCACACGAGATCGAGCTGCACCACAGATGGACCAGAACGGTCAATATCAGCAGATGAACATTGATAGTTTTGACCCAATGTTTGACGCCGATCCTTTTGGACTTTCGGCCAGCATGCACTTTCCAACGAGTTATTCTTTCGACCAACAGCCGAGATAAAAGGTCGCCGGAGGGTTGGGGGCATGGAGCATGAGCATGAGCAGGAGCAGGAGCAGGAGCAGAGATTGCATTTTTCTCAGCAAGGGTGGTGGTGATGGAAGGGGAGCTACTTGGCATGATGTATGCGAGGCGTTACTCGCGCATCGGGCGAGGTTGTCGTTGTCGTTATTGGTATTGTTGTTGTTGCACAGCGCTGGAGTTTGGAAGGATTACGACAAAAGCACTGTTTCTTCGAGCGAGCGAGGACTGCATAGGAATTTGACATGCATTGTTGCCTCTGCGCAAATACAAAATGGCCGCTGAAAAATATCTGTATGGCATGAATTACAGGTACATTACCATACAGTACAGCTGACCATGTCGATTTTGACTTCGATAAACTGCGCGCGTGACGGGTTAGAGTTGCAGGAACGAGGACGGAGTGATGACCCGATCGGGACTCGCTAATTCCAAGCCCACAAAGTGACGTCTACTGTGCAAAATGAACGAATTCGGACGGCCCACGTTCGGCCCATAGCGCACGCACTGCGACCTCACACCACAGACGTTTGCTGCCGGCGGTCAATTCCCATTGGCACCATCGCTCTGCTCGAACCTCACCTCTCACCACATCTGCTTGCTGCATCATCTCGACAGCAGCACTTCCGATTAGTCCATCTCCCCAGTCTAGTCGCACAAGCGATGGCAGTCGCATAGACAACTTTTACACCCCGATCAAGCCAGACCAGAAAAATGTCCGTGGCTAGCAAGGTTAGTACTTTTTATCTCGTCCACACGCGACATGTCCAATCGCGCCCATGCACTGCAGAACGCAATCACTCTTGAACCAATGCTGACGTTTATCTTTTCTAGAACCTTTACGAGCTCCTGGGTACGACATGACAGCCAGAATCACCCGAGTAAAACGACTTTACTGATGCATCACGCTAGGCAACGACCCAGAGCTCGACCCAGAGAGAAGAGAGCCAGAGCAACCTACCAAGGCCGTCGACAAGCCAGCTGCCCGCTCTGGAAAGCGCAATGCTGCCGGCGAAGCTCCCGAGAGAATCCCCCAGGCACCTCTCGCCGGTGGACGTGGTGGCCGTAACAACGCTACTGGATCTGAGCAAGGTGTGTCGGCGCAATACAAGAGCTTGGCATCAACGAATACAAGATCGATGTCAGGTTGAGATGATGGACGTGAGCTGATGACTTTCCTACAGCCTACCGCGACAAGGGCAACGGCGCTTTGAACAACCGCGATCGCGCGCCCGACGATGGTCTCCGTCAGGACCGTCACCCAGACCGCACCAGAGGTAATTGACTTCGACTTCGCATACCCCCACGCACGACAAGACTGACCATTTTCAGCTCCAAATGAGCACCGCGACGTTGGAGGCCGTGGTGGACGTAGCTCCCGTGGCGGTGCCCGTGGCAGTGGCATGCGTGGCACTCGCACTGCTCGTGACGACCGTCACAGCCGCACCGGAATTGCGTATGTTCTGATTTTACATCTGTCCGCTTACCAGTCAAGACTAACTCCCCTTAGCGAGCACGAGAAGCAGGCTGCCAAGGGTTGGGGCCCAGAGACTGCCGAGGGCGAGTTCGACACCGAGAAGGAGGGTCTCGCCGATGCCCGCGCTGAGGAGAAGGATGGCATCATCGCCGACGACACTCCAGTCGACGAGAACGGTGTCTCCGCCGAAAAGCTCCCAGCCGAGCCAGAGGACAACACCAAGTCATACGAGCAATACCTCGCCGAGCAACTCGAGAAGAAGGCTGCCTTGAACGACCGTCCTCTTGAGACCCGCAAGGCCAACGAGGGTGCTAGCAAGAAGTTCCCAGAGGGCAAGGCTTTCACCCGCGAGGAGGAGGACTTTGTTTCCGGTGCCGCAAAGGCCGCCCGTCAACGTGAGCGCAAGGCCAATAAGCAAACTCTCGACATCGACCAAGCTTGGGTTGAGCAGCAGGATGCCAGCCGCGGTGACCGTGGCGACCGTGGTGACCGTGGTGGACGTGGTGGAAGAGGCCGTGGCGAGGGCCGCGGTCGTGGTCGCGGCGAAGGTCGTGGCCGTGGTGGTCGTGATGCTCCTCGTGGCGACCGTGCTCCACGCGGTGACGCCCCTCGTGGTGCTCCTCGTGGTGGCCGTGGCGGTGCCGGTGGTCCTAACATCACCGACGACAGCGCTTTCCCAAGCCTCGGCGGCAAATAAGCAACCAAAACAATCTCACTCTCAACAAAATTCGACTTTTGTTATTTTCGATCTGATCTGGCGCCAAAATGCAAGGTTCAAAAAGAAAGTTCATGGGTCTGTTTGTGGGAGGTAATCAAGCAAAGATCGGGCGGGGGTCATAACACTGGCACGTGATGCAGCAAGCCTACTGCTGTCACTTTTTCCTTTTATCACACATCCGTGACAGGCATTTAGGCGTGCTTGTCTTGATAGTAAAAGCCAGAATGCATATCATCACAAATTATCGCTGCTCGCTCGAATTGTGCTTGTTGTGAAACGATTTGAAGAATAAAAGTAATGGGTATCACTAAAGTCCATGCTACATCCCAAACACCAGGTCATTGACCGCCGAGACTCATTGCAACCCGGCAGTGCTCGCTTGAAACCCCTCCTCGGCCATACGAGCTACTGTCTCTGGTATCAAGATGTCCTTTCTGAATCTTTCTTGTTGCAGTAGTTCCAACGCGCGCAATGTCGGCCCAGGATGTCTATACCGTGGTCAGTCTGTGTCTCGTGATCGTGTCAAGCAGTATCCGAGGATAAATCGACATGACAAAATGGGCTACCGGTGGACATACGATAGATACTTGATGTATTTAGGTTGGGTGAAGTACTGAAGGTAGTTCAGATAGGCGATAAATTCTAGGTTGTCGAGCAGCTTTTGTGCCGCGAGATGGTTTAGGTATAGAGGATTCGAAAGCGATTGGACAAACTGCGAGACATGAGCATCGGTCTCAAAGGATCGCGCGTCGATTGAGCAGAAATAGAGATCGCCGAATCCGTCCGTTCATCTCGCTCTCGCGTCTGATATGCAACTAATATAATTGAGGGATCTCCAACGTACCTCCAGTTCGAGCTCAAACCGCGTGTAGCCTCCATAATGCGGTTCCTTGTCATCACTCTGATCCATCACTGTAACTGAAATTGAGTCAAATACTGGTATCAGGTAGTGAGGTGTTTGCTGATAGCCTCGTCACGTGAATCTGGCAGTCCGGACAAGGAGTGAAGCGTTGTCATGTGAAGTTGGAGAAGCTTGGCATCGACATCATTCTCGTTTCACGTTCACAATTCAGTCTTCCGACCTACATGTAGACTATAAACACCACTAATAGAAACTGCATGCTGGCGTGCAGGATTGTTACCAAATTGCAACACTCGACATCTGACAATTAATCATTCACCATGCCACCTAATCTCGAGATCTCAATCCCACAAACCTCGACCGCTACCGCGTCAGGCAAAGCATATACCCTCTACCATATCGTTCTCACGCTCCCGATCCGGACACACGAGATCAAGAAACGCTATTCCGACTTCACCGATCTCCACAAAGCTCTCGAGTCACAAACAGGCAGCGCACCACCAGCACAACTACCCGCCAAAACATGGCTGCGGAAAACAACAACAGACGCAGCACTAGCCGAGTCGCGACGGAAAGAGCTTGAAGCCTACTTGCGATCCATCCTCACAAACTCCGACGGTCGCTGGCGACAGAGTCCCGCATGGCGCGCTTTCCTAGACCTACCCAAGGGCCTCACCACCACCTCCCCCGACGCCGCAGATCGATCCACGGCCCTGGACCCCAGCGAATGGCTCGACGTACACCGCGACGCGAAGACGCAGATTCACAACGCGAGACTATCGCTCAAGAGACGCGACCAAGCGCGCACAGCAACGGAGCAGCACTCGTTATCCGCAGAAGCGAAAGCCGCACTCGTGCGCGCCGCGACAGCGATCGCGCGATGCGACGACGCGCTGAAATCGTCTCGGGGACCAGACGCGGAGGGCTGGGGCGGCGGCGGGAAACTCGGCGAAGGAGAAGCCCGGCGGCGCAAGGACTTGCTGTCGGCCAGTCGGAAGGAGGTGGAGAGTCTCGAGACCATGCTGCGGAGTATGCCCAAGAGCGGGTCGGGGAGCAACACGCCCACCACCTCGAGCGGCGTGGGCGGTGCTGCGGCAAGCGAGAGCGACAAGGAGGCGCTGTGGAGGGGCACCGGTGCTGGGCAGGCGAGGCCTGGACGCGTGCTGGGTGGGCCTATGAAGGAGACGGAACGTACCCGGGAGCAGGATAATCAGGGCGTGTTGATGTTGCAGAAGCAGATGATGCAGGAGCAGGATCAGGACGTGCTTGAGATTGGAAAGTCGGTGGCGAGGATGAAGGAGATGGGCATTATGATCAATGAGGAGTTGGTCGTGCAGAACCAGATGCTTGGATTGCTTGAGGAGGATGTTGATCGTGTGCAGGGAAAGATTGATGTAGGCAAGAAGAGGATTGGGAAGATTAGATAGGTCTTGTTGGACCTCTACCAGCATGGATGGTGTGTATATATTGTAGCGTTCAAGCGGGCTTTTGAACATAATGGCATTGATCGTCCACCACTTTTTCCGGGGTTCTAATCTTTTGTGATTTTGTCATCTGACTGATTGTAGTCTACAGCTCATCATCAGTAGGTGGCCCTGAGCCTCCCTCGCTGTTCTCATCCTCGTCCACCACATCGTCACCAGCCATGAACGTGAACTCGGCCTTCTGCAGCATCTGCCTCAGATCTGTATTCCTCGGATCCGCGAGATCAACAGGTCTCAACTTGGTTTTATTCCGTAATCTGCGACTGTCAGCCTTGTATCCCTCACACATAACCCGTCCCAACCCTGCTCGAGTCGAACATACCTAGGATCACAGCCAGCATCGAGCAAAATCTCCACCACCGCCGCTCCACCGTCCCACTCGCGCTTGTCCAGCCCATTCACATACCTCACCGCCTTGTGCAAGCACGTGTCCCCATCTCTCTTCTCCGTGAGATCGATCTCCACGCCCTCCTGGTCCAGGAGCACGTCTAGCACGTCGTAGGAGCCGTACTGCGCCGCGATGTGCAGACCGCCGCTGCCGAGGGCGTCGGTCGCTGTGTTGAGGAATGTTGCGAGCTCCGGAGGTGAGGGGAAGGTCGTGAGGACGTCGTGCAGCAGGTCCGTGTTGTTGCGGCGGCAGGCTTCGAGCAGTAGTTCGCGCGGTGAGGCGCCCTGTCAGTGTCAGAATTGGGACAGAGGTGGGTGGTATAGCGCGATATTTGTGACATGGGAAGGGAGTGATGGGTACTGACTTCGTCGGCCATTGTTTTGTTTGGATGTGTGGTAGAGATCGTGTGACTAGGCGACTGATGCCAATTGCTCACGATACGGCCAATCAGCGTTCGGGGTGTGTACCCGCAGGATCAGAGTATGCTGTAGAGTTGATGAGGCGAGTATAGAGTTTGCGAAGGTTGGTTGCGAATTGATTTGAAAGTGAAGTTGATCAAGCGGTGCCTGAAACTCCATCAACATGACGCAGCAGCGGCCGCGAGTCATGCGTGGTATTCTTGGCCGAATAATTATTGTCTTTCACATGCTGCTCATTCCAATTTCACCCCGACTTCCACTAACTCCTCTCTATACTCAAAATGCTGCTCTGTAAGTCCCCCCCTCCGTGTCTTCCCTCCCAAAACTAACACCCCCAGTCTGCCCCTCCTGCAGCAACCTCCTAACAATAACACCGATCCAAGTCAGCGACCTCCCGCGCGGCGAACAAGACCACGGCGGGCAGAACCGCTTCGAATGCCGCACATGCCCCTACCAAATGTACTTGGACAAGCGCTACTACGAGCGCAAGAAGATGAAGAGCAAGGAAGTCGAAGACGTTCTCGGTGGAGCCGAGAGCTGGAAGAACGTCGACAAGACCGAGGTGAATTGCGCCAACGAGCGCTGTGAGAACCGCAGTGCGTATTTCAGGCAGGTCCAGATTAGGAGTGCCGATGAGCCTATGACGACGTTTTATAAGGTGTGTATATGTGCCAGGGGGGTTGGGTGAGGTGTACGGACGGAACTGACAATGAATAGTGTACGAGATGTTCGACTGAATGGCGTGAGAACTGAGAGAGTCGGCCTCTCGAAACCCGAGTGTCTGTCAACATGGTGTTGGATCGGACTGTTATTGATAGCGGTGGCATTGCAAGGCGTTTGATTCGAGAGGAGGAGATACCCATACACTGCGACGGACATGGCAAGGAGTCATACATTAAATTCATCAACCACTTCAGAAGCGACTTGAGGAGTACATCATTCATTCGTGATAAATCAAAGTCATTATCTGCTATGATGTTTCGAAGAGAGACATCAAGTCATCTCCTCCTGTAACCTGACAGGATACATCGCTTACTTATTCTTGTTGCGTTCCAGCGCGTAATTTACCAAGTTGCGTAGGCACCGCTTGGGGCCGTGGTATCGCAGGTGGTGGTGGTATAAATAGTGCCCCAGACCGTGGTGGTGTAGGCATAAGTCTTGGACATCATGGTCGTGGCAGATGTGCCGGTTGGGCCGGCGACAGTGCTGCTGTAGGCACTTGGCGAGCCGGAAGCAGACGCGCTGGTTGGGCTTGCTGCACTGCTGCTGTAGCCGCTTGGGAAGCCAGTGACTGCCGAGCCGGAGGTCTTGCTCGCGGAGGAAGACGCACTGGCAGAGGAAGACGCGCTTGCGGATGGGGAAGCGCTAGCGGAGGACGACTGGCTTGAGGAGACAGGTGCGGAGGCGGAACCGGAGACGGAAGCAGATCCAGAGGCGGATCCACTACCGTAGCTAGAAAGGGAGGAGGCGCTGGCCTTTGTGGACGAGCTGCCGTATCCGCTGACTGGCGCGACGACGGCGCTGCTTGGGCTTGCGGAGCTGGAGGAAAGGCTCACGGAGCCGGAAGCGGAACCAGAAGCGGAACCAGAAGCGGAAGTAGAGACAGAGGTCTTGAAGGTAGTGCTGTTGCTGTAGCCAGTGAAGCTCGAAGAAGCAGAAGAAGACGCGCTCGAGGTGAAAGTGCCGTTGCTGTTGCTGGTGCTGCCCGGGCTACCGACGCCTGGGTTCTGGCACTTGCCGTTGGCTGGAAGAGGCGCATTGAGAGGAAGCTTCCTGCTGGAGGATCCGACGTAGACAGTCTTTGGGTAGCAGCTGATAACCCAGTTCTGGCTGACAGGATCCCAGTTGCTGACGTCTCTGCGGGTGAGCTGGGCGGTAAAGGTCATGCTCTGGCCTGGCTGGATCATGAACTTGTCGAATTGACGGAGGGCGACGACTGGGTCGTTTGGACCACCAATAGAGATGTAAAGTTGTGGAACTTCCTCACCGGCGACACTACCAGTGTTGGCGACAGTGGCGGTGACGGTGTAGAGGATGTCGTAAAGACCAGGGTTACCACCAGATGGACCAGAAGCTGGAAGACGTGGCTGAGCAGACGAATCGGAGCTGCCTGCTGGGAACTCATAAGGAATGGCGTATTGTGGGTCCATCGACGCGCCGGCAAGAGTGCTGGCGTTGAGGTATGGGTAGATGTAAAGTGGTACCTGGTGGAAGCCAGCAGGGAATTGGTAGTCACTGGTGTCGTTGCTGATAGTGCCGTAAGTTGGTGCAGATGGCGTCTGACCAGTGGTGGCGACGTATCCTGGGGCGGAGGTGTTGACCTGGACCTGGATGTTGCTGTATGAGAAGGTGGTGTAGGAGAGACCGAAACCAAACTCGTAAACAGGCGTCTCGTTGTGCTTGTCGAATGCACGGTAGTCAATGAAGACTCCGTCCGCGAAATCCAGTTGCGGAGCGCCGACACCGTTGTTTGCCATGTAGATGATGTCGGTGCCGTACGATTCGCGAGTAGGGCCAAAGGTGAACGGAAGCTTGCCGGATGGGTTGACACGGCCGTAGAGAACATCTGCAATGGCGTTGCCAGACTCCTGGCCAGGAATACCTGCCCAGATGATGGCTGTGATATTCGGGTTGTCGTGGTACTGTTGAAGGAGGACTGGACCCACGGTATGGAGCACAAGGACGGTCTGGTTACAGAGTGCAGAAACGTTCTGAACAAGAGCATCGCCGTCGTGCCAAAGTGTCAGATTGTTGCGGTCACCCTCATTTCCGTCCACGGTGATGTAGCCCTCTCCAGAGTCCGAGTTTGCAAACACGATGCAGACGCCGTTGACTTCACCAGCGCGCTGGGCCAGGAGCTCAATCTGCGAATAGTCATAGTTGTCAAGGATGGTCTCGATAGACGCTCCGCCGGCGGAGAGTACCTCGTTCTGAATGGCGGTTTGTGGGGTAACAAGGTATGGGAAGTTGGCGGTTCCGGAACCCCAGCCCATGGCCAATGTACCATTGTCGCATCCGCGGTCGCTGCATCCGTTGGGACCGTTGAAGTTGGGGCCTGCATCTTCGCCAAAGACTCCAGTGAGCTTCTCCTTTCCAGTAAGGGGCAAGGCTCCATTGTTCTTGAGGAGGACAGTGCCACGAGCGGTAGAATTGCGGATGTGAGCAGCGGAGTTTGGAGCTCTCGCATCGACATGCAGGTTCACGACTCCATACCCTTCCATCGCTGCGTCATGTTGATATCCGTACGTGAGCTCAGTCCATGCTGGTTTGTGGTTAGCTGGGTTCGTGAATGTGGAGAGAGATTTCTGTGACATGACCAGGTAACGTCAACAGAGACCAGACAAAAGAAACTCACCCGAGAAATTTGGAGCGTCTGGAACTTGGTTCACGTCACGTCCGACGTAGTACCATGCTGCCATGATACGAACACACATGTCGTCAAGACGCCATTGTGGGACTGTGCCGTTAAGGACCTACCGATGTCAGTCACTGTTACCGAACTCTGATGGATAAACTCACAGCGATAGTCAAGTTGGATCCCCAGAATGAGTTACCACTGTCGAAACCCTCGTCACCGGGCATAGTCATGTCTCGAAGCGGTTAGCCAGGCTCATGAATAGTGGGTGGGGGTCACATACCCATTCCTGCAAGTGCGCTGCTGACACCGCTGTGTTGTCCACCCCAGTCAGACATGACAAAACCCTGGAAGCCGAGCTCAGACTTGAGCAGCTTGTTGAGGGTCTGACTGTTCTGGCATGCGTAGGAGTTGTTGATCTGGTTGTAAGAGCACATGACACTTGCGGTGCCTGCGCGGACCGCATCGGCAAACGGCCTGGAAAGTTAGGGCGAGAGATTTGGCGGGGGAATTATCACCTACCAAAGGTACAGCTCGTGCATGGTAATGTCGTCAATGTTAGATGAGTAGGCCTCGATAGGCGTGCCGTCTGGGAGGTTGCTTGGTTGTCTGAAATGTTCTTGCTCGTTGAGAATAAAATGCTTGGTGGAAGCCATGATACCGGAAGACTGCATGCCCTGCACGGTCTCCGCGACGGCAATACCGGACAGAACTGGGTCAGGAGAGAACCCTGTGTGGATGGTCAGAGGTGTTTAGAAGAAGTTGGTATGCTGCAAAAGACAAACCTTCCCAGTTACGTCCACCCTCGGGGGCTCTTCCAATTGGTCCAACGACTGGTCCCAACTGAATGTCAACACCCTTGGCCTTGTGCTCCATACCCATATCCTGTCCTCTTTGGTGGATCAAGTACCTGTCCCAGGTAGACGCGATTGAGATACCGGCAGGGTAAGCACTGACAAAGTCGGCTGGAAAAAATGTCAATCTTGGAATCGCGTCTTCGCGCAAAGCCAACTCACTGTCTCTGACTCCCAATGGAGAATCCTCAAGACACAAGGACTTGAAGTTCAGTCTTGGAATAGCACCGTTGTTACCAACACACTTCTCGCCTTCCCATCTGTGATTCAATTGTCAGCCATAGCCAGTACCAATGGCAAAGCACTAGACGAACCCAACACCGGTGGTCAAGTTGACCTTCTCAGTCAGCGTAAGACCGGAGACGAACGTGCGGGCCCGGGCGTATGCGGCTGCCCAATCACCAGCACCCTCTCCCCATGGAGACGGGTAGTATGGAGCGCTGGTTTCTCCCCAAATGGCACCATCGTCGGTCAAGGCGTCCCTGAAGCCGGGATAAGTGGAGTTTGGCCACTGAATTGGTTAGTCTTGGTCTGACAATCTTGACATGACTACTGACTGGAGTGCCTGGAGGTTGAGGGGTGTCCTGAGCAGCAACAAGTCCTGCTACCAGCAAGGCAGCAGATGCTTTGAGGAAGCCCATGCTGGGTAGTTGCCTCACAGTAGGCTGTTGGTTAGTAAAAGTGAGGTTGCAACGACTGCTCGAGATGATGCTTTGCAAATGTCTGACTTCTTCGCGGGAGGGGTGCTATATATCTGTGCCAAAAGACGCAAGTGGAGAAATGCAGTATGATGATCGGAGTGCCTACCACCCCGCACACTCTCATGCAGGCGCGCTCAGGTGATGCTGAAGAGATCGACCTACCAAGGATACCGTGCCGTGGTTCTACAGTATCGTTCAGATGAGCTGAGTTGGCTAGTGGGTTACCCATACGGCCCGCTTGAAGATCTTTGATCGCGAGCTTCCCTTTACCTTTTGGATCAGTGGTCAGGTTGCACTACTGCGCGAGAAATGAGGGCAGCTGCATTGACCCTCGACGGCGTCCATCAGGCCCTGGCTAGTGAAAGTCGCTCACATGGCGGCACGCTTGAATGCTGCCATACGCAGGAGCGTCATCTCGAGACGGCAATGATATGCGAGTGCTCGACTGGTGACTGGTCAGTGGTTTGGCGCGTGAGGAAACACGACCTCGGCACGAGAAAAAGTAAAAGGGTCTACTGTAGATGAGATCATGGGGTATCCAGCTCCAGACCCCACCTCACATTGGTATAGAGTGCAGTGCCCTGAGCGCCAACTTGGCCAAGCGCGATACTACTGTAGGTTATATTTAGCGTCTTGGATTCAATAATATGCTCGATACGAAAACCTTCATCCTCAGACTTGTTAGAGATTCGTCACAGCTTGCGCGTAATGGTGAGGAGCTGTCTGAGTCTCTCGTCCTCACCGTTGGTATTTTCAGAGTGACGCTGTTTCCCAAAAACGAGTGACGATCTCGGCGCATGAAAAAGTGTTCCCACTTTGGTGAGCTGCAGAAGTGTCTCCTCTCTTCATGCAAGGTCAAACGAATACCATGCGAGATCGTCCTAGCTTGGGCGGTCCAGTGATGCGACAGACGCAAAAGACCGCTCGGGGAGGACAGAAACAAACTTGAGCTCGCGGAGACGACGGCAAGCGACAGTCTGCAAAGTTAGAGATCGACCATTTGGTCAAAGCATATCTGTGGTCCTTTGTCCTACCATGTGCCGCGTGAGACAATCGAAGCAAGGGCAGACAAACGAGTTGTGATTGATTACGAGACTGTGATAGCCTTGCGCTGGGCCGACGTCCAGTGAAAAGCGTCTCTGTATGCTTGCAGTGCATTGTGGATGATGGTAGTGGCTGTGGCAGAGAACGATGATAGCTTGACGTGTCAATTTCGCGAGATGATTTCTCATTTCTGCCTGTTTCAACCCCAAACCCCGCACCGCAGCGTGGGGAACTTCCCCTCACTGCCGGGTGCTCCATTCTGACCGCAGCTCTTCTTTGTCAGACTTCCCCTTTTATCTCATCTTGTTACCCCTCAAGCTACTGCAGATTGACCCCACTTGGTACATATGACCCGCCTGTTTCCAACTTCTCGTGCTTCGATCATCGTCATGTGTTCAAGGAAGCAAGGCCCGCCGCTCCGCTAGCCGCTTCTCCTCGGCTGCGCCGGCGAGCTTACTCACTTCCAAACACTATGCAGCACACAGCTGTCTGACCGTCGACATAGGTCCAGCCAAGCCACTCGCTTGCAAGGCTCGTATGAATTGACGGCAGAGATGCAGGCATGAAGTGATGATTTCAATATGAGGTTTCTATGGTCATGCCACAATGTGGCCTGCGCCAAGTATGCTCCAGTATGCCAATTCTCTAGACTCTCGTGCGGGTTTCGCTCCTGACGTTACACCGCCTTCTTCGGCAGCGACATCGGCCTCCCACTCTACACGAACGAGGATAGGTATTTCGAGTATGTCGTCTCCGTCCTTCAGACCACCGTGCTTCTTGCCGTTGTCTTCCTCACGGTTTGCGGCCGTGTCCTTTCGACCTAGATTGAGACCACCCACGCCGAGTGAGGCTGCTTGTGACACAGACCCAGGCACCACCTCGACCACAACGCTGGTCCAATTCCTGCCAGTCTCCCAGATCTTTCCTGCTTCTGGCTGCCTCTCCTCGGCGACGTTCTGATCCTTCCGCGCAGCTGTACCCGCTGTCCTTGAACGAGATCCACCGGCGGCAGCACCTCCTGACAAAGCTTCATCCCACATATCTCCATCGGCACCAATCTCAAACGTTGGACACAGTATTGTGACGCGACTCTGTACTACACCAGGTGTTGTCGTTGGCGAAGCCAGTGTAACCTTGACCGGCTCAAACAGCGGGTTTGTCAAGGTCAGTAGGTACTGCATAGTCCGTCCAGGCATGAGATTCCAGTCCTTACTGTCTGTATTTGCCTTCAGTGCAGCTGGTGTGAGCGCTGACCAAGGGCTCGGGTTGGCCGCGCTTGCCGATATTCCTGGCGAGAATTGCCTGAGTGATAGACGTGGTATGTGGTTCTGGGCGAGTAGCCGGATCTTGTATTTCATCGTACTTGCACCGCTACTGCTAGATGTTTTGCGGTCTTCAAGTCGTATCAGAATATGCCGGCATTGGCTGCAACGTTTGGAACGTCGCGTGCGGAGTAGTGTAGGAACGGGCCACAAGTCCGAGTTCAGATGGGCTTCATGATTCCACGAGTATGAGAGGCGTTGCGAGATGGTGGCAGTGGCCGAGCTATTGGACTGCAGGCGAGAGACGTCTTGTTGGTCCTTTTCAGTGTCCAACAGCCCGAGACCTTCAGAAGGAGTGAGCGCTTCACGCATTGGTTGTGGCTTTTCCTGCGACTTCTTCAAGGCAGCTGCTGATAATCCACCGTAGAGCTGCATAATACGGGTTAGGCTTCTTGGAGAGTTGTAGCTGCTATCGCCAAATGGGTTGTTCGACGACGGATCCGATTCCTGTAGCTGTTCTTGGTAGAACTTGGTTAGATTGGTAAACATGGCGTCTTTCGACAAAGGTGATGACGCGCTTGGCTCATCACTTTTGCTCTTGACATGAGCAAGTCCCTTGCGTTTCAAGCGGGCCAGTTGCTCCGTGATCTTGGTCGACTTGCTGAACTCAATACCTACATCCAGAGAAGACCATTCGCAGTACGAACAAGCGAGGAAGAACGGGCCACCTGGCTGTTGCGACTCTACGGGACTCAGATGGTCCTTACTTTGAGAGTCGAGCGCGTTTACCGAAAGAGGCGCAGTACATAACGGGCAGTTGTAGCAATTACGAGTACATCTGGAGGGGTCAGTATTGCACGGTAAGAAATTGAATGTCTCTTCGTCTCACCTTACCTGTTTCCATCTGTTTTGATCAAACTGCTCGGTACCTCAAAGAGGCAACTTGGACAGTACCAGTTTGTAATCTCTTCTGTCCAGCATTTCGGACAGCGGATTTGTTGACATTCGTCACAATACAGGAGATGATCGTATGGATAGAGCGAATAGCTCGATCTTGGGTCGTGAGGGTTCAGAGGCTTGTCTTCCTCTTCTTCGTCATCTTCCTTCACTTGCGGGAAATATGAGGCTCGTCGATCTGTCAAGAACGCTTCAGTATCCAGTGCCTGACTTGAACAGGGACAGCTGATGTATGTGTAAGGGAAAGAAGCGGTCATGATTGCATAATCAGCGATGCCATTGATGTTGTGCTCTTCAGCCACACATCGTACGGACCAACGATGTGTGATATCAGTATAAGTTGGAGATGAATTAACGTTCAAAGTGGTTTGGTGGTTGATGCCAAGATCACGCGTCCGGCGATGACAACAACAGAAGCACCGCTTCTCCACTTCGGGGAACCACCACTTCTCCCCCATCATCGATCATTAACGCGTGCGCACCTTTCCGATTGTACAATCGCAATTCTACAACCGTCTCGGACATATCACGATTCGTCGGCGCTCGCTGCACAGTATTAGCACAATGGTATCCACACGCAGTCATCCAAGTGCCTTCCCCGAGCCCACGGCATCTCCGACGAAGCGGTCCGTCACTCCCACGCTATCATCTCTAGATGCGCCGGCCAGGTCTCCTACGGCATCACGTCCAAGCCGATCTTCAAAAGCTGCCCAGGTCTGGTCGCATACTCCATCCAACCTCACCTTGATCTGGCTGGCCATTTCACTTCCCCTGGTCATCTGGGACTCGGGCTACGTCTTCGGTCGCCCTTATACTATGCCAGGAGGAAAGTGGGTTTGGCCTCTGTATACACCATATGAGCTCTACGGCACGATCGATTACATCTACGGCGCCAAGGCGTGGGATGAACATAACGGATTCACTGCCGCTCAGGGATCGCTCAACATCGTCGAAACTGCCATGTACTTTGCCTACCTCTACATCGTTTTCCAGTATGGTCAGCAAGAGAACGTCGAGGGACGCGGTGCTCCGTCGAAGGATACCATCGGAGCATTGGGTGCTGCCAGAACTGTCTATGGACGTCAAGCTGGTGTCGCAGTCGTCATCGCTTTTAGCGCTGCGCTCATGACATTGAGCAAGACTGTGCTGTATTGTGCGCGAGCTTCAGTCCATTGCTATCGGGTGTTCACTAACACTGTTCAGGGCTCAACGAAGCTTTCAGCGGGTTCGAGAACATTGGTCACAATGACCCCTTTACACTCTTTTTCATGTGGATCGTTCCCAAGTGAGTCGAGTCACGGCTGTGCACAGAAACGTATTCAAGACTGACTTGTGTATCAGCGGTGCATGGATTGTGTTGCCTACCTACATGATCTACATTATCGGCACGGAAATTATCGCGGGACTGGAGCTCGCCTCAGGAGACACGAAAAAGACGCAGTGAGCCGCTACGATAGTATACGATAATGAGTAACGACAGCATGATCTTGTTATTCATACGCTTGTATTGGAAGTCGATAATGTCAAGTGTTCTGCCACTGTCATACTTGGACACACAAACAACTGAAAATAGTACCAGATCGGAAACGCCATTTCAAAGCAACCCCAGTCTATCTACCGCTACTCAACCAGACCACCTCAGTCGTTCACCCACTCCTTCGACTCGCGCCGCTCCTAGCAAGGCTGCACGCGAGGCTCCATATTCTCACCAAAGACCTTGACACCAGCACCATTTCTGCTAAAAGCCAAACCCACCTCATACCCCAGCTCCTTCAAGAACCCACCAACACGCGGCATGATCTCCACCAACAAGTCCTGCATAACAATCTCCTTCCAGCTATTCGTAACCGGATCGACCCGTTCCTCGTTCTCAGGGTCCTGATCAACAAAACTCATAGCCAAGAACAACTCGGCATGCATAGCAGTGATGAGAGCATGGAGTCGCTCAGTCGGGTGCGCAGAAGTCTTGAACAAAATCAGACTCTCCGCGTTCGGCGACGCGTTGGGCGGCACCGCGAAGTCGTAGCTCTTCTCCAGCGACTCCATGATCAGGCGCTCCACCTCGATCGGTGGGTAGTCGTGGCCTGGGCCAGTGGGGACGGGCGCTTCGGCGGCTCTTGCGCCCCAGGTCCTGTCCTCGGGCTGTGCGCGGGACGACCTGTTCGAGACCCTTTTCTTGTGCATCCGCGCTTTGCGGGCGCGTCTGTCCGAGCCGCGGACGCTGGCTCTGCTCTCCCGTCGCAGAGAGCCATATCTCTGGCCATTGAGCATTGTGCGCGGCGACAAGTCGTCGTGTTCTGGGAACTCCGCGATATATTCGAGCTGTGGTATGACGATGTGCTCTTCGGCAAAGTCTTCCGGGTCGCTTTGCGTGCCGGCGTGTTCGCTGGGCGATAGTGGGAAGTTTCCAGTGGTCGTGTTGGCTGTCTGTGGTCGCTTGGTGAAGTCCTGCTTCAGGTTCAAGTGGCGTCTGCTGCGTCGTGGCTTGTGGCGGAGGGACCTGCGCAGTGTCTTTGGTGGTTGGCAGTCGGTTGGCATTGTGGGAGTCCTGGGTGTGTAGAGAGAGAGTACAATAAGTGCAGGTAGCAGAAAAGTAGACTGTTTGCGAATGCGATTGAGATCGAAATTGTGAGTGATGTGCTTGCAGTGGAAACTTTGAAGTCTTTGTATGATCTTCATTGTTATATACTCTTTGTCAAGTCGTATGCTCGTGGTGGAGATTCTGGAGGACCTTGCACGATGTCTGTGTGTCTGCTCTTTGTCTTGACTTTCATTCCTTTGTTCAGTTTGGCACCAATCCGTGGGTAAAGTCTTAGAGCTTAAAGACTCCTTGAAGGTAAAGGATGTGCACGGTAATGGTAAACAGTTGACTCTCGAACGAACCATGGTCTTGTCGCAGATTATAGCGTGTATGTCCAATTTTGTCTATGTTCTTGTATCTCATAATCATGTCTCATTCTCCACCTCACTGTCTGTCAAGCTCAGGGTAGTATCTGAACACACCCATGCTGTACTGCAAACGCCTGTCGCTCTTGAGATAGTCTGACAGCCACTTCTCACTCTTGAGACCAGGGTAGAATGTTTCAAAGACCAACGGAAACTCCTTCTGCCTAGCCTCCATCTCTTTCGGGAAAGCAAACTTGAGGCCGTCGACAATCTGCCACAGCGTTGTGTCGGCATATGTGAGCTTGCTGCCGACGAGGTATTTGCCCTTTCCTTTGCTTTCGTTGTGTTTCAGCACGCGCTCGAAGTAGGAGAAGAACTTTGGGATGCGGTTCTCGCGGAAGTCGGTCGCTTTTTGGAGCGCAGCGTCCTTTTGATCTTGGTATGGTCAGCTTAATCCTTCCGACATGGATAGACTATCGCCTACCTTCGTAGTACTTCATGACGGCCAAAGGATGGTGCGTGTCATGTGCCTCATTGTTAGTGTCGAGAGCTGTGAGGGTCAATTGGTTCACGAAGTAGAGGTCCTCTTCATCGGAGCCAACCAGCCCAAGCTTAGGACCAATGTAAAGAAGGATGTTGGGTGTTTGATGTATCAACAAGCTCTTTCCATTCTTTGACGCTCCTTCGATTCTCAACGACGGAGGTGAGAATGCCGGTGGGTTCTCTGGGTTGGCTGGATCGCTTGTGATGTCTGCCCCGCACACCTCGTAGACCTTCTTCTTCTCCTGATCACCAGCATTTCCGGGGTCAGTGTATGAAGCACCGGCGGCTTCGAATGCCAACCGGACGAACTCTCCGCGACCGGGAATGCCGCCGTGGTAGAGCAGCTCGTACTTGGTCTCGATCTTTTGGCGCTTTGCTTCCGACATTGTGCTTGCAAAACGAATTATGATTGGGCGATTGACAATGGCAGAACTGTATACGAGTGGTGCAAGCTTTGTTCCTTGATCAAAAGGTCGTGATCTTAGTCGAGGTAGTGATCTGAACAAAGACATGAGAGGACTTATCACGGTAACAAAGACAAAAGATGAGGTATCCATTACGGACTTAAGAGTAGTTTATGCGGGGAAGATGACGGAGTGTTTACACAACAAAGAGGACTACGACAAGATCGTGAGTTGCCCTGTGTAAGTGAACTTTCACAAACACGGATTGATCGGGAGACAGCGAAATTCGATTGAGATATTGGACTACGGGAGATAGATGATCATATTCTAGCCCTATGAAGATACCGGTAAGGAAGTCGGGCAACACCAATATTGAGGACGACTAAGATGGCAGGACATACCCCCTCGAACTCGGAGCCTCTCCGTGTGTGTCGGTCAGGTACTTCTTCACTGCTTCTTCGGCCTTCCAATTATCTGCTCCCCCAAACCAAGTCAACAATGAGTCCAGCTTGGTGATGACGAAAAACATGGTGTACGTGAGAGCCAGCATGATTGGAGATAATGGCATCTGTGGCTCCTTGATGGCCATTGCTTTGGCCTGGATACCATGAACTCTTGGACCACGTATGGTGTACATGGCTTCCTCTGTCAGAGCTATCGCTTGATCGGTAGGTGCCTTCTTGAGGTGTTCTGAAAGGAGTAAGGCGAGGGTATGTGCGTCCTCAAAAGCTTGACTGGTCCCTTGTCCACTCCTTGGATGCATGGCATGAGCGGCATCTCCAAGGACTATAGCACCATATCGGCCCCAATACGGTAGCTCTTTCAGTACGAAAAGCGGCCAAACATTGTCGACTTTTGCTTCTCGTAAACAGACTTCCACGAACGGATCGGTCCAGCCGGCATGGCGCTTGTGGAGTTCGAGGGTGGCTTTGTCAAAGTCGATCTGTTGCCCGCGGGGAGGAAGATCAGTGTCCCAGAAAGAAGCATAGAGCAGCTTGTTCTTGTCCGCCTGTGAGACACCCATGTATACGAACGTGCCTGTACCTCCGAGAATGAATGTGATGGTTGGATCGTCTATCAGATGTTGTGGCAGAGCGGCTTCTATAAACCCGCCCACACCGCACCTTCCACTAAGTATGTCAATACGGGTGCAGGATTGATACCTCGATACGGGAACCTACGTATACACAGGGTGATACTTATCCGGATGATCGAACAAGCCATGTCGGACTGGACTTCGTATACCGTCTGCACCTACGACAAGATCTGCCTCCTCGTCTGACGTACCGTCTTCAAACTTCACCTTGGGTCTGCTGTGCTCGCTGACGATGACTTCTGAAACGGTTCTGTAGGTAACAGAATTCTCAGGGAGACATTCTTGTAGACACTCGATAAGTACTGGTCGTGAGATGGGGAGCACATCCAAGTAGTTGCGACCGAGTGTGATGTCTCCAGAGGTCTTCCATGTCATGTGTTTACAAGGGTACCCACGCGAGATCACCTTTTCGTACAGTGCAATATCCAGATCGCGCAGCACGAACAAGCCGTTCTGTTGAAGATTGACAGCTGCACCTAGCTTGCGCCCTTTCTCAGCAGCTTCCTCCTCGCTCTTGGCTTCGGTAGAGGGGTCGAGTTGGGCTTTTTCATAAATCTTGATTTCGAGCTCCTCGTTCTCGATCTGGACGTGTTTACGGAGAGCGATGGCGGTAGCAAGACCGCAGAGGCCAGCTCCGACTATGACGACCTTCATGATTGATATGGTTGTGGAAGAAAGGGAGGTTGACGAGATGCATAATAACTTAGCTTGGGACGTTGGACACGGCACAGCTCCGATGCCCTGATTGGCTATGTCTCGCTCATCTAATAGGTATGCAGAAGGAAGCAAGTCTTTCTCGTAACTAGTCTGAGATATGATGGATCCTGGACCACACAGAGAGCAAAATGATAGAAAAACTATTGTAGTGTCTCGAATAATGGATTCACATAAACTGTACTGCGGTCTAGGCATTTTGCGTGAATTATGTGTCCCGGTCTGACAAGTACCGCACGCGATTGACGCCTAAATAACTTTATACTTTCTTGCTTGACTGCATTGTTGTACCCCAAGTTTCACAGTTAACAATTACTTTTCGCAATATCACAATTGACAGCCTCGGGTTTTGTTATTGTGCGATAGTACTGATTATCGAGCTCTCGTTTGCTCTGTCACGGACTAGAGCTTCGATAGCTATTTCTACGCTCGCTCGTGATCGCTCCTCGTCGCCATATCAAGAGAGATCTTGTAACAAACGGCAGCTATCAAGCTGATATCTGACCGGCCATGGATCAAATGAATGGCTTCTATACCGATCTCAACGGTCACTCCAATGGCTTCCAGTCTAGCCATCAAGATGACCATCAAACCAAGTTAGAGTCGTTCCGCAAGATGGATGCAGAACGTGACGCTTTTGTTCAGGTAAGCTTCTTCAAACCGCGCCTTAACCCACGACAAGCTATGCAAGAAACTCACACGATCAGGAATTATTGCGCAGCTATCAAGACCTACGTGAACGATTTACAGAGAAATGCAATGACTTCGAGAACGAAAAGGTCTCCCGACGTATGTGGCAGGAAAGGGCAGATATGGCGCAACGCAATAGCCAGGCTATCCAGCGCAATTCAGTGAGTATTACAAGATCCTCCAGCAGATCTCGTCACTGACTTGTCCATAGGACATCAACCCATTTGTGCTAGTACTCATAGATGGCGATGGTGCTGTCTTTCTAGACCATCTATACAGAGCAGCCACCGAAGGCGGTGGAGACGCTGCCCACCAGCTCTCTCAAGAAGTCAAACGCCACATTGCCGAGCTGTATCCTCACGAAAACACCTCTGGATGGAACATTATAGCCAATGTCTTTTGCAACGTCGAAGGACTAGTTGCCAAGTTGAAGGTCGTGGGTGTCCTACGATCTCCAACCGACTTTCCTCAATTCGCACGAGCTTTTGGCTTGAACCAATCTTTGTTCAATATGATCGACGTTGGAGCAGGTAAAGTACGCTACAGTTCCCAAGAGTAGGCACGTCAAAGGAGACATCGGTTAACACAGAGACAGGAGAGAGCTGACTATAAGCTGAGAGCCGCATTGCAGCTGTTTCTCCCAAACATGCACTGCAAGCACGTCGTTCTGGGAGGAATTAGTCATGACAACGGCTACTTGCCCATGTTGGAGCCGCTAAAGAGAGACCACAAGATTTCCTCCCGTATTACGCTCCTCGAAACCTATCCAGCTCAGCCAGCCTACCAAGCACTGGGATTTCGCATGTTTCAGTGTCCGAACATCTTTCGCACCGAACAACTGCCAATGAGATACGAGCAGCAGATGACGCTGCCTCAGAGAAGCATGCCACCACCAGCTCCGGCTATGCAGACTCCGGCTGTCCTTCCGCCAATCGCGCCTCCAAAGCCTTCGATCTCGACTCCGCCATCTGCTCCAGCAACCGTTGCGTCTCCGAGTCCTGCGGCTTCCGCCGACTCCTCCTGGGCGACCGTCAGTAAAAAGCCGGGCAACGTGAAAGAGATCAACCTCGCCACTAAGAAGGGACCACAGCAGAAGTTCATGCTTTTCAATAGACACGACGAGCGTCTCGATCCGGAGCTACCAAAGGCCGACCAAGCTGCAGTCCAGCGCATGTTTGACCGTATCAACAAGTCCAAAGTTTGCAATGCGTACCACCTCAATGGTAATTGCGACAAAGGTGAGTACACCCCCATTCCTTACTAGGCGAGCTCTTACTAACCTCTCTCTTGCCGAATATTGCGAGTACGATCACGGCAAACCGCTCTCACCAGGAGAGCTTCTGGCGTTGAAACACCATGCTCGCCGTCGCTGCTGCCCACTGAGGACGGAATGCTTCGATTTTAACTGCGTTTTCGGACACATTTGTATGTACGGTGCCGACTGCCACTTCGATAACTGCTTCTTCCACGATGTGCACCATGTCGAGAAGAAGCCGGCTTATAAGATCTTGGAAGGAGGCGAGCAGGTCATGTTGTAGTCCAGCGATCTGGACTTGATATAAAGAGACAGGCAACGGCGAGCTGCTGAAGGAGAAAGAGATATGGATTTTCAGTGAAAACATTATATAAGATAGAGCTGTGACTAGTATTAATCGGCGTTTGGGTCATTTGGTCGTTGCGATTCTGGGTATTTACACACATGCTAACGGCGGCACAGAGCCAGAAATAGATAAAATTGAGAACGCAATACAAGCATTCTCTACCATTCTCTTCTGCTATGACACAGACCGTATGAGTAACCCATCAGACTACTCACCTGAACGAAAAGTGGACTGGTAGACTCCGCAGGGCGGAAAGCTACACGATACCTACTAGCGTTGTTCATTGTGTGGGTATGTTCCCACGTACCTTTCACCCTACGTCTCGAGTCTCCGATTCCTTTCTGAATACCGTCGTCAATAGACCAGACCGAACCATCGCTGTCGCATGTCTGGACCCTCAACATCGAAAAAGGAACCAGTGTCGTTGCTTCATCTTGCTTTCGCTTATCTCGCGCATGCTCCCACTTTGCTAGCCGCCCTGCATTGATTGCACTGATCGACCAGGCATCAAGATACGGACACATCAGATACTGCACCGGTGATACCATATTGCTGCCGCCTATTCCTCATCCGCTTTATATTACAGTCGCTCACATTTGTTGTTGTCATACCTTTGTCTTTCACACCCTAGTCGTACCTTGTCTGTTTCTAATCATGGCTTCAGTAGATGCATCATCATTGGGAATAACCGAGCTAAAGGGTCCGGATGACTTGTCGTATACAGCAAGGTCCGCCGACCAAAGTAGGTCTGTCAAAAGTACAGACATACGATTACAGAAACGGTTGGCTGTCTCGCTGCTCATGGTTGCATCTCTGCTTGCGGCACTGCATATTCTTACCGGATTCCGATTCAACGTAGATTTTGTATCTCCAGCGACGGCACATCGAACGAACAATCTACCTGAACACTTTGATTGGGCCAAAGTAAGTCTATGGGTTGACAGAACGCTTCCACTAACCAAGTTAGGCTTCCTCATTGCCCGATCTCGACTTCAAACCATGCTATGGCTCTTTTCAATGCTCGCGCTTGCAAGTACCACTTGATTACTGGAATGGTTCGACCAACGCGACTGTCAGCCTGGCCATTGTGAAGTATCCAGCCGCTGTTCCCATCACCGATCCCTGCTATGCTGGACCAGTACTGGTCAACCCAGGAGGTCCTGGAGGAAGCGGTGTAGGCTTTGTCTTGGGTAGTGGGCGAGCTCTTCAAATCACCCTGGGCGAGTCAAAGTTTCACGACATTATTAGCTTTGATCCTCGTGGTGTAGGCTTCACCGAGCCGGCCGTGTCGTGTTCTGGGGGTATCGCGGCATCTACATCTTGGAGAATCAGAGCAATGGAAGAAGGAACACTCAACAGCTCTAATGCTGCACTCGGTCGTCTTTGGTCCATGAGCCATGCTTTGGGTCAGGCTTGCTCGGCAGTGGGAGAAGAAAGCATTCAACGCTACCTAACCACGGCTTCTGTTGCACGCGACATGCTCGAGATCGTTGAGGCCCACGGCAGGTGGAGGGAGAGAAAAGCCCGAGAATTAGTCGCTATAGCCGATCTCGACAGCCGCCAGTATCAACATCTCAGACACACACCAGGCACGGAAAAGATCCAATACTGGGGCTTTTCCTACGGCACCTACCTCGGAACCACCTTCGCATCCATGTTCCCGGATCGCATTCATCGCCTCATGCTCGACGGCGTAGTCGATGCAGAAGATTACACTGCTGGTCTCTGGTACGACAATTTGGTCGACACCGAGCGAAGCGTCGATACATTCTACAGCAACTGCGCTCGAGTCGGCTATCCCACATGTCCACTCGCCGGACCAAAAGCAACTGCAGCAGACGTCAAGAAACGGGTCCAAGACCTCGTTCTACACAGGCATTTCAACCCTCTAGCAGTCTCCGGTCCAGAGTACTCCCAGATCATTTCCTATAGCGACATCAGGTCCTTGATTTTCGCGTCCTTGTACAGCCCGATGGGCACTTATCCTGTTCTCGCCAGGCTGCTGGCAGGCGTCGAAAAGGGCGATGGCTCGGCTTTCGCACGACTGCTCAAGATGTACTATTCGTTTTCATGCTCCAACAAGAAACAGTCTGGAACTTTACCGTTGTAAGTACTACGAGTATCAACTACACGACACCAGACAGTCGAGACGGCTGGCTACTTCTACAATGGACGATTGTCTACGATTCCTTCCTTATTGTGTTCTGCTACTTCTTATACAATCCCAGAATATCACTAATCACATCCACAGCCCAACACCGATCTGGAATAGAACGCTGCCCTCAACCGATCCCTTTGCCTCCGCCGCCATCGCTTGCGGCGACGGCGACCCACAACAGCACCTGAACAAAACAAGCTTCTGGTCACACGTCTCCGCCACGACCGCACTCTCGCCTACTGTCGGCGACATCTGGCCCATGATACGCATGCACTGCGTCGGCTACCCCCTGCGGCCTCTGTACCGCTACACCGGCCCATGGGCAGGCAACACGTCGTTCCCTATCCTGTGGCTGAGCAACACCATGGACCCGGTGACGCCGCGTGCGTCTGCGCTGAAGGTGGCAAAGGGGTTCCCGGGATCTGTTGTTCTGACGCAGGACGCCCCGGGACATTGCAGTCTTGCTGGTTATTCGAGGTGTACGAGGAATTATATCAGGGCGTATATGAGTGAGGGGACTATGCCGCCTGAGGACACAGTCTGTGAGGTGGATGTTTTGCCGTTTGGACCCGCGACTGGTGACGTTGTGGCGAAGGATATGCTGATCGAGGCTGAGATGCATGCGACGGTGTCGACTGGTATGATGATGGCTGGCGGTGGGCTTGTGATGGACCACACTATGGGCCGGATCAACACTGATATGTTGTTTCAGCAGTAGTGGTAGGGCTAAGGACAAAGCCTGAAATTGCGGGAAGACGTGACTGGATATGACGTTGTACGATTAAAAAGTATCTATCTATTGTTACAGCACGCATGTCATGACATGCTTTCGATCATTACTCATAAAGATGGTATACAATCTCAAGCCTTGCTCGCCTGACCGTCTAGACATAGCGGTGGCCTGTCTGCTCCTTGTTGTAATACTCCCCGTTCCTTTCCGGGCTGCTCTCGTGTCCGCTGCCATTTTCGCGGAGTCCGTTATCACCGACTGCTTGGCTCTCGTCGTACTGTCTGACACCAGCAGCGTCGTAAGGCGCAGGCGAGTTCTTCCTGAGCTTTCTCCTCTTGAGCTCGCCGTAGACCGCGCTAGCGACGTAGGTCAACCACATGACGGCAGCGATAACGCCGTAGGCAATCTCTCCTTTCCTGGTGTTCCTCGCGAGGCGCAGACCGAGGCCACCGTTGATGATACCGAGGGTGATGACGATGCGTCCGAGCCACAAATGGCCGTAACTCCAGATCATGCGGCGAGAGTACTTCTTGAACATGAAGTGGTGGAGGAGACCGAGGAATGGCTGGAAGAACAGCAGGACGAAGACGACGATGCCGATGATCGGGTGCGCGTCGTTGAGTCGTCGGATCTGTGTCGCCATGTAGACGCCGATGCCGAAGGCCGCGATGAACATCAGGTAGCCGAGGACTTGGCAGGCGGCGTGGACCCAGACGAGACCGCGGAAGGAGGCGACGCGGATCAGGATACCGCCGACTGGGAAGAAGATGACAAAGGCGAGAGATGCGAGGACGCCGTGGGCGGTCATGAGTTTGGCGGCGTACTCTCTGTTACCACCGAAGGGAATGTCGTTGGTGTTGAAGCCTCCAAAGCCTTCGAAGCTGGTAGAGCCGGAGCCAGAGGAGCTAGACGAGCCAGAGGAGCCAGAGTTGCCTCCGTTATTTGAGTTGGGGCCATATTGACCTCCAGGGCCATATTGTGCTGCGACAACAGTGGCTTTTGGTATATTAGCACATTGACCATATGGGAGACGACCATATGGGGGGGAAGGACGAACCAAATGCCAAAGCCATCACGGCTTGTTTGAAAGTCATAGACATGATTGAAGACGCTGTTGCAAAATCGAACTTGACTTGCAGAAAAGGGAAAGAATCGCGCATGTTACCTGGGTCTCACCTGTATGTATATACCAAGAATAAATGTCCGGACTGGGAAGCTGAAGTCCGAATTGATCCACGTCCTACGTCGTGCAGCGCGTCTTTTCACTGCGGAGGCGCAAAGCAACCACTCACGGGGCTTTAAAGCGTGAGCGCAGTTGCTAGGCTGGACCTGATCGGCTGGGCTGGGATACGGCAGGGTTGTATTTTCTGACTGGACGTCATGCGTTCGAGAATGGGTTCCTTAGGCGGTCGGTAGCTGGGGACGAGTTTTGCGTGGACTGTTTCTAGACGATATGGACGATCGCGGGGAGCCGAACAGGGTCCAATCTGCAAAGGCTGCGAGGGTTGTGTTGCATTACGCGTTGGCCTTGGCTGATGAATAATGTCGAGGTCGAAATATGAGACATTCGAATCTCTTTGCGAAGGTCGTTTGTTTTCGTGGAGTCCTGCCGTTTTGTTCGTCGTGCTCTGTGGTTGCAGTTTGAATGAAATAATGGTGCTCCTGGCTCGTTGAAGCTGGATTTTATAGACGTGGAACACACCACATCTCAACGCAATCCTTTGCCAAGTCCACGATGGATGATAAACCTGGTCAAAAAGTGCTCAACCTCGAATGGCGCTGCGTAGGCATCCTCGCGTTACCTGCTGCTGCAGGGGCAGGGTGTGAAGTTCCAGGTTGACAGGGAATTTGGAGTGGTCGCATGGCATTTCGGACTTCGGTATAGCCCAGCAATGCGTACTGCAGGGTCCACGAGTCGGGAACGACCATTAATAGACCTTCGTTTATGGATGACTTGAAAAAAGATATGCATCGTTCTCTGCATCGGTAAGGTAAGCATCTGATATACAGGAGCAGATATGTCCTTCCTTGTCCTTCTTTCGCTGTCAGCAAATCAACAGCTTTCTCGATACCTTACTATCAACATGAAAGCGTGCTCGTTCTTGAATTCACGTGATTTCGACCTCCAACTAGACGACGTCATCAGTTGTTGCACCGAATGATCTGGGGTAAAGCTTCACTTTGGATACATGTATGGAGTGAACATTGAAGTTCGTTCAATTGCTTCGACAACAATACGTTTGCCCAGAGCCCTTCCCTTCTTTGCTTGTTCCGGCGAGTGGCCTGGTCTGCACTGCACATCAATTGTACATTTTCCTCACGATAGCCTCTACAATACCTCACTATGAGTCTCGCAGCATCCCCCATCTCTCGCCCTCTCCGCCGCATTCTCTGTCGCACCTCCTTCATCACATCACTTCGCCCTTCGTTACGACGAACTTACGCAATCCAGCAACCCGGTGCCCCAATCGCCTCTGTCTTCTCCTCCCCAACCAAGATCCTCCAGCGCGACCGCACCGCTCAGAACGTGCAAGAGTCTCGCGCCGTCGACTATATCCGGGACGAAGTAGCCTTCCGTCTCTCGACACGCCTCCTCGACATCTCACGAAACTTCCCTCGCGTGCTAGACTTTGGCGCCAATGCCTGCAACGTAGCGCGCATCCTCACACAACCAGACCCGGATCCCGATAGCTCGAAACCCGTCAACGAGCCCCTGTCGAAGAAGGTCGGACACATTGTCTGCGCGGACACGAGCGAGCGAATGCTGTACCGGGATCAGGATGAAGCGTTCAACAACGAGATCAGTCTCTCGAGGGACATCCTGCCGAACCCGGAGCACTTGCCGTACGAGCCAGAGTCGTTTGATTTGGTGCTGAGCAGTATGGCCCTACACTGGATCAACGACCTGCCGTCTGTGCTGACGCAGATCAACAACATACTGAAGCCTGACTGCGCCTTCATGGGCGCCATGGCCGGAGGAGATAGTCTGTACGAGCTGCGAGGATCGCTGCAGCTGGCAGAGCAAGAGAGATTAGGAGGAATAGGCACACACGTCAGTCCGTTGGCCGACGTAAGAGATGTGGGTAACCTCCTCGGCAGGGCGGGGTTCAAACTCTTGACCGTCGACGTCGACGATATCATTGTCGATTACCCCAGTGTGTTCCATCTGATGCAGGATCTCCAAGCTATGGGCGAGTCGAATGCCGCACTGAGAATGGAGCCCGGTCCAATCAACAGGGAGGTTCTCGCCGCGACTGAGGCAATCTACAAGCAGCTGTATGGCAACGAAGACGGCACGATACCCGCCACCTTCAGGACGATATATATGATTGGTTGGAAGGAGGGTGAAGGCCAGTCGCAGCCCCTGGCTCGTGGAAGCGGACAGGTCAATATGCAGGACATACTGGGCGGTGGCAGCTTCCAGTGAAAGCATTCGAGTATCAGAAATATCAGTCTGATGAAAATCATACAAGTCAGTCAGCCATATTACAGCATTCTGTTCCCGGTCTGTTGAGCAGGATGGGATCATCATGTTAGAATGCCCTCAAACGCCGCTTAGATTCCTGAGTAGTCTAGGTATACCATCAGCCGGTCGTCGGGCAGGATGGGCTCATGATGTTAGAGTGCCCTCAAATGCCGGTAGGAATCCTGAGTAGTCTGGGTATACCATCAGACGGCTCTTCTTACCACGGCGAGGCTGTAGGCTAAAGGTCCAAGAGAAACGGTCGGTAATTTCAAAAAGGACTAGGACGCAAGGCACTTGGAAATCTTATCACAGTAGGAAATGTTATAGATTGCTTTGTATTGCATTCTCAATTTCAGTTATTTCTTGAACTTATCGGATGTCTCCTATAGTATTCCAGATCTTCAGTGTCACATAATGCCAGTGAGAGCAATGGTTGTTGAGAGTTGGGATTGTCTTATGCTCAGTATCAAGGATGCTATCATGAAGATACTCAAGAATGACTTCCAATTTCCTTGCTTGACTACTTCTGTGTCTGCCGCTGCATACGAGCACTTGCCGAATCTTGCATTATGCTTTGCCTATCCTATCCGCTCTTCATCCGCCCATTGGATACCAAGACGCTGTGAGTTCCGCGCTCCTGCTGATACAAATCCCACTTGCCGCTATGCTTCCGTTTCCTGTGCGCCGGAGTTCTTGTGAGATGCGGACGGAGCTTCAGCATTGGCCTCTCCCTGCTCCTGAGTTCCATTCTTAGCAGCCGGTGCTGCTTGACCTGGAGGAGTTGTGCTGGTGCCAGATGCTTGATCTTGGCTGAAGTTTGTCAACTTCGCATCAGCCACAGCCTTCTTGGATATGTCAAGTATTGCTTGCAGGAACTCAGGGACGGGACCGGTGAAGTGTTGTTGCCATGCAGTATGAGCAGCTTCGATTTCTGTCGCGACTTGTTCCAAGGTGGCTACGAGGTCATCGTACTTGATTTGCTGTAGAAGTAGGTATTCAAGGTTCGCATCATCTAGAAGGGGCTTCGTCCCACTCTCGACCTTATCACCATATCCGTCGATCGTCTTTCTAATCCATTGGTGTGTGAAGTCTTGGTCAGACTGTTGTGAACTGTCTGCCTGACTCTTTCCAAGTACCTCGGAGTGGTCCATAGTGACGCGCCAGTCGGGCAAGGTTGTAGACGAATGTCGCGATCTCCAGGAGGTATTTGGTAGGAAGCGCGGTCAAGTCGATGAAACTCTGCAATGATTATCGGATGAGGCGAGGGGGGATTGCGAAGATCTGAACTGAACGATCTCTTGGGAAATGGTATGAATCTGACTGATCGTGGTGAAGAATGCTGAAGTTGCGATTCAGCTCGGATGCTGCGTAGCTCACTCAGTCGCTTAGTGAAGGGGGAGTCGCAAGTGAGCCGACACTCCAGTGATATCGCGGATGTCGTAGCAACTGTTCCCGCGACGAGGCTAGTAATCGCAAGTAAGGCAAGTGCTGAGTGAGATGTAAGAAGTGAGTCAGAGAGGTAGGGAATGATGAAGATCGAAGTAAAATGACACGGCAAGCACGAGAGAAGTGAAGGGACAAAGGTATGAAGTGAACTTGAACTGAAAGATGTATTGCTAAACTGCACGCTTCCTATGCATGCGAATAACCTCACTCGTCTATCCGTCGATATCAATTAATCTAGAATCTAGAAAGGACCATCGTTCTGAGGACAGGCATTACCCAGAGTAGCACTGCCAGAACGAATATAGCAGACCTTCTGCTGACCACAGGCCTTGGTCGAGCAGTTCGGAGTAGTGACACTGCTCTTAGTCTCGAGCAAATTGTACGTCTCGACCAGACTCTGGTTCGAGAGCATGCTGTAAGTGACGTCGTTCCAAAAGGTCGCGTTAAGAGGTGCAGTGGCAGGCCAAGTACCGTTCACGTTGTACGTCGTACGCGTGTCGTACTCAAACTCCCAGACTGGAGCGACCCAGTTCAAAGAGTCTGATACGTTGGCAAAGTACGTCTGTACACCAGTGACTTCGAAGGTCTTGGCGTCGACCTGGTACAGCTGGTAGCCTGCGTTGTTTCCTGTCAGAGGGGTGATTGATGGGGCGATGTATGCGATCATCAAAGGTCTGTTGTAGTCGACCATGCTGGTGTTGCGCATGGCGGTGCCGTTTCCGACGGTGTGAGTGCTGTTTGGCAGGTAGTCATAGAAAATCTCGAGTTGGTCTTCGTGTGTGTGACCGAAGAAGATACCTGCGATGGTCGAAGGACTAAAGCGCCGGACGATACTGTAGAAAAGGGCGGTAGGGTTCGGGAGAGCATTGCCGCCATCCTAGTGAGTACATTAGCGTCAGTGCCATTCCAAGACGGAATGTTTTGAAAAGACGGAATTCCTTACATATCCAGACAAGACGTGTCCGATGACCCAGGCACGCTGACCACGGGCTTCGCAGGCAGAGAGCTCGTTGGCCAAGAATGTCAAGACTCCAGATGCGTCGGGGTTCGTAAAGTTGGCGTAGTTGAATATGTTGTCGGTGTACCAAAAGTCAGTGTTGATGGAGATGATTCGAAGTCCTTGGGCGGTGGTGTGTGCATAGGCGCCGTAATGTGTGGCTGCGTATTGCTGCTCAGTAGCGTTGATCCACGAGTAGTTGTACCACATGGATGACAAGAGCTCGTAGTTCCAGGAGAAAATGTTAGAAGAGAGGTTGCTGGTAGGGTTGAAGTAGTTTGGCGTGTTGTATGCCTCTGGCAACGAGTCATGGTTACCTAGAGTGGCGTACAGCGGCATGTTGCCAAGTTCGGCCTTGAAGGTCTTGTAGGTAACCTCTTCTTCGTACTCGACGTATGCGCGACTCAGCTGGTCGTCGTTGTCATGACTGACAATGTCACCGGTGAAGATGGTGAACTCGACGTTGCTCATGTTGAAAAAGTGTGGCATCGAGGTGAAGGAAGAAAGGGCGAGGTCTGGAGGAGAGTCGCAGAACAGGGAGCCGAAACGCGATGCTGGAACAGAAGCATTGTTCGCGGTGGTGTGGAGGTGGGTATTGGTGGCGTATGGTCGACAGCAGAGGTACTGTGAGCAATTGGCCTCGGAACCAATGTCGTAACGAACGTCCAAGTGCCAGTCGGAAATGTGCAGAACGTTCATTTCCTGGCCAGAAGGTGGGAGGGGAGTGTTGGCAGCAGCAGGCTTTGGACTGAAGTACTGGCTCTCGTTGATGAGAACGGTCGGTGGCAGAGGACAGGCCTCGTAGAACCAGCATAGACCCTGCATATCTCCAGTGGCGGCACTCATCTTGGTCAGAAGCTGAGCAAAGTAAGGTCCTTGACCACCGACTCCGGCAAATTCTGCCTCACAGGTCTCGGCGTAGATGGTGTCGTAAAATGCTGGGATGGCGTTGCAGAGTCTGATGAGAAGATTGGTGATAGTAGAGACTGGCTGAGTAATGGCGGCAATGTGCATGACCTCAGTTGCAGCAATACATTTGTCACAGTTGCCCGTGATGCCAGCGTTGGTGCTGTTCACAATGGCGTAGACCTGATTGTAAATGTCGTTCTCGATGGCGGCGGTGCTGTTGAGAGGGCTGATTGGAGCGGGGACCGGAGAGGTCATGTTGTAAGGAGGAACCGGACCGGATCCATTGTAGTACAATACAGGAGCTCCAGGAGCCTGGAACTGAACCATGTTGGTGAGCTGTGGGTTCAAGGCCTGCGGAGTCGAGTTGTGTTCAGCGGCATGACAGCCGTATGCAAACAGCAGTCCGAAGGCTGCTACAGCTGAGATCATTGTGGACGGCGATGGAGGATGAGGGGCTGGAGGAAGAGAAGAAGCGTGTGGTGATGATGATGGGGTTACCTGACCTTCTGAGGACCTGCCCAAGATATATAGTCATTTTACCTACGATTCAGCTAGCTGGAAGAGCATCATTCCTACCAAGATCATCATACAGTAGTCAAAATGTATGCAGTCCGGGAGATGGTGGCCGCATGCAGCAGGTCGGCGAACAATATGGTCGGCCAATGAAAGTGAGCGACCATGGCGGGATGTCGACAAAAAGAATATGTGACTACTGCAGGTAATGGAGTTGTATGGAGGATCAGGTGTTTTGGTACGCCACGTGGTACAAGCATTGCTCCAGCTTGGCCCGCGACTGGAGCTTGTCAAGGAAAATAGAGTAGATCGATATTGATCTTGCGATCTTGATGCCTTGTCAATCAATGCAATGAAAGCAGGGCAGCTAGCGAGTGGGAGCATGTGTGAGCTACGGGTGCCTTCCTATTCGGGACGAAAGCGCATGCCGCGGGCAGAACCACCTGCACCTTCCACAAGACGTAAGGCAGGCCAGGCAAGAATCACAGACGCGTTCTTGAACGATGGATCAGATATTATTAGATTTGTCAAAATACCGTCCGAATACATGTACTCTCAGATCATCCATGTCATGTCGCATTTAGAAAACCGCATTGCCGTCCGATCTAATTCTCCGACAGAGGTGGAGCCATCAAGCCATTTGTGGTGGCCGACGGTCAGTGAATGGACGCCGAAAGCAGATCTCCCCCACCAACCGGAGGTCGATGGTCTCAGTCTCAGTCTCACTCAACCGAAGCCGAGCCATTAATCGACTCGAATTGACTCGACTTGACTTCTTGGCCGGACGAGGCAGTTATCTTTACTTCTTGTGATTGAAATTGTTCCTGTACAATTCGCCATTTCTATTTCTCGCACGCTCTTTTCGGACCTAGTCACGCAACAATGGCTTCCTTCGCTTCCAAGTCAGCGCTGCGCTCGCTGCAGCAGTTGACTCACATTCAAAGGCGTTCCTTTGCATCTGTCGCCGAGGCTCCAATCTCGACTGGAAACGCTCTCTCAGATGCTCTCCAGGCCAAAGCACCAAGATACGACTGGACCAAGGATGAGATTCGCCAAATCTACAACACTCCGCTTATGGAGTTGGCACACCAATCGGTACGCACGCGACAGTTTCTGGGAACAGGCCAACTCGACTGACGATATCCAGGGTATCCTTCACAGACGATTCCACTCTCCATCGGCAGTCCAGATGTGCACACTCATGAATATCAAGACCGGTGGATGCTCAGAAGACTGTTCCTACTGCGCTCAGTCATCGCGATACAGCACCGGTCTCAAGGCCACAAAGATGTCTCCCGTCGATGAGGTTCTGTCAAAAGCAAGGATAGCCAAAGACAACGGTAGTACCAGATTCTGCATGGGTGCTGCGTGGAGAGACATGAGAGGCCGCAAGACCAGCTTGAAGAACGTCAAAGCAATGGTCGAGGGTATTCGCGGAATGGACATGGAGGTCTGCGTTACCCTCGGCATGATCGACCAGAACCAGGTATGACAAACAACCAAGCGAAAGGATCCAAATGGCTAGCAATTACTAAAACTAAATTTCCCTCAGGCCGACGAGCTCAAGACCGCTGGTTTGACCGCATACAACCACAACCTCGACACATCGAGGGAGCACTACCCATCCGTCATTTCCACCAGAACCTACGACGAGCGCCTGCAAACTCTCTCACACGTCAGAAAAGCCGGCATCAACGTCTGCTCCGGAGGTATTCTCGGACTCGGCGAGAAGCCAGAAGACCACGTCGGACTCATCTACACCGTCTCCACCCTGCCAGCCCACCCAGAATCCTTCCCAGTCAACGCCCTCGTCCCCATCAAGGGCACGCCGCTCGGTGACGACCCTACCAGGAAGCGCATCGAGTTTGACGCCATTCTCCGAACCATCGCGACCGCCAGAGTATGCATGCCAGAGACCATCATCAGAATCGCCGCCGGCAGGACAACCATGAGCGAGGCCGAGCAAATCCTGTGCTTTTCCGCAGGCGCCAACGCCATCTTCACCGGTGAGAAGATGTTGACGACCGAGTGCAACGGATGGGATGAGGACAAGGCCATGTTTGAAAAGTACGGATTGAAGCCAATGAAGCCTTTCGAGAGGGGTGAATACCGCGAGGTCAGCTTGGCAGAGATGGCTATGGAGGCCGACAAGGCGAGACAGCAGCAGACTATTGCATAGATTAAGATACATATGATACAGACATGATTCATTATACCTTGGCAAACGAGTCTTTGCTGTATCAGTGAGATTGCTTTACATTCTATGGAAGAGGAACGGATATTACGCGTGTCTAGGTACAGCTTCGAGGGCTAGTCTAAAGACTCTTCTCCAACTTCATCGCCTCGGCAATACCCTCCTTGATCTGTTGTCTCTTCTCCTCACTCAGCCTCTGCAGCGGCCGTCTCGGGAATCCACCATATCCATACTCCATCTCAATAGCCGCCTTTGTGCCCGGAATCGCCGCCTTGGTCAGCACCCAGTCGCCCTTACTCAACACCTTCTGCAACTGCATAGCCTCCTCGTACTTGCCCTCGGCACAGAGATTCCACACCTTGACGCAGAGCTTGGGGAGGACATTGGCGCCTCCGGCGATGATGCCACTTCCACCACTGACGGCCGTCTGCAGCGTGAAATCGGCGATACCACCGAACGCCATCCAGCCCGAGCCGGTGCCCTTGATGCTGCACGCGTCCGTATCGGCCGCCACGCGCGTGAGCTTGCCCGTGTTTCCGCACGTGAACTTGGTGCCGACGATATTCTTGTGCTGCGCGAGCTTGATCATGAAATCAGAGTCCATGTCGATGCCGGCCACGGCGCCGGGGTAGTTGTACAGGACGACGGGGCAGCGCGAGCCATCCGCCACAGACGTGTAGTACTCGTACATGGTGTCCTCGGTCATGGCGTAGCGGTAGTAACTCGGCGGCACGAGCAGCACGTACTCGGCGCCGGCCTCGTGCGCCTCGTTGCACAGCTCGATGGTGCCGCGGATGCTCTGCTCGCTGGCCCCGGCGATGACGACCACGTCTTTGTAGCCGGCTGAGTCGAGGGCTTCGCGCGTCGCTTTTGTAACGGCTGTCTTCTCGGCGCGGGTCAGGTGCACTGCTTCGCCGTTGCTGCCCATTGTGACCAGGCCGACGAGGCCGGCTTCGGCGAGGCGGACGGCGTGTTTCTTGATCGTCGGGATGTCGAGGTCTTCTGTCTTTGGGTCGAAGAAGGTCATGGTTGGCGCGTAGATGCCGGCCCTCATTGGGATGCGAGACTGGCCGTTGCTAGCCATTGTTGTGTTTCAATTGCCGACGGTAGAGGAGTAGGAAGAAGTGAGGTGTAGAACGATATACAGATTGGTTCGCGCAGGAGGAAGGAAGAGATGAAGAGTCGTTGCTACTTACGATGGAACCGTCAGTGGTTTCTACCGCTGACTCTTGTGGACAGCTGACGATCCCAACTAATCCCGCACTTGCAACCCAGACGAGGCTCAAGCGACATCTGATACTGTAGAGAGAATTGGGGAGGGGTAGGCGCGGAATATGCGAGTACGATACGATGGCCGGCGGGGTTGGACCCACTTTCAAATGCCGCTGGGGGAACCCCCCGCCATTTGTTGGTATACAATTCCAGCATGACGGCACAAGCAGATGACGACGACTCTTCTCCATCGGTCAGAAACGATTCGTGTAATATTGGACAGTTTGTTCCTGATCTTCTCCTCCTCTGTATTCAATCTTGTGCTTGCCAGCTGTATACTACTCTTTGGCACACCCTCTTCTTCCAGATCTCAATTGCCGACGGTATAGCAACCATGGCTCCTCTCAATGTGTGTATGGTCGGTACTGGCGAGTATACGACAGGTTTCGTCGGCGGTGGTATGAGTGGGAGTGACAAGAAGGTCGGTGTTGTAGGCCTCTGTCTGTTCGACCTCAGAAGAAGAGGCAAGGTTGGCCAGCTGTCTATGGTTGGTACCAGCGGAAACAAGTTTCCTGCGATTCGTAAGTCCGCATAAAATAACTACATGTACCACCACTACTACACCATTACTAACACTCATCAGGTGAGCATTTGGACAAGAACATCACCAACGTCTACAACAACCTCGACACATCCTTCGACTCCTTTCCTGCAAACGACAAGCGCGACCCAGATGCCTACAAGACCGCCATCGACGCACTCAGCCCAGGCGATGCCATCACCATCTTCACCCCCGACCCCACTCACTACCCAATCGCTCTCTACGCCATCCAGCGCAAGATCCACGTCATGATCACCAAGCCCGCGGTCAAGCTGCTGTCCGAGCACCAGCACCTGATGGAAGAAGCGCGCAAAAACAACGTCTTCGTCTACATCGAGCACCACAAGCGATACGACCCAGCCTACGCCGACGCGCGCCACCGAGCCATCCACTCGCTCGGAGAGTTCAACTACTTCTACAGCTACATGTCGCAGCCCAAGTCGCAGCTCGAGACCTTCAAAGCCTGGGCCGGCAAGGACAGCGACATCTCGTACTACCTCAACAGCCACCACGTCGATGTCTGCGAGAGCATGGTGCCGTCGTATCGACCGATCAAGGTCACGGCTTCTGCCTCGACCGGTATCGCGACCGATCTTGGATGTGCGCCCGAGACGGAAGATACCATCTCGCTGCTCGTCGAGTGGGAGAAGAAAGACGGCAGCAAGCGTAGAGCGACCGGTGTGTATACCGCCAGCTGGACCGCGCCACAGAAAGCCGGCGTGCATTCGAACCAGTACTTTCACTACATGGCCAGTAAAGGAGAGGTCAGGATCGATCAGGCCAAGCGGGGCTACGACGTTGCCGACGATGAGACTGGTCTGATGTGGTACAACCCGTGAGTAAACCTGATATTGAGTCGAGTCTCGAGTAGGACTGGAAAGCTGACACCCGCAGGTTCTACATGAAGTATGCCCCAGACGAGGCAGGCAATTTCGCCGGCCAAGGCGGCTACGGTTACATCTCTTTTGAGAAGTTTGTTGATGCCGTGACGGATCTGAGAGATGGCAAGGTTACCTTGGATGATCTGGACAAGAGAGGTCTGCCTACCCTCTTGAACACGATCGCGACAGGCGCCATCCTTGAGGCAGGTCGTAGAAGTATCGATGAGAAGAGGCCGATCGAGATTGAAGAGAACAACGGGCAGTGGTCGCTCAAGTAGTTTAGATATTAGCATGCATGATAGACTTGTTGTTTCGACGTTCATCACAAAGTTCACAAAGCTAGAGAACCGACTGTGGTAAATGATGGTAAAGTTCATTGTCAAGCGTAAAGCAGGCTTTTATTCCCATTCGCTATAAAAACGACATGCATGCCTGCGTAATATTTTTCGGCCACCTTGACGCCAGCCGACCGTCGAGCCCGATATCAGCGGCTCAATCGAATGCAATGATATCATCCATCCATCCATCGGTCTTCCCGTCTAGACGGAACGACCAAAAGCCACACAACCCATCAGATCCTTCTCCATCTAGTAGTCAGACTGAGCAGAGACAGGGAACTCAAAGTTGACACCCTTGCCAGTCAATCTCTTGTAAACCTCACTGTAGGTGTCGAGTCTGTAGTCAACACCACCCTTCTCCTTCTCGTCGAGCACGATCTTGAGAATCTTGCTGCCGTCCTCACGGGTGCGGACGCGCTTACCGACGATCTCGACAGGGTAGACGAGGTCGGCGAGGATGGCGTCGTGGACGGCGGTGAGGGTGCGCGAGCGAGGACGCTTCTGGGTCTGGCTGGTGCGGCTGCGGTTGGAGCGCTTTGGGCGCGGCAGGATGCGTCGCGACGCAACGATCAGCACGTGGCGGTCGGAGAACTTCTTCTCGAGCTCACGGGTCAGACTGGAGAGAGAGATATCAAATCAGCTTCGGAGAAGAGGGAGAGAGATTTTGGGGGCAAGTATACTCACCGCTGCTGGACGCGGTGCCAGCCCTGGAGCAATGGTACCGGGACGAAAAGGACAATGGCCTTGCGTCCGTGACCGACCTCAATCTATAAGAGTCCTGGTGTCAGCATAATGCCGCCCAGTGCCCAACGCCTCTTCGGATTCAAAAACAGATATGTATGTGTGTGTGGAGAACAAGTCTCTCTTTCTTGTCCTTTTCCAGAGAAGGGATTCTGATTCGGATGTATAGAAGATATCTTTCATACCTCGCGGGCCGAGACGAATTGCAGAGGACGAAGCGCGGAGCGCATGTCGGGGATGTTGGTCTCGAGCTCGTAGAGAGCATTGGCGACGCTGGTCTCGATCTCAGATGGGTTCTGGCGAGATGGGCTGTTGCCCGCGATCTTGTTGAGTGCGGCGGCCATGATTGTCGTTTGCGGATGTGTCGTGAATGAGGGTGCAGCAACGAACGACTTTTTTGCAACAGATGGACGTCCAAATGTGAAGCGTTGGCGCGGCTGCCCAATGTGGAGCGGTGTGCTAGGCACTTTCGGAAAAAAGTTTTGCGCGCTCCGAGGGTCTGGGCGGTCTGCTTCACATCCGCACGTGACTTGGCCGCTGCGACACCAGACATCCTAATTTTACGTCCTTCTCGACCTTGCTCGAATTTGCCAATATCGCCACAACCAGTGCTTGACCAATCTTGTCAAGGCCATAGAAACATCGAATTCGCAATTGCGATTACCAAATGGATGAGACCTTGTGTAGAAAGAGTCAAGTCGAATTAGATTGAAGCGTGAATGATATCTATGCAGAAAAGGCCATGATGTGTAGAGACACCCTGTCGCGAGATTACCACTTGACCTCAGAGCTGTGAGGAGGACGGGTAACCGATCAGACGGCTTTCAGAGGTTAGTGGACTCGTAGGCGGAGAAAACAAGTGTCACGCGACTTATCATACATACACCACTTCATATAGAAATGTGATACTAGACCACAGAATACACCACGCTCTTGATATGACCCCATGTAACCCATCATACGGCTTTCAGAGGGCTAGTGACGAATGTCACACGACTTATCAGACACTATTTGATGTGGACACGTGATACTGAGCTGATTGCAAACTCGGCATACTGGAATACTAAATTACTAAGTACGCTGATGGCCTACTGAGCAGACTCTTGTTGCCCTGGTCCCAGACACTACCAACGCCATGCTTGAAACTAAACAGATCTAGATGCCCCAATACTCCTAACAAAATATGCTAGATAAGCTTGCCCAAGCCTAGGTCTATGCTGCCTTGAATATGGATCCCCAACGCGATGAATACTAATGCCGAATATTTCCGATAGCGGCCTGATGGGTTACAGGACTACCTCTTTGGGCCAGATGGGTGGTTGTATGAGGGGTAACCGTCATCAAGGTGCTGGTTGTCCGCAGGGTCGACGCCCCTGAGAAGTTCAATGCCCTGGAATGGCTGACCAATGGGCTGGCTCTTGTCCTTGTTGTTGATGCCAAAATCAATCATGAGGATTCGACCGTCTTGGCTGGTGCTTACAATACGGCGGTAATCGCACTTTGCAGCCAGCATCCAGGAGGTGGTCCATTCTTGAAAGACGGTGACAGACTTGCCAGTCTCGTAGTCGTATACGCGGAGATCCAAGTCGTACGAACCAGACACGACACGCTTGTTCTGGGTGTCGAGGAAGAGAGAGCGCACGAGCTGAGTGTGGCCAGTGTACTGGAGAACTTCCTTGCCAGTCTCGACGGAGAACTTGTAAGTGACGTGGTCGTTGCCGCCAGCGAGGACATACTTGGCATCGTCGCTGAACTCTACAGCAGCCAAGCCACGCTCCTTTGCAGGGAACTCGCGGACGCATTCCATCTTGTTGAGGTCCCAAAGACGAGCAACACCATCTCCAGATGCAGACACCAAAAGGTGGCCACGAAGCTGGACAGCGTTGACAGGTCCGTTGTGTCCGGTGAGGGTGCGAAGAGGCTTGAGCGTCTTGCGGTCCCAGACGACAATAGTGCAGTCCTTGGAACAGGAAACAATGTGGTCGGCATCGAAAGCGACATCGAGGACACCACCCTGGTGGTGCTTCAAGGTCTGGATTGGCTCGTAGGTATTGACATCCCAAACGATGAGGTTGTTGTCGCTGGAACCAGTGACCAGAATCTCCTCGTCGTATTGCAAGCAAAGAATAGACGCAGAGTGATATTCTGTAGGGACGTGGTAGATTTGGTTACCATAAGTAGTACCGTTGACGCTTGCCTCGGAGTGAAGAAAGCTTGGGTAGTCGACCGTACGCAACGTCCTAGGTCCAGGTACGGGCCTCACGTTAGGTCCGCCAATGACCTTGATGCAGCGGTTGGTGTTGATGTCCCACACACGGATGGTGCGGTCACGAGAACCAGTGATGATCTTTTGCTCGTCGAATTGAACGCAGTAAACACTGTCGGTGTGACCAGACATGTAAACGGCCCGTCCTTGGCCAGTCTTCCAGTTGTCGTTGATTTGCTCACGAACCTTGTGCATGAGCTCCCAGTTCTGCCTCTTGACACCTGGTTTGCCGATTCCGGCACCGCCAATCTGAATAGGTGCGGGTGTGACGAAAGAGTCCTTCTCGTATGTGCCGAGAAACTCTCCTCTCCAGATAAGAGAATCTTTGGCCAAGTTCCTGACATCTTTGCTGACCAGCTGGCATTGACGGAGAGATTTGACGTCGAGATATGAAAAGATCATGCTGTTGAGCTCTGCTGGAAGGCGCTCCATTGGGTTGACTTTCTTGGCTGGTATCTCGTCCACCTGTAATATTCGTTAGCGATATGGGGTCCGGTAACCCATCAGGGTACTCACCTCTTCGGCATCAAGCATCTCAACATCGGAAGAGCAAAGATCGGCACCACTGTCTGCAGCAGAGGAGTTGCTGCCCAGTCGACGTCTTGCCTGATCTCTCTCGGCTTCAGAGTAATGAAAGTCGGCTGCAGCCTTACGGGAGGAACCAGCGTATGGGTCGAATTGAGGGAATTGTTGGGAGGATGATGAATGGTTGGAATCTAAAAAGTAGTGTGCAGTGGCAGGTCTGGAAGCCACGGTCGAGTGTGACGAGGAAGTCGCGCCATAAGCCGGAGCCGGGGTGTCGTTTCTCGACGGCTTCAAATGGTTCACCAATCTGTTTGATGCGAAACGGTCCATGAAGTTTTTGTTGTTGCTGGCATTTCCAGATGGTGTCGACTCACGGTATGATGATTCCTCAACACCGTCCATGCAGTCGGTACTCGACCTCCTGCTCCTGTTGCCGATTGCCTTTTGAAATTTGTATTTGCACGTCTGAGAAGTCCTCCGGAAGAGACCGTTACCATTCTCCTTGGACAAGGCCCTCTTGTTTCCTGCAACCGAACTCGATCTTGAAGAGGAGCCTGTTCTCAACGGTGTAATGTTGTCCTTGTGTGCAGCGTCTTGCTTTCCTTGCCAATTCACGTCCCTGAAAACCGCCTCCTTGTTCTCTCTTCTCTTACGATTGGACAACGATGGGTATTCCGGCTCTGGCTGGTTCTTGACAGAGTCATTTGGGCGTGATGCGGACATTCTCCGGGGTGGGATTGGGATTGGCCTAGTTTGGTGGGTGCTCGCATATGGTGAGGAAGTGACTGAGGAGTCCATGGTCGATGGTGTTGTGGGTCGGTGTTGTCCGAGATTGTAGTATGATTGAACTCTGTGTTCCTTTCTGCAATGGTGTGCCGACGACATTCAAGGATGTTTACAAGCGTTTCAGATGATGATGGCGACAAGCGATTGACGTCAAGCCAACAACGGTTTGTAGTGAGCGAGAGGAGGGTCTATCTTACTCCTGGTGTGACAAGGGAATGTGTGTGGTTTTGAATACCGTGTGATGTTTCAGTCGCGGTCGAGCAAAGAGTGTCGTGTTCTGAGTGACTAAGAGAGAGTGTATTTGAGATGATTGAGGCTCGTTGATATGCAAGAGAAAGAGTGGCCCGAGACAAGTAGAAAAGGTCGACGGACGAGACGGCGGGCTGGGCCGGATGAGGTTATGTAGACGTTGAATATAGGTAGATTCGACTGATTTGACTCAGTCAAGCGAATTCGTAGACACTGTAGCGGTTACTTGTGAAATAGCGCAGCGTAGACGAGGCACGAGCGAGACAGGACTGGCGACCGTTGGGTGGAAACGTTGGAGTTTACTGTATTACGGGCGGGCGTGTAGGTTATCGTAAGGAAATCGTATCGTAAGTTATCGTCGGTCGTTTAAGGTGTAGACGTTGTGACGGGCGCAATACTGGAGAGAGACTGTCTGGAGGGGAAGAAGGTGTCGGTCGAGAAGAGTTGGAAGAGACAGTATGAGCGCATTCGATGGAGCGACCGGCGGATGTGGAACAGGCTCGGGAGGCAGAGGCGGAAAGGGAGGGTAACAAGGTTATTGCAGACTCTTGGATGGTGAAGTAGTTTAACTTTGCGACGGCGGATTGATGTGATTGGCATTCGGACGTATGACTTTGCCGTGAGCAGTACAAGACGAGTTACAGGTCCACGGTGAGAGGAATACTGCGACGCAGTACGTGTACAACCCGCATCAGAGGCACCAAGTTGCAGACGGCGTGCGCTTGCATTACGGTAATGGTATATTGATACTACGGAGTAGGCGATCTGGTTAGGTCATGCAATGCATTCGAGTTGTACGAGGCTCGGCACTCCGCGTCTGGAATGAATGGAACATGGACTGGTCTTGTTACACGCGATCGTCTTGGTAATTTACTAGAGTCGAGCCTGTGATACATGGCCAATTTGCTAATGAAGAACAATTGTGCTGCTCTTTCCTTCTGGTTTGTGCATGTATCGTCCTTTCCTTGCTTGGTTTGGATAGCACTGGTTCGAGGAGGCACGGGTTGCTGGTTGCCCCTTCTCGATACATCGAACAAGTCCAGTCCTTGCTTCTGCCGGGGTTTGCACCGCAACCCGAGGCGATAGTATCGATAAATCTTACAGATGTCTGGAACGGGTGAGATGTACTGTATTTGTTATTCGTTCTGCGGCAAGGTCGACTCAAAATCAGACTCGGGCCTCGCTATCTGTTGGAGCTCTTCCCGTGAGGCACGTCTAAAAAGGCCTCGCTGGCGGTGCATGACTGTACCAGTACAGTGCAGGTGAAGTAAGGTCCACGTTGGTTCGATCCTGCAGTCCCGCAGTCTCACCGGCGCGGCCGGTCATGGTGCTTCCTGCCTGCTTCGCCGCTGCGCGTTTTGAAACTCGCTCTACCGGGCCTTTCACAACGGTCAGTGGTTCCGTTAAACATTGCAGGATGGGAGGAAGGGAAGGGGCCGCCGCTTGCGACATTCAAGGAAGTTGCGGGTCAGGCGTCGTTCGAATTGGCCAAATTTGGCCTGATTTATTGTCAGCGTCTCAGCTTGATAGCGTCATCGTTCGCTTCAATCTGCTGCAATATGGAATACGTTCCTGCCTCGTATAGATCTATACCACTGTGTCCTTATTCAACCGCTATTGCTTTATCACTGTTACCTATATCGATCTTCTACATCGATATTAGCAACTGGTTACATCGATTCGATCTCTTCATTTATTGCAATTGGTCGGTCGCAATCGCCGCAGCCCGTTGGCGTGTTTGCTTGTTTCGTCTGCTCCTCCTTACACCGAACACTCGTGGGTCAGTCCCCAGATCAGACCGCCCCGACGCTTGACCTGTGTACCACAGTTTGCGTCTGCCTCGTAAGACTGGATTCTGGTACAGTCGACCTCGCTTTCGGTCAGCTGGACGTCTCGTGATCTACTGAGAACTCTGCAGCCTGTGCTCTACCACAGATTAGAAGAGCTATACAGACAAGCTCCGTTGCCCGTTCCATCAGACGATTAGCCACAGCCGTCATCAACAACGACATCGACCCATACCTGATTACACAGCCAAAAGCCTCACTATACTGCTGTATATTCCAATAGCAGTAAGAGCACTATTTGATCATTCAGTCTCGAGCCCTGCCTGCATCGGCTTCACTCCGCTTCAACTGCGGCTTCCCGTGTTTTGCAGATTCTTCCCTGTCATCAATCGGCAGCCAAGCACTACCTACCACTCGTACGAAAGGTACCACTCAGCCCGTCTCTACATCCGCACCACCTCATCATACATCATGGCAGGCATTCCATATGTCTATCAGGCGTTCTTCCTCTATATCGAGCCGATTGCAACGGCCGTCGGCGCATTTTACGCGCACTTTGGTCAGACGGAATATCTGAAACTCACCGTACCGTCGCTCGCATCTTCCATCCTCGGCCCATCAATGGTGGAAAGCATTGTGCTGACCCAGCTCGCCAACATGTACTTTGTCTTCGCCTTGAACGAAGCACTGGTCTTGCGCGCCACCTCGGACCGTCACGTCTGGCGAGTCTTTCTCCTGGGCCTGCTTATAGCCGATTTTGGTCACATCTACAGTATCCGCGTCATGGGCCTCGACACTTATTGGAAGTTCTGGGAATGGAACTCCATTTACTGGGGGAATCTTGGCTTTGTCTACGTCGGCGCAACGCTACGAACCTGCTTCCTCCTTGGTCTAGGTCTTGTCGACGGAGCCAACAGCGGCACCGCCAGTGCTAAGAAGCGTAGCTAGGTAGGTGGAGTTGGATGAGTTTGTTCGTCACCGAGGCTTCCAACTTGCTGTTCGTAGAGCGAACCCGTTGCAGGTGAAAGCGCTCTGGGCCGTTGGTCTCGCTCGGGAATATCGTAAAACGGCTCGGCCACTTCCGCATCACAGCCCACCTTCTTCTGTCTTATATTCACGGAGAATACAACCAATAGTCTCAAGTAGAATCGCTTCGTGGAAGTGTATCATATGTCCTCTTTTCATTTTTCTGTCACTTCGACAATTTACGAGTTCATCCTGGACATGGCAGGCCTTCCCATCAAGGACGACAATATGATGTAGCACTTGACAAATGTCGATACCCCAGCCTACACCATATTCTACCCAACGGGCCAGAGCGATTATCGTCATAGAATCGGCCAGCCATCATCTAGGCTTATCCAACGTCTCCATGCGCTCCAACAGCATGTTCGACAAGAGTCCTTCCAAACGGTATCCGAAGCCACCGTCGACCGTTTCGATGCAACGGCAAACTAACGAAGACTTTATTGCTACCTAAGGTATGCTGCGCTGTCTATGAGCATGACTTGACATGACTAGACGTCGGTCCCGAGACGCTTCAACCCATCTCTACCATTATTGTCATGCTTTCTTATGTCAAAACCTTATGCTTACTGCATGTCTCAGACATTTTTCCAACTTAACCTGACCCATCTGTGAGGTCATGCTTCATCCCTGCTTGGCCGTAGAATGTTGGTCGAAGTGTGACGGTGTGGAGAAGAACTAGACCGCCTTGTCGAGTCGTGACTGCTGGCTCGATGGACAAAAGAGATATGAAAGTCTTTCGCGTACGTGCAACGTAATCATGTGATAGGAGTACTCCCGTTCCGAACGGCACCATGGGAGCATGACCAGCTCTCCCGGTACGGCTTGGAATCTCCATGTGGCAGTCGATCACAAGACTCGACGGAGTCCATCATGACTTCTCGACAGCTGAGCGGGACGGCATCCTCGACGCGGCTCGCACACAGTACAACATCTAGATGCCGTCTACATCGTCGTTTTTGACTTCCGAGACTCCAAAATTGATGCTCGGATGTAGAATGCTCCGGACAGGTGGGTGGAGTCGATGGAGTCGTTCCGTAAATCATGAGGAGTCGTTCCGTGTATTATGCGCCTCCAGACGACTCCGTCTCCCCGACCCCGCGAAGCTCAAACTATCCTATCCCTTCAGGCCACATAGACACTGACAGTCTGGAACCGGACACATACCGTGCTTCGAGAACCAGTGCTTGGCGTGGTGAGCGTGAAAGCCATGGCCGCAACTCGCGCAGAATGTGATGAACCTGCTCAACAAATCCGTCTCGCGCTTCGACGCTGCTTGCTCCTTGCCGCCGTCGATCTCTCGGACATGCTCCTTGCCGAGTTTGCCTTTGGTTGGCTCGGGAGTTCCTAACCATTGCATGCAGATGGAGCATCTGGGGAGATGGCGACCGCATTTGGGACACACTGTGCCGGAAGCCTCTGCGATTCGACGTGCTTGAGTGGTGAATTGTCCCTGTCCTGGGTTGGTCAGGCTGCTGAAAGACATTTGCTGCTTTGCTTGATGGCGACTATCTTGCTGTTTCGCGATAGAGCTTTTGCAATGGGCGCAGCGAAGTGTAATTTGCCGAGAAGCCGGTTTGATCAATCGGTCTCCTGACTTTTTCGTCGCTTTGCGTGAGTGCTCGACGTTGAACTTGGTCCTCTCGATAAACGCTCTCCAAGTCTGCATGTACCAGAGGTAGGATTCTTTCCATGCCGTGAAACGAATGTCGTCGACGTACAACGGATTGGTATATGCCGTGGCCAACACAGCCGTCTGCAAGTCATTAGTCTGCTCAATGTAGGTCTGAAAGAGGTCCATGCAAGATTCTGTCAATCCGGTAAGTAAGATACCGGCAGTCTCGCCGGTTTGTATACACGACTCTGTCGATCTGTCGATGAACTCTCCCAATTCAGCATCTGGCAAATACCTGAGAGCAACACTAAGCCTGTCGGAAAGATTGAGGGAGACTTCGTGTATTACATCTGACCACTTGTTGTAGGCCAGATACTTTAGCAACGTCGACAAGTATGGGTCGTCGGTTTCCTCTTCCATCCATATGCACATGTTTTTCTGTTCTTCATTCAGTGAGTTGGAAGCAAGCAGGGCTCCGATACCAGTGTCTGGTATTGTCTTCTTCCGCGTGAGATTCCGCAACATGTTTAGAGACAGGTCGACATGACCTTGGAAGAACGAGATAGCGATTGCACGATAGTGCTCTTTCTGTTCCAACAAGTTGGTACACTTAGCTTCCATACCGTCTCGCGAAAAGCACCATCCGCATATCTCCAAACAAAGCATGCGTCTGTTGAAGGTTTTGGTCGGAAGGCTCTCGATTCGAGCTAGGTTGTGGGCGACGACAATGTCCTTGACAGCGGTCTCAAACACTGTCGATGTAAGAGGACCACCGGTAGGCTGTCGATTAATGCCTCCTACACGACCATGCCAAACACCATGGACGCCGTAGAAGCTCAAATCCAGTGTGTGAGATGCCATACGACCATCCGCTGCAAGATTCTCAATACGACCGATTATAGCCCACAACTTAGATAGAGCTAGATCGTTCTTTACGATTTCCCGGTTGTGCGCTGCGTTGAACCGATAGCCCTCGAAGCAGCGACGCCGGTGTACATTGACAAGACTTAGGACATCGGCCATGTTACTTGGACGGACAAGCGGCGACGGTGTCGACTCTGGTTCACCAGCGATCCAGCGTTCGGTCCTTTGAGCCGCAAGGTTGGCATCTTTCACTGGTCGAAACCCGTTCTCGCCCGACGACAGCGGCGCGGCAGATCGGGTTTGAGTATCGTCTTCGCCATCTGGTCCATCTGTGCGCGGTGAAGAGAGCCTGGCGAGAGCTTGAGTCGTCTGGTCGGCTACGTTGGGCTGATCTGTACGTGGCTCAATAGGAGTAAGACTTCCTCTGCCTAGAGCAAGATCGTCCCGAGGTGTGATGTCGACGTGAGTTGGATTTGGTGTCCTCAAGAGATGTACTTGTCTGGAAGGATTTAGAGCCAATATAGTCTGATAGGCACCGTCAGGGCTTGCCACCCAGTCAAACGAAGTGACCCTGCTACTTTCGTCCTGCTGGTGGTGTATATCGTGATGAGGATACTGAAGGGAGTGAGAGCGAGAGATGTAGTGTGTTGATGCCCAAGGACTTCCTCCATAGTAGTTGGCAGGTGCAGGTCGATCTTTCGCCTTCACACTATGGGCCGCCATATCGTACAGTTTTACCTCTCCCGTACTAGACAACACGCCAAAGCGACCGCGTCTTGCACCAGAAAAGCGTATACTCCAAACCGTGGTAGTATGTGAGTTATCGACAGCCGGGCGGAGCTCCAATACCGGCGCACTGCCTGTGCCATCTGATCCGGCGCGACTTGAGCGAGCCAGCCATCGTCTGTCCCAAACACTGACTGTCGGGTCGCCAGTAGAGCCACCAGAAGCAAAGTAATTCTCGTCCAAAGGGTCGATAGCAATGTTGTTCACCTGTTTGGTGAATGCAGTATTGCCAGAGCTTGCGGAGGAGCCGAGATCTGCTTCTCGCATGTCAAACAACCTCAATGTGGAGCGTGCCACAGCGGCGACAAGGTAGTGTGGTTGGCTTGGAAAGAAGCGTACACTACTGACAGCCTCTCCTGTGCACCATCGACTATGGGCTTCTTTGCCTTCATTTACGTCGTAAATCGTCAAGCAATGATCATTCCGTACTCTGTCCAGTCCGACGGCAATCAGTGATTGGCCGTTGAAGGTGATGGAATTGCATTTCCTCTGAGTACGGATCGGGAACACGCGCAGAGCTGTGATTGTCTTGATGTCTGGAGACACCTTTGCTAATAAGCCCTCTCCTGAGGATAGACCTAGCGCAAGTAAAGAACTGTCTGTTTTTGACCAGTCAAATGCTGTAAAGTTTGGAACCCTGTCGTATTGTGCGAGAACTTTGGTTTTGAGCTGAGAGCCATTGCCGATTTTGGCTTCGTTCAGAGTAATGATGTTTCCAGCTACATCGACCTGAAGATATTGATGCGAGTCATCGGTCCTTCCAGGAGCCCATCGAATAGCTGCCTCCATGATCGCTTACGACTGACATGTAGCTGTGGATTACCGCCGCGAAAACCTCGCCACAGTCATAGTGAGTAGTTTCGTGACCGAGTGCGCGTCTCAAAAGGCATGTGCCATACCCATCGCATCAGGTAGTATGAAAGGTAAGGTATATTTCTGGAGTACGAATAGAGTGCCCTACCTGCCGTAAGTGGTCGCAGATGCTTTGTGGAGAAGCACGTGCCGACTGTGGAGTACGGTATCTATGTACATGTACCATTCCAACAGATAATAGAACAAGTCATGATAAGACAGAAAATCACGATATCTTGTGAGACATTTCCAGCTTGTACATAATCATTGTTCTGACTGTCTCGTTCCGAGTCGGCTCTTCCTTGATTTAACTACAAAATTCATCGTGGCTACCACATCCTCATCATGACCGAAGACCGACCAGTCCAAACACAGGACGACAGCGAGGCAGATGACATTAAATTCGGCAAGATTCCTGACGAAGGCGACTTTGTTGTATACGGCACAGTATACTGCAAGCCTGAGCACGCAGATACACTCGCCGCCTTATATTCCGAAATGACAAAGATCGCAAAGACCGAGCCTGGCGTCATCTATTATAAATTAGCGAGAAACAGCAAGGATCCTGTATGTCATCCCATAAGTCATTGCAAAGCAGATCTGCTAGCTAATTGCTGTATTTAGACCATATTCCATTTCTTTGAGCATTATGAGAACAAGGCCGCGTTCGAGGCGCATGTGCAGCGCGATGAGACTCAGCAGATTCACGGGGAGGGCTATTTTCGAGATGTCGAAGGAAGATTCGAAAAGCCTATAGTATAATTTCATGAGATCGATCTGCCGACGTCCTTGCCTACTATTCGGATAGATATCCTAGCTTTATATAAGCCCTGTTCAATATCTCCCGTATTACGTCCTCTTTCCGTCTAGTGTAGTCCATCATGTCTCCTCCCTTCTCCAGCGACGCAAGCGCACACTCCCTTTTTACCTTCGCGTACAACTCTCTATCATCCTCGTGCTCTCGCAACCAGTCTCTGAAGATCCGATGTCTCTCCGCCTCAGCGCATCTTGGTCCCCAAACGTGCAGATTGCAATACATAGGGTGCCAAGCATAGAAAAAGCGGTGTTCATACCATTCGGGCTCGCGAAGGAGGTACTGAAATCCTGCTGCTTCGAGACGCGGTACATAAAACGACTCTGAAGTTAAAGAGTTCGGTGAGAGGACGAGGTCAATGTCAATGACAGATTTGGCGGGCAGACCAGGCACTGAAGTCGAGCCGACGTGGTTAACGGACACGATGGTGACTTGATTACTAGCATTTCCGTGTTCTTGCTTGTGACCGCCTTCACTCACGCCAGAGGCCCCGAAGGCAGCAAGTATGCGTGATTTGAATGCCTCGAACTGACCGGGCCATTCGGGATCTGGCTCAACTATACAGAGTTCGGGTTTGAACTTGCGGAACGAGATGCGTTGGACCCAGTCTGGATTGTCCTCGAGTTTGTGCAGAACAGCTTCTACTGGAACACCATTGATGTGCTTATCTGACATGTCAATGTTCTGAATGGTGACCTGAATGTATGCTCTCTCTGATGTCTACCAGATGAGAGTGAGTTCATTGGTTTCTGAGACCAATATTAAAGGTGCGTGCAACAATAGGAACAACCTTGATTATTATACAGGAGAGATGAGTGCCAGGTAGAGATAACAAATGTCATTAGACTCTACATGTATCTAATATAGGCGAAAATTACAGGTAGGGCTCCGTGTCGTACTTTAAGTGGTCGCAGATGCTTTGTGGGGAAAGAGCCGCACGGAGATAGCCGTTAGCGCCGAGACACGCGCGCTTTCCCCAACTTCCAGCTTCACGTCACTTTCAACATCGCGGAATAATAACACGACAGAAACCCGTTCGATCGGCTATCTCGACCACTCTGGTGACTGAGAGACATCGCATGTGGTCTGGAGCTAGGAATGACGCGCTTTCACTGTATCCGACCTTGAAGTCGCAGACTAACAAGCACCCTCTGTCGCATATCCACTCAGCTCACCGACGCGCATCATGGCCAGCGCAGAGCTGTCGCAGCGTGTGCAAATTACGACTCCCGACTTGCGCGTGATGGGTCAACCAGCGCAAATGGATCCCGACATCTCAGCGACTCTGTCAGACTTCCTGACCTACACCGAGCATCTCCCGTCATCCATTCAGCGATCGCTCACCCTGATCGAGGGTCAGGATCGTTTGGCTTCTGATCTCCAACAACAGATCCATGAACTTCTCTCCATATACAGTCAATTACCGACATTGAAAGATGCAGAGAAGCCCGACGTCGAGGCTTTGCGTCGAGACGTCAGCCGAGCACAAGCTAGAATGGAAAAGGCGAGGCGTATGGCGGCTGCTGAAGGTGCAAGGATGGCGGAAATGGTCGCCAAAGACAGAGCGCGGTTGAATTATGTGACACAAAAGCTGAAGTCCATGCCCATGCCTCCGTCGCGGGATCCTACACCAGAGCCCCTGTCTTCGCCGCAGCTCAAGAAAGTCCAACCCGTATCTGAAAAGCGCGCCGCACATCGGACGGGCACTGCTCCGAGAGTACGAGGGCGGAAGATCATGGTTCCTGGAGAAGTCCTTCCTCCACCTAATCCGGACTCACCACCTCCAAGTGAGCCTTCCGACTGGGAGTCTCCACCGAGGTCACCACCTCCCGTTCGCAGAGAACGACAGAAGAGTATTGGCAGACAACGCACACCCAAACCACCTAAAGTACGCAAGGATCCTCAGGACCGCACCCCAAGAGCACCTCGAATAAGAGCGCCGGGTCAACCTGGAACAAACGTGCATTCCGCCGTGGCCGGAATCAGCACTTCAAATGCTCTTCTAGCCCTTGTTCCCCCTCCAGATGATGCACCAAACGGCAGCAGGTGGAAACCCTGGAAGAAACTGACCGAACATGAATTGGCTAAGCTGAGAAAGAGAATGAAGAAGAACGCGATATGGATCCCTTCTTCAGCCATGAGGAACCGGGAGCTCAAGACTTTAGGCCGAGGAGTTTCGAACATGGAGTTGGCCAGAGGTATGATCTCGTTTGAGTTCCGCAAGTCCGACAAACTTACTGACTGTACTGCCAGATACCGCTAAGCTTACGGGTAACCCCTTTGTCGATGAATATACTGCGGACTGGGTAGACCCTACACAAGCTGTCGTGTCTGGCGAAGAAAGAGCAGAGATGACAGCAATGCTCGGTCCGGAGGCCGACGGAGGCGACGGTGACGAGGCGCTTATGAATCGTGGAATGCGTCTGAACGAGGCCAAGAAAAGGAAACGCGAGCGGCAATTGGAAGAGCAAGCCATTCAGGCACAGTTGACCGCTGAGAACGGGGGATCACTGCAGATGAAGGATGAAACCATGGACGACCCCAAGAGTCCACAGAAACCAAAGCCTGTGGAAATCGTACAAAAGAAACGGAAGAGAGAGGCCACACCGCCCCTGGCAGACACCGCGGATACTCCTGGTGCCGACGTTTCAGATCCTCTCAGCAAACCAGCTCCACCCGCTAAGCGACTGAAGATAACCATTCCTGCTGTCACCAAGACTGAACCCGCTGCAGCACCAGATAGCAACGCGACGGTATCAGCAAATCCTAGCGCACTCTCGCCAGCCCTCGTGGCTTCGAATGCTGCAAAATCGCCTGGACCACGGAGCCGCCATGGATCAACGGCTCCAGAGGGGACACTCGTCCCACGAAAGAGCAGTACTAAGATTACGATCAAGCCATCCAAAGCCGCCTCTGCCGAACCGCCAGCCCGCCGTGTCAGTCTGCGCAGAGGTTCAAATGCTTCACTGCCCGGAAGCGGCAAGCCTGCGTCTCCGGCTCCCGAGGCGCTTGTACAGACTGGACGAAATGGTCGTCGCAAGCGTCCTGCGCCTGGTTTGGTAACGACCGAAGAGGACGGCAGCGCCAAGGTGATAGTCGGCAAGCGCAAAGCGGCGCCCAAAAAGAAAAACAGCAAGAAAGAAGACGGCAAAGACGCGCAGCCAGCGCCGACTTCCGCGGTCGAACCGGAAGAATACATCGATCCGAACGAGGCTAGATACTGCGTGTGCGGCGATGTGAGCTGGGGCACTATGATTGCCTGCGACAACGATGATGTAAGTTCTGCGCCGTGACCACTTGTCCATGCCACTAACACAGCGCAACAGTGCGAAAAGGAATGGTTCCATCTCGACTGCGTCGACTTGAAAGAGATGCCGCCTCGTCGCACGAAGTGGTACTGCCCGGACTGCAGGAAGAAACTCAAGCTCGGCCAGAACACGAACGGCATTGTGAAGTCTTAGTCGGACACGAAACATTGTTATTCCCAACGCGTCGTGAGGAGACGACGACGGGTTCATTGATCTGGGTTATGGTTTTCCTCGCACCACTATGAGCGGTATGATTGTCAGAGGAAGGAGACGGTGGTAAGATCAACGTTCGGACAGACTTGGCTGCTGATGGTATGGAGTTTTTTGAACTGGACGTGCTGGTTTCGGACAATACCCATTCACGTAGCTTGTCTTTATTATGAAAGAAATGCCTTTTCGGATGTCCTGCGATCAGATCACGCTTTGGTGCACTCACGAAGCGCGTCGCGCAGTGGCTGCACGATTGTTCGGGTAAAACTTCAAAGTCACAAGCAGACCCGCAAGCCGGCGAAAAAAGGGCGCCCTACACCACAGCCACATAGCAATCAAATTTGAGCAAGTCAGGTCATAGAGGGCTTGCCATGATTCCACACGCAGACCAGGCCAACTTCTAACCTAGAGCACGGCGAGTCGGAGGGTCAGGAGGTGATTGCCAAAGAATATCTCCATTCCATTTGTCCCTGTGAAAGGTAGCTAGCTCGGTATAGTGTTTGCCCGCCACCTGTGTCTTCATTCCCTGTTCATTCATGATACCACCCCCAAGGTCATAGAAAACCCCAATTCAAATGTTTCCAGCCTTCGTTGGGATAAGCGGTGCTTTCTTGATATTCTTCTGCTCGTCACTGGCGTCCAAGAGGCCCAGACTCCTGATCTGGCCGGCGTTCGGCGCGTCGTCTCGCGGCGACGATGCTTGCGCTTTGCGGTACGCTGCTTGCAGGTGCTTCACGCGGGCGGCCTGTGCGGGGGTGAACACGTCAGCTACTGTGCGAATAAGGATCTAGGACTCTTTTCATCGCCTGTTGACGCGGGCTGGGTGTGGTTCATGATCTTTGCCGAAGCTAGCGCCGGGCCAGGCTTCTTTCGGAGTGACGGGGTTGATTTGGTGAATGATGGATGGGAGAGGGTGGGATGTTGTGTTGTGTTCGTACCTCCTTCTTGTGGTGCAGACACTCGTAGTAGTCCTCGAGGACGGGCATGCATTTCGTGCGGCCCGATGTGTCTTCGTTGGTGGTGTTGACGACGTAGCAGGCGAGCACTTCTTGCCAGAACGGGAAGCATCGCCCGGGACCTGTGAGGCCATGTCTGTCAGCGATTGTTCCTTGTACTGTCTTGTGACGATGCGATATGTGCTCTCTGTCTCTCCGCTGCTGAGTTCCCGGCGTTGCGAAAGCTGCTCCGCGGCAGCTTTCGAGTGTCCTATTGTCCCGTCCGCTGCCCCATTTCACTCGCTCCCTCTTCAGTCGCTGCCATCTCGTCCTCCATGACCGGATATTCGTATGTGGAAACACTGCCGGTGCGATTGCTCATCTCCAGATCGAGACTCTGTTGCTTCTCCAGCTCTTTCAAGACTATTGACGTCGCGCGGATCGCTGGCAGGGAAAGTACGTACCTCCGCTCAATCCATAACCAGAAGACATGATATGTGACGTGTGTTGGAAGTGTCAAGGAGCCGATTCTCTGGTTCAATGGCTCAAGCGGTTCGGTGATGAGGTGCGGACTGCGGTTGCGATGGGCTGTCGGAGGCTTGGCGTTGTGGACGGTTGGCCAGACATGATGTATCTGAACAGCTTGAGATTAGGTAAGCGAAGATGCTCCTGCTTCACATCATACTGTATCTGCATGATTAGCATTTCCGGTCGTTGAGGTTAAACGTCAGAATAATTGGGTCACTACATTGATGATGAATATGATCACTTTCGTGCTTCTGCTTAGGCGTGCTAGCTGAAGCAGCCATTGGGTATCTTTTCCAGACTCAAACAACCATTCTTCCCTTGCCTTCACATAGTGATCTTGATCAATTTCCTCTACTCATTATCCACCGCCTCTGCAACTCCTGCGCCCGTCTCGCATTTTCAAATTGACGCATCCTCGCCATTTCCTCCTGACTAGTCCTGTAATCGGGCAGCTCGCAATCATCCTCGGGGTCAATCGGACTGACTCCTCCATCTAGCGCACTGATGCTACTCAGAGTACTGATGGCGCTGATGCGAGGATTATGGCGATATGCAAGAGTGTCGACGGTAAGTGTCGAGATGTTATCGTCGAGCCACGGAATGGCTGTATCTGGTGGAGAGATCGGTGACATAACGGGTCTGGCGGCCAATGAATTCGCTGGAGAGGACTTGATTTGTTGTTGGGTTTGGACTTGCAGGTGACTTGATGTCTGCATTAGAGGAGTTGGTGAAGGTAAGCGCACTGGACGCGAGCCGAACGGCATAGGCGGGACGTCTTGCATTACGGGCTCTGACGGTCGTGGTACGCCGATAGATCTCGAAGCTGATCCATTTGGTCCTCTTCTTCTGCTAGCATTGCACTCTCTGCTTGATGAGGTGTCCAAAGTAGGGAGCGGGTTGCTCTGAGACAAAACTTCTGTACCGCGTGGACCAGTGTCGGAACTCATTCTGGGTACGGATGGCCTGCTCCGACTTCCTCCCGAAGAACTGGCAGATCCGTAATCGAACGATGACGCCGGTATTGAAAGAGAGCCAGACCCTTGCGACAGCGAAGATGGCGGTTGATTCCTGCTTGGCGACAGTGCTAAAGGTACGGAGGACGTATACGACTTGCTTGTTGTATACCGATATCTTGGCTGCGAAAGCGGAACATACTGTCTCATCTGTGCAGCTCCAAATGGTTGTTCCGGGCTTAATCCCGCGGTCGCAGCAGCGAACAACGCAAGATCCTGAGGTTCAGCTAGATTTGCTTCTACTGGCTTAGGCGAGTCCTGGAATGAGAGCATTGGCGAAGGAGTCCTCGGTCCTGGTGCAGTTTCGATACGCTCTATTAGACGTCTCATGAATCCGGGTGTAGAGGGGGGACTCAAGGACTTTGCCGACGCACCGTCCTGCACCGACACAGCTGGTGTAATGATCGATGTGTTCGCTGACGGAGGTAGATCCGGTTTGCCGTGCATCAGTCTCGAGTCCATTCGCGTCACAGGATGACGTTGTGCTTGTTGCTGTCTCGCTGGAGCTTCGTCGAGGGAAGTCTTGATTGATAAGAGTTTACTCTTGCGGGATAGAAGAGTGAATCGCCGTCGAGGAACAGCGTCTTTCTGTGGCTGCGGCGGAAGGTATGAGTCTATCGCTTGCTGTCTGTGTTGAAGTCCCGGGTCCAGCGGCGCAACAGCTGGGTGAATGGCAAAGTTCTGGGTATTGGACATTCGCTGGTCAAACGAAAGTGAGCTTCTCGGTCGCTTCTCTCCGGATCCAGCCGAAGTGATAGAGGGTGTGCAGTGTGAGTCTAGACGCACATCGCGATCGCTTCTACTAGACCGTCTGCTTTTGGTCTTTCTGGGTAACCTCAGGCCAGCTGGAAGGTCCGGGTGATCCATGCATGAGAGAGTGTCTGCTGATTTGCTGTAGAACGGCAACGTATAAGGAGGAGCGAAGCAAAGTGGTATATCGGTAAAATCGACAATTGCCGGTGTCAGTGATCTATAACATGCCGAATGGTCGTAGGCATCTGCTCTTGATTCTAAGACAAGGTTAGATGACATGATTGATGTTTCCAAAGATCATTCACGAGAATGATAGCAGCGACAACCACGAGCCCCATCCCCGGCGGTCATGTATATTTTGATCAATATCGACATCGAGCGGAGTTTGTCCGTACCTTGAGTGGATCTCGTATTCGAGGTTTAGACAAGACAAGATGAGCGTTGTCGCGGATAGGCCGCCAAGGAACGTTGTAGACCCAAGACACGAACGGCAGTGTCAAAATTGGTTGTGGCGTCGTAGCAGGACAGCACAGTCCAGTGACAGGAATATCGTCGTTTAGAGAGTACGTTGAGTGAGCATGGCGTTGTACGTGTTATGGAAGCGTAAAGTTGTCTGACGATATGGACTACGCCGCCAGGACTCCGTTGGAATTGAGCAGGGCTCAGCTTTCGAAGACTAGAGAGAGGCTGGACCGTCCCAAAACAGACACGCCACAGCTTGTTTTTCTTCTTCCTGACAATCGCGGCGGATCGATCAGATAGATAGGTGCTCAGTCCCGGAGTCCCGGGGCATTTTGTACGTGACAATCAAGAGATCGAAAGATGAAGCTAGGGATCTGACTGAGGGGCTGACACGAGCATGAGATAAAGAAGAAGAGCTAGCTAGAATGCCATGTTTCTGGAAGCAGTAGCGGTGTGCGGGACCTGCGAGCACACGTGAAATTCAACCATGTAAGGAGTGGTAGTCGCATCCAACGGAAGCCATCTCAATGGATCCGCGATTAGTATCATCGATACACAGGATTGCTCGCGAGCGACATGGCACCGAGCTGAACCCAAGATGTGGAGGAAAGGTTCGTGTGCCATGCGACGGTAGATTGACCAGACGTTGTGTGGTTCCAAAAATAGAACGGCTCCAATGCGGAGCAGAAGAGCATGACCCGAGTCACTTTACCACCTTTCAGTTGCCGATCGAGCTTCTAGTGTTTGCTGATCATCCTACGTCGAAATTTCCTTTGTGCTCGACCGTCTTGATGCTCCAGGTCCTTCTGGTCCTTCTGTCGCACAACTGTGTGATCTGTAATTCTGTCATGCGCCTGTCAGACAGCCACAAAGACGAACACTGGCGGGAGGCAAGTGCTGATAGGTTGAGCTTGGGCAGTACCTTGTGCTTCGATGTCGAACTGTTCGTTGATACGAACTGTACGGGCTTGGAGGATTGCATCACTCTTCCCGAGCCGTGATGATAAAGAAGGATCGTACTCTACCTTCTAGCGCTTCTGTAGATCTTGCCGGCTTCCTCGACTATTGAAATTGAAAGCAACAAAAGTTACCTACCGCTTCATATCACACATCGGTTCAATGACGACCTAACACTAGAGAATATCGAGATCCTCGATGGTCGTTCCTGCCAAAGTGGGTTCGTGTACGGTTACCATCCTGAAATTGTTGGCGCTATTTTCGGCATCACCACCGACTGACTCGAGTAACGTAGATTTGGTAAGGTCAGTAAATATCAACGACTATAGACATTATCCTACATCCGCACCTCCTGAATGACCCAGCTCAAACCCTGAAGCGCTTGAAGCCCTCGACAAGCCCGTCGTTCGCCTTGGTCACAATAGCCCAGACAGGAATATATTTCTTGACCTCGTCAAACGCCGGTATGACACCATTCTGATTGACATCAGCCCACTGGCACATGACCATACCAGTCAGAGGCGCATTTGGCGACTCCTCATCTTCAGCATTGATGACCGAAACCTTAAATTTGGCGTCCCATTCACGGCTCCAGAGACGCCAGTACTTGCTTGCGTTCATTGTGTCTCGTGGTGGAATGTAGTTCTGACCCTCTGAACCTGCTCCTTCGAAGGTGACGTTGGTCACTGGTGAGTCGAAGACTAGGCGGCATGCTCGCGTGTTGAGACCGTTGATGGCGAAGCTGACTTTGCCTGACGAGTTGTCGCGCTTCGCGTCACACTCGACCCAGGTGCTGCTGCCTTCGTCCTCGCCACCACTGCGGCTGCTGATGGCGGTCGAGTTCGGGTAAGGCGCTGGCTTCGATGGCTTCTGTAGGTAATCTCCAGGTACGACTTCAGGAGCAAGACCGTTCCAGACACATGCACTGAGACCATCTCGCTTCGCCCAATCGACAACGTCTGGACCGCATTTGTAATTTTGACCTGCGGCACTTGGCATCTGAGCAGCTACTTGCTGCACATATCCATCGAGTCCCATGATAGCAACTTCGTTCGTGCCGTTGTCGAGGTTTACACGCTGGACGAAGTAGATCTTGAGTCGAGCTTCTCTTGAGAACGGGAATGCCAACAGCGTGTAAATGAGTGTGCCGACAAAGATCAAGAAAAAGATGGTTGGAACCTGGTACTTCAATCGATGGATGAATGGCGATAAAGGCATGATGAGAAGGACCGAGACTACTGCCATCATCAGGTAAATCGTCAAGACGGCACTGCCATCCGCCGGCGTCTGATGTAAAGCCGAACCGACCAGCAAGGCGATCTGACCGACTAGGATGACGTTGATGGGAGCGAGTATCAAGAATTGCAGCAACCAGGTCCAAGAGACCAGCCTTGAAGACCACGCTTGTTCGCCTTCGTACGCTTTTGTCAGCATTGGGTCGTCAGATTCTGTGTGACCGTGCTCGTCAGCGTCACCTTCTTCTCTCCTACGGTTTGCGCCGTAACGCCTGAAAGTGTGTCTTTCGTTGAGAAGGCTGGTTCGCTCGTCGGCTTCATCGCCTTCGTTGGCGTTGGTGACGGACGGTGCCGGCTCAGGCTCGCTCTCGATGTGTTGCTGCCTGTCGACCTCGTCCTCTCCATCTGGTCCGTAATAAGCGTGCTCGGCGAACGTCGATTTCTTAGGCAGCCCAAACAGCTCCAGGTAGGATATGAAAAGAGCTAGAAGGACCGAGGCGTTGTAAGTGACCATAAAGTATCCACCACCGAGTTGGAAATTGTTTCCACCAACGGTGGCGCCAACCAACAGAATCCACGTGATAGCGTACATCCAGATCAAAGTAAACATTCTTGAAAGAGCAGATGGACGGATCGAATCTCCAAGACGCATTACAAACCAGGTTATTGAGAGCCAGGCGCAAAGCAACATGCTGTAAACCGCGTATTCACTGCTGTAAGCGATATACGGGTTGACCTTGGTGATTAGAAAAGCCAGCGCCACGACAGCGGCAGTGGAAATGATGAAGGCCAGTGGAAACCTGAAGAAGCCCCTCCATCCAAAGAGACGAATCGGCTCGTCGTCGTCAGAAGAATGTACGAATGTCTTGCTGGCGAAAAGATACCATTTGCCAGATTTCCTAGCGATGATCTCCAGCACGATGAGAAGGATAGGACCTGCAACAAGAAGAGCGATTGAGATTCCAAAAATGGTGCGCAGCTCTAGAACAGCGAACGCACGCCCGAACAGGTCAAACCACACAGCTCGACTGCCATGGCCAGCAACGGCCTTGTTGCCACGTTCGTCTTCTGTGCTCTTGAAGGTAGAGCTAGTATCGTCAGTGAGTGATTTCACAGTTGGCAAAGCAGCAGAGAGCATGTGCCACAAGCTTTCTGGGCTCGAATCTCTAGCGTCGTCTTCCGAGGTGTGGTATCTTGCGCGCGGTCCGAAGTATGCCACATCCAGTCCACGCATACCGAGCTGCTCAACAAACACCTCGTAGTCGGTTCCACTGTGCACGAGGCCGCGTTTGAAGCCATCGTCGCTTACGATAGAACCAAATGGGTATTTGCTCTTGCTGTAGGCCTTTGTAACTTCGGTATCAGTGCTTCTGAACAGAGTGGCTCTTCCTCCAGCTCCGGCACCTTCCAGGTTCAAGAATGCATGAGGGAATTTAGACATGGGATGCTTGGTGAAAGCCCGTGCACCATAAAGCCAGTCTTCTTCGCCATTGTTGAGAAGTGCGAGCAAACCCTTCTTCGGCTGATGTCCCTCCTGAGTAAAGTGCGAGATCAACTGAAGAATAGAAATGACTCCACCACCGTCATCGGTAGCTCCAAATCCAGTCGAGACACTGTCAAAATGGGCGTTGACCAGTACACCTCCGTCGCCCTCGTACTTGGGGCCTTTCGTCCACCAGTCACTCTGATCGTCCTCTGAACCGCGGATATAGACCATGATGTTGTCGCCCTCGAAGTAGCTCATGTATTTTCCGTCCTGGAAGGTAATGTTGGATCTCCTATCGTCGAAGACAGTGACGGCTTTAGATCCAGACCGTGTTGCTCGGGACTCATGATGACTGTTACCAAGCGCATTTGTCTCATTGGTGTGCTCGACCCGCCAATCACCCTTGACATTGGTCTCGAGTATCTGTGCTATCCTTTCCAGCAGCCATGCTCTTGTCTTCAAGTTCGCCTTGCTGTTATACGGATGGTGCGCCTCACTGAGCTTTTCAAGATCCAGCCATGCAGTAGTAAGGTTTACACCAGGCCAACTCTTCGGTGTCGGCGAAGTGGGCGCAGAGGGTAGAATATGGTGGGAGACCAAGAGTAGAGCAAAGATAGCAGCGTAGATTGCACATGTGAAAAACGTGACCGGCCACGGCGTGAAGGCGATGGGGTTGCGAGAACGAGCCATATTAGGCTTCTGTGTTTCGAGCTCGTTACAGAACTTGTTGCTACACAGCCATATGAGGTTGCTGTATGTGATGCGAGCGCGAAGCCAGTATTCAGTGAACAGACGGTTGAAACTGGGGAACCTTGACATCATTCATCCCCGAGCGATTTTGCGGGGGGTCACGATTCAATGCATAAAACATCGACAACTTGCAAGGTTGGACCACGCAGACAAAGTACTGGATTTCTGATATCAAGCAAATATGAAAATTGGGTATCTTGTCTCATCTCCTGGGAAGCATGCCACTTATCCGCTGCTCCTTTTCCTGTTCGCCTGCCGGACACCGTACAGTTCTCCTAGTCAAACAAATACACGCCTGTATAAAAGACGGTCGTAATCTCTCACCAACATCTACACTTGTGATATCTCTTTTATCGTCCGTGTCCGTACTGATCCATCAATGTGTTCGCCCACTCCCCTCCACCGAAGATACCATTCAGGTCAATGTCGTCATAGCCTTGACCTTGTGGAAACTGCTGCTGGTTCTGCCACTGCAAATTCGGTGCCATCTGGCCGACCCCCAGAGGCTGCTGAGCAGCGGATGCCAGAGGCTGCTGCTGACGAGCTTGCTGGGCTTGCATGTCCATGTTCCATTGGTTTTGCATCATATAAGGAGGCAGCGAAAACAGTTGAGCTTCCATGTCGTCGCTGTCGACTTGATTGCCCGGTCGACCCTGCATAACTGTTGATCCATTATTGAATGCATTCATGTTGGTGTTATAGTACGGCGGTCCTTTCGCAAATCGGTTGTTTTCGAAGGTTGTGAGCGGCTGATTCGGATATGTCAATGGCTCGGCGGAGGGAAACATCATAGCGGAGAGATCCGGTAGGTCGGGGTTCATGTTGTTCATTGGCATGCCGATATTTTGCATCGATGCAGCCAATGGAGATGTGTCGGGTTGTGCAAATGCTTGTTGGGCATACGAAGCACTAGCAGGTGTGTAAGGTCCGTTACTGGGTACACGAGATTGTGCCTGTGGTGTTGACGACATCGTCGGATCGAACGCTTGGGTGTTCACTCGTGGAATATTGGCCTTGGGCTTGTGGTGAGGGAACGTGTTGGATCGCTGCTGCAGAGGTTGGATATCGTCCCTTGCAGTGGCTCCAATATCAGGATGACTGTTAGTTGCTTGATGCATAGGCTGGATGTCTGATCCTTGTCGACGCTTCCTACTGTGCGTAGGATTTGGACGACCTTCACGCATCCATTGTGGCAATCTGCTAAAGACGGTCTGTATAGAGTTAGCATTTTGCGTATGTCGGATGTCAGACGATGAGCGAAGACTTGCATTGAGTGTAACGGTGCATCTGTCGGCAGCCATGGATCGCTTCGCAATAGACGCCAAGACCTCCTTGCCCTCGAGTGCATCCTTCATTAGAGCCTCTGTCGTTGGGTTGTCCGGATTCTCAGCCGCGAAATATACCAGAGACATAATGGAGAAGAACGTGGTGTACATGATGAACCAGAACGCTCCGTTCAGCAGTCCCTTCTGCTTCATCTGAGTACACAAGTGGATGATATTGCGAGCAACATTGACATATGATGCCGCACAAGTGTAGGCACGCTGGTCAATTTGCTGAGAGCGCTTGTCAGTAGCGACAAAGTGAAGAAACGGTCTGTAAAGAAGAACTTGGGCAAAAGCGTAAGCGAGACGTAGCATGTTCTGTGCTCTGTAAAGTGTTAGAAGTGCACAATCAAAGCATGGAAAGTCGAATCGAATGAACAAGCATACCTTGCGAGTCTAGCGTTATGGTGCGATGGCGAGAGACCTTCGGGCAGACTGTTCTTCCAGTTCTCCAGATCGTTCTCAATGTCGCGAATGACAGAGAAAGGTACTGTGTATGACTTGTCTCCTTTCCCGGCGCCTGTCTTTGGGTGGATCGGATAGACACCACGCACTATCTTGGTAAGAAGGGTAGTCAGGCGGGTATGCACGTTAAAGGCCGTCAGCAACGAGACGGTGCCCTCAGGCATTGGCGAAATGCCGTGCTCGGTGATGTATTCGTCGTCAACTTCGATGGGATACTCTTGGTCAATGTCTTCGTCGCTCAAAGTCTGTGGAAGACCCAACATTGCGCCAACATAGATGTCCATCTTGCGGATAGTCCAGAAAAGACGCTTGCGCATCTCCAGTTCAAGTGGATTGAAATGCTTGTTGAGCGATCGATGCAAACCCATGCGCAAGGCCGAGCGAAGTGCGACTCCAACATATGCGTAGCATTGGGAAAGTTTTGCCGAAGACTGAAGGAAAATAATCATGAAGACGATTGCCTGAAGCGAAACCATGTCTCGACAATCGGCGATATCCATCATCTGACGGGCGGCCCGGAAAAACTTGAAACTATGAAGAGTCAATATGTATATGATGAGCTTGTCTCTATTTCGCAACTTACCCCTGATCAATAGCTGGTTCGTAGTCGTCCTCTTGATCTGTACCAAAGACGGTACCAACCGCAAGGACACTGTACAGCAGTGGCAGAAAGCGATGATCTTCATCGACATAATTGTCCGGAGAGATGGTATAGATCCTTTTGAAAGATCGCCAGAAAGTCGGCATGTGTACGGCTCGGAGCAGGACGGCGGTCTCCTGAATGGATAATGTACAGAGATTGCGGGCGACATCCTCGGGAGGCAGATCGGTAAAGCTGCCCAAGGGTGACTCCATTGGCGATTCAACATAGGCCGACTTTGGAGAGTCGACGACGTGAGTTTGCGGGCGGTTTTTGATGAAAGGTGTTGCGATCGTGTCAGGCCCCATTATATCTCCAAGTTGTTCGCGCATACGCCTGACAAAACTGAGCCCAGAAGAGTGTCCATGATAATCCCATCGACCAGACTCGTCCAACTCGATCTGACCCACTGCTCGTACCATGGATTCCAGGTTGGTGTCGTTCTTGCCGCCCTCGGCCGACGTCGCTGTCGTACCTCGCTGTTGTTGTTGCTGTTGCTGCTGCTGGCTCTTAGACTGTACAAAATCGGCCATGTTGTTCTCCAGTCCGGGTATAAAGCCTTGTTGAACTGCAACGTCAATTGCAGGGTCATGCAAATCGAGGTTCGGTATAATCATGCGGAGTAGGGACTCGGCGCGAACTGCTCTGGCTTCGAGACTTTCAATGTACTGAGGCGCAGGGTTCCTCCGTCGGTTCGAAGGCTGATCGTATGTGCAGTCTGGAGTGGATTCATTAGCTGACGTGTGCGAACCACTGGACTGATAGACTTACCATAGCTGTAGACGGTACAATGTGTACACGGCTGCTTGCCGTCGCATTTGATCTTCTTGCGCCGACACTCGTCGCATGCCCTTGTAACACGACGTCTCTTTTGTAAGGGCGCACCGGACCTGTTCAAAGATCCAGAAGGATCTGTGCCATTGGGAGAGGCCTCGCCGGAGGAGTGTTCTTGCTTCGGCTCATTGTAATCTGGTTCTCCGTACTCGTCATTCATGTCCTCGGGACTTTCGGGTGGGTTGTTGTCCATGGCTGTCAGAGGCGACAACGCGGCGAGTGCGTTAATGGAACAGGAGGTCGCAGTCAATCGTCACGGATAGATCCCTTGAGACAGATCAGGTAAGATACAGATAGGGCCTCGGTGGGGGAGTCAAGGAACTAGTGTTGAGCGAGAGTGTAACGGTTCCAGTCAAACGGCACATTCAAGCCCCGCTCTATGAAAGTTAAACAAGACCACGCCGATGGATTGACAAGTTGATTCCTAAAGAACGCAGAATCCGCCAAGCGAGAAAGTATGTTGCACTGCTTCGTCGCATTGCAATATTATTGTCACCCTCTAGCATAGCCGGAAGAGATGCGGTGCAGGCGAAAGACGATCATCGCGGTCGGCGACAGATTTCGGTCGTGGCTTAACGCCGAAAGGTGATGACGACGCCTAGAATCATTGTGTTGTTGGAGCATCATGGAATTTCATGATCAGTCATCTGCGTTCGGCTCGAATGCTTCCAATCGCGATTGTGAACGTGTTCCTGCAAACATGTACATGTATTTGTCAACGACCTCTCCACAGCGAGCATCAACGCAAGGCAATCCACCTCGGGGGAAATCCGCTTTACCTCCTTCCAAATTGAACTCGCAGACTGAGTCCTTTGGCTAAGCTTTTTAGATGCTTGGCAGGCATGCCCCGGAGATCCCCGTGCGGGTGTGGTCGGCTATTCAGACAGCAGAATGCATTCTTCGAGGCCCAAAAATGACCTCGATCTCTGGTTGAGGTGGTCTTGGGTTACCGTCGTACACTACTCGTAAGTAGAGTTGCTGTAGCCGCACTTGGCGAAGATCCTGCCCAGCTCCTTTTGATCCAGAAAATTCCTGTTGGAAGCTGGCTCCTGAATACAGTACATGTACTGCATCCAGTCCGGTGGCTTACCAAGCCCTTGGTATTACAAGGTATATCGCGAACGACTTCGTATTGGGTGCAGCACCGGCATAATAGGCAGGGCAGAAATATAGTAACTTCCTGTCACCGTGGACGACTATGGTATGATATGATCATCCCTTATGTCTGTTTCTCGAGAGGTGCAGGTTACATTATCTACCTACAGTTTTAGACTTGTCAGGAGCATTTTGCGGGCATTATTGAAGCCTTGCTGTGCATGCCCTTGAACTACCTCTATAGGTGCTTGGTCATCCATTCTGACTTGGACTCAGCATGCTCAGCTGCAATTTTCAATTGGAACGGAATACAACTACCGAGAGCTTGACAATAACCTCAAACTTGTAGTGAATTATTATGGTAATTCGTCCTATCAGGTATGTAATAATACATGCAGGGTACGCTGATAGAACATTGAAATGAAGCTTCACCGCTTTCGGGCGTTGACCTTCCGCTCGCATTTCTGGGCGCAGCTTTGATGAGAGGGAGCACAATACAGCTTGAGAACCTTTGAGATACTAGCAAGTATAAAAAGTACGAGATCTACACAACACGCCAATAGAATCAATTCGTCGCTGCGCTCTGCCAACACCCATCTCCTTTCTGGGCCGCTTACGCTTCACGGCCACTGTTCACGCCCGCTCTGGATCAATTCACAGAATACCTGCACTCCCTTCAAGCCCTCGTGGCTTCCCAATCAGTCGCGGAATCCACACCCTACGTCCTTGCGACAGCAGCGTTCCTCTTCATTCTAATGTCCTGGTCCTCCCGTCTCGGGCAGTGGTCGGGACGATTTTCACCTTTCGGTCGCTCGGGATCGGCGGAGGAAGTGCCACAAGTCAGCGACAATGACTACAGTTACATCACGTCAGACGACTTAAAAAGGGGCGACTATGACGACAAGTCAGGGCCTCCTCGTGAGACGGATGTTATTGTGTTGAAGAGCAAGAAAGTCAGCTATCCGGTACACTTTGCGGCATATTCGTTAGACAGAGGAGAACTCACGATCGGACACGTAAGAGAACAGGCTGCAAAGAAGACTGGTACTTCGGACCCTTCGCGAATCAAGCTACTCTATCGCGGCAAGAATCTCAAAGACGACAAGAGAGCATGCAGGGCTGAGGGTCTCAAAGTGGGGGCAGAGATTATGTGCAGTATCGCCGACCCGCTGCAGGACGAGGATGACGACGACGAGTCCGACAGTGAGGCCGAAGCGCAGGATGGCACCGATGGAGACAAGCCCAAGCGAAAGAGGAACAGAAACCGAAACAAGAAGAAGAAGGGAAAGAGACAATCCGAGCCGGCCGCCACAGACAGTCTTCCTATTCCCTCAGCAGAAGGATCACGAGCACCCACGCCAAAACCTACAGTACCGGCGACGCCTATGGACAAGCTGAATGCTTGTCAGGCCAAGATGCAGGAAATGTTGCCCCTCTGTGATGAATTTCTGAAGAATCCGCCTTCGGATCGAGCCAAGAGAGACTACGAGCACAAGAAGCTGAGTGAGACCATTCTCCAGCAGGTCCTTCTGAAACTGGACGCTGTCGAATCCGACGAGCCTGATGTGAGATCAAAGAGAAAGGAGCTTGTTAAGGAAACTCAGCGGGTTCTCAACAGCTTGGATGATTCCGTGAAATGAAGAGTGGCCAAAGAATGCCTCAACACTCAAGCTATGTGAAGTGTGGTTGGACACCTTGAATTCTACTTGGCAGACACTTCTCCAGGGCAACACAACACCCAGCGGATGTGGACCTGCAGTGCGGAAGGTGCATGAAGATGATGCTTAGACCTAATGTGCATGAACAAAATTTTGGTAGATACCAAATGAAAGGCCGATATAGACGCTCTTGAAATCACTACCCTCACTTCTGTCTGTCAGTGCACAATATTTCCCAATAGGCGTCACAAAAATATTGCTTCATCGTTGACCACCTCACGAAGCTGATGCGCCTCCGCACTGCCGGCTTCTCATCGGCAAAAGTGCACTCCGCACGGACCTCTTTGAATTCGAAGGCCGCACAATGGCAGACATCGTCAAATCTTCCAGGTTGCGACACCACCAAACGAATTCTTTCGACAACCACCCAACGACCAACAGGATGTCGACTTTTGAGCCTGTCGTACGTACAATGCAGTTCATCTCGATCACGAAATATCCGAACACCAACAATATCTCCAAACACGAGTTCGGTTTCCTGGAATCACGGTACTAATATTCATCTCTCAGATTGTCATCGACGGCAAGGGCCACTTGCTTGGTCGCCTTGCAAGCACCGTCGCCAAGCAGCTTCTCAATGGACAGAAGATTGTTGTCGTCCGCTGCGAGGCCCTCAACATCTCTGGAGAGTTCTTCCGCGCCAAGCGTACGTCAAACCTCGAAACAAAGTCAAAGAGCAGGGATGGTTAGGGACAGAGGATCCAAGAGCAGGACTTTGGCAGACGCTGTTGCGAAAGAAAGGATGCTGACATGGATAAACAGTGAAGTACCAGGCTTTCATGCGCAAGCAGACCCGTTACAATGCCACCCGTGGAGGTACGCAACAATTCCTAAATCTCCTTCGCACCTGGCCATTGAGCTTGCGAAGTGATTGATTCTTTCCTGCTTCAAGCAGAGGGCTTACATGCCTTTTTTTTCTAGGTCCATGGCATTACCGTGCGCCATCCAAGATGTTCTGGCGCACTGTCCGTGGTATGATCCCACACAAGACCGCCCGTGGTGCTGCCGCCATGGAGCGCCTGAAGGTTTTCGAGGGTATCCCACCACCATACGACCACAAGAAGCGCATGGTCGTTCCTCAAGCCCTGCGTGTCCTCCGCCTCAAGCCAGGCCGCAAGTACTGCACTGTCGGTAGATTGGGTCACGAGTTCGGCTGGAAGTACAGAGACGTTGTTGAGAGGTGCGTTT
>Ga0058702_10000067_pt1 | contig 113072 bp, 105 predicted proteins | sample AgamicOrSfe_FD_83781 | JGI IMG/M metagenome (GOLD analysis project Ga0058702, IMG submission 83781) | Agave microbial communities from Guanajuato, Mexico - Or.Sf.e | ecosystem: Host-associated > Plants > Phyllosphere > Phylloplane/Leaf | place: Guanajuato, Mexico | collected 2012-05-30 | reverse complement strand
CGTACAGCACCCGGGATTCGCTGCTGGTCACCCACGCAACTACTAATCGAGCGTTTGCTTGCTTAACGTGTGGAGAGCGGACGGGATCCAGTGTTCTCAAGCAACTATGGCCGTACGTGGAAGAAATACAATTGTGTTTCATCCATAAAGCTTAGTTGCAACCGCCTGTATGCTGCACGAACGATGGTCAAACGACACATACATGGACATGAACGAGAAGCCGAAGGACGATGCTCACCGGAGCGCAATCAGAATTTGAACCAGGCACAATAATACATGCAAGGTTTGATCAGATGTTCTATAATATATGTTCAGTGTTTAGTCATACCATATGGCATTCATTCCGAAACCCGGTTCCTTGATATCGAGATGGGCAACACGGCCGAGGAATTCCTCGTTCCACCTGTAGATTTCAACAAAGCCCTTCTCATCATCACAAAGCGCCAACCACTCATCAGTCCAGGGACATGGGCTCACAGCATTCGAGTGACCACCACTCGTCGGTGTTGGGTTGAGACAGATTTGTCGCTCGATATGACCATTCTTGTCAAGTTTGAAAGCAGCAATGTAACCTGTCAATTTCTCCGAGTTGGATCTTGACGTGGCGAAGAGGTATTCGCCGCTGCTCGATGGGAATACGACATCTGACCTGTACATTTTCGGGTTCGGAATTCCAGGAGGAATCAGAGGGAAGACGCGGTTGGTGTAGACTGGCAGATGGGTTTGTTCGTCAATGACATACTCTGCGAGTCTGTTGCCAGCCTCCATGAGGGCGTAGAGGTACTTTCCGGTGGGATGGATGTGTACCCAGCGAGGGTGGTCGCCGGGTGATGGCGCATCTACGTAGCCGGCAAGCTCGAGTTTGCCGGTCTCGTGGTCCTTCTTGTGAGTCCACACACGGTTCGCCCACATGTCGGCCGAGTAGAGATACGACTCGGTTGGGTCGAAGACCATACCGTGGATGGCAGTCTTGTCACAGTACTCGTAGTTCTGGATGTTCTCCTTCAGACCGCCTTCCTGGTCCACGGAGAAGACATTGCCGTATCCAGCATAATCGTAGAAGGGGTTGCAGTAGACGTTGTACGGAGGCTTCTGTGCCGGAAGCAGGAAGATTGCTCTTGTCTTTGTGTCGGTATCATTGGCTTTTGCTATCAAGGTGTTAAAAGATGTTCCAGTAGCAAATGATATGACACATACGGTGACCGCCCATGGGATGTGATACGGTATGGACAATGTCTGTCGGGCTGTTCACTCGGAAGCTGTTCCATTTTTTCATGGCCGAGCCATATATGTTTTTCTTGTCATGCTTCACATTGTTCCATCAGTAAGCACCATCTGGGGTTATTCGGCACGTATAACACTCACACTGAAAGCTATCCATGAAATTGGCTCATCCTTGGGGATCTCTGTTCGCTTGACCAACTTCAATGTCAATGCCTCGTCATCGAACTCAACAGTGAAGATGGCTCCAGGAGGAGTCCATGTCCCGATCATCAAGTGGTGCAACATGGTTCTGGTTTGATTATGGTGAAATGATCTAGCAGGTGTAACAGGCTTGCGACGTAAAGACAGGCGTGAAAGCATCCAATACCAATTGCAAGAGAAGAGCGATACAAGCAGACCAAACTACATGTACTGACCTGTCGCGTGATGGGCAGACAACATCCCGTCGACTGTCTCCGGTTCGGCGCTGGCGTTGCTGCATTTTGCCGCCACTTGCTACCGAGAAGTCGAGGCTAGTGCGTGGAACCACCATAATGTGGGGGTCAATAATGTGACTGAACCAAAGCGATGTGCCTTGTCGGAAGTTCGTAAAATCGCTGCAGCCACGATCGTCCACTATCTCTACATCTCGAAAAGAAGAAAGACGTCGAGGTTATCCTTGTCTTCCATGCACAAGCCGCTGTCGTTCCTGCCTCGAAAAATATCCTTCTCTACATCAACAATTGTCCATTTTAGGCTAGTGCGGGGCAGAGTGGTCCCGATTTGTACTCGCAGCATGTGCCCCTCCTCCTCTGCTCCTTCTTAATTCTGCAATTTGGCAGCATACGAGTATGGATGCAGCATAATGAGTGGTTTTCTTTCCTATCAACACCTCTACACTGAAAGACCGGACCGTTGTTTCTCTCATGCAATATCCAAGTCCAGACGTTCGCTTCTCCTGGAAGAATGAATTACCGCCTGCAGATCCGAGGCGGCTTTGTCAGGGTCCCACGGTCGAGAGTCTCCATAGCCGTTGGTGCTGCCGAACCAGATGCGATACATTTGTCCATCTCCACAATCTTGCCGTTCTAGCGCTGATATCCCCGAGTCGCCCTCCAAAAATTATGGCCGGCTGCGTCGACCGGCAGCTTGACAATCAGAAATCCACAAGCCGATTGATCTACCGCACCTGAGCTCGACCAACCAGAGCCATCAGATTTTGTGCATACGGGGGTACCGTTACCTTCTCCATAGAAATTGCATCTGTTATAAGAGCTTCCCCAGTCCTCTGTGTAACTGTCTGTCTTTTTGTTCTTCCATTCCCCCTGACTCTCTGTCTTCATACACCTCTCGTCAATCGCATCTTTTATTCCCCAAACCACATCTCGTCTACACTCTTCAAGATGTCTGGCACTTCAAAGTACGACCCTAACTTCACCAAGAATGTCATTGCCACCACTGGTGACAAGGCTTCTCCTCGCACCAAGGAGATCTTTGCATCTCTCTTCACCCACCTCCATGAGTTTGTTCGTGAGGTAGAGCTCACCCCTGAGGAGTGGATGACCGGTGTCCACTGGTTCAACCGTGTTGGTCAGATCTCTACCCCCCAGAGAAACGAGGCCCACCGTATCTGCGATATCACTGGTGTCGAGTCGTACGTAGACCAACATTAATGCTCGCATACCTGAATCTAACAATCGCAGCCTCATCACTGAGATTGCAAACCACCAAGTCTCCGAGACTGGTGACTCCCCAACCTCTTCCGCCATTCTCGGCCCATTCTGGTCTCCAAACGCTCCATTCAGAAACCTCGGTGACTCCATCATCATGAGCAAAGCTCCAGGCGGTACTGTTACCTACATGCACGGTATTGTCAAGGACATGATCACCAAGAAGCCAATCGCCAACGCCGTCGTCGACCTCTGGCAAGCCTCTACCAACGGCAAGTACGACTTCCAGGACAAGGAGAACCAGGAGGACAACAACCTTCGTGGAAAGTTCAGGACCGACGAGAACGGAGAGTACCGTCTTGTCTGCCTTCGCCCAACCGCCTACTCTCTTCCAACCGACGGTCCATCATACGAGCTCCTTACCCTTCTCGACCGTCACCCAATGCGTCCAGCTCACATTCACATGATGGTATGACCCCTATTATCGTTCTCATCCCCAATGACACCTGCTAACAAACTCCTCCACAGATGACCCACCCAGACTACAACACCGTCGTCACCCAGATCTACCCCAAGGACGACCCATGGCTCGCAACCGACACCGTTTTCGCTGTCAAGGACGATCTCGTTGTCGACTTCAAGCCATACAAGGGCAAGGAGGGCGTTGAGGCCGAGCTCGAGCTTGACCTTCTTCTCGCACCAAAGGGCAAGGCCGTCGACCACACCAAGCCAATCACCGCCCCTGTCGAGCAGAAATAGGTGACTTGAATTCCAAAGAGTTGGTTATCATTGCATTAGCAGGAGTTTGAAAGGATACCTTGATTGGCTATATCTGTATCATTCATCATGACGGACGGATACCTTGTGGATATTAGCATATTGGAAATACAAAATCAATGATCAAAAAATATTCACAGCAAAACATCTCGTCGATAGGCAGTGATTATCTGGTCACTCGAGACGCCGAAGCTGGCGCCGACGCAACCCGCACGCACCGTGATCAACCTCAACCTTTGACTTCTTGACATTTACCGCTTCACTACCTCAGTTGAAGTTCCTGATTCTATCCCAGCAGATGATGCAGCATCACGTTATTTCGCCCATGATAGTACAATATGCCGCAAATGCCGGTCGTGTGCCGAATGTTGTGCCGAGCTCGAAGCCAGACATCTACGGATATCACCCAAGCTAGGTTTTGACATTTCCATCCTTCTCCTTCCATCTCGTCAATCCTCTCTTCCCCAAGCCAATTCCACTACTCAGAAGATAGTCGATCTCACCTCCAGCCAACTACGCATTGACACAGTTCCACCAATCCCCCAATCCGCAATCCACGTAACCCCCGCTTCCTGCAACCACCAGCCCTCCTCCTCATCAACCAGCACAATGCGCCTCCCCTACGCGCCCTCGACGCCCGCAGATCCGACGCCGGAGAACCAAGCAATCTACGACCGCATCGCCGCGCGCCGCAACCCACGACCCATCACGAAACTCGACCTAGCGCTCCTGCACAACCCGTCCATCGCATCCGGCTGGAACGAGCTACTAGGCGCGATCCGCACCAAAACCAGCCTGAGCGCGGCCGACATGGAGCTAGCGATCTGCCGCATCGCGATCCTGAACGGCGCTGTGTACGAGTGGTTCGCGCACGCCCCGTTGGCGCTCAAGGGTGGTGTCAGTAGGGCTGCGTTGGAGATTGTCAAGAGCCAGCCGGAGCTGGGGAGTGCTGCTCTGAAGAAGGGGGAGGACGAGGAGGAGGGGTTGAGTAGGAAACAGTGGGCGATTGTTGCGCTCACGGATCAGATGACGAGACGCGTCGAGGTCGAGGACCAGGTCATGGATGCGCTGAAGGAGTGGTTCGGGGACTCGCAGATTGTGGAACTCACCGCGACGATCGCGACGTATAATTGTGTCAGTCGATTCTTGGTCGCGCTTGACGTGTGCGAGATGAATGGTGGCGAGTTCGTGGTCCCTGAAGCACCGCAGGGACAGTAAGGCAGCACCGTTGACGGCAGGGAACAGACAGTAATTGTAGATACTAAAAGGAGCACAACCCACCCTGTGCAGTTCTATCTCTATATTCTGTAACGCGCCTACTTTCTACTGCAACATCCCTTCCAAACTCTCCCCGAGAACCCCCTCGATCTGCCTGATCCAAACCAGCGTCTCCCTTTCAACATCCTCGTCATCATCCTCCTGCAACTCGCTAATAAACGGCAGCATCTCCGGCAGCAGACCAAGCCAGTCCTCGCCCAATCGCTCCGTGAGACTCTGCTCCGTCTTGACCGCCGCCAGCCGCACCAATGCGTCGTCAGAGCGCATATTCTTCAGCAGCGCACCGTTGAGCTCCTTGTGGTGGTCCTGCGACGCGGCCACGGTGGCGAGCTCGACGATCGTGGGGATCAAATCGAGGGCGTCACGCACGGCGGGGTGTTTGGCGCGCAGAAGGAGCGAGAGCAGTGCGCTCGAGATGGTGCTGAAGTGTGACGGCGCTTGCCAGAAGTCGTCTTGATCGTGCTTGAAGCTCGAGGAAAGGGTCTGTAGGACTGTGCTGAGAAGGGCTTTGTCTGCGTCCGAAGCCACGGGCGTGGTCTCAAGGACCGACGCGCTGTGAGATAGGATGTAGCCTGCGTAGCTGGTGACGATGGACTTTAGACGCTCGAAGAAGACGGCCAAGAAGGCGTAGAGACTTATGCTGCGCTGTGTGCAGCCTTCGGAGTCGGACGCTGGGAGGGACTCGGTTGCCCATTCTACCAGGCGCACGAAGAACGGTCGGAAGGTCGTGTCGTTGAGCTTCATAATCGTGTCGAGCATGATGGAGTCACGCTTGCTGTCGAGAAGAGCCAACTCTTGTTGCGTCGCGTTCTCCTCCGCGAGAGCCAGCATACGTCGTACGTCGAAAGCCTTTTGCAGAGGAGCAAACACTGCTGAGGAGCTCTTGAGTAATGCAGACTTTGGCTGAGAGTTAATGACCTTCTCAAGGACAGACAGAAGCTCCGAACATCCGTAGTAGCCATCTTCGACAGCGTCCTCGAAAGTCTCTTCAATAGATGTGACAAGAACCTTGACGTCAATTTTTGATGCTGCCAACGATGCGAATTGGTCTCGGACGGACTTGTTGCGTTTGTCGAGCTCTGGTTCTGCGGCGGCAGAGCAAGCGAGTTGCAAGAGACGAGCAAAGATCTTTGCCGGCATAACCCATGGCAAATGCTCCAGCAATGCCGTCATGAAAGAGAAGACAGCATCGTGCAGTCTCGGGTTCGGCTCATCTTCAACTGCGTCTGAAAGGTATTCAATAGCTTTGTCCATGACAGATGGAATGATGCCGACCATTTCATCTTTGAGTACATCAACGGCAGACGCCAGACACAAGAGTGAGATGATGCGAAGAGAGTTGTTCTCGTGACCCAAGGCTGCATCAGAAGCGATGATCTTGACAGCAGAGAGCACGGCTTCAGGCCTCTTCTTGCCATACTTTTCAGATATCCGGTCAATGCAAGTGATGGCACTGTGTTTGAGTGCGACATCTGTGGAAGTCTCGACGACCTGGCAGATGCGTGGAAGTGCATCCAATAAAGCGTTCCTGCTGTCCTTGTCTGATGGCTTGGCGCTGTCACTTCTGTTCTCGAATGACTGCAGGACTCGGAGACCGACATTATCATCAGGCCTCTCGAGCAGTGGCAGAGCAGAACGGACGAAGTGTGGCGTTGGCAGAAGACTCAAAGTGGCAGTAACGACCGCGCCGCTCGAGCGGTGGATCTCGGCCTTGCCTTCGACCGATTTGGCAAAGCCCAAGCTCCGTGCAAGCAGAGAAGCAGCTACTTGCTCGATTGCAGCGGTATCGGGCTGTTTGAGTGTCTTCGAGATCTGCTCGTGAAGATGGAAATCTTGGAGAAGTCTGGCAAGAGATGCCAGCAGATGAGCGACTGACTGCTCGACCTGCTCTGCAGATTTGTCGCCAGTTCCAAAGATCACTTCGGAGGTGGACCTCTTCGGCTGGAGAGCGTCTGCAACAAGTTCGATATATTGTGTAGCTGCCTTGAGCTGCGTGACCGGGGAGAACTGACTGGCAAGTTCCGCACAGAATGGAGCCACTCTTCTGTCGGTCGGGTACTTTTCAAACAGCATTGCGAGAACGGCAGCCAAGGAGTCGTCAGGACCCAGGGCAGTGACCAGATGGCTGAAGATCCGAAGACGTCTGTCAATTGGGACATGCTCAAAGGCAGCGGTGAAGCTGAGCAAGAGTTCAGCAGCACCAGTGATGAGATCCTGATTCTTCTTTCTGAGAGATGCAACCAATGGTGGAACAACTCTTGACACGGTCTGGTCTGTGATGTGCGCAGAGTAGTCATCGCTCTGTCTAAGCACAGTTGTGCTCATGAAGGTGAAAATTGGCATGACACTGTGCAAGACGAGATCTGGTACCCAGCTTGCCAAGCTGGAGATGAGAAGCAATGCTGCATTGTGGACCTGCGTACTTTGTGTTGATCTGACACACTCGACGATGAGATCCGCCCTGAGAACGGAGCGATCCACCTTGGCGCCTGGTGTTGCCTTGAGGGAGTCAACGATAGACAGAAGTGATCCAATGGTCATCTGCTGAAGGTAAACAAGATCAGAGCCGAGTTGAGTTCTGTAGTGCTGGAGTTCGCTCAACACGTGGAACATGCCTCGCAGCAACTCAGGGTGCTTCTCCGGCTTCGATCCTTCGACGAGCTCAAGCACGATAGTCAGGCGACGAATGATTTTTGGCAAATCAACGGTGCTCAGAAGCTGTCCAGGTGTACCTTCATTCCTGCTTGTCCGTCTCCTCTTCGCAGCTGGCGGCTTGTCGGTCATGGCAGCCATATCTGGTACTGATTCCAAGAACAGAGCAAGCACCTCTGTAGGTAGATCGACTTGTCGCAGGACGTCCAAGGACTCAGCTTGGCGGACCTCGGAAAGAGCATCGTCTCCAGTTTCAAGAATATTGTCAAGAAGGAAGGGAGCAAGGACCTTGTAGGCCTCGGAGGTAAGTGAAGGCCAGACGCGTTTGATGCGATGGATTGACAATCTGACAGCGTCCGCATCATTCGTGACGTCCGCGTTCGCAATCGACTTGATACACTCCAGTTCGTCGGTATGGCGTAATGTGAGAGAGTTGATGTAGACTTGGTCAATATCGGAAAGAGAGAATCCGGCATCCGAGCAAGCTGCAGATCGTACCTCTTTTGACTGTGCCAACCAGGTTCTGATTGCAGGAATCAAGATATGAGTTCTTCCCTGCGATCCAGCCTTGCCGCATTTCGACATCATTGATAATAGCTGATAACGAGTGAAGAGTGCATTAGTCGTGACTGCACTGCTTGCAAGGAAGGAAAAGGCGGAAGTCCTGATGGCAGTCTTCAGATCCAGATCCTCGTCGGTGCCGTCGATAGCAGAAGTGACTACATTCGTGATTTGTGCTGGATCGAGTATACATTCCTCGAGATGTGGAACAATCGCTGTGCTGAGAAGCTTGTATGCGTCCTGGCTCGCCATGAACGTGACTTGCTTCGAGCTGCTACCGTAGATAGTGTCCTGTGCCCAGATATTTGCGCCGCTTCCAGCTTTGCCCTTGCCATCTGCTGAGCGGTAGAGAGAGACGATCTCCAGAAGTACTTCGGAAGCAGACCTTCTGATATGACCAGACAAATCCGCAAGCGCGCAAAGAACATATGGAACGAGTGCTTGAAGATCAAGAGGAGCTTTTGCTTTGAGATTGTCGATAATGAATTGCTTTGATGTTTGCAGCGCTGCCTGTCTGACGGATACCGGTCTCTTGCTGCACCACAAACGTGCCATCAAGCTCAAGATCGCAAGACCGTTGTCGGACTTCAAACCAGGATGAAGAAGCAACACACTGTTGTCCATCTTTGCCCGTGTCAATAGCGCAAACGCCTGGCCAAAACTAGACTCCAATAGTTCGTCTTCAGGCGTGAAGAAAGTCTCGCCTGGAATTTGTGATTGAGGGAGGGAGCCCAGAGCACTCGTAGCCTGGGCAGCGTAGTCTGGTTGTTCGCCCTCGGTCATCTCGACATCTTCAGTCTCTGGAGGCGCTTCGATGGCGGCTTGTTGGAATCGTAGCGAGATTTGCAACATCGCCTCGACATCCTCCAGCTTCAGTTTCTCCTGCGTCAGAGCGCTTTCTAACGCCGACTGCATACCATGCGACTCTAATACCGAAGCTAGAATCTTTGAGGTTCCTGTCCGGAGGTTCTCCTGATCATGAGCGAGGCGGAACATTGCCCTTACGACAATGCGCTTTCGCTCGGCGGTGACAAATTCTGTCTCGAGAAAGTCTTGAACAATCGATGCGTGAGATGAACTTGGTTGCCTCGACATATCGTCCAGCGCGTGTAGTGCGACTGCAGAGAACAAACGACCAACGTGGTATCTCGAGGACAATTCGGCCAGACGTTCAGAGATCTGAGGCACTTTGAAGAGCGCCTTTGCCGTTGTGCGAGTCAATCTGTGACTCAGCCTTTCCTCTGCGATAACAGCCAAGCATGTCAGACCGTCGTTGATCGTGGCGGTAGACCAACTCTGAATTACTGCATCCATTAGACTGTCCAGAACCTTGTCTTCTAGCTGAGTCTTGGTGACCAGAATGGTTATGACCATGCAAGAGCCAAGGTACAGCTCTGGAGCATTCCGAATGCCAAGTGCTTCCTGGAGGACTGGTATAACCCTGAGCAGCAAATCTTCTTCCCTCTGCCTCTTGACATCAGAGCGTCCAGATTGTGCTACATCGAGTTGACCGTTGATAGCTTGTGCTACCAGACTAGCCCAGAAACCGAGCAAGTTCGCCGATTGGTTGCCCTTCTTGGCTGTCGACAGCGTAAACTGGTTCAGAAGTGAGAAAAAGCTAGGATTGTTGATGGCATTGTAGAGCACAGCATGGCGTGGTGGGCTCGAAAGAGAGCTGATATATGGCTGCAGAAATTTGAAAGCAGGCGACAATTGCTTTGGCAAGATTGAAAGCATGGTTGCAAAGATCGGATTGCCATGGTAGGGTAGAAAGGCGAGAATCAGGTAATCGACATTGTACTCGTGCACTCGGAACCTCCTGACAAGCCATTCGATGGCCTTGTGACCTGGTTTAAGAAGTAGTCGGCCGCTGATCAAGCCCAAGAAACTCCTGATAACATTGTCTAGTTCCTCGTTGTCTTTGGCGGTCATTTGTGTCCTGTCCTCCCTCTTGCTTTGCTCGCTGAAAAGGTTTTTCGCAAATGGCATAAATCTCGCGTCCAGCATACAGAGGTCCTGAAATCCCTCGATACATATTTGGTAGATGGTGTCGAATGTCTGATTCGCGGCGTCCTTGGGCTCGAATAGAAGGGACTTGCTATGCTGGTTTCGTTGCGCTCGAAGATCTAGCTGGTTTGTGCTTTGCGATGCGATAGCAGCCAACTGCTGCTGCAAAGCGGTCGCCATATTTGCTCTATTTCCTACTGGCGATTGTAGGTATTCGAGGTAGCAGAGCCTGTCGCGTGAGAAGAGGCTGTCTGCCGAGGACGATCGTTCCTGCACTTTGCAGGAAAAATTCTTATCGATAAGGAATCAGCGGCGGCTCGTCGGGCCGTCGGCTCCGTGTGCCATGGGACATGTTTAGTAGAGCTTCACCTTCAGCTCCCTTTTCTGGTCAAGGTATGTTACATTCTCTTAACGGCTTACACAGATCCTAACAATGCAGAGCCAGGATGAGCGATTCAGTCCCGAAATTCTCTTCGTTCCGCCCAAAGCAGGTGGTGCAGACAAGCCTTTCTGCAGCGTTAGAATCTGGTCAGACAAAGCCGGACTCGCGCGAGGAAAGAGATAAATCTCGTCGACGTAAGCACGACCGCGAAAAACATGAACACAAGCAGCACTCTAGATATCATGAACCGTCAGAGGGACATAGTGAACCCCGCCAACACCGGCATCGAGACCAAAGGCATGACGAACGCCCAAAACCGACTCGCCCGCCAACCTCTTCTCGTGACCCATTACCCATATGGGACACTAGTTGGGAGACAGAGGAGACGCTTTTCGTTAGCGATCGGAAGGGTGACCCGAAGAACCTCACATATGGTAGCCTCCATCGGTACGGTGTGCCCGAATATCGCCGTACTGGCTATGGGCAGATCGTGGGGCTGGATGAGAAGGAGAGAATCGATCGCGAGCACAGCACTATCGGCGAAGTTTTTGTGTCGACGTCGATTCAAAAAGCGCCTACCAGGAGCGACGTCAGTGTTTTGAGGTATCAGCGGCCGGAGAAGGAGCGCAAAGTGAAGTTCGTCAAGCCGACACCAGAAGAGCAGGCGTTCGATACAGCAATTGATGTCGTGCAACTCTCAAGAAGCAAGAAACGCAAACGAGGCTCGGAGTCACCTCACCAACCCGATCAATATGATGTTGACTACAGATCTATCGAGGGTAAGGCTAAACCAGCTAAACGCCATGATGAGTCCGATTTGGAGTCTGCTTCTGATTCCGACAATAATGATGCGGCTATCGCAGAAGACGTACTTGCCCGGAATAGGAATGCAGACTTGTCTCGCAAAGTCAAGGACAGTCCCTCTGATGTTGCATCTTGGTTAGAATTGATCGAACACCAGGCCGCAATGGTCAGTCCAGGCCACGATCTGGTCAGCTTCTCGAATGCGGAGCGCCGAACACTGAGTGACCTGCGATTATCACTGTTCTCGAAAGCTATCAAATCGGTACCGGACGATTGTCGCGAGAGCCTGACCCAACTCATGCTGGCAGAAGGTGCCAAAATCTGGGACAGAGAAACGCTGTTGCAGAGAATCCGCGAGGTGCTCGAGGAAATACCACACAGCGCTCATTTATGGACGCTTTATATGAATACCATCCAGAGCAACAGCACCAATTTTCGCTACGAGGATATCAAGGAGGCGCTTCTGGACACAATGAAAAGAGTACATACGAGCTCAAAGTCCCTGGCCAAGGAACATCCACTATACGATATAGGAGTTCACATCCTTTTGCGAGTTACGAGCTTCATTCGAGATGCCGGACATACCGAGCTCTCTATTGCCATATGGCAAGCAATCATGCATGCACAGCTGATTCTGTCCACCCAATCTGCCTTCACGAGCACCGATGACTTCATGTCGGAGCTGGAGCAATGGTGGGATGACGAACGACCACGGTTTGGCGAACCCGGATATGCTGAAAAGCGCGAGGCTTTTCAGGACCTCCGCGAGGTTGCATTTGAGAGCCAAGAGACAGCAGGCCTGAGCCCGGAAGCACCGTTTCGCTCCTTTGCCACAATCGAGACAGTGCAATCGACTCAGCACCAATTTCCGGGTCGAACAACAGACGAAGATGGACCCGACGACCCCTTTCACGTCGTGTTCTTCTCCGACATCCGACCGTCTATCGAAGCAAGCATCGCATACGACCCTGAGTCGCTGATAAACGCCTATCTCCACTTTTTCTCGCTCCCACCAGTACCACGACCAAGTGGTCCATCATCCACGGAGGTCAACTGGCGACATGACCCGTTCCTGCATAATTCTGATACGCAAGTCTGCCTTCCTTCAGCGGACCTAACAAAGCTCTCTGGTTCAACCATCAACACTTCCCATAGCACAACACGGACTCTGTTCGCGCCCACCTCGTTTCCGGAAACCCTATCAAAGCCGACAATAACCTTCCTAGCTCACAGCCTCGAATCTCTTCTCACACTTCATCCCTCGCCACAACTGCAAGAATACTATCTCGCCTTCACGCTGGCTTATTTCCCATCCACAGCGTCGAAGATTGCAAGACGCCTGCTGAAGGCCCAGCCTCAAGCCATCCGTCTCTGGAATGCAGCTGCGGTCATTGAAGCGAAGCAGGGACAACACGACAAAGCGGAGCAGATATGGGAGGGTGCTCTGAATCTTGCTCGGAGGAGCCAGCCAGAGGAAGGTAGAGAGACGTTCGAAAACGGCGTCGGACTGCTGATTGCAATTCAATGCTGGACTTGGTCACTACTCGAAAGAGGAGACGGGGAAGGGGCACTCAAACGGCTCATTAGGCTGAGGGGAACTGCTCACGATGTGGACCAAGGAGAGGTGTCGACTGCCGCCAAGCTCAGTGTGCAAAAGGTAGGTGACTTTCTCTTCATTCACAAGCTGAGAATCGGGAAGGAAGGCAATTGTTCAGAATCTTCTTTCCAATGGGTATATCGACAAACTATCCTGCCTATCCTATCCTATCCTATCCTATCCTATGCAATTCCTTTTCGAAAAGCAATGCGATGCAATGCTATGCAACCCAAACCCGGCCGAGCTATGCTCATCCAAACCGGCCCAGAACATATGCTGACAAGAAACAGTATCTACAAGAAATCTTCGACTCATCCAACTCCTCCTCTTTAACGACCGCGGAGTCAACAGCGCTATCAAGCGGACTGCTGGTCTTGCTTTCATACCTCACCGCCTCCGAGGCACTTCCAACAGCCCTCGATCTCCTCCGCACCCACCGTGCTGTTGTCGAGCAGCAGACCAGCTCCAAAGCGAAACACGCTCTCGAGCTCCTGCACCAATTCCAGGCCCATCTACTCCTCCATCACATCCAGCGAAAACACTCATATAAACCCCTCGCGATCCGCGAAACACTACAAGACTCGATCCGCTTGTACCCGCACAACTCACTCTTCCTATCCCTCTACACCACTCTCTTCCAGCACCAAAGTCGTATCGACGAGAACGTCCGCCGCACAATCCGCTGGACGATGCTCGCGGCACCAGAGAAAACAACACTAGCCGGCTGGGCGATCGTCGCAGCACACGAAATCGACCGCTTCGAGGCGCAGGCCAGTTCGACGGCCGAGAACGTGCGCGCGGTGTTCCAGCGCGCGCTCAAGAGCGTCGGAAGTCCAGTCGCACATGCGCCGCTGCTGTGGATGCTGTGGTTTAGGTTCGAGCGGGCGATGTTTGAGCAGTTGCTACGGAAGAATGATGATGTGGGCTCGAGATACGCGCGGAAGGAGATGGCGGCGCAGATGGAGCGTTGGAAGGCGGTCTCTCTTGACGGGCTGAGGTGTTTGCCCTGGTGGAGGGATTGGGTCCTCGCTGGGCTGGCGGCTTTTGATCGAGGAGTGGATGAGAGCAGACGGGAGCTGCGGGATCTCAAGAGGGTGTACAACGTCTTGCATGAGCGGGAGTTGCGTGTGCGAGTCGAGGGCGTGGAGGAACTGGTTGATGATATACTCAACGCTGGAGCTGGTGATTCAACGCGGTGATGCGCTGGTATAATTATTCTCAAACCATTTTTTTCGAGCTTATGCAGCTGCAGCGATTGGATGCTCGCTGAACGTCGTGGGTTGGTTGTCCTCTGCCGATCTGAACTCCATTGGCATACTATCTTTCTCGTCTTTGGTGGACATCCTGAACTTGGACATGCGGCGCTCAGCCGGGATATACTTCCATCCGCGGATGTCCGAAGTGTGAGCCAGGATCGCAGAGTCGTCGTGGATGTTCTTGTCGGTAGCCTCGTCGCTGATCTCCATATCGGCGAAACTGGTGTTGGCGACCTCGATGCCGCACTGTCTGAACATCTGCAGCATGGCACGCATGTTGAGCTTCAGAACCCTTTCTGGTTCTTCCGCCTTCATGTAGGCTGTAAGGCGTGGGAAGAGGATACCGAAATCGCTCTGGCTGAAGTGCTGAGATAGCTCGGGGTAGAAGTTGTTTGGCTCTGGGCCCTCGTAGTCGACCGGAGGTGCGATGGCGCGCTTGATGTCGTTGAGGTTTCCGGTCCAATTGAAGAAGCCTTGGCTGAGCACGCTGAGGACTGCCTTGCCACCAATGGACTTCGAAGTGTAGCATGGCAGTGGTAGTTTCCAAAGCCACTCTTGATCCGGGCTGTGCAATGGAAGACCCCACATATCCAGCAGAGCGAGTGGAGATGCATTGGTGATTTGCTTCGAAATGAGAGAGTCTGGCTTTGGATCGAATAGCATGTTCCTTGCGCTCGCAGGACGCTGTGGGGCGTAGTAGGTCGACTTGACGAGTTGGTGCATCGTCTGAGCACCGAAGGAATGACCGCTCCAAATGATTTTACCAGGAGTGTGGATATCCAGGTTCTGCTTAAACATGGACAAGACGTCCTCTCGGACCTTTTTCGAGTCGGAAGTGTTCAGATCCAAGTTTTCCATAGGCGAGCCCTTGTCCACGCTGGTCATGGCAACGTGTGCAAGTGCAACCTCCCATAGTCTAATGCGCAACTGCTTGTCGCGGGCCTCGTATACCTGTTTCGAAGGAGTGTGTGAAATCTTGACTGCATAAACGTCCTTCTCCGGGGTATCCTTGGTCGCGCGTATTCTTTGAAGTGGAGAACTGCCGTCTCTGTGATCCATTGCAATTACAACGACTCCGTGAGATGCAATTGATCCGCAAATGTGTGAATACATGTTCCTAGATCCAGCCAAACCGTGTGAAAAGAACATGACCGGCCATCTTTTGTTTGATGTTGGCGCTTCCTTGATTGGCGCATTTCGCACTGCAGGAATCGAGATGTAATAGAGGATGCGTGGGAAGATGCTGTAAATGTGGTTAGCGGAGGATGATTGGCCTCTGGGTTCAAGAACTTACGCGATAAGCTCGGCGATGCGGTGGTTTGCTCCCAAGAATTTTGCAAATGCGGCCACTAATTGATGCTGTGGCTGCGGAATCCACCGTACTGGCCGTGGATGTGCCAACGATGTCTGGCATGGGTAGAAGACTCGGAAGGCGACTGTCGATGGTGCATCTTCTGGTGTAAATGATGGCGAAGGAAGATCTGTCGCGGGGATTTCTACATCGATCGAGCCGACCGTGTGCTCGCCCGTGTAGGCCGGGAATGCCGGCATTGGGTTTAGTGAAGAGAACCAAGAAGACATGGCGGGTGGTAGGGTGTGATGGTGAACGCCGGAAGGTAAAGAACGTCCAAAGATGAAATTGTGACCAGATGAGGTTGAAGAAGGCGTGTGTGTAGAGAAAAGAAGGAAGAAGAAGAGAAGTGTCTGCGACATGTGAAATCGCTCGTGTGACCGGTTACTACTTACGTCGAGTGCCGATGAACTTTGCTGCGCAGAAAACATGGTCTAACGTCATTACTGGCAAGTTTTAGGGGACTCCGAGGCTAAACGGCGGGAACAGAAAAGATTGATCTGAGATCTCGCGTGACATTCCGACAACGAGCCGGCTTCTAGAAGCCAAATTGGTCCGAGTCGTGTGCCTACCTGTATGTTCACTGTGTGTCTGGCAAGTTGAGCTGATTTCGGTGCTCGTCGCAGTCCTCGACGCTCAATGCCTCCAGGTCCTGTGCGTGTGGTTTGCATCGTACGCTTCGACATTAATTGATGCTATAGAAATCGGTGATGGATCGATCGTAATGACATCAATATAGTGTCAAGCTATTCATTAGTCGGATCGACGACGAGATAGAAGATCAAAAAGCAAGGATGGAGAACGCGATGATGTGAGGGGAGCAAAGGTGCTCACGCGACCGCGGAACAACCCCATCAGGCCGCAGCAGTGTGGCGCGCCCAACTTCCTCCGCTATACGGCTCCGCGCCATGCCGGGATATTTGTATGACGGCACTTTCGAGGTCATCATGGCAGCCTGCTCGGCTCTCCTTGCTGCTCACAATCGACATCCCATCATCCTGTAGCCGGTACAGAGTATAGACGAGTGGTGCATAAGCATCAGTTGTTGATCGTCAACTTAAGATGCTGACATACGCGCTTTGTTACTCATATGTGCACTTTCGACCGCTGACGGACCCGGGGTTGCTTGAGCGCTGGATCTCAATTGACTAGAGGCTGCACCGCTGTTCTGCTCTTGGATGACAATGTTGACATGATGCTGCTCTAGATCTACCAAAGACGGAGAAACTCAATGGGTCTTCGGTGCCTCGCGAAGAGCTCTTTGTGCGACTTCGCCCTTTACCCTTCCACCCCAGCAAGTTAGGTTGGCCGCTGAGAAGACGAACACTCGACAACAGCCGGATAACGTGATCGGTGTGCAGACTCGACGACTTGTTCTGTTCTTCAGCATAACAACTCTCAAATCTACAACAATAATGACATCCATCAATCATGTTTGCCAATAGACAGAGATCAGATGAACTCTCCTTGTCGATAGCGGGCAGACTTCGGTAGCAACCAAAGCCTGGTTTCAATCAAAGCCCGGAGCGCTGTGAAAGCGCATCCCGTGCTTTGAGGCTCATTTCGCTGATCATCACTGTCTCGAATCTTATCGCCGGCGCAGGCGCCTGGCCATTGTTCAACATCAACATCACAGTCGTCGACCTACGACAGCTTCTCGACATATCATTTGCGCAATGCCGCGCAGGAGGCGAGCATCCAATGCGTCGACGCATTCCAATGACGCGTCGCGTCCCGAGGAGGAGCTAGGAAGCATGTACGACTATCTGGCCAAGATTATTCTTCTTGGACCATCTGGATGCGGCAAAAGCTGTCTTTTACATCGCTTTGTCAAGAATGAATGGCGCATCTTGACATCTCAAACAATTGGTGTCGAATTCGCCTCGAAGATTGTTAAGATAGGCACAGGAAGCCGACGAAAGAGGATAAAGTTGCAACTATGGGATACGGCTGGCACAGAACGGTTCCGATCAGTGTCGAGGAGCTATTACAGAGGCGCTGCTGGAGCTCTGCTGATATACGACATCAGCAACTACAATACCTTCGCTGGCTTGGGGACCTTCCTTAATGATGCACGCGCCCTAGCTTCACCAAATCTCACCATGCTATTGGTCGGAAACAAATCGGACGTGGCAGAAGGCCCACCGCAAGAGGCTGATCTGATAGATGCTGGCGGAACACCGAGCAGCTTCTCGAGCGAACAGTCTGGCTTTCCCATGAATGGATCCGTCAGCAGTAGGACAGGTTACGGTTCGCAACTGAAAGCGACAATCGCACCAGAAGGACGCGAAGTCGACCACGAACAAGCCTCGCGATGGGCAGGATCAAATGGTATTCCAGTCGCGGTCGAAGCTTCTGCCTTGAACGGTGACAATGTTGAGGAGATATTCACCCGTATGGCAAGAATGATCCTCACAAAGATCGAGCTCGGAGAGATTGATCCGGACGACCCGATGAGTGGTATCCAGTATGGTGACGCTGGAGGTTGGGGTGTAGGTGCCGAAGATGGGGGCAGCATTAAGAGTGGCATGACCATGGAAGACGGTACCACACGCAGACGGCGGAGAAGAGGCGGAGCTGGTGGAGGCGTTGTACAGACACTCGGTGAATGGGGCCAAGTCTTCAAGCCCACCGGCTACGGCAGCAGAGGATGCTGCTGAGGTGAGCTTGTCATATGTCTTATGTCTTTCGAAAGCGTGGCGCATCATGAGTTTCGGTCTATACCCATTGCAGCAACCGCTGGTCTTCCTACTCAGTATACATGATTGGATATACCTCTTACAGTGTTTCTAATTTCTAATGTTTCATCCATCATATTTTCTTGGCTATTTTATCTGTCTGTATAAACTATAGCTACTCAACTCATCTACAACCTCGATATATCCTCCGACTCATTGCTTGCCGGCCATGAATCTCCGCATGTTACTGCCTAAAGGAGTTAGCCGCTGAAGTGTGGAGGTCTCGCGATGCTCAAGAATTTATGGACGCGGCTATTGCAGCATCACCGGAAGCACCTCTCATTGTGACGAAATATCACAATCTCGCCCAAAAGTCTTGCTCTGCTCGAATTGATCTCTTCAGTCATCTGGAAGACTGTTCAAAAAGTCGATCTCACCGCGAACGAAAATTCAAAATCGGATCCTCCGGAAGACAATTCAGCTTGATCCGCTGCAGCCTACGACGCTCACCACCTTGGACTTGGTCAATCGCACCATCTGTTTTCTGTCAACAGCTCAAATCAATACATCGCTTACCGAGCTCCTGCCTATACCTTGTGCGGCGACGACTCCGCTCTGCAAGCTCTCATTGAGCGCAGAAACAACCTCTTATCGCATTGTCGCGACCATCGACACCTTTCCCCTGATTCAGCCGCGAGCTCAATAGTGCACGATGGCGGAAAGAAGGAGACAGCATCAGTCGAATGGACATGTAAAAGAGACGATACAAGATCCGACCACTCCGCGCGAGAACATCTTCCTATTCGTACCCAATCTTATTGGTAGGACAGCCATCTCCCATGACAAGCAAGACGAATTTCTGACAATGTGTAGGATATTTGAGAGTTGTTCTAGCGATCGTTTCACTCTATTTTATGCCATTGCACCCGCGACGATGTTCGTTCCTGTACAGCGTGTCATGTCTTCTGGATGCTCTGGACGGTTATGCGGCACGCAGGTGGCAGCAATCTACGAGATTTGGAGCAGTACTGGATATGGTGACCGATCGTTGCACGACGACATGTCTGCTCGTCTTTTTGGCAACAGCGAAACCTCGGTGGAGCATAGTTTTCCAGCTGCTGATCAGCTTGGACTTCACCAGTCACTATATGCACATGTATGCGACTCTGGCCATGGGAGGAAGTGGTAGCAGTCACAAGAATATTGATGAGAAGAGGAGCAGGATTATGCATCTGTACTACACCAACAAGGTAGGTTTCGGGCGGTGGTGGCTCTTTCGAAACACCTGCTAATCCGCATGACAGATTGTTCTCTTTGTGGCATGCGCCGCCAACGAGCTCTTCTTCATCGCATTGTACCTGCTCTGCTTCTCCTCGCCGCTGATAACACCAGCGCTGTTACAGCACGAGCCATTGACATTGACTCCTGGATCTCCAATGGTGCCAAAGCCGTCAATGCTCGCGAACCCCTGGTCGGCAGCCGCAATGGAAATGGCCAGGTGAGTACTGACAGAGTATTGACCACAGAGTGAAAGCTGACGCACATCGCAGAGCAAACAAGATGGACAGCAAGGTCCCTTGGATCCTATGCGCCATTTCTCTACCAGTCATGCTTTTCAAGCAATGGGTGAATGTGATCCAGATCGTCAATGCCAGCAAATGGCTCGCCGAGGGAGATCTGGCTGAACGGGCCAGACTCGGATTACCCAAAAAGACCCAGTAAGAGACAAGTCCTTCCATATCGCATAGCCAGGCGCGGGCGGGGTAGGATTTATTTCATGGAGGGACCAACATATGCAGCCTCGGCGGATGTACAGTGTACCTACAGGTCTGATGAAATATCGAAAATGTATCGTATTCAATTCAGCATCCACCTTCGATCGCCTCACGGGCCCGACTACAGTATGTCAGCCCACGTGGTGTGTACAAAGATCGCCAGTGTCTTTCATGCTAAACAAGTCGGAGAGTTTGATGGTCTACAATATTGACAGCCCCGCAAAGTTCAATACTGAGCGCTATGTCAGCCACTTGACGGTCATTACAGGCTTTTATCTGGGACGTCGGCATGCGCTCCGGATGTTGGTGGTCGGGACCGTCGGCTGTGACCTCGAACCAAGTACATCTACAACACCCTCCGGCTCTCCGACAATCGCGTGTGCACTACCTACCTTGTGTACTCCTGAGCCTGCATATAGTGCCCTTTATGCACGCAATAAACATCCCAGTCGAGCGGATATGCATGATATCAAGAACCATGACCCCCGAGGTCTTCCGCAATAGACGGTGAGCTCTGAAACATTCATCTCATCAACATCGATAAATGTAAATTGCTGCAAAACAGGGATGTGCTTTTCGCAAGCGCTTGTCAAACGCGAGCTTGAACTCGGAGATTAAGCGTCTTTTGCGCTGCCAAGACCTATCAAGACGGCTTGCAGGGCCACGATTCCCGGTCAGATCTCGAATGTCTTGCATCACCCCGCCCCATGACCATCGCATTGTAGAACTATCTCAACCTGATCCGAGTCAGCAAAATTTTATTAATATGGTTCGTTATACCCTACCGAGACACCGTTGGTCCTCTGATCGTGCATCGCAACGACCGATGCATCAAAAGGAGAAGTGAAGAGGTGCGACTGCCAATTATGGACAATGGAGTCCGTTTTACAGCAAGGCCCGGGGCGCACCGTCTACAACCAGATTTTGCGCCTGCGTGGCAGCTTCTTTCCTGGGCAACCGACCCGTCAGACCCAGATGTAAGCGGGATCTCCACTTTGGAAAGTCCATCAACATGCACTACACAACTCTAACCACTTCTGAGACAACCGCTACCATGGCATTTCCTGCATCATACAACTTTATCCTTGCTCTGTCAATCTATCATGTCCTATAATCGCCGCATGTCACTGGTCATCGCTACCAAGATCTCGGTTGCCAGCCTCTTCTGCGAACCTCGAGCGAGTTTATAGGTCTCGGTAGGTCTGCGACCTCGCCGGTCGTTCTTTCTCTGCTCCTTCCTTTCTCCTTTTGCGACTGTAAAAGGTAGTCGTTACCGCTTCAACTGCTACTACCCCACTGCTAGTCGCGAATCTGTCAGCCACTGCCTCAACTTCCAATTCTTGACATTGCGCATCTCGCAGTCGCCGAACCGGGTCTCCTTAAGTGCCATCTCATTGTGGATCTGTGTCAAGAATATACTCGAAGCTTTTCTCGTCGTTCTTCCAACGGACTTGCATGGTGGGCTTTTGATAACATTACCGACCTTGTGCCCTCACACTGTTCTTTACGACCAAGTGATTCTTGCTTGTACAAACCTTGTCACGAGTGCATCACACTTTCACGTCGACTGACTAGGTATCAATGGATACTACGCTGGTCACGTTCTACCTGTGAGCATATATGGACTGTGTCCGCAAACTCCACTTACTGACAACGGTCGTAGAAAAACATCGGCAGATGTCTGCTCGGTCGAACTTCTCGGATCATGGGATAACTTTAGAAGGCCATACCGACTTACTAGGGATACTCTCAGAGGCTATGGCTCTTGGACTGGAAACTACAAATTCGAGAACATCGTCTTTGATGGCGACAAACTGGACTGGCGGAAGCCCAGAACCGGAGGTCTCAAGCAGGGAGGACGCTATTGGTACTATGTACGTCGCTATGATGAACTTAGGAGATCCTCACTGACGGTAGTAGTATCGATTAGATGATGAAGAGGAATACTGTGACTCTGCACAGCCAACCTCTACCGACTGCCCACTGTTACCAGGTCAGACGACCAATGTACTCGATGTCCCTCGCGAAATCATTCAGCCTCCAAGCAGATCGCGGAGTGCATCTGCCGACTTCATCTCCTTCTGCCCACAGGTCATGACACTCGATCCCGAAGATAGATACAGAAAGGTCGAAAAGCCGGCGCCAACGAAACTACCACGCCACTACGTATCCACCGAGGCACTCCAACCACATGCGATTCAGACACGATACGAGACCTCACCCTCGAACTCATCAGCCAGTGATGCATCGGAACCAAGATCATCGGCATCAAGGGGATCTAGGTCGAATTACTCAACAGGTTGTGACGACTCATGTACATCTTCACTAGTGCAAGAAGACGCACCACCATCACAGAGTCCTTCGCGTCGCTGGAAATTCAAGCTGCCGAGATTACGGCGATTTGGTCATGCAGCAACGGAGACCTCCCCTGAGAGGCCCAGCACGAGATCGGGCGTACCTTCGAGTTCCGAACGTAGCTTTGAGAGTCTTGCTGCCTTTCCTACTGCTCCTACACAGCACACACCGCGGCAGCCAGTGGACGCGGTCGAAGTGTTGCCCGGGCAGGACATGCATCCGCAGAAGAGTCTTCGCCTTGGCGCAGGGCTGGGTATCAATGTCGCGAACAACAATGCTTGCAACGGACCTACACTGGAGCCGGCATGTATATCAGGAGCACAGAATCTTCGCTCTCCGGCGCGCAACTCGTCACGCGCGCCTCCGCCTTCGTTGTCAGGGTCATATCAAAATTGTTGTGAAGCAGAGGCATCACCGATCGCTATGGCAGGTGCCCCTTCCTTATCACCTTCATTCGAGTCGACAGGTATCGATATCAACTCACCTACCTTCACTGCCGCCACCATCAGTAGCAGTGGCTTCGACTCCCCGGATAGACTATCCCATGAGTACACGTTCGAAGACTGCCGGACCCACTACGAACCATCTATTGTTGAGGATGGACAAGACGACCTTCGCAGATCGGTAGACGAGGTAGCCGAGCGATTCGCGAGACTGCACACTGGAGGCGAGCACGACTTTGCAACACCTCGGGCTAATCCCTTTGTCGACCACTATTTCCTCACACCAACCAGTATCCTCGGGAAGCCAGCAACATCTTCTTCACAACTCACACTGAAGAAGTCGCCATCTGACATCAGAAAAAACAGCATCAACGACGATTCGTCGTTGAGTGATGCTATCTTTGACGAGCTCCGATACCTTACACATGCCATCAACTAGTCTGAGGCTTGTGGACGATTCTTTCTGTTCCAGCATATTTGTGACCGTTGTACACGACTTGACGGCTTATCTTGTTTATATGATACCCTTTTGTTATTGCCTCTATTGTTGGTATAGGAGGTGGAGGAGCTGATGTGTTAGAGCAGATGTATATAGCGGTAACTGATATGAAAACATCGACATCAGTACAATTTGCTCAAGTGCAATTTGTGTAAGATATGCGCATGCACAACTTTATCCCACCTTCCGGATTTGTGCTTGTTATTCTCAAATATACGGCTGTGCTGGGTGATACTAACATGGCGCGTGACGTAGGAAGGAACAACCTCACTTCACTTTCTTCCTTGCACACGACTGTCGCTTCACTTTCGACAATACGGTTTCAACCAGCATTGCTTGTCAACGCGAGTCATTAGGTGAAGATGATATCTTCACTGCAGTTGAATCCTCCTGATTTGCGTCAGATTACAGCTGTAATATAGCTTAATGATTTGCTGCAGACGCTGAAGTTCAAAGTATGCGAGCTGTATCAGCAACTGACAACCACAGAATGCATAACGACATGCCCTAGCTCGTGTGTCGACTCGCACAACACAACTCGTTCAGTGATCAATCATGTCAGTCTACGTTGCGGAATGTAGGTGAGTCGAAGTGAAGAGGTCGGCCCCTACTAAGCCACGTCTCAAGTGAACATCAACACCCACTCTGATCCTGTTTGCCTTCATAACAACCTGCCCCACGCCCGCGTGCGCATTGCAACTTCTCTGTCGTCATTCTTTTTCTTCTTCCCGCTTTCCCTGACACCTGTCACGCCAACTCTCGATCGTTCGACCTCAACACAGGGTGAACAACCATGATCAGAATTCGATTAGAGCCGCGAGATAGGCCAGATTGGGACACCGAAATCATACACCTGAAGGATTTCTTCACTCAACCGAATGATTTTGGTGAGCCCAGATCTGTTCCTCGCGCCCTGCTTCTGTATAGCCTCCTCCCTGGCGGTACGCGCGCTCACTACCTTCCGCTTGTTCGCCCCTCTTATGAAGGCCTGCACTTTGGAGTTCCGCCGCTTTCTCTCCTTCAGAAAGGGGTAGACACGCATTCCTTTGGTGTTTATGACACGACGACTTATTCACACATACATAAGCTATGTAGGTGGGAACAGACTACCTGGGAGATGGACGAAATGGACGATTCCGAGACAGGGTCTGATGTTGTGTTCCAACCAAAGAACCCAGACTGGCCACTCGACACAATACCAACCGAGATCTGCGAGCAAAACATCAGCTACCTGCCGCGTCAAGACATCAAGGCGCTCAGACTTGTCAACAAAGAGATCGAGAGAAAAGTATCCGGCAAGTTCTTCGAAACCTCTGTGGTCACTTTCAACGAAGAGCTATATGACATGTTTGGCTGTGACGACGGGGCGACCGAATCTATCGCGCCTTCCATCTTCTCCCGATTTGGTCGTTATTTTCGCAAATTTGGCATGAGCTTCGAGCTTGAGGAAGAGTCTTTCACGGGACTGTCGGACGAGAGAGTAATGGACGATACGCAGAGTTTTGACGACAGCTACGAGTGGTCTACCTCAGACAATTTTCAGAATTTCCACAGTCTCTTTAAGCTCAGAAAGCTCGCCCAAGAAGCCTCTCGTATGAAGAGTGCTTTTGCCAACCTTACCACGCTCAAGGAGCTTGCACTGAGCCTCGACGATGCACTGGGCTGGCTCCACGGTTCTGATCTGTCCTTGCGGGACCGGTGTGTACACACACCAAAGGTCGTTTTCGGCCCGTCTTTCTATGATCAGGCTACGAAGTACCCCCCGCCGCGCTATCCTGGCGAACCTCACTCGGATGAAGAGGCGCTTTTTCAAGTCGTCAGATCCCTGTTCAGTCTTGCTGATGCGTCAGAAGACGCGAAGACTGGCAACGTCATCAGCTTGCCCCTCAAGCGTGGCCTCGACACTATACCCGGTATTACAGACACAAAACTTGCAGATCCGGCAAATTGGCCATTGGAGAGCACTGCAAAGCTTGTACCAGAGCCAATCAGAACTGCCTTCCAATCAGAAAGCATAATTGGTGGCGTCGGCATCGGAATCTTGGCTATCGTACAGCCTGAGGTAGCCAACACCCTCAACGGCAGGGCAGGGCCTGATCTACACTTGACGCCGCGGATGCTGACACGACCACAAATGGATTGGTTACGACAAGCACACCGTGCTCAGCAGGCCTTCTTACAGTCATACATTTCTGCTGTCATTGAAACGCCAGACGTTTTCCAGAACGTCAATAGCATGAAGCTCGCGGGCATATCTGTTCAATTCTTGCCAGCACTTGGTAGTGCCTCCTTCTGGAACGCGTTGCCTGTTTTGACGGCATTGCAGCTACTCATTATTCCGGCTTGGCGAACACTACGTGAAGACGGCGGGGACAGCAAACGGGTGCAGAGCTACGGAACCAATTTGCTTTCTGTGGTTGATGACATATTCCGATTCTTGAACGACCATGTCTGTACCAGGGAGTCGATCAAAAGCTTGCATCTGGGCTATTCCGGCGGAGGCGAGTCCGACCAGGGTATGATGGCAAGAAACCGCAACATCCTTCCAGCGCCCATCATACCTGCCGCAAAGATTCCCCACATTTACGACCTTCACGACCAAGATGCGAACGCGACAGACATTGTCCGCCTTCAACACATTGAGAATCTCACACTGTCAAATTGCTGGATCTCCCCCCGCATGGCAGTCGTCCTGGTCGACAGCCTCGAGAAGCTCAGTTTGAAGCACCTCACTCTGGAATCTGTCTCGATTGCTGTCTCGATTGGACTGATCGGTGCGTCCCCTTGGGGCACACCCTTGCCTACCCCGTTGGCAGGCGCACCACTTGTGCAAAACCTCACCGGAAACATATCTATGCAGACCAAATTCATGAGCATGGAACGCGGCGACAAAAATCGGACCAGGACGGTTTTCTATTACACCACGCCTTCCACGCAAGCTAGCGAAGTATGTCAGCCTACTTTAGAGGAGCTTCTAGAGCGTGCTCAGGCGCAGGGCTCATTGGATGTTTTGCACGCACTGGATGGTCTACACCATTTCAAGTTCCAATCCACAACCCAACCAGTAACACCCTGGTCGTATGAGCCGCTTCCAGAACGAATCAATCAAGTGTATCCATGGTACTGGGCCAGTGTTCTGAATCAGATCAGTCCGAGCATCAAATTCGATTCGTTCAGGCCTCGAGACCACCTTCACGCAATGCCAGTTTCTCGGTCAGGATCACTTCAGTCTATCACATTGCGTTCGTGTGGCTATGCCAAGAGGCAGCATCCTAGTGTGCTGGATACGCAAACGTCGTTGGCATTGCCTGTTGCATTCAGAAACAGGCTTGCGCGGACACGCGTCGATATGCAGACGACTCATGATGGCGCAGTTGGCATCATCGTGCAGAAGATCGAGAAGGCAGAGATGGAGGTGCTGGAGCTGGCGTTCGGTTGTATTTTCGGCTGGAGCAAGACTGAGATGAAGGAAGCGGCTGATTGGGATGGCCTCCATCCTGGAGGTACAGGAAGGTTCTCAGGGTTCATTCGCAAATCAGACTCTGCCGGTGATTGGAGGTCTTTACTGACAGGCACGGACAAGACGAGAAGTCCGTTCTGGGACATTTAATTGAAAGCTTGACCGCGGAGAAAGGGAGCTGAGCGTGGGTAGAGATAAGGACGCTCATCGTGTTAACAATCATCTTTTCACGTGCTTCTTAGTGTTAATGTCCATGATCCACAGCAACAAGGTACTGTAGGTTGCCAATTATAATGAACAAATACCACTACATACCAGAGTTCCTATACCCCTGGTGAATGCGATAGCACCATAAACATCCAAAATCGTGAATGAGCATAACAAGAAAAGAGCGGACAGGTACTCCCGCATTCAATACAAGATCGTCACGATGTTATATGCTTGTCAACAGCTCTACAAACAAACAACCAACCCAAGTTATTCACACCAAGCATCAACAAGCCTAAACCAAACTTCAAAACTCCAAACCACCCATGACAATCTGCCTATGTCCCCGCCGTAAACCCGACCCTATACCTATCCCTCGGCACATGCCTCAGCCCAACAAACTCTCTAACCTTGACCCCCTGCGCCCTGAACCCAGCCAGCGTGGTCGCCGACCTCCTCGTATGCTCGCCCCTAGCATTCGCCCTCAACACAGCCCTACTGTTCCTATTCCCGAGATGCGCCGTGACGTACCTCAGCAACTCCTCGACACCAACGCGATCATCAGGCTCGTACGCCAGACAGCGCTCCACCAGATCGATGAGTTTCTTGCTGTAGTGCTGGCGCAGCAGGGCGCGGACGTCGGTGCCTAGATGTGCCGACCAGAAGGCGAAGGTGTTGCGTTCGGCCAGGTGGTTGTAGTTGGCTTGGGCGCTGTGCTGGAGCAGCATTACTTGTAGGATCGTGGTGCCGATTTGGTAGATGTTTGCTGGTGAGAGACGTTGCGGCATCGGTGTTGGGCGTATGTCCGGCATGTTGGGAAGGGGTGGGAGCCAGGTTTGGAAGAGTTCCTGGGTTGTTAGTCGTGGATGTGGGGAGAGAGGGGACTGGCGTACCATTGGTTGGAAACCGGAGGTTGTTGCATCGTCTACGAACGCGGCGGGGTTTGTTCGGTCGTCTGAGGAGGTCAGGCGTGCTGAGCCGTAGTCGGCGACCTAGGGAGATTGTTAGCATGTGCGGACTTTTGAGGCTGGCGAAGAGAACTCACGAGGAAGCGCTTGAAGATGTACTTTTCAGGGTGTGTGTGCCTAGTATCGGTGGTGAAAGGATTGTTGCCTGTTACCAGAACTGTATCATGTTAGCCGGACCTTCATGTTAGTGGTTGGTTATCGTACTATTGTCTGGTTTCAGGTCTCTGATGTGGTATTAGCGAGTTCACGTCAATCTGGCGTCCCAAGGACTTACTGATGCACTATCTGTTCCCCTTCAGGAGCTTCAGTCCTTCCAGATCGGAAGTCTGTCATTTCTTCGGCGGCATTGGCTAGGCACTGGGAGATATACCAGACCGCCAATTCGGGGATTCGCTGGTTGTGTTGGTTGTATTTGATCATTATACTCCTCAAACTGCCGTGTTCGGCGTATCCCAGATAAAGTCGCCTGCAACAAGGTCAGTACTGGTTGCATTGACGTCGCATGATATCAATTAACCTTTCAATACCCATTTTCTGAACGCGAGCCCTTGCTGAACGGTGTTGAATATGCTGACTCTGGCCCTGAACCCGGCGGAAACCGCGGTGTTTGACACTGTAGTTGGTCTGCCTAAGCAGCCTGGTCAAATATGCCTCGCGTGACTCCTGCATGATACGCATCTGGTCAACTTGTGCCTGATCGTTGCCTGGGATCAGACCGTTTAGAAGTCCTCGGGCGGTAAGAAGCTAACTATTGTTAGACCAGCCCCAATTGTTCGGGTCGTCGGCTCTTTCTGACTTGACCACAACACGATCGACTACCACTCCGCCTCTCTCCTGAACATACAGTGCGGTGCAGCCAGAGGATCCGGAACCCAGATTCTTCACTCCTCGCCAAAGGCCTGCCACTGTGTTCAGTCGGTCATGCCCCAAAGGAGTACTCCGAAGATTCTGTCGACGAACGCCGAATCTGAGGTACGCCGCTGCCCTTTCAAGCGCAGAAGGTTCAAAGCCCGCAAGTATATTGCGCGTGATTCTCTGGTTGTTAGCATTCGCTATGTTGTTATCACGCCGCACTCTGTCCTGGTCGACCTGGAAGCGAATCGCTTCGCAGTGTCGACACTGAGAACTGACCGCAGTCGGGTTCACAGTCTGACGGAACTCGGTATCGAACATGACGTGGTCCGCGTAGTCGCAGTATGCCAGAGGCCCACCTGGCACGGCGTCTGTGCACCATATGCATCGTCGACCCTGCAGGTCTCTGGTGTGACGATCATGCCTCACAGTGTTGCAAATCCGGCAGGTGAAGGAGTTGATGAGTTGATCGTGCTCAGAGCATGTCTCTCGTTCGATGTGATCCAAGTTGAAGAAGTTTGTCCGTGGCTCTTCGTGAGACTTGATGCACCATTTCTGTTGCTGTTGCACTGGCGTATGATCTCTACAGTAACGGCATCGGGGGCGTCCTTGGTTGTCGGTGCCAGCCCGCCTTTTCAGCGCACGTCGGACATGGCAATCCGAACACTGAAAATATGTTCGCTGCTGTTGGCCTCCGATTTTGCGTCTGGTAAGCTGACTGCCCGCATCCTGCCGGGCAACTTGATCATCAGCATCAGCGGCGTCTTGACGCGGGTGTCGAGTGTTCGGAATAGGTGCAGGTGTTGCCGGTAGGATTTGCGGTTGGACCTGTGGTTGTGCCATTGCTTGCGTATCTGACTCTTCGTACGGAAAGGACCGGTACCTGCTGTTTGTCACGTCCAAAAAGTTTGTAGTTACGAACCCACAGCCTGTTGTGTAGCATCTTAGTTGTCAATGGTGCACAATGGTGCTCTTCTTTGTCTTCAAACTGCCCCATCCGGAGCATTCGATTGTTTGACCGCATCCGGCAGTGTGCCTGCGCGGAGATACTAAGATCGACAAGAAATGGATGATTACATAAAGAAGATAATGACGGGAATACGACGGGTTGATGAAACGTATTACGAACAAGTCTTGGGACAAAAAGGTAAACTACCAGCACATATAGGTGATGATCGCAACGCTCTGGTGGCACCAAAAAGTTCCTTTGACCATTTACCAATCGTCATCGCCAGGAAGTACTACCGTCCTGAAAGTGGTTGCTTCGTTGACTGAAGCCTTGACATTTTTCCGCCGAGGAAAGTCTGGATCCTTAACGCTCAGACCGAGTTTGTAATAGTCTCTGAACATGATTGGCAGATTGAGAGGTGCGGCGTTGAGGGCAGTTCTTCGAGTGCTTCTTCGATTGGTCCCACAACCGTCACGGGTTGCGGTGAGGAGATCGTCCGGAAGGATGCGGTTTTGTGGCCGCCGCTCAATGCACCGATCGATAAGATCAATCAGTCTATCCGAATATGTGCCCCGCAAATAGTTTGTATCGAGGTGGTCATCATAAGACTCATCATCCTCTTCGTCGTCAGCGTCCTCTTCGTCATCAGGCTCTTTGTCGTCAGGCTCTTCGTCAAGAGGCTCTTCGGCATCGAATTCTGGGTCATCAGGCTCTTCGTCGTCGACCGCTTCGTCAGGCTCGTTGTTGTGACGTTTTTCCTCGGAAAAGTCCATCTGAGTACGATTGGTCTCGACCTCCAACAGACTGAGCATAGTGACGCCAATCTGCCAGGTGTTGAAGCTTGGGAGGTATTGCCGAGAGCCATCGTGTCTCTTATACCAGTACCATTGTTCCTGTAAGAAACCTCAATTAGCTGATTATGTGTGATATTGACGGACTAGACCTACTGGAGGCATGTATCCGGGAGTCCCGTCGGAATTTCCTAAAAACTGACTGGGATTCTCTGCAGGATCGTCCCGAGTCAGCCTGCAGGAGTCGAAGTCCCCAATCTGGAAAGGTCAGTCGATACGTTTGCGATATGAACGATTACGATCATACCTTGGGAATTGGGTAATAACGATGTTCATGGACAGTATTATCCGGCTCGACGAGGAAGACATTGTCTGGTTTCAGATCGCAATGTACCGCAAATACGTCCTCTTGTCTCACAGCATTGGCCATGTAGTGATTGGCTTCGGCGAGTTCCTGGAATAAGAACCACAGCCAAGCCTCCGGTATGTGGTGTGGCTCAGTGCCATTAGCGCGGGCGATGCGGCGCAGCTCAGCCAAGACATCGTCGAGCGATCCATAAGGACAATATTCGGCAAAGGTGAGAACCTGATGGGCATCAGGCTCGATCCGGTGGCTGAGATATTGTAAGAAGTGTCGCTTGGAAAGCTTGGAAAGTCTCCTGTGTGCGTGGACACCCATTGGTACTCCAGTACGAATAGGGCCAATCCAGTTCTCCGCGGCTATCCAGCGACGCCTCAGCATTCTCGAGCGCTTGATCGCAAGCCTTTTCATGATTCTGCCGCTGCGAGTAGTGCCTATCCATAAGCCGACCATGCCTTGGCCGCCCATGCCGAGTGGGTAACCCCCGATCCATTTGTACAGATGTCCCCTTTGGGAAGGCAGAAAACTGTCTTCCTCGACAAAGTCCTGGAAGTCTTCTGCTACGAAATGGACCCCGTCGTGGATGCCCAAATTGCTGTTATTCATCTTGAAAAAGAAAGATGAAGCTGATGTGCGAGTATAATCCGGTTGCGAGATCAAGAGGGAAACATGTAAGGGACGAGAGGGAATCAAGTCGCGCCAAACCATGGGACGTAATGAGAAGAGTACATTCGATTGAGTCCGCAAACGGACGACTTTCTTTGTGCAGCAAAGACAACCATCTCCATACAAACTGCTCTGTGCATTTTGTCTTGCTCAAAGGCGCTTTGTGTACATCCGTTGACACCAGGAGAGCGCCAAATGCTGAACACTGCAACAATGCAGTGAGGCCCTCACGGCTAGATTGCGAGAATGAGGATTTGGTAGTGATGGATAGGTCGTGCAGAAGCGGATAACAAGAAAATAAGACTTGCGCTCAATACCTACCTTTCAATGCTCCATGTCAAGAATGATCTCGATGTCGTGAACGGCATTGGTGTAGGTCTTGTATGTAGTAGTTCAGACATGAGCACGACGACAGCTTTCGGTTTCAGGTGACTCTTCCATGCGTCGGAGACAATTGAAAGAGTAGTGAGGACGGCCATACCGCATCCGGCACAACGAGGAATGTAAGGTAACGCTCAGAGCAAGCAAATATCGCTCGGAGGAAATCAGACTTTGTTGAGCCTGCTACAGGCAGCATAGCGTAGCTCCAGGACAGGGATATGCTCAAAAGCAGGCCAGCCAAGAGGACAAGAAAACGGAAAGGTGCAGTTGCAGGCCTTGAAACAAGATGAGGCGAGGCGATGTTGGAGCTCATGAGGCAGCAGTGACGCCAAGACATGGTTCCGCGAACGGACGTGCAGGGTCGGGCTCCCCTCCCCCGGATTTCTCGATCCGGAAACTCCAGAGCTCGTGACAAGCAAACGAGGGGAAAAACCGATCCATGGCATTTTCCCGGACTGTCTCCCAACTCAACCATGCGAGTCTCATCCTTGCATGCCGCCTGATTGTCCGAACTACGGCACGGTACACGGTTCCTTGGCTCCTCTTCTCTGCACTCTACTCCTCACCATTCAAGAGCTGATCAGAGCTGATCCCTGCCTCTGACCAATGACATTCACGTTGCATCCACGATGCACCACCGGATGAAGCAAAAATCTCGAGCCATGTGGGACGAGGCTATTGGAGTATTGGAGCTCACTGCTTTTGTACCTCTGGCCCTGTCGGTCTGTAAGACATCGCCTTCGCAGGTAGTATTATCTCTCTATCATCTCTCTCTTGTCCACATCGTCCGTCCACGCAAGCCTTCCCTACGGACAGTCTGCACACTTCCTTTGTCGTGATCGCAATGGCAGCCAACAATGGAGGTAACCGTGGAGGCAGTCCTCCAGCATTTCTGAGCAATCAACCGTTCTACAGTTCAATTCTTTCCGCCCAGTCGAGTGCGAGTGCCGCTGCTGCGAGTGCGAGTGCAAGTGCTTCGAGCGCAAGTGCTGCGAGTGCAAGTGCGGCGCAAACCACCGACTCTTCTACAACATCCATCAGCACCGACGATGCAGCTTCTTCGTCTACCACGACAAGTCCGACTACAATCAACGATGTTGCTGCATCTACCACTTCAACATCGTCCCTACCAACTCAACAATCGACAACTCCTCAGTCGACTACCACTCCGACAACCGCTGTAGTCCTACCAGCTTCGACTCTCCAGACTCTGTCTTCTCCTACAGTCACGTCTACTTCTGCTGCCTTGACGTCCAGCTCCTCATCTGCCGCGTCCACCCACTATGGAACAACCACCAGTGTCGTTGCATCTCAGCCGGCTCAACATTCGCCTGATTTGGCGACACCGACTTCCGTCGTAACGTTTCACAAAGATGAACACAAGGCTGCTATGTCTGGCGGTGCGATTGCCGCCGCTGTCATTGTACCGGTTGCGGCCCTTGTTGCCCTCATCCTGTTCCTAGCACTATTCATGCGAAGGAGAAGAAGACAACAACAACAACCAGGAGAAGAGGAGAAGCCGGTCGCCGAGATGAAGCAGAAGATCCCGAGAGCCACTGCAGCCCCTGCCCCTGGCTCACCTCCTCTGAACTACCAGCCGCACATCGGTACCAGCCCCAACAATGCAACCTACTTTACAGGACTCGACACCGAGTCTGCTCATGGCAGTGACCCAACGAGGTCGAGCGATGAACCACCACCACCATACATCGCTCGCAAGCTCACTGTTCGCAACCCTGATGAGCCTGCCCCAGCGGTAGCACCTGTGCCGCTCCTTCGCATCAACGACGTCGGACCAAGCAATCTGTCACCCTTTGACGACAGTGAAGCAGCCGATCCCCCGCCAGCTGCGACCGCGCACAAGCGTCAACAATCCGAGGGCTCGATCCTCGGAGACTTGCCGGCTCTTGCCCCTATCGCCGCAAGGAGCGACCGACCTTCCTCTCGCAGGTCGAACAGGGATCCCAACCGACCTCAAGTGTCTCGTCAAACATCCGGTAGATCGATAACGAGTACTCTTTACTCGAGTAATGCAAGTGTCAACGAGGCAGAGCCAGCGAGCGTCAGTCATGCGGAACCACGCATGGTGCGCACGACCAGCCAGCCGATGGAACGCTCGCCATTTGCGGATCAAGACGACTACATGCCAATCGCCCAGGACAGTGCCTTTCCCAAGTTCCCAACGAAGCGAGCTGCAAGGAAGTAGAGGACAAACAGCATTCTAGTATTAGATGGTTCCTTTGCATTGTCAAAGAGCCAGGAGTCAAAGGTGTTATGGTCAGCTTATATAGCGTAACGGACACAGTATCACGATGTCACGAATCCATTCCTTGATACATTTCGAACCAATCGTTGATAATCGTAGCATCGTACATGTGAAAAGGGGTATCTATGCGCCTATGCGTCTATGCTATAAGTAAAAATCAAATGTCAGACCGCGCCAGCTCGACCTCATTGGCGGCAACAAACTTTTTGCTTCCCATGGCCTTTCTCCAACTACTGCCCGTCCACCAAAATGTGGGCACAGCACTGAAGATACTCATACATCCGAGCGCCAGCGTCGTGGCACCCCATCCGTAATGCTGATTAATCAGACCACCGACCAGTGGACCGACCAGACATCCGCCCGCGAACGCCATATTGAACAGCCCATAAGCCTGCGCATAAGCGCCTTTCTCGCCGAGAAAGCCCTTCGGCCTCTTCGCTGCCGTTGCTTCAACAGCGTAGGTGATCTCGGCCATCAGCGGCACCAGGACCATGGACAGCGTGAGTCCAAGCAACGCCAGCAGTGCGCACAGCAGTACTTTCTGCGTGATGCTGTCGTAGCTCACGAGCCTCAGCAGGATCAGAATCGGGCACGCGGCCACGAATCCGATCGTGGCCAGCCATCGTGCGCCGTTGGCGTACTTGTCGCTGGTCCAGCCGATCACTGGACCGAGAAAGGATGGCACCACGATTGGTAGGAAGATCAGTCCTGCGCCGGTGCTGTCCCAGCCGAAGGTGTCGCGGACGAAGATGGGGAGGGTCGAGTCGAAGGATGTGAGGAGGGACGCTTGGATGAGACAGCCCCAGAGCGAAGCGAGGAGACGGCGGGAACTGAGAAGGAGGAGAATCGGTGGTAGGCGTTTCGTCCAGGATTTTGCGCCTGGTGCATTCGGATTCGCGGGCTCAGGAGGTGGGGTGTCTTGCTGCTTGATTTCTTCCGCCGAAGACTCAGCCTCGTGTGGCAGGCTTGTGACACCATCCGTATCTTTGTGTCGCATGGCAGATCCCTCATCGGCCTCCTGCTCCGTCGCAACCTCCGCTTCCTGACTATCCTCCTCTTTCACCCACCTTCGCGCAATCTTCTTCTCGACCATGAATACTCTCATGACAACATCGAATCCAAGCAGCCCATACCCCATAGCGAACACCGCGTCGTACCCCGCCTTGTCAAACACGACACCGCCCAGCAGCGGCGCAACCAACACCGCCAAACTCATAGCCATACCCACATAGCCCATGGCCTCACCGATCTCCGCGCTCCCCACCGTATCAACCAGCAGTGCGAGTCCCACAACCCAGACCACACCAGCACTCAAACCCTGCAAAACTCGACCCGCAACCAGAATCCCAATACTATTCCCCACGGTAAGTAGCACCGTACTGCCCGCGAGCGCAAACAAGCCCCCCAGCAACGGCATGCGTCTACTCTCCGTACGGTCCGCCAGCCATCCACACACCGGCGCAGCCGCCAGCAGCGCGGCGCCGTAGACCGCCAACAAGATCGAGACCCACGTTTGCACGTCGTTCGGACTGATGCCGATGCGCGTCGTGAGCGCGAAGGGGAGGACGGGCACGACGATGCCGTAGAGGAAGATGTCGGTGAAGACGGCGGCCGACACGGATGAGACCAGGAATAGTCTGCTGCTGCGGAAGGCGAGCAGGGCCGGCGGTGTGGTTTCGTTGCCGGTTAGCCAGACGAACATTGTGGGTCGTGAGGAGGTGGTCCAAGGACCGTGAGGTGAAGATGTTAGGTATTAAGAATAGACATTAGAGGGGAAAGTCGGTGTTATACATGATTGTAACGGATAATGGTGATGGAATCGAGTCTGAGCATTTTACTCCGACGCTACCCCGATTGCGTTCGATATGGGCCTTTGAGCAGATTGATCGACTTGGCATGGCTTGGATGGACGAAAAGGGTAAGTACATGCGAATGCTCGCGAGCACATATCGGTCATGCAGACAGGAGGTGTCTGGATTCGACTGTTATAGTGTTGTGTATATGTGACCCACGACCTAAATATGCAAAAGCGAAGGCGGGCAGTCACAGACTGCTTAGAGTCGCCGAAATGGCAAAAGGATTGCACTAGCCGCGAATCGAACGCGGGGCCCATCGAAGTTGAGGATTTGAATCTTATGGCAACGATGGATTTTACCACTAAACCACTAGTGCTGACAAGCTGAGATGATTGCTCGATGAAAATGGATGAATTTAGATAATATACAATCCTCCAAAGCAGTCTGCGCTCCATCGTCGCAACTGATTAATAACGTCTTGGCATCGCGTCCGCATCGCATCGACTTCAGACGTCAAGCATCAAGCGCATCTCATCCATCAGCACCAAATCCACTCGTCTCGCCATACATATCGCCCATCATGGCAGGCCACAACAACTGTAGACCATGCGTCCCTATTATATGCGCACAATCACTGACTCAATCGTAGCTCTTGCCATGGACCCGGCGTTGGTCCGGTATGCCAGTATGCAACCACCCCCTCGAGCAATTGCTTCGACAGCGACGGACGGCTAATCCACCCTACAGACATGTATGTCAAGCGACACGAATACTTCCGCTGGACTAGACGCACTGCTCTCTTGTCGCTCACCTACGTCTTTGCGATTCCCGGTGCGCTCTGGTACTTTTCGAGGTCGACCGAGGTAAGCGATTATGTTTCTATTTTAAGATGGACTGGCGAAGGCATAGAATTTGGATGGCAGAATGGAAGAGCTGGGGTTTGTGGCTGGACCAAGGAGTGAAGGAATAAGGTTGGAGCACATGTTTAACGGGATCTGAAGGAGACGCTTGAATTCTTGAGAGACTTTGGACACATCGATGGCTTCTATATGGATGCAAGATTTTGAGAGCGCGATGCTGACATTCATAAGGGCAAATACGAGTTCCGCGGAAAGCGCAGGGGAGACACCATCAGGGAGTTCTAGAGGGAGAACTCGAGGCCAGAAGCGTGGAGGGCTACTATCGCATGAAGTATTGAACCGAGAAACTCCACTGCGGCCGAGACAGCTTCTTATATCGATATGAATGAAACACGATGGAACCCAACCAAGACTATGGTGACATGCAACAAAGTCCGACTGTCGCACAAATCTGACGACAATCTGACGACAGCTTCTGGATGTACTTTCACACTGTAGAAATTTTAGCATACTGGACAAGACTCAGCCTGAAGCCTCGCATCTGTCGGTCTGGATTTGATGGGTGCTTGAAGGTGGCCGATACCCAATCCAGGACAGCGGCTTCCAGAGATCATTGCTGAAAGTGTTTCTCAAACAAACGGTAGTGGCTGGAATTGAATAGAACATGTGCGCTCCTCTCTTAAAGTCGTCCACTCCTCCAGGGCGTAGTATGTGCTCAAGGTAGGAAACTGAACATAGTTTTTGCATTCGTCTAGCTGGGGCAAGCGAATCATTAACGAGAAGCAATACTGTAGAAGTTGATCGAGCAGGCCAGAACAAACCGTGATTTAGCCTGTGATCCTCTTTTCGAATTTCGAGAATGATCTGTTGTCCTCTATGATCGCTATCCTTCAACAATAACTGAAAGGCTTCTATGTCAGAGTGCAATTACAGTCGTCGTCGCAACAATAAAAGTACGGAGGCGCAGCTCGGCCGAGCTCGAATTCCGCCGCGATTGATTGAAAATCAGCCTCCATGCATCCACCTTACGCGTGTACATCTACGACACCTGCAACGACAACCATGCTGTTCCTGCCATCATTTGTCTAACGTATCAACGTTTGTCACAGAGCATACCTTGATTGGTCGTATGCCACGTGTCGATCCATAACAATTTTCATCAGGTCGTCACTAAGCCTTCAGGAACCCGTCTGAAACCCTTGAGAACATGTGAAGAAGTAGGTAGGGTTTGTCTTCGTAATGCAATGGATACATGCTTCAAATGCCCTTCGTTCCTTCCATTCACTTCAATCCCTTATCTCTCTTAAGATTTCTCACCGCACTTCCCTGCATTATTGCTTGTCTTTCAACCACTACCACATCCCTCGACTGGCATCACGAATCATCATGTCTCAAGCCAAGGCATTTCATACGGGCAGCACCCCAGATTATGCGCCTTATCACGAAGTCGGCAGTAACTACGTTCCCCTGAAACGTCCCTCAAAATGGAATCCTCTTCACTGGCCGAAATGGACATGGCTGGCCGCCTTTCTCCTCCTGCTTGCCCTCGCCATCGGGCTCGGTGTCGGCATCAGCGAAGGCACGAAGAACAAGAAATACCCATCCTACACCGCGCTAAACTACACGATCGCCGACAACTACACCGGCACGTCCTTCTTCGACAACTTCGATTACTTCACTGGCTACGACCCAAGCGCAGGCTTCGTGCACTACGTCCCCGCGGAAACAGCAGATAGCACACAATATAACCTGACCTACGCCTCAACCACCTCCGCCGTCCTCCGCGTCGACACAACCGACACCGATGCTTCCACCGGCCGCTACTCAGTGCGCATCACGTCCAAGAAGCAATACACGACAGGCCTCTTCGTCTTCGACATCCTGCACTCGCCCTACGGCTGCAGCACCTGGCCAGCGCTCTGGCTCTCGGACCCATCAAACTGGCCCACAAACGGCGAAATCGACGTCGTCGAAGCAGTCAACCAAGCCACGACCGGCAACCAGATGACGCTGCACACGTCGGCCGAGTGCTCGATGAAGAACGTCGCGCGCCGCGAGTCCGGCGCAGTACTCACGACCGACTGCCTGAACAGCACCGACGACAACGCCGGGTGCGGCGTGCGCGGCCCGGTGGCCTCGTACGGCGCGGCTCTCAACGCCAACGGCGGCGGCGTCTACGCCATGGAGCTGCGATCGGCGGGAATACGGATCTGGTTCTTCGGGCGCGACGACCTCCCTTCCGACCTCGTCTACGGCGCCGACAGTTCCCCCGATCCGAACGGCTGGGGCGAGGCGCTGGCCGACTTTCCGAGCACGAATTGTGATATCGGCACGCACTTCAGGAACCAGAGTATCATTGCCAATATCGACCTCTGTGGTAGTTGGGCGGGCGAGACGAGTGTGTATTCGACGCAGGACGCGTGTCCGGGTACTTGTGAGAGTTTTGTCACGAGTAATAATACTGCGTTCGAGACGGCGTATTGGGAGTGGGCTGGCTGGAGGGTTTATGCTGCTTCGTAGGTGGGAAAGATCCGGAAAGGATTGCATGGTGTGGAGTTTGGGGATCTGGAGTTTGCATTAGAGGGCTGGCGTGTACTTATACAAGCATGATTCGTCTGCGTGGTTGGAGCTGGGAGGTTATTGTCAGGGAAACAGTCCTTCATAGAGTATACTTGTCCAGATATAGAATATTACCACATTAGCAAGGAACGATATATGTGTACAAACGTGTTGGCGACAAGCTCTACAGGCGCGGAACTTGTGCATTACCGAGGTGGGCAGGCCCTGGTTCGCGACCGAGTAACCCAAAGAAGCCGCCGAATCACCATAGAGGCTTCCCTCCAGACTCGTAGCCACGAAGCTGAACACAGTCGTTGCGCCGTCCAGATCCTTGTAGAGCTTGAGGGGGTAGACCGAGTCCCATTGGCCACAGATCTAGGCGCCGCGCTCTTCAAGAGTCTTGAGTCGGGGCAGCAGCGGCGTGGAAGCCAGGCTGGGAATGGCGGGAATAGTGAATCCTTTACTGTCGAGAGCCGAAGTGGAGCCCTTGGAAGCATAGATCGAAAGGAAAGGTAGACAGAAACAGTACTACTAGCTTCGTCAAGGTGAGCGACCGGGATGGTCGAGAGAAGGGCACTTGTGGCGCAAGAAGATACGTGAGCAGTAGTGAAGAAAGGTGTGCATTCGCAAAAGACGACGACGACAGCATTCACCGACCATTGCTGTATGAATAACTTATTTAAGCATCGTACATCATGCCTTCCATGACCAATCCATGAACTCGATGACGCTTATCCCCTGTGCCGTCTCTCAAAGACCCAGTTTGAACGCCAAGCAGCATGCATGTATGCATTGCCATGTGGAAAAGTAAGAAGAACTTTCGTTTGCATCGTGACTCTGAAGTGGAACTGAAAAAGGGGACTATGCCAGATTCATCCCCAAACGCCGCGTAACTTCAGCTCATGGTATGTTGAAACTGTCGATCATGCTGTGCTCTGATACCCATGAAAACTTGGAGATCGGCCGCCAATCCTCATCCGCCTATGGAGTAGGTGTCTGGTCGAGCTCAGCCATCGTTTGACTCGACGTCTGTCATCGCCTTTGCTGTGTCCGAGCTTCGACTTCGGCTGCTGCTTGTCTCTCGCGCTCCAAACGGATCTTGTCGGCTTCGGTACCGTCGTCCTCGTATGCTTCTCTGAACCAAGGATGCTTGAGAGCCTCCTTTGCGGTGATTCGCTTCTTTGGATCGTATACAAAAATCCGTTTCAGAAGGTCGAGGAACAATCGATTGAACTGGTTGTGTGCTGGGATGATGTCGTGGAGATGCTTCATGGCCTTGACAAACTTTTTCGATGAGCGCGGGGTGTCTTGTTGCGGGTAGTCGAGAATCTGACGCTTGAAGTATCTGCCGGGCATGTTAGCTTGGTTCTTTTTGGGAAAAATGGTTGACAGTAGACTTACGCCGCAGCAGGATTCTTAGCGGTAGCCTTGGTCACTGTTCTGACCAGAGTCTTGTCGATTGGCCCATCACAAACTGCTTCCATCATTGCCAAGTGCTCGAGGTTATCGTGCGTCTGGAAGAGAGCATCGCCAGTGAAGAATTCGACAAGAATGCATCCAATGCTCCATATATCGCAAGGAAAGCTCCAGCCCATGTTCAGAATGATCTCGGGTGCCCTGTAATGTCTAGTTGACACAACTGAAGAGTGGTATTCGTCGTCAAATGTTGCCGAACCAAAGTCTATGAGTCGGATCTCTGGATCGAGTAGTACTCTACGGAACTTGGCCGATCTCGAGGTGGTTGTCGAGGACGAAGGAATGTTGCGGTTATATGTGAAAGTCTGGTACGCGCCATTGACGAGCAGGATGTTCTCGGGCTTGAGATCGGTATGGATGAGGTTCAGATCGTGGAGGACTGTGGGACGGTCAGTAGATGTTGAGACCCGGATGTGAAAATTCAACTTACAAGCAACACTCGTGAACAGTTGACGAGCGAATTGCTGTATGTGGCTGCTGGGAAAGGGCACGAATGAGTTGCCCTTGAGAAAATCAAAGACGCTCTGGCCGAGTAGATCTGTGACGATGCAGATATGGTTGCGAAAGTCGAAGGTATCCCTCAGATGAATGCATTTGTTGCGGTTGTTCTTATCGTTGCAAGCGAGTGTCGAGAGTACCCTGAGCTCGATACGACTAGCATCGCGGTACTTTTGTATCGATCTGATGATCTTGACTGCAACCTCCTTCCTTCGGTGGCGGTCGTATGCTTTGACCACCTTGCCAAAGGTTCCTTGGCCGAGTAGTTTCATGATCGTATCTATGGCCAATATTAGTCGGTTGTACGTTGTGATCGGCGAGGTACTCTCTCACATCTCTCAGTCAGATCGGCATTCTCTACCACCACGTAATGTCCATCGTCGTCGTCAACCTTTTGGTCGCGGCTAGCGGTTCGCTACAGATCGTCAGTATGGGAGATCTCGAGCGTAGGTGCCGTTAAACTTACGTCTACAACTACTTGGACATGTACGTCCTTGGCCTTGATCGGTGGCTTTGGAGGAGGCACATATTCCTCGAATGGATCAACAAACTCCCTCCTGTTCTGTTCTGCGACAGTTGCCCTGGTTGCCCTCTTCCTCTTTTGGCCGACACCAGCATCCTCGAGGTAGTTTGCGCTCGTGGACGAACCCAGTGACGTAGGAGCAGTGGTATTATACGAGGTCGTGCGATCAGTTGAACCACTGTATTGCCTCGATGAGTCGTCGTAGTACGGAGTCTGCGTATTCGAGTAGGCAGTCTGGTTGTGAAATACTGCATTGTAGGCTGGTGCCTTGTCTGTCTTCCTCCTCTTATCCGCGTGACGAGCATTTCCATTCGTCGAGGGCGCGGGAGCTCCGGCCATTGCTTGAGGCTCTTCAGCGACTTTTCGTGTTGGCGGTGGTGTATCGTCGATGCAGATGATTTCCTTTGGTGGCTTTCCACCGAAGAATTCTTGCCAATCCACAGGATCCTCTCTGCTTCTCTTTTTATTGGAAGCCATGGCTTGTGATGACGAGGGAGCGTCGTAATATTGTGAAGCTTGTGATTGTGACTGTCTCGCGTGACTGCTGGCGGGTCTTGGGGCTCCTACGGTCGCTGTGAGAGGTATTTGAGGTGCTGCTGTTGTGTAGCTTGTGGAATATGGCTGATTTGTGGGTCTAGTCGGGCCTGCTGGGTACGCAGCATTGTGATGGTAATCGGTCATGGGAGGGAGGTATTGAGCAGGATGTGTGTAGTATTGATGGTTTGGAGGTACGGTAATGGTCGCGGTCGAAGGTGTACTCATTTCGTCGGCGTATAATCCGCTGGCGCTCGTGAAAGCGCTGCTCTTGCCGTAGAACAGCAGAAACGGCTATTGATGCTGAAGGATGGACTTTTCTCGGTTGTGTCGCTAATGGACCACTCAATACTGAGCTGGACTGATGGTGAAGATGTTGAAAAAGCCAGAAGAGAGCATCGAAAGGCTGTGCGAGGGCGGCTGCACTGCTCAACAGAGTGGAGAAGTGTAGAATGACAATGACGCTGGAGGACTGAAGGACCGAGAGTCAGTCTCAGGATGTCGTGCTGAGCAAGTTGCGGCGATTTGTGTGACAATTGTGTCGAGACTGATGGCGGGAACACGAGTGCATGAGTGTATAAAGAATGAATGGGAACGACAACAAGGTGTCTCGAAGTGCTGCTGAAGCTGAAGCGAAAATGGACCGCTTTCTTGTCGTCAAGCAGTCGGCACAGGCCTTTTGCTACCGTTACTGTGAGTACAGTACGACTTGTACTGCCCTGCAGATTTGGGGATCGCACCTGGTGGATTCGGATTGGATCACCACACGTCGGACTTGCAGCACCGCGACAACTCACGAGACACAAAACACAAACGCCGTAAAAATTCAATACTCTCTCACCTTTGCATTGCTTCCATTCTACTTCAGTCCTCTCCTCCATCAGGCACATTTGATATACCCTGCTCTCGTACGCATGACAGCAGCACATCACGCACCTCTCCGGAAGGTGATAGCGTCGATCTCATGATTCCCCACAGTATTGGTGCACAAGTAGCCTGGCAGAGGCTTTTGCTGGGCTCACGAGACGTTGAAAGTCACGTCAGCATCAGCACTGACATGGACAGACGACGATTGACAGAGCTGATGGAAGAGCATGGTGTTATCCATACCCGCTGCTTCAGGTGAAACAATTGCTTCATGATCGTCCTCGGCAGTGAATGGAATCGAGGGAATATGATGTTTTGTACGTCTGACAGTGTGATTATTCAAAACAGTCAGGCCGTGCGTAAGTTACCTTAACAGGGTGTTGCGTCAGTCGCGCCTTCCTTCACTTCCGCGTTCGGGCAAAACGCGGGCACAGCCGTCCATCAATTCCACTTCCACTTCCGCTTTCCACTTTCAACCATCGCTCGGGCGTGGCTGCCGAATCAATTCTTCGAGTTTGGCCGTGGCCCCCGCTCGCTCCTTCTTCCTCTGCATCTGTCCGCTGCCGCGGTGGCGCTCTGCAGTCTTGGCCGCCTTTGTTTTGTCCGTCAAAACATCGAGTGGAGTCGATCATACTGTACGGTGCAAGTGAATGCGTGCTGGGATCATCACCTCTTGTTTACCATACTTTCATTTTTGTTTTTCGCTTCCAGGTCTCCATCATGAACTCCACAGACGACGAGGCAAGGTGCAGCATGATAGCGGTTGAACGGCTTGTTGTCGACCGTTTGCAGTCGAAACACTGGCGGCCTACAAAATGTGCTGCGCCTTGACGCTTTGCTTCGACCGGTTCACCGGTCTTGCATGCGAAGCGCATGCTCCTCCAGAGAACCTATGTAAGGTCGAGTACTGTGCTGTCGTGTTGTCGTTATCTGTTTCCTATAGATTGATGTACATGCTTATAGTGAGGTATTCATATTGAAGCGAGTGTAAGTCAATGAAGACGAAGCCGAGTGGTGACTGTCAAGTGAAACCGTCAACGAGTGCTCTGGCGTCATCCTCGACTCTGGATGGAACGAACTTCACTCGGCAACATGACATCGACCTTACTTCTCTCCGATATGCAATTTGGTGTACACTAGGACTGCCGCAGCGACAACTGCAGCCTTTACATCAATAGATAGATGTTCAAACACCTCACAGTCTGCGCCACGCACCAGAGACTCACTCGCCCTTTCACGCTTAAGGCATCACTCCGGCTGTACCACCCGAGCAATATTCATATGAATCGAGAAAGAGACATCAGTCCACCGCCGAGCAAGCGACGACGTCTAGCGCCAGAATCGTCAACAATTACATCTGGAAAGAAACCATCAATTCCTTCAACATCTTCTACAGCTACAAAAGATCTGACTGTCTACTCCTGGAACGTCAACGGCATCACGCCATTCATCCAAAAGCGCCTCGATTCGTTTTTCACCAAAGCCAGCGATGCCCAACCAGCCCAACCTACAGCCTCTTTTCGGGATTTCCTTCGCCGACACCAATGGCCCACTTGTCTCTTCTTGCAAGAAGTAAAGATTAACCCAGACGACACCGCAACGCAGCGCGCAGTCGAGCGCGCGGTTCGAGACGACACGAAAGGCGCAGAGCCAGACTACCGCGCCTTCTTCTGCCTGCCACGAGATAAGTACAACGCGCGAGGCTTTGGCCGTAAAGTATACGGTGTCTGCAGCATCGTTCGCGCAGATTTCCTAGAGGAAACCAATGCGAAGGTGAGGACCGTAGACTGGGATCTGGAGGGAAGGATTCAAATTGTCGAAACCGAAGCGGTAAATGGCTGGCCGAAGTTGAGTATCTGGAACATTTACGCCGTCAATGGCACCGATAACCCTTACAAAGACCCAAAGACGGGCGCGGTTGTGGGCACGAGACATGATCGGAAGCTCAAGGTGCATCGGCTGATCATGGAGGAGTCCAAGCGGCTTGAAACCGAGGGTTATGCAGTTGTGCTGGCCGGGGATCTGAATATCGCCAGGGCGAGGATCGATGGATACCCGAACCTGAGGACCAAACCAGAACAGCACGTGAAAAATCGAGCCGACTTCAACAAGAAATTCTTCGATGACCCACAGGGGTTCAGGGGTGTCGACACCTTCAGGCATTCGCATCCATCCGAGAAAAGGTATACCTACTTCCCCAGAGGAGGCCCTTTTGGATATTCTTGCGATCGTGTGGACCTCATTGTATGCTCAGATGGGTTGAAGCAGAATATTACGGCCGCCGGTATGCTGGACACACCCGCCGATAGAGGACCGAGCGATCATGTTCCTCTGTTCGTGGAATTTACGCTCGAGCCCAGGCAGGAAGCATCCCGTGAGGAGGAATTGAAGACCGGTCGAGTAGCAGGGTCCACATGATGTATGGCGAACGGCGCGGGAATGGCCGTCGTAGAGCTACCCAGCCCCAGCATAGCCCCGTCAACTGTCAACTATTCGTTGTATGTCTCGTGGTTGGTAGATACTGCCAAATCAAGGACCTCAGCCGTCGCCAGGATTATCGTCCGTGGGGAGAGGAGCAGTAGAATCGACAAACGACCCATCCTTGATGCGCCGGACGGTGCCCTTGTTACTTTTCAGGCTGGCCATCTCGCCATTTTCCACCTTGACTTTCCTTGGCCAGTCTCGACAAATATCGATGCTGCTCCTTGGGAACCACAACTCCAGAAAGACGTAAAGCAGATAGTCAATGATGACGCAGATGACGAACAGCTTACCGGCCCAGATACCGCACCCATAGTATCTCTTCAGCCGATCGATCAGAGCATTAGATTGGCTGCCTGTCGAAGTCTGTTGGCCATAATGCCGCCATATCGCCTCATCTCTGGCGCTGTAATACCCTTTATCGGTCTCAAATCCATCGTTTTCGTTGCCTGTGATGAGATCGTACACTCTTTCCGTCCGTCTTGCAATGTCCTGCCAGGAGTACATCATCCGAACTTGCTCATGAAACTTGTCCCGTCGAGGACGAACTCTTCCCTGACCGCCGTTGCCCATGATCAGTCCTACAGCCTCACTGGTTGCCCTCACTAGGTCATCTTCTTCTGGCTTTGCGAAGACTGTCATGTGACCTGGCAAGACTTCTGGAATACCACCGACTCTTGTGCATACGATCAAAAGATTGCAACTTGCGGCTTCGACCAGCACGGTACCGAATGCTTCAGTCAAAGAAGGATGAAGGTAGATGTGTCCGCGAACCATGACATCTCGAACCTCTTCATGGCGAACCGGGCCGAGCAGCGTGACCCGGTCGTGAAGGATGTGTCGGTCCAGCATTTGCTCGAGATCGATGGCTTTAGGTCCGGAGCCAGCGATGAGGAAGCGAACATTCGGATGAGCTGCAAGGATGGGTGGAATCGATGCAATGAGCAGATCTGTACCTTTGTTGTAGAACAATCGAGAGATTACCACGATTGTGATGGTATCATTAGGACCGAGAGGCTGAGTTGTCAATGGCGGCGGAGGCGGGAGCGAGTCGTTGGACAGTGTTCCCGTACCATTCGATTCAGACGGATGCAGAGGTCGGAAGTTCGAGGCGACCACGGCGTTGGGAATGACCGAGACCATGAGAGGATCAAGTGACGCACGAAGGACGGTGTTCTCCTTACTATACACATATCAGCACATTAGCTACATGAAGGAATCTGATCGACTGAACGCACCATGTGTGACTGACGCAGATGACATGGTCGACATCACTGAGAATGAACTTGAGTAGCTTATTTGTCAAGATACTGGCCGCATCTGCAAAGCCAAACAGACTGTGATCGGTGAAGACAGTGCGCAAACCCATTGTTCTGGCGTGGAGAATTGCCTCGTGACCTAAGCAGCTCAAACTAGCATGTCCATGCACGATCTGAATCCTCTCTCTTATAACGATATTCCTGAACATCGGGAAGAACGAGAAGACGGTCGGAAAGGTGGTTTCGCGGTAGATGACGAAGAAGGGAACGTGGTAGACTTTGAGGCCATTGGTGAGGTAGCGCACACCGGTGCGACCCTGATACGCGTGTGTAATGACAATGACCTTGTGTCCGCGATCGATGAGTTTGGTTGAGAGTTGGTAGATGTGGCTTTCGACTCCTCCTGGTTGTGGGAAGAAGAAGTCGCTGACCATGGCGATGTTGTAACCCATCGTCGAGTGTGTCGCTGTCTGAAGACAGCCCGGGTCGTGGTTATACCATTATATTCGAATGTGCGCCAAGTTCCTATTGTCAAATCGCATTGCGAGGACGTAGAGATCTGGAAGACCCGCCGCGCGACTTGAGATGCGGTTATACATTACCCCAGATTCGGGAAGAACGAAAGGGTCCAAGCACAAAATAAGCTTTCTCCCGATGCCGATCGCATAGTATTCTGCCAAAAGCGGTCAACCACAATTATTGTACTTGAAGCTGGTCGTCGCAACGATCCAAACGACCTACTATTGAAGGAGTATGGCGCCATTGTATGCTCGGTATGTGCCGCCGAAGCAAGTATCTGCAGTTTCGGTGACAGGGCAGACTACAGCAGTCGATTCGAAACCTTCACGCCAGAATGTAGAGCCCGCCGAGGTGATGAAAAGCGACAAGAAGAAGAGAAAGAGGACGGAAGAGGAGGAAGTCGAGCGCAAGGCGCGCAAGGAGCAAAAGAAGAAGCGGAAGCCACAGGATGACCAATTCGACGAGAGTCTGCAAGATGTCACAGCTGTGGAACCGGGCTTGTCGAAACCTGAGCAGGGCAAGAAGAGGAAGAGGAAGGGTGTAGAACGTTCAGAGAAGCAAGCGGATGGCATCGCGGAGGACACCTCGGTGGGTGATGACGAAGCTATGAAGAAGCACACACGAGTGCTGGCGAAGTACCAAAAAGCTGCGCAAAAGTCCACGGCGATGCAGGAGAAGGGTATTGAAGAAGATGAAGAAGAGCAAGAGCCGCGAGAACTACATGATCTTGTGCCTCTTCCTCAACCACCCCGAGCACCGACCCCGGAATATATCCCGACCTTCTCTGCCCTTCCGGAGTGGCTGACCCATCCTATCAAAGTCTCGGCCAAGGATACTGTCTCTTTCGACACTTTCTCGTTGAACTCCTCGACCGTTGCTCATCTCGAGGCCAAAGGCTACAGAAGCGCATTCGCAGTCCAAACTGCTCTCATCCCGCGCTTGCTCCCGCATCCATATCTTACCTATGTGCCTCCGAACGACCTGTGCGTAAGTGCGCCAACCGGTAGCGGTAAAACACTCGGCTATATGCTTCCCATCCTCGAAAACTTGCGCAATCTTCCTGGAACAAAACTGAGAGCCATTATCGTTGTACCGACACGAGAGCTGGTCTCGCAGGCGCACAGCGTAGCTACCATGTGTGCGGCAGGTTCGGGCCTGAAGATAGGCACTGCTCTCGGAAACCAGAGTATGGCTTCTGAGCAGGAAGCACTCATCGACAAGAGTATGAGATACGATCCGGGTGAGTATGAGCGATTGATGTCGAAAGCAAAGAAGAGGATGGTTCTGGACGTGGAAGATGACGACGAGGACCTTGACGAACAGGCCGAAGCCTTGGATGAGGCCTTCATGCACGATGCTGTGAGATCTTTACCACTCCACGTACCAACATACACCTCTGCAGTGGATGTGCTGATTTGCACTCCTGGCCGACTAGTCGAGCACATGAACAGCACGCTCGGTTTCACTCTTGATGATTTACAGTGGTTGGTCATTGACGAAGCCGACCGTCTCCTAGATCAGAGCTTTCAGAATTGGGTGCAACAGATCAACAACTCTCTCGACAATCCTGGTGCGGAGAAGCCATGGAGTCGGAAGCTATACGACTTCCAGCGGGACATGTTACAGAAGCGATATGTCCGAAAGATCATTTTGAGTGCTACAATGACCAGAGATGTCTCTGAGCTGAGCGCATTGCGGCTGAGGCAGCCCAGTATGATCGTCGTGACGGACGCAGGCAAAGATGACGAAACGCAAGACGGTCTGGACGCAGTGGTGAGCGCCATCAACGATCAAGGGTTCTTCGAGCTTCCTGCTGGATTGATGGAGTCTGCTGTGCCGGTCGGCGACGGTTCAGAGAAGCCTCTCATACTACTCGAGCTGCTGAGTTCGCGAGTATTGAGTACTCAAGACACAAGAACGGATGGCACTCCCGGTGCAGACCCCGACTCGGATCTGGATTCGGATTCGGCTTCGGACTCATCAGACTCTTCTAATAGCAGCGGCAGTGACAGCGACGACGACAACGATAGCGACAGTAGCAGTGACAGCGATAGTGACAGCGATAGCGACAGCGGTAGCGACAGCTCAAGCAACGAAGACAGCGATGTCTCAATGAAAGACGCTCCGCAAGCAAAGCCCGTCATCAACGGCCGGTCAGGAGCGTCGATGATTCTCGTCTTCGGATCCTCGAGCGAAGAAGCATCGCGACTGCACCATCTGATTAGCAAGATCCAGCCCGAGCTGCACTCAACTCTCCTCACAAAAACATCTTCAAAGACGCCCTCCTCGTTACTTTCCAAATCAAACCAACCACGCCTTATCATATCTACCGATAGAGCTTCTCGAGGTCTCGATTTGCCATATCTCACTCACGTCATCAACTATACCATTCCGCGCAGTGTCGAAAGCTACGTCCACAGAGTTGGTCGAACGGCCAGAGCCGGACGTGTCGGAGAAGCCTGGACGCTGTTCAAAGATAACGAAGCCAGGTGGTTCTGGAACGAGATTTCCCGAACGCAGAGCATCAAACGCAACGCCGCGATGGATAGGGTTAAGGTGTTTCTTAGTGAGGAATGGAAGGTTGGTGGATCGAAGAGGAGCAAATACGAGGATGTGCTGCGATCTATGCACGATATCGTTACGCAGGATCCTAGGCAGGACAAGAGGTCCAAGACATAGAGTAATTGTGATTCTGTACAAAGGTTCATATCCTAGTTAGCAGATGCGGTGGCATGTTCTAGATCAAGATCTCAGCGAGCCAAGACTGGGAAATCAACCTCCTCAGGTCATGGACATCGCCCTCCGTCTATGAAGTCGCTCGGACCTTTGTACCACATACAAAGGAATCACATATGACAAAACATGACATCAATCAAGGTGATAGCAAGGCCACCAATCTATAACAAGGCAGGAAGCAATTGCAGGAAGCAGTAGGAGACAAGACGGCTCGTTCCGGCGCTGCCAATTGCAATTTCGGAAGGAGCACGCCCCGAGAAGCGCATTCTCGACTACCGTTGAACCTCGGGGTCGTGAAAGAACCATCATGTGACAAAGGTCATCAAAGATGTGACCTCGTAGTTGAATGCCCCTCTTTGACGAGATAATACCATCACATACACATCAGAACTCCATCAAACATGAGTGAATTAACAGCCGAAAGCGTGTCAAAGCCAAAGGTTACCCTCTACTGGTAAGTCGTGCAAGGATTCACGTCAACAACCAGACAACGTCTACACAAACAAAGCGCCGTGGTCTCCATTCTCGAATTCTCTTCATATCAATATACCATCAATTAAACCTTCTGACTCAACAAAGGCTCGAGAAGTCCCGCTCCCAGCGCATCCTATGGCTTTTGACAGAATGCAACGTCGACTACGACCTCAAGATCTTCAAGCGTGGCAAGGACCAGCTCGCCGACCCTGAACTGAAGAAGATCCATCCTTTGGGAAAGTCGCCCGTCATCAGCATTGATGTTCCTGGCCAGGAGAAGCCGCTGGTCATTGCCGAGTCAGCCTTCATTACCGAGTACCTGGCTGAGCATTTTGGAAAGCACCTCGTGCCTGAACATTGGCAGGAGGGCAAAGAGGGACAGGTTGTAAGTGCACGATGTTTATCTTGTGATGCTACGGTCATGGCAGCGACGGTCGGGATAAGAGAGCGACCTGGTCTCTTCACGGTGTCCGAATCCGCAGACAGCACGCATTTGCGGAATTCTGAGCATGACACTAATCGAAATTCCAGTGTGGCGAAACCGAAGAGTACATCCGTTACCGTTACTTCATGCACTACGCCGAGGGCAGCTTGATGAGCATGCTGATCTGCTACTACATTGTCAAGAGTACGCCACCAATTACCCACCACAGAGCGATATGCACACTAACAAACCTCAGTGCTCCGTGACGGCGATCAAATCCCCTTCTTCATCAAGCCCATCACGCGCGCCATCGTCAACAAAGTCGAAGCCATGTTCTTCATGCCAAACATCAAGACACACTTTGGCTTCCTTGAGGAGCAACTCTCGACATCCGGCGGCGACTATCTTTGCGGCAAGAAACTCACCGCTGCGGATATACTCATGAGCTTTCCGCTGCTGGCCTGCAGAACTGGTGGTATCGATATCGACATGAAGGTCTACCCGAAGGTCGAGGCGTATGTTACCCATCTAGAGAATATGGAGAGCTATAAGCGCTCGATCACGATTGCCGAGGAGAAGACTGGTGAGAAGTTTACGCTGTTGTAGGGGCTGGGAATGATCTCGAAATGAGGCAGGAGGAAGAGACGGTGTTCTGGTGGACTAGATATCCCTTGGTTTGTTTGTTGTCGTTACGAGCTCAGAAGCTGTTTTGTAGATCGGCGACATCCTCACTATCTACTACAATTTGACCGTAACTTTTTATCTGCGATATTCTCGCCGATATCTCATCGGAAGGCAGATAACCCGTTTCGCTATTCAATGCAGACCACTCTTCAACCCCTCCTAGATCGTTTCGTGGAAACCGGATGCTCTTGAGAGTTCAATCTACCGATAAGATCAAGCGGCGTATGTCATATCATCATATCTCATAATCATAACTCGTTAACCAGCCAGCCTCATCAGAACACTCAGAAGTCCAACAACAGCCCACCAGTCACCCTCTCCAGATCCTCAACATCAAGCCATATCTCTTCGTCCACGGCCATGGCTCCAGTACCAACACCAAGCCTCTCCTTCTTCCCTTCCGCGGCCCTGGCCACTGCTTCCCGCATGAAGATATTCATGTAGCGTCCAAGCACCTCGTTCGCGGGCTTCGACATGCGCACTGTTTTGTCGTCGAAGTTCTCGTGGACTAGTCTCGCGAGCAGCGCGGGTGGCAGTTCTTGCACCTCGTCTGCGTCGAACGGGGCCTGTCCTTCGGTTGTTTGATCGGTTGTGGTGTTGGTTGTGGTTGCTGGTGCGGGATTTGGTTCGATGTCCGAGTCCATGTCTAGCTCACTGTCTATAACGAAGGGCATATCTCTGGGTCGGTCGTTGTTCGTCGTTTGCTGATTGGTTGTGCGAGCTCCTGCCGTCTTTGTCGTTGGGAGGTCAAAGTCATCTTCTAGATCAATGGTTGTGCCGAAGTCTTCGTCTTCTTCTGACGATGACGATGAGTCCGGTCGTAGCACTTCTGGTCCTTTGCCCTTGGTTTTGCCTGCGTTGCTTATATTTGAGGTCCGTCGTGAGGCTGTGGCGCCTTTCGTAGTCGCCGGGGCTGCTTTTCCACTGCTTGCTGGTCCTGGAGGCTTGAAGGGGACGTTGCGCTTGAATCCGCTTGCTGATGAGGCAGATGTACTACGTGATGGCGGCATGATGTATTTCGTAAGGTATGTACCCAGTACTTTTCTATTATGCGACAATTTTGCACGATCCAAGAACAAAAGCTGAAGCGGGAGACGCGTATAGTGGTGCACGAAGATGACGCGAAGGACGTGTCCGACGACAAAAGGCATCACTTGTACCACTTCCGCCGCTCAGAGTTCGTGACACTACTGTATCTTGTGCTCAGAAATCACATCGAAATACATTCACTAAATGCGGTTGTGTCGTCGACCACCTCATGGTAATATGATGCTCTTCAGCACGATTGCGTCATACGCAATGCTGCGTTCAGCCGAGGGTACATGTAGGCATATACACCTGGTAGGTGAATCATCAATCTCAAGGCTATCTTACTTCCTCAAACAATCCTACCCGTCATAATAGTTACGATGCCCACAGCACTCATTTTCGGTGGTAGCGGCAAAGTAGCCCAACATCTGACCCGTATCCTTGTCTCCAACTCCTACAAGGTCCACTCCCTCATCCGTTCGGAATCACAAGTCCAATCTCTCACTTCAATCGGTGCTCAACCGATCGTGCAGTCAGTCGAAGATGCATCCGTGGCCGACCTCGTCTCTACACTCAAGTCTGCCAAGCCAGATGTCGTGATCTGGAGCGCCGGCGCCGGAGGAAAAGGAGGACTGTCACGCACAAACGCCGTCGACAACGAAGCCGCCGTCAAGTCCTTCGATGCCTGTGCCCAAGCAGGAATCAAGAGATACATCATGGTGTCCGCTCTCGACAACCGCGACCGGAAGAACAAACCTGTACCAGACTGGTACAACGACGACGACCTCGCACGAAGCGACAAGGCCCACGCAGCCATTGGAGCTTACTACGACGCGAAGCTGGCAGCCGATAAAGACCTGGTCACCAAGAACGAAAAGCGCGGACTGGAGTACACCATCGTGAGGCCTGGTGGGCTGAGTATGGACCCAGCGACAGGCAAGTGCGCGGCTGGCAAGATCCACATCAGCCCGACGATCAGTCGCGAAGACGTCGCACAGATTGTATACGAATGCATCGAGAACGACGGCACGAAAGGACTGGCGTTCGACTGCGTGGGCGGCGACGAGGATATCCCCACCGCTGTCGCGCGTGTTGCAAAAGACCAAACCGACACCTTCTCGGGCTACTACTAAGCCCAGTGCATCGCTAACTCTGATCCGCCAGAACGTCTCATTCCATCCCATCACACTCACCGCTCCCAGCGAAAGTTGCAGCCTATAGGGTCTCGCAAGAACAGGATCTTAGATTCTTCTCGGCTTCCACTGTACGAAGATGGCAAGGGAACGGGATAGAAGAAGGACGTAACTAGAGAGGAATGAGTCAGGGACAGTGTCTCCGCGTGCAACTGTACGTTGGTATTTCCCACGAAGGCCGCTGTCTCGGTATCTATCTCTCTTCTCGATAACCTGAGCAAGACTGTAGTGTTTGCAGCCTGGGCCATGAGCCCGACAACGAGGGCGGTGGCGATATGCACGGTGAGCAATGGCGCGATGTTGCAAGGGAGTGTCGCAGGATGGATTACATGTACACATACGACTCACTCCATGTCCCCCCCCACGAGCTTGATTCTATCCAGGACAAAAGTCTTCTTTACAGACGAGGTCCACAGGATCATCCAACACAGTCCATAGCATGCTCATAACACAGGGTATCATAACAGCACTATCAACTCTACAAGCTAGCCTACTGACCCACATTACCCCTCTTACCACCACGCTTCTTCCTCGCAACATGGCCCTTGAGGATCTTCCTCTGCTCCACCAGACTGCGCTTATTCTTGCTCTTAGCCTTGCCCAACGTCATCATAAAGTTCTTCTGCCGCGACTTTTCGCGATTCGTCGTGCTCTTGCCCTCGTTGCGCATCTTGTCCTTGCGCTTCTCCGTCGTCGACACGTGCTTGTCCGGCCGGTCGCCCTTGGCCAGCGCGATCTTTTGCTCTTTGGTCATCTTGTTGGACAGCGCTTTCAGTCCTTCGATCTCGGCGGACGTGATGGCGTCGTCGGCGTGCCGGTTTGAGGTGCTCTGTGTTGGCCGGACGCGTTGCGTGCGGTTTCCGGGCAGCAGTCTGTTGATCGCGTTGCTGGTGCGGAGTTCTTGGAGTTTGGCCAGATCGGCGGGGGTGAGGATGCGGGTCGTGGCTAGTTTCGATATTGTCTCCAGTGTCTTCTCTGCTGACTCTGATGGGGCTTCGGATTGTGCCTTTTCGTCGGTCTTGGTCTTGAGCTTTTTCTTTGCTGGTGTTTCGTCCTCTGAATCACTGATGACGATGTTGCCTTCGTCGTCGGAGACATTGATCCAGCCACCGCTGTCGTCAGACTCGTCGTCCTCGACGTCCCAGTTGTTCCAGCCCGCCTCTTCGTCCAGCTCGTCGTCAGCAGAGTCCGAATCATCTGGGTTGAGACCCTTGTCTTCTCTCCTCTTGCGTCTCTCTTCCTCCTTGAAAGCCTCGAGCAGTTCGAGACCCTCGATCGTGCCGATTTCGGTGTTACCAAATCTTTGCTGAATCCTTGATCCCGTCTGCATTGCTATCGCGGCGTTCTTGCCTCTGTCCCTTCTCCTCAACAATTCTGGTCCGACATCTCTGTACAGACTGATCAAACCTCTTGCAGCCATGATGACACCCTTGTCCTTGCTCTTCCTGTATTGAACCAAGTCTTGTAGAAGTGTGTCGTTCATTGCGAGCGGCTGTCTGACACAGATCTCTCGGATCGCGTTCAGACCGGCCGATGCAACTTCTCCTGCTGCGGCTTCCGAAACGAACTCGTTCGCAATCTTCTGAACCAACGGCTCTAAGGCATCTGGCGGTACCAGGTCGTGACTGGACTGAGCGAGGGATGCCAGGAAAGATGTGACGGATGGCTGGCGTGGAGTGAGATACTTGATGAAGTAGGAGTAGAGTTGGACAAGGGTGAGTTTGTGCAATCCGACCAGTCGTGAGACGAGTTGAAGAACCAACAGCTTTTGCTCGAGGTTCAACTTTGCCTTTGGCTGCTGGGCTTGGAGATGTTGCTGGAACAACTTCTCGACAAACCCTTGAGGGTCATGCAAGAGGTGCAGAGCGGAGAAGTTGAGGGGATGCGGTGCGTTCTTCTTCTTTTCCTTCCTTTTCACTGTCGCGGCGGCCTTGTTCAGTTGGTTTGCCATTTTCTTGGACTTTTTGGTGATCCCGGCTTGATGACGCAGCTTGCGCATGTCGATGCCGCCTTCAGCATCGCTGTCCTCGTCCGCAGCCTCCTCTCGTTCTTGGTCTCCACCCAAGAAGAATCTGACGCCTCCGGTAACGACTTTCTCATTCTGTGCCAGAGCCGCCTCTTTCATGATCTCAACCGTCTTGGCATCTGTCCATATCTGCCTCTTCCACATTTCTCTCGTGATCTTGACGGCCCATAGTCCTTTCGGCGAAGCGGGTTCAGAGGTGATAAGGTTGTGGAGAACAGTCTGGATTGTCCTGTTGAGCTTGTGGTTTGTGGCTTTTGCATTCGAGTTGCGCAAATCTGAAAGGATCTTCTGCAGCAATAGGGCTCTCAGAGTCTTGCTAGGGGTATTGATGAGAAGTGGGAAAAGTGTGTTCAGCAAACTATCTCCGGTTAGCATCTGTGTTGTAATTGGAGTCGGACATTTGGGACCTACGTCGATGAGTCGATGACCTCCTTCTTCCTCAGAAGAACCAGACTACCCACAATCTTCTCCCTGAGTTCTGGCTCGAGTACGGCATGGTGCTGGTTCAACAGGGTTGTGAGATCTGAAGGGAAAGACTTTGTAATATCTGGGTAGCAGTCGGCGACATGTGCGACGAAGTCTATGAGATCACGGAGCGAGGTTGTTCCTTGTTCATCGGTCGAGGTAGGCGCCTGGAGAAGCAGCGTGAAGAAAGACTGATATTGTTGATATTGGTTCGTGAAATCCTCCTTGTAAGACTTTGGATCCCTCTTTATTTTCAGTTGCAGATTGGTGAGGTCTGCCTCGACCTTCTCGAGCGCTCCGACTTTGCGCTTCATTTTGACAGTGTTGAAAGACTAACCTCGTCGTCCTCGTTCCAGGAAATCTTCGTCTGCCGTAAGGCGTTTTGATCGCCGAAAACTTGCGGCAGAACTTTGGGTTCAAGATGCGGGTTGAAAGGCGGTGAGCGGGGAAGCTCGCACCCTCGGAGGTCTCCCCCTACCTTCATTTGTCGCAATCCATCAGCCGCAATCAGCGCATGTCGAGCATGCTCTTTCATCCTCTGGCCATCGATGCCATAGACATCGGCTCGTTTTGCATCCACATTGCTTTCCTGTTGAACACAGTCATACTGTACAGCTTCAAACTCCTCACACATCGTCTAAGAACGGCACCCAGCCCGGCGTACGCTGAGTCAAGCGGAATGATCAGATGTCCATTCGACTAAGTGATGTTGTTCACGTGGGCCTATTCTGGCGATGATTGACAGGCCGGGTGGTGGCCTGCGCCTTGATCTGAGTCACTGTGCCTGGGGAACTATGCTTCTTATTGGATCTTGAAGTGAGGCTGACACTCGGTCTGTACATGCAAGGCCCCATCTAGCGGTCTGCCAATGATCTCAGCCGACCTAAACAGAGCTAAAATTACCAACATTTCATGCATTACTCCTGAACAGGGCGCAGGGATTGGTCAAGCTATACTATTACTACACCATTGACTATATCGATCAATGCAGGTAGGTATCTTCTCACTTTGTTTCTTGTCATTCATTTCTATTCACCTTCCACAGCCTTGCATATTTCTGGCGACAAACTCCCCACCCGGAAATGGGCGGAGAGACTCCCACCCTGTGATTCAGCCGCACACTAACTATTCCAGAGCATATAAGGCAACAAAGTCGTGCAAACGGACGGTATAGGATGGACACGCCTTTCATATAACCTGTCCACCAACTATATGACTACCTCCTGTATCTTATTCAGGATCAATTTGACCAAAATCTCACCCAAACTTCTGTCTCCGACACGCAGAGCACTATTGTCGACATCTCATCAAATGGCAGAACAGCAAGCACGGTCTCAAGTAGCAGCCATGGATGCACCGACACCACTGATCGCCAGTCCAAGACTCTCATCGCATTCAAGAAACTCCTCCCAGCCCCGCTATTCCCGAGATGCGAATGGAAACATTATCGAGGAGAGCATGTTTCGCCGACCCAAGAAGCTCATCGTCTGCTGTGACGGTACATGGATGGACAGTGACAGTGGCTGGGTCAAGAAAGGATTATTCGACCCTGGTCACCTCCAGACACCCTCCAACATAACACGACTCGCTAGATCGATCGCGCCTGAAGACTGCCATGGCCATCCCCAAATTGTTTACTACCAAGCTGGCGTCGGAACAGGCCTTGGACTCTGGAGTCAGATCATGGGAGGTGGCACAGGCGCAGGCTTTTCTGAGAACATCCGCGAAGCCTACGCATTCCTCGCCAACAATTACGCGCCACACGACGGTATCTTTCTGACTGGCTTCTCTCGCGGTGCCTATACCGCTAGAAGTCTAGGGGGCCTGATCGGCCAGATGGGTCTTCTTCACAAACATGGCATGGCTTGGTTCTATGACATCTTTAATGACTGGCAGCACGCGGGTGACGCTGCTTATGAGCCCAGGTAAGCCTGTTCGGTCATGTGCTTCTTGGAGCTGTACTAATTCCGTCAACCAGGTTCATAAAGAGTTACAAGGACCATCCAGACCATGGACAGAATCTCGATCTCAAGATCAACAGCTCGTCCAAGGACCCTGATCCCAAGGCCATCGCCAAATACTTGGACGAATATCGCAACATGCTCTTGGGCCTCAAATTGACGCGCGAGGCAAAGATCAACGCAATTGGTGTCTTTGATACCGTGGGAGCGCTCGGTATTCCCGTGACTCCGTACTTCCAAAAGCTAGGCCTCCCGACGTTCCTCCACAGCTACAAGTGGACCGACACCAAACTGGACAACCACGTCAAATATGCCTTTCAAGCTCTAGCGCTTGACGAGAAAAGATCACCTTTCTACCCAAGCATTTGGGAGAGGTCTGAAGATTGTACTGCCCAGCTAAAACAAGTTTGGTTTGCTGGCGTTCACACCAATATCGGTGGCGGTGCAGTTGACGAATCTTCATCAAACATAACTTTGGCCTGGATGATGGATCAGCTATCTGGCGACTCATTGAGAAACTCGAAGCCTGAGGACTGGCATGTGCACGACTGGCTCGAGTTCAAGCCCGAGTATCTCTCGGAGCAATACCGGCGCAACAGACAATACCATGAACGTCTCGGCCTTAAGCGTACCTGGGGTATGGGCATCCTGCACAACTCACTCAAAGGCCTGACCGCCCTTCCCGGCCAGAAGACTCGTGCCCCTGGCCGTACCCGCCCCTTCGTTCACAATGGCGACTACGTCGACGACACTCGTTTACTACGCAACACCAACGAAATGATTCACGCCTCCGTGCGCGCACGCATCGACATGGGCGGTGCCTCATTCGAAGTCGAGCCCGAAGCCAACGGCAAACCCGACTGGGGTCTGCACGCCATCGTGACGAAAAGTCTTCAACACCTGATCGGCAAAAAGCGCACGCTGTACGCTCCACAACACCACCACGGCGCTCTGGTAGGCTGGGAGTTGAAAGATGCACACAAATCGCACAAAGAAGGGCAACACAACGACATCGACGATGACGAAACCACTCCACCTGTCTGGGTTTATGTCGGCGACGATGAGCTTGTTCCCAAGGACGCGGTGTTGCCTGAGGATGTCTTGGGCACGCACGAGGTCGCTTTTTTGAGGATGTATCATGACCATGTCGTCAGTATCGAGGCTACTAATTTGGGCGTTAAGAGTACGGCGGTCTTGGCTAAGGAGGCGGAAAGGAAGAGGCAGGGATCGCAGGGGGAGAGAGCTGCTACTATGTAGGGATGAAGTGTTGGATGGATTTCGGTTCTGGTATGGGTTACTATTTTGTTTAAGCGGGTTTAGCGAGGTGTTCTGGGTTGTAGTTATGGATATCACTGTTGGTAGTGTATATGTCTGAATACGATTTTCAGTCAAGGCAGTATTTTATGCCATGCCCATTGCTCCCACCTCACGAAGCGTGCAGATACCCTGCTATTTTACAAAAGCCAACACACCCGCAACGCCATCCCATGCATCTCCTCCTCCAAGACCATCTCTTTCAAACTCCCACGCACAAGAGCCTAGAAACCAGGCGGGTTCAACCTCTGACTAACCCTCGTCCACTTGGGCAACTTATGCACACCCTTCCTGTACCCCTTGGCCTTGCGATCGAACATGCTGTACTTGTCCTTGGCCAGCATCTCGCCCTCGGTCGGCATTTGCGCCTTCCAGTGCTCGATCAGCTTGATTGTGCCCGTCCGCCTCGCCTCGTCGATCGCCGTTGTCATCCGGTCCCACGGTAGCGCGCCGTGCATGACCTCGCCTTCGCGCGGACCGCGCCCGTGCCGCTGTGCTGATAGTGTGCTGTTGGCTTCCTTGTTCAGCAGGCGTTGACCTTCTGCTGTTGTCGAGAGCTCGGCGGCGGAGGCTTGGGTCGTTTTCGGCGTGCCTGGTGTGTGCATGGGTTGGTTCGGTGCGACTGCGGGTGGATCTGGAGTTGAGGATTGTCGTCGGGTTTGCACGCCGGAGATTTGGGCGGCGCGCTGGAGTGCGCTGTCGAGGATCGAGACGACGTTGTCGACTCGTCGTAGTCGGCGGCGGTGACGGAGTTTCTGTGTGGGTGAGAGGCGCCAGGGAATTTTCCTAGGGCCGTCAGAGATGTGCAGGTGCGGAGGGAGGAGACGCTTACCAGAGGAGACCTCCGGAGAGGGGATTCGTCGGTCTGAATGCGCCAAACATATTTGCGGTGCAGTGATCGTGTGATCAACCCTGTCCACTTTGTAGATTCCAGCTTCGTAAATTGTAGAAGTCGATTCTGACCAATCGGCGTCGAGCGGTAATGCCAAGACTGCTTATTCGACTTCACTTGCTGGTTGCTTGGGACGAGCTCCTAGAATAACACCTGCGCAACAATTGAGTGCTATTTACACTCGAGTTGCAAGTCAACCAAGCTTAAATCACACACGATGTCGTACTACTTCACCATAATCGGGACGCGAGACAATCCCATGTTCGAGCTCGAATTCGGCACCTCGAAAGCAGGCGGCGACGGCATCGCTCGCTTCCGCGAAGAAGCACGACACATGAACCAATTCATCGTCCACAGCAGTCTGGACATCGTCGAAGAAGTGCAATGGGGCAACAACGGGCTGTACCTGAAACACATCGACCGCTTCCAGAACAATTTCGTCCACTGCTTCCTCACCGGCGGCAACGTCAAGTTCCTGCTTCTCATGAACCCGGACCCGAGCTCGACGACATATGCGAATTTCCCCGGCTCAAATCAGGCGCGGCCGCAGTCGACGGCCTCTAAGCAGGGTACGTTGCTAGCGAACAACCCGAGCAGTTCTGCGACGGAGGAGGCGGTCAGGCAGTTCATGATCGAGGTCTATGAGGCGTGGGTCAAGTGCATCATGAATCCGTTCTATCAACTCAATCAGGCTGTTTCGTCGCCTGTCTTCCGCCAACGAGTTGCTACTGCCGCGAAAAGATATCTTTGAAAGTCTCGAAGAACGGCCTCGATCTCGGGGCCAGCGACTGAGCGAGGTCGGGGCCCGCCCGATTACGCAAACGAACGAGGCTCCGCGGTCATCTTCCCGCCAAGCAAACGGAGCACTCATGCATTAGCATCGGATGACGTGTCTCTAGCTGCAGCACCGGCGAGGATATCTCATGCTCCATTGTCAATCGAGCTTCTCGAGAACCCAACCACGTTGCAACGACACTCCAAGTAGATTCGCACGCTTGTAAAGACGAATGGACAAGATCGGCATGCGATATCATGTTGTTCGCCACAGCGATGCAGATCATCGACCACGACAAGGGCTACCAGAAGTCCTACCACGGACACTTCCTCAGGAAGTGCTGTTTTTGGTGGAGGCGTCAATGTCGCAAAGGGTAGTACACTTCACAATGTGCAGTGATATGGATCGGAAACGGACCGCTGGACAAATCCACTCAAATTGTCGATAACGCCAGATTGAATGACTGAGGACTCACTGCGAAGAGTAATGACACGAATTAAGAAATGATTTACGGTGTGGTGCTTGTATAAATCCAGTACTAGAGGAATTATCAAATACTACACCACAGCCGCAGGTGAAATTGAGTACGCTATAGCAAAACACCGGCATCCAGTACCAGGAACATGGCTCGTATCAGCCCAAACTCATCTCCCGTGCCATCATATCCTCTCTACTCGCCCTAGTGACCCTGAAGACGACGCACCTGCTCCATCATGGCGTGCAAGCGCTCATTGAACCTCGCAGACACAAATCCCTGAGCGTCTCCGTAGTTTTCAAGGTGCTGCAGACGTTCAGACAAGGCCCTGAGTCTGGCGGCTTCGGCAGTAGTACCATGGCCGTGGCCCGTCTGTCTGTAGACTGCGTCCTCCAGAGCGTGCAGCCTCTCCTCGCTTCTGTCGTTGGGCATTGGCTCGTGCACGGCATGCGTCGTGCGAAGAGGTCTTCCGGAGCTTCGGCGCGAGGGCTTGCGAGAGTATCTGCGCGGATCTGGTGAGGAGTTTCGGCGGGCGCTGCTGCGGGAACTCTCGCTTGGAATGGCGGTGTTGGGGTGGACTCCTCCCATGTTGTCGAGACCGTTGGCTTGAATCATCTCGCGGAGTCGCTGGTTGCGGCGCTCTAGGTTGATGTTGGTTCTGCTGAGCTTGCGGATTGCGCTGCGGAGGAATGGTTAGTGTGGCTTGGGCAGGAAGTTTGTGGGGCCCTTACTCTCTGCTCATCGTGATAAACTTCTCTTGGCAATGCGGTGGGAAGATGGATGTGGCTCTCGGTGTGTGGTTTGTTGACAGAATGTATAGTGTGGGTTGATCGTAGGCTGTGGTTTGGTATGTTGAGTGGAGTTTATCTCTGAGCGAAACTGATCTCGTCTTTATGGGTTGCAGCGATGAGAGAATAGTGAAAAGTGAAGAGTCGAAGTGCTGTAAGATGTCTGAAGCAGTCGACCTTGTCTCGTCTTGTCTCATCAGGAATTTGCTTCAATGTCTGCCCATTTGGCTTCGATCTTCGCTCTTTTCAGCTTGGCCTCTTCCCTGTTCTTCTCCGTCCTCTTCAAGCGCTCGGCACGCAGACACATATTTACAGCATTCTTTGCGCTAGTACACATGCCCATAGATTTCCAGAGGAAGCCTTTGGCGTGGCACTCGTCCAAGGCGTCCATGACCTCGGCACAGTTGGTGTTGTCTTTGGTGTGAAGATGTGGATGCATGGTGGCTAGTCTTTGTCCGTATGTGGCCGCTTGATGTCTGACGCAGTGGAATGTTTGTGGTGTCTGACGGAGTTGATGAGTGGGAAATGTTTCAAAGGCAAAAGTTCCCATGTGAAGTTGACGATGATCTGCAAACGTGCACTTTTAGCCCACCGTGCAGCGGCATGGTTCCGCATTGTTGCCCTCACATTTTGAGCAACGACTCTGAACAGTACATATTGATCTTACAAAGCCACATCTGAATCTAGACAAAATGTCTCAGCAGCAGCAGGTGCCTGCGAAGAAGCAGCAAGGTTAGTGTCTTGACAGTGCGACCAGACCAAAGCTCACACATTGCAGAGCTTCAAGCACAGTATACGAACTACAAGGACACACTTCAAGCCATAGCGTCAAAGATTGGCGACGTCGAGCAGGAAAGTGAAGAACACAAGTAAGTAGACAATTGTTCTGAAGATGCTTTCTCTTTCTCTTGAGGTGATGTTCGTCCTGGGCCTCGAGCAAGATTCTGTTACTCTCCTACATTGTTTCAATTCTACGTCATGCTCAGGTCAATATTCTAAGAATGGTCGCATTTTCTATCACAAGCAGGCATGATCGCTGACCGGCCGTTCGTAGGCTAGTGCTCGAAACGTTAGAACCACTTCCAGGAGACCGCAAGTGTTTTCGCATGATCAACGGTGTGTTGGTCGAGCGTACGGTCGAGGATGTGCTTCCGCAACTCAAGACCAATGCCGAGGGTCTGAAGAAGGTGCTTGATGATCTACTCAAGCAGTACACGAGTAAGCAGGAGGAATTGGAGAAGTGGAAAGTGAGTTCTGCTCTGCTCTCAATTCGCGTCCGTGATTGCTGACCCCTACATCAGAAGAAGAACAAGATTCAGGTTGTTCAGCAATGATGAGATTGCCGACGAATGCAGCAAAGGCAGCGCACAACAGGACGATGGCACCAATCGAGCGAGCGAGATGATCGATGCGACCGACTGTCGTTGTCATACCATGAACACGGCTCGAGGCAATGGTTGAATCTCAGCCTCGTCCTCGATATACGGAGCAGCCGACCATCTCAACAGACTGTATAGTTTGCAGCAGAACTGAGTATTGGGCATGGTCTTGTCTGCGTACGACAGAATGTTGTGGTACACTCCATGCTCTCGAACCCAGCTGCCTCTTCGACCCGCGCCATATCCATTCCTTCCATTCGGGAGGAGGACGTCTTGCAGCGGAGTCATCTGCCTAGAACGGCACGGCTATCGTTCGTAGGATATAGGAAGCGACCATCACTCTGCCGCCTGTTTAAAGGCTTGGGCTCCAATGCAGATAAGTCATTCAGAAATGAGAACGCGCGAGTCATATTCTGTTCGGACGAGTACGTACATTTACAACAACAAGTTTCGTCACATACTGCTGTGCATTCGCGAAGCCGTACTGGAAGTCAAGTTAGCGCTTACTTGCGACCATGGAGTCGGTCATTGGAGACATTAGTCAATCAGTTCTGTGGTGCTTACCAAACCCGCAATTGGTTGAACGTGCACCTGTCAGAAGCAAACATTTGTCCTTTTACCTCTCGGTCATGCACTATTCGCCAACAAACATTAAGGTATTCTCCGCTCGCTGCACGAATCGGTAAGAGACGAGATGTACCCCGTCGCCATAGCTGCTGACATGCCAACGATCTATGGGCTACCTCAGACCCCGAACACCCAAAGTACTGACGCCATTGTATCACGAACACGCGTTCGCGGCACATGTCGCACTGACTGTGTTGTACGTAGCTATCGTCTCTACAAGTATCGAGGCCATTGTGATGATGGCCGACAGTAATGTGTTGCTGCTGCAATGTGGTAGTCAGTGCATAGTGATCACATAGCTACAGTATACCGCGCATCGCATTGTGCCGGGTTTGGGCTTCAACTCTACCGCGAAGGCAGCCTAACCGCTTCATCAATCAAATCATCTTCACTACACCGCATCGTCCATATTGTTTCCACGATTCCTGCAGACTCGTGCGTTGTTCACCGCTGCCCAATCTACACCACAGCCGCTGCACGCCGATATCATTCATCTGCGTTCCTGAATCCTTGTCCCTTGACCGGTCCAAACCGCTGGGGCTGCCTTGTGGAACCGAGGCGCGCGCATTCCCAGAACATAACGCGCACGAACACATTGTCCCGTGAGTACCGGTCAGTACTTCCATTCACAAGGTAGATATTGCCAAAACGCGCGCTTAATGTCTCGTGATTGATCACGATGCGCGCAAACATGGACGTCTCTAACTTGACCGCAGCTACATCACCGCATCGACGCGTCCAGCTTGAACTCTACAATCCACGCGCAAAGTGACGTGGTACATCGCCCATTCTTGACCGGACCGCGTGTTCCTTCCTTGCTGCCCAAATACACGACACGATACTACTGCAAGTCCCCGCCCCATCCACCCCCGGCGCCGCCTGTGTCACGACCGACCGACCGGACCCAAGTCAAGCCTCCTTTTCGTTCCAGGACAGAGATACGACACATCTTGGGCCAAATTCGAGCCGGTGACGCACTGATACCCAATCGTCTGCCAGCAAAGCAATCCTAGCCCATTCGAGCCGAAGAAGAAACTCGACACGGTTGAGTCGCTGCAAGTCGCCGCGTTCAAAATGTCTCCAAGCCCACAACCAGAACAAGAGGTGGACCAACAGGAACAGACCCCAGAGGACAATGATCCAAACGCAGAAAAGGATATGAATCGTCCAGAAGACGACCCCAATTTCCAGTACGATTTTGAGGTCAAGGAGCAAGACAGATGGTTACCCATTGCGAATGGTGAGTGTGACTGTTTTATTCCTTCTTGTCCCACACATTCATCATCCAGTCGTTTGTCTTCCTTTCAATGCTCCCATCATTTCTCTACAATGGTTGTGTCTGTCCTGCCCTGCCTGCACTGCACAATCCCCTCTGCTGTACTACAAGCGGTCCGCCCCCTGTCTTGACCCTTTCATCCCTCTCTCGTTCTCTTTGCACTTGGCCAATGTCAGTCACTACCGCTTCCGCTCGTTTCATCCTCCACATAAACCATTTCTATTCGCCGCGTCTACCGACGCCATCTATTTCGTCGAATCAGAGCTTCTGCTGTCAGCCAACTCCGCTGTCACTTACAAGCATCGCAATACTGTATTCTGTCGATCTTTCGAGAATCCCTACATACACATAATGGCGACTTCATCGTCTCCTCCCCCTCCTGCTTCTTGCTCTTCTTCAGAATCTTCTCCGAATCATCATTCAAACCACCGTTCTCATGAGTATCATGACGCTAATATTCGTAATTTTGCTCCAGTCGCGAGAATTATGAAAGGCGCATTACCGGATAATGCCAAAATTGCGAAGGAGGCCAAAGAATGCATGCAGGAATGCGTGTCCGAGTTCATTTCATTCATCACTAGTGAAGGTAACTATCATTTTCATCGACGACTTATAGTTGCCCTGACAGTCAATAGCATCTGAGAAATGCCAGCAAGAAAAGCGCAAGACGGTTAACGGGGAGGACATCATCTTCGCCATGACATCCCTTGGGTTTGAGAATTACAGCGAGGCATTGAAAATCTATCTTGCAAGATATCGCGAGGTGAGTCGTCCACTTGATCATTACGCATTACCATCTAATTTTGTAGTCATTGATTGCGAGGGGTGATCAGAAAGCACCTCAACCTGGTCCCTCGATGGTCAACACAACCGACGCGTATGCGACAAATCCAGCCCTCTTATCCACCGGTATCGAAGGACCTGAGTCGGCCGGAGAATACCCCTACGGCGTCGGTCACAATACCGGAGCAGACTACCAATAGGACGATACTTTGTTTTAACACCCGCGACGGCTTGCGCTGGTGCGAGAGAGGCAGAATATCATGGTCATGATAATAGAGACATGGCTGCGCTAGGGGAGTCATCAGAAAATCAAGTTGCGGTCATCAAACAGTCAAGGAGTGTGACATGCAGCACAATCACGCGCATCAACGCAAACCGCCTGTGGCCTTCGATGCCGACGATCAGTACGGCAGGTATGAGTAATGAAGAAGACGACGGAGAGTAATTGGACCCAAGATACCACTCGGCGCAATCCAGCTGTACATTATTGCAACTCATTTACCATCGGAAGCGTGATGGACACGCCAGACAAGGAAACGCGTTCGCTACGAATGATCAAGCGTTGAAAACAGAAAGAAAGAGCCATGTTGCCCGAGGCAGGACTCAAGTGCTCCGATATCCCCAAAACAGTACCTACCCGCAGTATCAGTACCAGTACTCCATCAACCTCCTCAACCAGAAAGAGGTATATTGTACAGAGTTTTGTCCGATAGCCAGAAAGTGTGGATTCGGACCCCATGCGATTTTCTCTCTCCAACCACCTCATCTGTTCTACCTTCATATGGCACCTTCCTCCTAAGGTTTCGGTTGCCACGTGGTCCACGGTATTACAGACTCGCACTTGCCAATTGCACCGCATGATTTGACACTTGACTTTGGCCCGCATCCCGTCTCTTCTTGTTCTTATTCTCTTCCACATTCTTGGCTCCACTTGACCATTGCTATCAGTCGTTATGCCATTACACACATCTGTATTGCTAAGAGAGCATGACATTCGTATGTTGATTCGCTCAACCGACGGACGTGCCCTTTTGTTGGCATTGGAGATTCCATTCCCTTGCTTTCGATTGCTCCGTTTTTATATTCGGTGCTTCGGAGGTGAATCCATTGAGAGGCTGTTCCCATCACGTCCCCGACGGCCTGGCATCGACTTCTGATCAAATCACTCTCTCAGACAGTGCTTTTTCAAGCAATCTCTTGCGGTCGATATGTCCGTATTTGGCTCCCCATCGTTCGACTCTTCGGACCCATTGACAGGCTGTTCGAAATACATCCCCAACAGCTCGTCTGATCAAATCACTCTTTCAAACAGTGCTTCTTCAAGCAATCCAGTCGTCAACAGCGACCCTTCTTGGGAAACCGATCGATCCGTCAACAAAAGCGACCATTCATCCGAATCCGATCGCTGGTCATTGTCAGCGTCCGATCTCGAGGCGATCTCGCGACCCACTTATACAGACGACCAACTCTCCGTTCTCCAAGATCTGGGTTTGTTACATGGCTTATCAGATGCTCATGTTCGAGTTCCAGCCTTTATACTTGCACCACCATGTACAAGAGAAAAGTACAAACGGCCAGTCATACATTACAAAACACCGTCAGGAACAGTCCGCCTTCCACATTTAGACTCAATTCGTAAACGCCCGGTAGATAACCGAGACTTCAAGTCAAACTGCTCTCAGACATACGCTCATAAGCGTCATGAAGGCGATAGCGCCAGTGATATCGTCCACATCATCAGCCTCCCTCGCGACCTCCACTCCGACGACTTGTGCACCTATCTGGGCTTCACACCCGAAACAGCGATCGAGCTGATCTACCAATTCAGGAGACAGCAGATCAGGAGCCAGCAGACCACAACCGAAGCGTCACCCAAACACTCCAGACAGGACTCAAGCGCTCCAATATCCCCCAAAACAGTACCAGCAGTACCAGTTCCACCAGTCGCCCTTCAACCCCCTCAAAGTCACCACAACACGCGCGACGACCTCTTCGAAATCATCCTCAACCACATAACCAGCACCTGGCGTGCCCAGCACGCGCACTGGCTCCCACCCATCTCCGACCCAACACACGAATGGGGCGCCTACGACGCCGCACGGCGAGCGGGAGACACAACCCTTCCGCGCCCAGAGCGCTGCGCGAAGCACCCCTCAACCAACGGCTGCAGCTGCCAGCAGAAAAAGACACTGCAAGTCCGCAAGCAGGTCCTCACTAACTGCGAGGCGATCATCGACGTGCGGAGCTGGCTGGTGCACCATGTCGGCCTCGAAACAAGCGCTGCCCAGACGTATATCGAGGAGATATTGCATGCGCAGGGCGTCGAGCAGTGGCGGTTCGTGGGGTATTTGAGGACCGCGATGAGGGAGAAGTGGGATCTGGTCAGGCTGGCGAGGAGGAATTTGGGGCTGCATCTGGCGGGCTTTGAGAACGAGGCGAGGGTTTTGCTGGCGAGGGATAGGGGTGAGAAAGTTACTGTCGTGCCTGGTGGATCTGTGGAGAGAGGCGTGAATGAGGACGGTGGTGATACCTCCCGCTCGCTAGAGGATATGTAGACAGGTCTGAGCGACCAAGGTCCTTGGATGGCCGAGTACGAAAACGAGACTGTTGTCTAATGTTTAATGAGACGTAGACCAATGATGGTCAAGGACTACTCTTCACGAGCGACGAGTGTTGATGCCACAAACGATAGTCCACTATCAATGCCATCCTCGCAATGCTTCGCCCAAGCATGATAAGAATGAATGTTCAACCTCGAGACGACAGTACTCCCCATGCCTCGCCGATGTATGCACAATAATAACTCCCCCTCACATCCTCCAGAACTCCGCGCTAATCACCTCAATTCTCAAACGTTGACAGGCAGCAATCGCTCTGTCAATTAAAACAGGCCACAACGGAAGTGCGCCAATCGTCAGGTCACGGCCAGTGAAGACAGGCTGTCTACCATTGACACAAATCAAACTCACGTTAGTATCATACCAACCTGCAACTTCTGGGCCAGGCACGTTCCACAAGTGCCAGAACCAGTATCCCGTCCCCGCTCCGGTTTCGTCCAGATATCTTTGCTAAGAGAACTTCCAGCGATTACCGCACACCGTGCACTGACAGAACGTCGTCATCGGCTCGTCTGCAGAGCGCGTCTGCGCCTGGCTGTAGCTGACTTTCTTCTGCCCGCACTTGCCGCACTGCAGACTGGACGAGATACTCTTCTCCTCCTGCGCGACCATGGCCTTGTCGAAGTTTTCTTTCTGCAGCTTCTCGTCCAGCTCTTTCATCTTGTCGGATTTCATCTCGTCGTGCGTCATGGCTACGAAGCGGTCCGGTTTGATGGTGCCGCTGAGGACGTTGGCGCGCAGACCTGGGTTCGATTTGTTTTTGAGGTTTTGGAAGAAGGAGCGGAGTTTGGTCTTGTATTCGGATGAGGTTTCGGGTTGGTAGAGGTTGTAGGCCGCGAGTTCGACGGAGCGCGCTACGCGCAGGATTTCGTCGGGTGCTGGGAGAGTTTGTTCAGTATTATTTTGGCGAAACTCGATGGCTACGCGCGTGGATGATCGGGACTTACACTCTTCCGAGCCAAATGCTAGGCCGTCGTACATCAGCTTCACGCATGCGTCGCGGGTCGCATTGCCGGTGATGTTGATGTTGACCTTGTCGGTGGCGGCATTGCGCTTCTCCTTGTCGCCGCTGTACTTGGACTTTGGGGCCGCGGTTTCCTGTTTCGGCGTCGCGGACGGGGCAGGAGAAGCAGATCCGTTCGTCGTCGCGCCTGCCTTGGGTGTCGGTGCGGGCGAGCCAGTCGCAGCGCTGCTGCCGCCTGTCTTTTTCACATCGCTCTTCCATTTGTTAACGAGTTGTGCGGCGAGACTTGCTAGCTGCTTGTCTTGGTTCTGACGCAGCTTGTTCACGTAGACTCCGAGTTTCGTCTGGCGGAGCAGCTTTTCTGTCGCGGTCCAGTTCTTCAGTGGCTCGAGCAGTGTGATCAATGTCTCTGGCGGGTCGCCGCCATTTGTTGCTTTATGAATCTCACGGCCGCGCTCTTCTAGTGATTTGGGGTCCATGTTGCCAAGTGCTCTTCAGTTGGGGCTTTGTGTTTGCGCGCAGAGATCGTGGTCGCGTGATGTTGAAGTGCCGGTGAACGAGCTGCTGTGAGATCTCGGTGAAGACTGAAGATGTTCTCGCGATCTGGTTATCAATGGTTTGCAAGTTGCTGCGCCGAGTCGTAAGGAGGAAGTGTCAAGCACGAAAATTAAATGCTGCAAGTGAGTTCGAGACACGAAAGTGCCAAGACATGCAGTGACACGCTTCGGGGATGGAAGTTGCGTTGCGGGGACTTGCACGAATCACTGCGTGTGGAGAAATCAATATAAATTGACTCGAACTCAAAGTTTGATGAATCGATCAGTGGTGCTCTTCTTTTCGTGGACGCTATAAGGAGAATATTTGCATAGTGACATGAGAATAGGTCCTTCACATCCGGCAGTCTCCAGATTCCTCATCCAGTCTATCATATACCATGCTTACTTCGTTCATCTAAATCATTATCACAACCAGTTGATGATGCCTCTAACAACACCTACGATGCAAACCCAAAGTGACCAAAGTGATATCAGGCAATTACAAGCCAACAGCCAATCCAAAAACAACAGCAACTGCTCCAGCGACAACCACTCCTAGGTTTTTAGCTCGAGGAGAAGAAGCAGAGCCCTTGACGACCTTCCCAGCACCACCGCTCGTGACGGCAGCTAGGCCATTGTCGCCCGATGCGGATCCTGACCCGATTGGCAAACTACCAGATTGTGGAGAAGTGGTGGTAGCAGCGGTAGCACTAGCAGGAAACAACCTCGATGTTGTTACGGCCGCTATGCCACCAGTCGAATTCAGCGCCTCAACGGTAAGTTCGCCCGCTCTACTGCCCAAGATAATCAGGAATGTCGTACCTTGTGCCACCTCTGTCGCTGTAGCCCCTGGTAGCAGCGTCTGCTTGCCGCTACCCGTGAGCGCAGGGAGTAGATAGCCCGTCGCGGTACCGGGCAAGGCGATGAATGTTGAGCTCGCGAGCGGAAAGTTGGAGAATGCTGCCGCGGTAGGGAAAGAGGAAAACGAGAGGACAGGAGGCAGGATCGACGGCGTGTGAATGTAGTACTGGTCTAGACTGCTGACTGCGGTTGTGCCCGCCACCATGGCGGTCAAGGATTCGAGGTTCGGAGAAAGAATAAGTGTTTCGGGGCCGTTCGGTGATGCGATTATGATTGTGCCGCCTGCCGTCAGGGCTTGACCGGAGATTGGGTAGGTAGGCTTCGAACCAGGTGCGGCGGTTACTAGAGCGTTGTTGATCGTTAGTAGAGGCGGTGCTGTGACTGTCGGTACAGAGGGTGTCGTGATGGGTGGTATGAAAGTCAAGACTGTGGGGATGCCATTAACTATCAAGGTTGAAGTGCCGGACAGAGAAATTGTAGTTCCGTGGTCAACGATCGAAGAACCTGGGACCAATGCTTGGTTGTCCACGTAAAATGTTCCACCGCTGTTTGGTTTGTAGATTGTGCCTGCCAATGTGATCATAGGAGCTGGTGTTATTGCCGATCCAAGGACTTGTGTTTTGGTTCCGATAATGGCCACTGTGCCGGGACTAGGGAGGCTGACCACGGTATTCCCTGATACGGTAATTGCAGGACCTCCTGGTACCAGCGTCTGACGCCCGACAATAAAATCGGAGAATGCGTTCGCCGTGTATGTGTTTGAGCCGATAGAGAGCAACTTAGAAGCTGCTGCGGGTGAAGTTGGCGGTTGAGATATGACCATAGTCGAGGCGCCTATTATCAGAGCCGTACCGGATGGCGCCAGTGAGTACACAGTGCCGTCTATCGTACGAGCCGGTGCACCAGCGACAATAGCTTCACCTTCGATAATAAATGCCGGTGTTGGCTGCACGAGCACACCTTGACCTCCAGCTGTGATCATGTGAGCAGTCGACGAGCCAGCGATTGTCGAAGTTTGCCCGTTCACTATGACACCATTGGTTGCTGCTGCGATGGTCACGCCATTCTCTGCAAAGGATCCAGAGCCAGAACCAGAACCTGGATACAAAGTCGACGTTCCTACTTGCAGGACAGGAACCGCCTGCTGGGTTACCTGCACGCTGCCAATCCTGACCACAGACGACGCAGCCGGGGCGAGCTGGATAGACTCGCCAGAACCTCCGGGCTGCTGGCCTTGCAGGGTCTGCGCTGTAGAAGAGCTCAAGGCACCGTTGCTGGACTGGTCACCCTGGGAGTTCTGTCCAGACACTGCGGATCCGGATACACCAGAGTTGCTAGGAGTTGAACTTCCAGCAGTCTGTCCTTGATTCCCGCTGTTACCCACGGAGCTCGGAGACCCAGATGCACCAGAATTGCTAGAAACTGAGCTTCCAGAATTCTCTCCTTGATTCTGCCCTTGTGTTTGTTCTTGTGCCTGTCCTTGATTCCCATTGCTACCTGCAATTTGCCCACTTTGGGAAGATGAAGAGTCTTCTGGGGTGGTGATCTGTCCTGCACCAGATTCAGTGACGTCTGCAGCACCACCCTGGTTGGTATTGCCATTGTCGGGAGACGCCACGCCCTGCGCTGATTTTGGCTCGCTTTGCGCTGCTCCGATGACACCTGCAATGATACTTCCCAGATCAGTACCTGTATCTTGGTTCGTCGAGGTTGCGCCACTGCTTCCGGCTTCGTTCGCAGCTGCTGAACCTCCCTCCGAGCCCGAGCTTGACTGAGAAGATCCACTTCCACCCGACTGAGAGCCAGCCCCTTGACTGGAGTCACTGTTCGAGCCTGGTTGCGGGCCATTGTTGCTCCCAGCGCTTGAGCCAGGCAACTGGGATGAACCGGTATTACCATCGCCCTCGGCAACAGCTGGAAGCACAGTAGGCGTCGTAGATGGAGGGTTTGCAGTCGTTATGCCAAGAGGAATCTGCATATTTCCATGTGTTGTGACTTGAACGACTGTGGCTGTTTGTGTTGGGACCATGAATGATGTTTCTGTCGTCTCGACAAAAACGGTGCCAGCTACACTGGGACCATCTAAGGATGTCTCGCTTGTCATAAGGTTTGCAGCCGAGGAAGCGACAAAGAAGGTGGTCGAGAAAATCAGACCGTTTGACAACGTGGCTAGAGAGAAAAATGTGGCGGTCATGCTGTTAATCTCAATCGGATGAGAGCTCTCGACAGCACATACTTCCTGCTCGACAACTATCAGAGTTGGCTTGGCCATCCATCTCCCAGCTGTGGCATTGCCGGAGTCAATAGCTGACATGAAGTCTGCGGGGACAGGACCGGTTATGCGAGAGTAGCCATCAGGATTGGGGCCCTTGTAGTGAATGATATATGGTGATGGAAGGTCGTGGACAGACCGAGATGTGTAGCAGAATTGACTGCCGTTCTGATATGTAGATGGCTTGTAGCGGTCGATCTGATATCCCCACCAGTAGACTACGGGTGTGCCGCTTGTTACGAACGACGTGGGCGATGGACCGTAAGGAATTGCAATAGTAGCGGGCGGTGGTGTAATTACTGCATTCGGATACGGTAAGGGACCTTTAGTGACGTTGAGCGAACGGAAAGCAGTCTGCGTTACGACTCTAGTGGCAGCAAACTTCGGCAGTGGAGTGTTGACAAGGACGGTATCCGTGTACGTGGAGTTGACCAAGGTGTTAATGTACACGCTCTGGACGGCCTGAGGAGCAGCGAGCGCGCTCGCCACATTGAAAGTTGTGGTTGCCGAGCGTGAGGTCCATTGGTGTGCTGTGTTGTTTTGGGCAACAAACAGGACACAAGCCCCGAAATCATACACACGAGGATACCACCATTCAAGCGTTGCGGTGAAAATGTTCACAAATGAGCCAGAGCAGGATTCGTTTGTAACCGCTTCTTGCGAGGCATTCGAGGGCAAGGAAATCGTTGAATTCCGGAGTAGTGTTGAGTTCGATGGTAGTGCTGAATTCGAAGATAGTGTTGTGTTCGAAGGTGCTTTGTGCGAAGTATCAGAAGACGAAGATGGCGTGAGATGTGTTGTAAGGTAAGGGGTTGAATAAGATGTCGAAAGAGGCGTCACACCTGATGTGATACTTGAGTGATTCCCAACAAGTGTGTTACTCGAAGCGATGCTCGATGAGACCATGTGTCCAGATAGCTCTGTCGAGGTTGAAGGTATCGAATAAGTCTCAACGGTCGACGTCGGCAATAGTGTCTCCGTAGAACTTGCGATGGTACCATCTGAAAATTGATGTTAGCCGTGTTCTCGTTCCTGGTGTGACAACCATCATACTCCATGACACTCCATTTCGAGGTTGATATTTCAGTTGAGCGGCCAATGACACATGAGTCGAGCACAGTGTCAAGAGGCCGCATAATCTGACAATAGTAAGAGATTCGGGCATCGTAGCCAGTGGTGAAGTCAGTTTATTCAAGCGAATGAATCATGGCGGATGCCACTATGTCTGCCAATAATCATACACGGTCGTGAACACCGACGCAGGAAGGACAATTGATAACGAAACGGGCAACAGTATGGTTTAAGGAATTCTGATTTGGTATGGCATAATAAGAACGAGAGATCCAGATGGAAGGAAAATGCCCAGCCGGCAGGTCGAGAGCATGCCCTGGTCAGTGTGTGGGTGCGCAGCCTCACCCGCATGCGCATGGTGATGTGCTTTGCTCCAGTAACCTTAAAAGGCGATCCATGCGACCAACCAGCAAGGGCAGGGGTTATGTGTACTGTAAGATAGCAACGGGAATTCGTGCGGCGTTCGCCGTATGATTTGTATAACCTTGAGTGAACGCCGTGTCGAGGCTAGATATTGAGGGTGAGCTCAGTAATTTGATTGGACGACATCTCGGAAGCGCATTGGATGGGAGGGTAGGGTTAGCAGAGGCGGAAGCAAGATTGATTGGGCCACGTGCTATTTGGCGGGAAAAAGCTGTCAAAGCATTTGCACCGCCTTTGAGCCTCTGTTCAGCCAAAGATCTCGTACGGATCGTAGGCGGGGCCGCGGGGGTATGACAGGTGAAGTCGATTATCGATTGAGGTGTTTCAGGAAGCGAGCAAAGGCTCCAATGAGGTTGGATGAGCGTGCATCTGTCCGGGTTTGCCCACAGTGGAAAGAAGATCATTGCACTGCTTCGTCATTCCTCAAATGGTCTTGCTCACTCTCGTACGCATCTCGGGGCGCACCTGAGTCGTGTTCAACCGTTCAAGGTAAGATCAACAGCGAGTGGTGGTGCAGAGGAGCGCCGCCGATACGGGTTCTTGGCAGGAGATGGAGCTTCACGGCCGATGGCTTGGGGATTCGTCCTTCGTACTGCGTCTGATCGACCGCTGCCCTTGGACAGCGTGCGCCTCTCGGCCGCCCAGACCGTGCGGGTGCGGCTCAAATGCTTGTTGAAATGCAATGCGCCTCGTATTAGACATCTGGGAGATCTTCCGCGTTCATAGAAGACTGGTTGGAGACGCGATTGAAGAGCAAGAGTGGAAGTTGACGTCGGGATCGGAACTGAGGCTGAAGTCATTAGCGCGTAGAGCTACGGCGCTAGTGCTCGCTACCGCGAATTAGACTTCGTGCTTAGCGAACTTGCAGGAACCGCACCGCATCCTTCAAGCTTGACCATCTCAAGAATGGAACGGTGACTCCGACGTTGTTGTCTGAGCCTGACATCGCTCGGCCCGTTGCAGCAGATCATTGCAAATCTCGCGCGTGGTCGTGTTGGTCTTGGTCCTGCGGTCTCGTAAGACTCTGGTCACGCCATGTCCCAGCGGTGGTAAGGCTGGAGGTAGGTGGGTTCTCCCTGCTCTCAATCATCTACAGCAACATCTTCCACACATGCATAGTTCTTGAATGTCAGAAATGACAGTATAGTTGCGACAGCATTAACCAATAGCGCCCCATGTGAGCTTGGCTGTCCATGTCAACGTCACTTACGATTCGAGGAACAACCTAGCGATGGTATTTCTCTCATTGACACAGCGCTCTACAGCGTACTTGTTTGCCCTCCTTCTGTTGTCCCGCGCAGTCTTTGGCTACTCGCTCGAACGGCGCTCGTCGAATGCAACACCCATAGCTTTCACGCCAGATCAGAATTGGTAGGTCGCAGTACTAGCACTTCCATGTCATAATACACCAAACAGCGAAGGAGGCCGCATCCTTTTCTGTAACGTACACGGCTCACATCTCTCAGGGATGGCATTGATGGTTCATGGTCCACCTTTACGCTCCGCGTGGGCACACCTTCACAGATCGTTCGAGTATTCGCGTCATGGATATCATACCAGACCTGGGTGATCCATCCACAGGGCTGCCTAGTCTACACCAACACCACTGGTACCAGCTGTGAGCAATCAAGAGGAGGAATCTTTGCATCCAACACCTCGTCTACTTGGGACGACGTTGGCCTCTATGGATTCAATATTGAGACAAACCTGGGCTTTAATGGTAATGCCTACTTTGGATATGATGCAGTCGGACTCGGAGGACCTGGAGAAGGTGGACCAACTTTGACGAACACAACAGTCGGAGATTTTGCGGTGACCAATCCCTGGATTGGTCTCTTCGGTCTTAATCCCAAGCCCACAAACTTCTCAACCCAGTTGAACGGCGCAACGAGTTACATGACCCAATTAAAACAGCAAGGGCTAATTCCGAGCGTCTCATTTGGTTATAATGCAGGAGCGAAATACAGGTTCACTGGTGTTCTGGCGTCTCTGACTTTAGGAGGTTACGACACTTCTCGATTCGTGCCAAATGATGTGGAATTCATGTTCGCTCCCGACAATACCAGGGACACCGTGGTAGCTATTCAGTCCATCTCCAAGGTCGATGAAGGTAACACAAACGATACGGAGCTTCTGCCAGAGCCCATCTGGGCTCTCTTGGATGCGACTGTTCCCCAGATCTGGCTCCCGATCGAGGCTTGTCAGGCATTTGAACAAGCGTTCGGACTCATCTACGACACGGCAACCAATCTTTATCTGGTCAGCGAGAGTCTTCACAACAGTCTTAAGGCTCGTAATGCCAACGTCACTTTTACTCTTGGTTATGGCATGGTCGGCGGATCTACTGTCTCTATCACTCTCCCTTACGCTTCTTTTGACCTGACGGCAAGTCCACCATACCAAGGACTTGCTCAGTCGACATATTATTTCCCCTTGCAACGCGCACAGAACGAGTCGCAATACACATTGGGTCGTACGTTTATGCAAGAAGCATACATTACGGTTGACTACGAACGTGCGAAATTCAACGTCTCTCAAGCTTCGTGGGTACAGAACGCCGCACCAAATCTGGTCGGCATCCCAGCAGCGGACGCACATGATGCAACCGACTACAGCGGCAACACCGTGGCTGTTCTGACAAAACACTCGTCCGGCTTGTCCTCAGGAGCGATCGGAGGCATTGCGGCAGCGGCAGCTGTGCTCCTCCTACTGGTCGTTGGTGCAGTGATATGGCATTTCCGCCGCCGCAAGCGACAAGCAAACGGAAGCATCCTCAGTCACTCCTCGAGCTCTAGTGCTAGCAAACAAGAGGCTGTCGTCTATCCAAAAGCAGAGCTCGAAGCGCCTCTTGAGAAAGGTGTCATGTCACCAACAGTCGCAGGGTCATCCGTTCCGCCTACGCCTTTTAGCCCACCATACTCTGGTTACGGAACGTACGACTCCACAAAAAGCACAGCTTTTTCATCGGAGCTGCCTGGACATGGACCCGGTGAGGTGGGAGGAAATGAGATTTACGAAATGCCTGGATCGATGCCGGATGTACCTTACATGGACGGCAAGCAGATTACAGAGAAAGACATGATCCGTCATCGCGAGAGGCAATACAATGGCGTCGACGATTCTTCAGAAGCGCTAGATCAGGTGGAGGAGTTGCCGCAAAGAGAAAGGCGGACGGTCAGGCCCGGGGAAGTCAGAGAGGCTACGCAAGAGGAAGGCGGCAACAAGCGATTCAGCTTTCTTGCTGGGGACGACTCCACTTCGAGTCTTCAATGATGTACGATATTATTGAATATTGCATAGCGAGGTGTTTGCTTCGGAACATGAACACACTGGAGGGACTGCCCAGCTTGATACAACAAGGGGGGCTAATTGGTAGACTTTAAGAATTATAACAACACTCTGAACCGGGCAAGACAATCGTCAATGCACGAGAATGTACCGTGGGTTAAATGATGCCTAACGTCGTAAGTCAAAAGAGGTAGAAGGTCAAGAATCGTGATACATTTACCTTTGTCCGTTTCTGATCAGCCCCACGGTTCTCACCGATAGCCCGCAACCCAATTGTGTCTAAATTTGGACCTTTAGCAGCAAAAGCAGCAGAAAAGAGCGGCGAAGCATCGTTAAACCCATGAACACTGCTTAGACTGTACCAATCATCGGCTGAACGGTGAAGAGCTCCGCCTCAACTATCTACTTGCCGATTGGCTTGCTGCAGACTACAGGTACCAATATCGTACAGCACTGTTACTGGCACTCTGATGATCCAGCTAGAAGGTCTCACGCTCACTATTAAACGAGCAGTCTCTGAAGCTTTTGTGAAAGTGGAACCTTTAGCGGTGCCTTTGCGGCTGGGGCATGGGTGAACTCCATCTCTAGCTTCGGGCCCCCCAAGACCCTTCGATTGTAAGCGCGGTACATCATTATCTACCATTCGTACAAAGGCTCTGTTGGGCCTGAACATCACCTAGATCTGCTTCATCTTGTTCCCCTTATTCGTCATCGACACTCGCGTTTCATACGTTAACAATAACTCACGTCAAGGCAGCATTCCTCGAATCTCGCTTGTCGTCGGCAATTGGACAGTCAAGCGCTGCCCCGCTATTGTTCGTCGCCAATTGTCACAGCAAACAAGTGACTGAGCCGCTTCTCAACTAATTGCATACTCGAACGACATCTTGTGCAGTCATTAACGCTTTACGAAACCAAGAACAGTCACGAGTCGTATTCCAGATCAGGTCGACCTTTGCCTAAACCCTCAACGCTTACCCCTCCCGACCTGAAATCAACATGGCCGAACTTCCAGGTCGCAAGACCTTCCGAGTGTTTGGGCAAGAATTCATTGTTGACGAGAGATACACGGTTACAAAAGAGCTTGGACAGGGTGCATACGGTATCGTCTGGTATGGATCCTTTCACTAGGGCCAGATGGTCAGCCGACCTTCCAAGAATTGGGCTGATAGTTAGGCAGCGCTGCGCAAAACAACCAAACAGGAGATGGTGTTGCTATCAAGAAGGTCACGAATGTTTTTAGCAAGAAGATTCTGGCCAAGCGTGCCTTGAGAGAGATCAAGCTGTTACAACACTTTCGAGGTGAGTCGCGCATCGCGGATTCAAGACAGTCTGATACTAACAATGACAGGGCACAGGAACGTACGTTTGAGATAGTAGAGGGATACGATCAATGACCATGACGTTGACAATCTTCCAGATCACTTGCCTTTACGACATGGACATTCCCCGTCCGGACAATTTCAACGAGACTTACTTATACGAGGGTAAGACAGGATTCGAAGTCCAGAGGCAGGACACAAAGCTGATATATAAGACAGAGCTGATGGAGTGTGATCTTGCGGCCATTATAAGATCTGGCCAACCGCTCACCGATGCCCACTTCCAATCTTTCATTTACCAGATCCTATGCGGTCTCAAATACATTCACTCGGCCAATGTTCTGCACCGTGATCTGAAGCCGGGCAACTTGCTGGTGAACGCTGACTGCGAGCTCAAGATTTGCGACTTTGGTCTTGCGCGAGGTTTCAGTCTGGATCCAGAGGAGAACGCCGGCTATATGACAGGTAGGAATCAACTAAAGGTGTTGAACATAGTCAAACGTGCTGACGTGACCGCCAGAATACGTCGCCACAAGATGGTACAGAGCTCCAGAAATCATGCTTTCCTTCCAGTCATACACCAAAGCCATCGACGTGTGGTCTGTCGGTTGCATCCTCGCAGAACTCCTCGGCGGCAAGCCATTCTTCAAAGGTCGCGACTACGTCGATCAACTCAATCAGATCCTCCACTTTCTTGGCACACCGAACGAGACAACGCTTGCAAGGATAGGATCCCCAAGAGCCCAGGAATATGTCCGCAACCTCCCATACATGCACAAAGTACCATTCCAACAACTCTTCCCACGCGCAAATCCAGACGCACTAGACCTTCTGGACAAGATGCTCGCATTCGACCCGAGTCAACGCATCAGCGTCGAAGAGGCACTCGAGCACCGCTACCTAGCAATCTGGCACGACGCCAGCGACGAGCCAAACTGTCCCACCAAATTCGACTTCGGCTTCGAGGTCGTCGAGGAAGTCAACGACATGCGCACCATGGATGTGGATGAGGTCCATCAGTTCCGCCGCTCGGTACGCGCGCCTCTTCAGCACCAGCAATCGCGCTATGGCGACCAGGCACAGCAGTATGCGCAGCAACAAGGTGGCCAGGTACCGATCCCCAATGGCTGGGACCCAAGACAGAGCGAGGACCCACGGCCGCAGGAGATGCACGGTACTGATCCTGGTTCGTTGGAGCAAGAGCTCGGCTACGGCCTCGATGCTTCTCGTAGAAGGTAGAAGGCCACTTGGGCCCGTGATTAGCAGAATAGGGCGCCTGGTGCGCCTTGTTGGACACCAGCGAAGATCGGACACAATCGCGTGTGGCAGAAGCAGTGCGACCTGCACTCCATGCTGAGCCGACGGCGCTGCGTCTTTTGTGTCCTTTTCATACGTCTCAGCGAGCTCAAAAGATAGTTCTTGATTTTTTAGATATGTTTAATGGACTCGAAGGAGGATAATACAGTAACGTTACATGTAATCACAGCCGCTTTCATCTTATCTTTCTCCGCATTTCGGCATTGCCTTCCTAATCTGGCCCCACCAATCAAGTTTATCATCGACCCCACTATATGCCACACGCCCTGCATGTTTCGCGACGACAGTCGGTACTTCCACTTCCTAATCTATCACTCACTGATAAGAACGTCTATCTTTCTCCGATCTCAGTTCGTTTGCGAATCTTGAATAACAGCGATTGATCATCGCCGGCAGCCTTGTCAGATAGTACCTACCCGCAGCAGCTGCCGTGAATATTTTCCAGCCCCAGGCTCGAATATAGCAGCTATCTTCTCGTAAGGTTTGTTATATCTGTAGGTGCTCCGCTCTTCTGTTCGGTTTGGCAGACTCGGCCATTGCTTCCTTTCTGTCTGCTAGACCTTCTTTCATTCAATTCCTGCGAACGATCAGGATTGTAGATCAACCCTTTTGAGTCTCGGAAAGTCGACATCATGGCTCATATAGCGACTCCCATCAAGCCTTTCGAAGGCACCACTGAGGAGGATGTCGCCCTTGAGAAGTTCGGCTACCAGCAAGGTAATTGAGCACTTTGAAATCCGCAACACGAACAAAGACAGCTACTAATATCTGAACAGAGCTCAAGCGCTCATTTGGCTTTCTCGGCATGGTCGGCTTTTCCTTCTCTATCGTCACCAGCTGGTCAGCAGTATCCGGAGTCCTGATCGTAGGAGTCGAATCAGGCGGTCCTCCAGTCATGGTCTGGTCATGGGTCGGTGTCTGCATAGCCACACTGGCCGTGGCCTACAGTCTTGCTGAGATGTGCTCGACGTACCCAGTTGCTGGCGGTCAGTACTCGTGGGTAGCAATTCTGGCACCGAAGAGCTGGGCGCGCGGCTTCTCATACGTTTGTGGCTGGTTCATGTTGATCGGTATCATCGCCATGGGCGCGACCAACAACTTCATCACGGCCAATTTTGTCCTCGGTCTCGCGAACCTGAACAACCCGCACTACACAATCGAGAGATGGCACACGACATTAGTCGCATATCTAGTCGGCGTCGTCGCACTGGTCTTCAACATCTTCGCGCCTCACTTTCTCGACAAAGTCTCCAAAGGCCTCCTGATCTGGAACGTCGGCTCATTCCTAGTCATCGTAATCACGATCCTCGCCACCAACGACCACAAACAAACTGCGTCCTTCGTCTTCGGCGAATTCCAGAACTTCACCGGCTTCAGCAGCACCGCCTACGTTGGCATCCTGGGCATCCTGCAAACCGCCTTCGGCATGTGCTGCTACGACGCACCATCCCACATGACCGAAGAACTGCGCAACGCGCGCAAAGAAGCGCCGCGCGCCATCGTCCTGAGCGTCTGGATCGGCGCCATCACGGGCTTCATCTTCATCATCGCAGCCTGCTTCTGCATCAGCGACATCACGACCGTCGCCGAATCCAGCACCGGCGTGCCCCTGATCCAGATCTTCTACGACAGCACACAGTCGCTGGCGGGCTCCTCGGTACTGACGACACTCTTCATCGTCATCGACGTCGGCTGCGCCAACGCACTGATGGCCGAAGGCGGACGCGCCGTGTACGCCTTCGCGCGCGACCGCGGTCTTCCCTTCAGCTCGCTGTTCGCGCGCGTCGAGAAGCGCAAACAGATCCCCGTCGCCGCCATCTGCCTGACCTTCGCCGTGCAGATCGCGCTCAACAGCATCTACTTCGGCTCATACACGGGGTTCCAGACCGTCATCTCGATCGCGACCGAAGGCTTCTACGTCTCGTACGCCATGCCTCTGATCGCGCTGATCGCGCTCCGCCTCCGCGAGCCCGGCTACAGACTCTCCGGCCCGTGGAGTCTGGGCCGTTGGGGCCTGCCGGTCAATATTGCGGGACTGGTCTTCTTGCTCTTCACGAGTATCACGTTCAATTTTCCCACGCTCAGTCCCGTCGATAGTGAGAACATGAATTATACTTGTGCGGCGGTTGGTGGTATTATGCTGATCGCGGCGATTACTTGGTTTACTACGGGCAAGACGAATTTCACTGGACCGCAGAGTGGTGGTGTTATCTTGGAAGGCGCGCCGGGGATTGAGGTGAGTGAGGTCGATGCAGGTGCTGCTGCTGTTGTTGTCAAGGGCGAGAAGGGTGAAAAGGTCATTGATGGATATTGATCTAGACTCCAAAACAATACTGTTTCCCTGAACTCCCGCTGGTGGTGCTGTGTAAGCCACTGGGTATCTTAAAAATAATCGAACAGTCGTCTTGACCGCCCGCAGCCTTGGAGGCATCCTCGTCCGACACGTACCCTGACTCCGTGACCAGCACGCAGCCCTCCTCCATGCCCGCCTCCGAGTCCTCCAAATACCCCTCCTCCATATCCACCTTGTTGCCCTGCTCATTGGTCTCAACTTCGTCCCAGTAATGGTGCAGAAGAGAGGGCCGAACAAAGACAGGACCTTCGCCAGAGAAGCCGCCAACAGAGCCGCCAACAGAGATGACCCCACCACTGCCACCACTACTGCCCTGCTCAGAGTCCTCCTCTTCATACCGGCCCTCGCCAAAGGGAGAGACCAGACATCCGTAACCCATCACGCCGCCACGATGGTCCTCCACACCAGTGAGCTCGCAGGCACACCCCGGGCAAGTCAAGGTGACGGAGCGATCTGGCGGCACCCACCTAGGCCAGCGGTCAGGGTACGGAGCAGGCAGAGTGTCGCACAAATCGGCAGCCTCAGGGTCAGGCGACTTTGCAGACACATCGACAGCGGAATCGCGACGCAAACCGCCAGTCCTGACCAGGGCACCATACCCGGTGAACGGGTTCGCCGTACCAGGGACACAAAGCCAGCGCCACCGCTCGGGCTCAAGGCCCAGCTCGGCGGCCGAGTACCTGCTATCCGGCGCGAGCAAGTCTCTGTCCGCCGTCGTGTGCAGGCGATTGACGAGCCCGGTGGACGGTTGAACGACTCCTGAGCGCGCGCAGAAGAGCCCCAGGCCCGAGGCGGATTTCTTGAACCTCGGTTCGTTGCGCAGGGATTGCCGGGTCGGTCGGTGCGTCGCGGCGTATACTTTGATGTCGAGGATGCTCTGTCGGGCGCGGGGCGGGACGTGTGGTGCGATTGTGGATGCTAGCTGGCGAACGGTGCGAGGCGTGATCCAGTGCTTGCTGACGGCCTCGTCGCTGTATCGTAGGTTGCGGCCGGCTGGGATGTCAGTGTGCTACTCGGGGTCATATTGGCGTTGGTACTGACCTTGTGTAGGCATTTCGTATGAACTGAGAGGATCGTTCGAAGTGAGATCTTCGGAGGAGACGAAAATATGCAGACGACAGGTGTGAGAACGAGAGAAGAGGGTACTGATGGGTTACTGAGTGGTATATTCTTGCTTGGAGAAAAAGGAGCAGAGGGTACTGATGGATTACTGAGGAGGATATTGAGGATCGCGGAATTGGTGTGTATTTAGCTGAGTTGGAAGGAAATTGGGTGGTGAGGAGAAGATGAGTGATAGAGATATCTTACAGAAACACGCCCGCGTCACCTCCACTTCCGTGACCACCAACAACACCACATCGATACATGACATTGCTGCCTATTCTTGCTGGACGTGACATTTGATCTGACAATAGGCACCTACCTCGATCAACTGTTCCAGGTCTTCGACGCGATTTACAGCACCTCCTTCTCGACAAGAGCACTGACAGCTCATGCTCTCGCGAACACGCCCACCTCACACCAATTGAATCGCACGCGAGGATCACCGGCCTGTCTCCATTAGACGACGATGACCTATGTCTTTCCATCCCGGTCAGAAGGATGGCTCGTTCCACGGTCATCAATCACATCTGCGACCGACGCGTCTACACCTCAAGCTTGACAGCGTCGAGGTTTTGGAACGAGGTGCTTATTGACGAAATGCGCATGCCTCGTACAATCGCAGTCGGCTCAGTCCAGGGGTATATGGATAACGCCCTTGTCTTGACCATTGCAGCGTTCCACTCGTTGACGAAAGTTTTCAGCTGTCGTGGTTGAAGAGCGACAGCACAGCACAGTCTGCATGCAGTATGGAGCAGCCTTGACAGACCTCTCTCATACTGATGCTCAATTCCAGTCGTCAACTCTGTCATGCTTGGTGAGTGCCTTAATTCGAGGTCGCAGGTGAGATGGCTTTTTTCGCTGGCTCCAAGACAATCGTTCTTTGTTCTTTTTCGGAGACTTCTCGAGGTCTTTGTTCCTGATTTCACCCCTTCCTCGTTGTTCTCAGGGGTCGAAGTCGACGGTAGACTCCGCTCATTATTTTTTTGGATGGACAATCGGTTGCATGGTAGTGAGGAAATCCTGTCAAGGCCAGCAGCATCAATGTCATTGAAACACCAGAGTTTCAAGTAAGAAGACGATGACCGGAATTCATGATTCGACGACTGTCGCGAAGCCGGAAGCAACGTCTGGCGAGAAGATCTCACGGATTCGCGAGAGAAGACCACAAAGGAAGATCTGAAAAAGAAATGGGTTGTAATGAAAGAGAGCTTCCATACTCGAGTATGAGGACGCACAACTGTGCTTTGGCATCCCTGAAGCAAGGGGGCAGTGTCCACAACGATCCGCCGTCTGGATTCTGGGCATTGTCATGAGCACTGGGGGTACATATTATCCGCCTCGCAATGCATTGTGTCATTCTGATGCACTCAAGCATCCGAACCGACAACGTATATCTTCAAAACGCCTTGACATCCACTGAACGGAGTTGTAATCAGATCGCATTGCCGTCTGTCATTGAACGAAGCTTTGAAGATCCCTGCGACCTTGGCAGACCCACCCCCGGTTCATCATCAATACGGGTGCATACGGCGTCATTGTTTGGTTGCGGACGGACCGTTACCAGTAAGTAATGTAATTCCAGAAAACAACATTTGGTTCATCTGGTTCCCCTCGAGGCGAAGTGGTGCGATGCATTGTTTGCAGAAGCATAAGCACATGCGTTCGCAAGTCGTGGCTGCCTCCAACACGTGCCTGCCGCAGCAGCCTTGCTTCATTGACACTGGCTGACCACAACCTGAACCATTAGGTAGCTGTGCCATCCATCTCATCTCCTTTTGATCGCATCGCATCGCATACCGACAATCGGTTGTAGCTTTAGCTGCACGACCGGTGGAACGCCATGACACAAGATGGCTACAACGTCTCTGCGACCTTTGTGCCGACGGGTTACGATGAATATTATGAACCCCCTACGCCCACAGATCTGGTTGCGCCAGCACCTCAGCGGTACGTAACACAGCTACGACTTCATAGAGTATGACCTGACCTGACATTCCACAGTCATATGCCCGAGATGCCTGGACAGATACAAGAAGGCATCGCAAACATGGACTTGAACAAAGGTCGCCGTACTTCGTTGCCGAACTCCAGTCAAAGACGATCCGGCACCACTCCGATCGACATTCCTAAGTTGCTGCATGCTCCTCCGAACATTCCCCCTTCAGACGAAGAATTTGAGACCACCTTGGAGAATGCGCGAACGTTGGTACTCTCGTCCAATGACCCCGAGATGCAGTTGGCTTGGGCACAGGACGCTTTGCAACAATCTGGCATCAGCATGGACGACAGAGAGCGACTAAACAGCATGAACCTTAGCCGTCCCAAGACACCAGTCCAGGAGCAGCAGATCAAGACAGACGCCATGAACATCGTCACTTTCCTGGCTGAACAGCATCACCCAAAAGCCGAGTTTCTCAGGGGAATGTGGTTTGAATTCGGCAGATTCGGGTGTTTGATGGACAAGAAAGAGGCTTTCAGATGTTATTCGAGGGCGGCCGACAAAGGTTACGCAAGAGCGGAATACAGAATCGGCATGCTATACGAGGCGAGCAACGACCCGGCCAAGGCACTAAGGCATTACCACAGAGGTGCTGAGAAGGACGATTCGGCGTGCTTGTACCGTCTGGGCATGATGACATTGAGAGGCCAACATGGACAACAACAGGATTTTGTACAAGGCATCGACCTCATTCGCCGATCGGCAGCTTGCGCCGACGAGAACGCTTCTCAGGGAGCCTACGTCTATGGAATGTTGCTTGCTGGACAATTACCGCAGATCCAACTTCCTGAAGGTGTTCTCCCAATCGACGAGAGGGCTGCTAGAATCGAGATTGAAAAAGCCGCCTACATGAAGTTTGCAAAAGCACAACTGAAGATGGGCGCTGCATATGAGCTTGGCTCGCTCGGTTGCGACTTTAGCCCATTATATTCACTCCATTATTACGCCCTAGCAGCAAGACAGGGTGAGCCAGAAGCGGAAATGGGAGTCAGCAAGTGGTTTCTGGTCGGACACGAAGAGATCTTCCCAAAGAACGAAGAGGTTGCCTACATTTATGCGCAAAGGGCCGCCTTGTCTGGACTCCCGAATGCAGAATTCGCCATGGGATATTTCAACGAGTTGGGCATCCACGTGCCGCAGAACCTCGATGCTGCTCTCGAATGGTACAACAAAGCGGCCAGAAACGGCAACAAAGATGCACCGGGACGTATCAGTGGAATTTCCAAGAAGCAAGTCTTGTCGCGAAAGGACCACGACAATGTCACCATCACCAGAATCAAGTCGCAGTACGGATCTCAGAGGGGTGTCAGACCGGCGCGCTTCCAGCAGAAAGACCGCTTGCCATTGATTGGCGATGGACAGCAGAGTCACCGTCGAACCGCCAGTGGCGGTGCTATACCGCCGCGGACTTCCTCGGTCACTCCTTATCCTCTTGAAAATGGCGCTCCTGTGATCTCTCCTGTCGGCACTCCAGCTAGACCAGCGACCACCAAACCATATCCGACGGGGCCACTTACCGTGTCGGCATCCACGAATGGGTTTGGCCTCATTACACCATCTTCACCACATAGTCCCCATGGTCCACCAAGCCTGCAGACAACACCACAGGGTTCTCCTTACGGACGGGCACCTTCAGCTGCGCCATCATCACCACTAAACGCTCAAGCATCAAGTTTACAGACAACACCGCAAGGCTCGCCCTACGGAAGATCGTCTTCAGCTGCACCAGGTTCTGACGGACGGCCACGCTATCCAAGCGGTCCAGGACCACGACCATACACCGCAAACCAAACCCTTCAACGACCACCCCAAAACCTGCGCCACGTCTCGAGTCCAGCAAACATGCCCCTACAACAACCAGGCCCACCACCACCAATGCCGGGCCCCATCCACGCACAGACAATGCCCGCCTACCAGCCGCCAGACATCGGGTACGCCGCACCCATCGAGCCGCGCCGCCTGCGCCCGAAGCCATCAATGGAGAAACCGCTCCCCGCCTCGCCAGCGCAGGTCCCACTACCAATGTCGCCCGCGCCGACCAGCAACGACAACCGCCCGCAACGCGCGCGCCAGAACTCGCGGCCGCCGCAAATGGGCCGCAAGAGCCAGGCCGATCTGCGGGGGTCCTCGAAGCCAACGACGCCGCCCACGCCGTCGCCGGCGCCTGCTATCACGCAGCAGAAGCCCGCGAAGCCGCTTGGTGCGGGCGTGGGTCCGAAGACGTTTGAGGAGATGGGCGTTCCCGCTACGAAGCAGGATGCTGAATGTGTGAGTATTTGTCCTGGTCTTGTGTGAGGAGAAAAGAGAAAAGCTAATGTTTTCGTAGGTTGTGATGTGAGTTTTTGTACGATTTAGTGGATGTGTTTTGATATAATGGACTGGGAAGGTCTAGGGACGGACGGACGGTCCTTGCTGAAGGAAAAGAGTGGGCGAATTGGATTGCATAGCGCGGCGCTGACTTGGGGAATATTGGGATACATTGAATTGACTGGATACATATAATTTAATGGATTAATTCAATCTAATGCCTTCTCTTCGATATCACATCTTCATACAATTCTTTCTCTCCCTAGCTAGTGAAAGTTTTACGTGTCCGATACTCCTCCCGTTCCCATCCTCCGAAGAGTCTTTCCCACCTGCCAAAAAGGAAAACTCACGTAAGGTTTCACGGTATACCTCCAAAAAAGGATGCACCAAAACGTACAGCACCCGGGATTTGCTGCTGGTCACCCACGCAACTACTGATCGAGCGTTTGCTTGCTTAACGTGTGGAGAGCGGACGGGATCCAGTGTTCTCAAGCAACTATGGCCGTACGTGAGAGGAGCATGAATCAAGAACACAGATCTCCTTTCATTAATTTGCAGTTCGCAAGGGGGATGAATCGAAGAGGCACACACTCTATATCACTTGGCACAGCACTAACTGATTTCTAAACCGGTTGAACGTCTGGATTATTAGGTAATACTCATCTCTATATCCTACAAGAATGATCTCAGGGTAACGTAATGTATAATACAACCACGGCCCCCCCTCCCCTTTCATCACATCATCTAATGTCCTCCCCTTCTAGCCACGCTCTTACTCCCCGGCGGCGGCTTCTTCTCGCCGAAATTATGCAACCGCTCCCCGATGAGATAGACCTCGTCTTTGATCTTGCTGCGCCACCTGCGCGTCGCCTTCACCGCTTCGCGCACGCACCACACCGCCAGCGCCTGCGAAGCGCACAGTGGGTAGGCGTAGCGGTACAGCTTCGTGCACGCGATTTCGGTTAGTGAGTGCCCGATGAGAGGGTACAAGAACAGGTTGTTGACGAGCCCGGCGAGGAGCATGGGGCCTAGAAGGACGAGGGTGCTGAAGAGGAGCGTGGGCAGGATGAAGGCGCGCGTCGCGAGCCGGATGTCTGGGTCGAAGCGGCCGTTGCGCGTTATTTGGCGCCATGCTGCGTGGGGCAGCGAGGTCGGTGAGAGGGTCATTAGCCGGATCAGGAGTTTGCCGTAGAGGAAGCCGAGGGTCCAGTCGGGTAGGACGTAGATCGTGTGCATGCTCAGCCATGCTTGTTCGGAGATGTTTGATCCGATTGCTGCTTCGGTCGTGTTGGAGAAGACGCTTGCGATGGTGGTTGCGTTGACGGACTGCAGGCCGTTCGAGGCATTGGCTGCGACCATTGAGTTGACGTACGTCCGGAGCGGAAGGGTCAGGTACAGCTGGAAGACGAGTGCGAATGTAGCCGGGATAACGACGATACCGAATCCGTACACATACGTGCTTTTTGCTACGCACCAGGAGATGCGTCGGATTTTGTCCAGGACGGGTGCAAAGTCAAAGCCAGAGACTTTGCTTCTGGTCTGTTTCATGACCGCGGATGCTTTCATGCCTATGTATGCGATGAGCAATTCGACGTGTAGACCGATGGCAAAGGACCAGATGTCATTGACCCTGACATTTGGCGCAAGCACGAGAGAGCAAATCCCACGTCCGAGGACCAGTGGTACTAGAGTGAATCCACCACCGATAGCCGCTGACAGGGTCCAGAGACAGGCAAGAAAAAGACCGATTCGAAGTCTAAACCAAGGCGGGATGTACACATTCCGGAACTTTTGATTTGCACGTCCATGAAGAGAGCAGTCTTGCTCCTTTTCTGAATCGGTCACCTCTTTTTCGCTTACTTCCTGGAAGACTGTCTGGCCTCGAGAGATTCGGACTTGGTCAGAGGCAGGTGCTGTAACGTAGTTTCCGCTTTTACGAAAAGTAGCAGGGCCTGTGCCACGGAGAACATCTTCTGGTTTATCGGGTGGGCTGATGATTGCAAACATGCGAAGAACGACGTGGTCTTTCCAGCTCTTGCCGACGTACTGGCCTTCTTCGTCCTCAAAGCGTTCACCAAACAGAAAGTGAGACAAGCGCAGCTGTCTTGCGCTATGACGCAGCCACCATTCATAGACCGATTCAAGGCCCGAAGACGGTTTGATGAGTTTGAACAGGAACGGGCTGAGGAAGTTGTAGAACAGAAACTCCAAGGGGAACTCGAGCACTGGCTCAGGAGCAGACCAGCGGATCGGAAAGACGTCTTTGTGAGCATGATCAATCCCCCAGATCACTCCACCAAGGCAAAGAATGACGAGCAGACCATATACTAGGGCGCTGAATGCTATTTTGCGGAGCTGACTGGAGACGCTCCGCTCAAGGACGTCTCTAACGGGATGAAATGTCGGGTCATCAGGATCGCGGATGAAGTACAAGACACCACTCCGCAAGATGCGTCGGCACATTGATACGAATAGTGCAAAATTGAACATGTAAGCCGTTCCCAGGAACCAGTGTAGAAAGGTAAACATGTATGGCGACCTTGAAGCGTACTCGATGCGTGAGGCGAAGGTAGCACCTTGGAATAGAGGCAATAATGCGCAGTCCAGCAGTAGTCCACAGTAAAGTGGGAATGCAAGCATTTCGATACTGATGATCAGGATGACCTTCAGTACACCACCAGCCTGTTTCAGCACGTCCGCGAAGCTCTTCTCGATTTTGCGAAGGGTCTCGGAGGTAAAGTATGGCTCTCTGCGCAGAAGAAGTCCGGCACCAATCAAGGCGAGAAAGCTGTATCCGAATAGCACAGTCAAAGTCCTGTCCCCGCCGCTCCAATAGGCTTCTGCAGGCTCTATGCTGACACGTCTAACTGCTCGAACAGTCATGGTGAGACCATTGTCACCAATGAGGCTCTGCATGAATGACTTTGCCCATTGTACGTTGTCGGATAGCCAGCGGACGGCTTCTGGAGTGATGGTGTTGATGGTCCCGACAAACTTTCCAGTAGACAAGTCACAGCAATAGTCCCAAGTATGGACCATAGCAGAGGCCAAGAATCCGAAGACCATGCCAATCTCTGCTTTGAGTTCTTGTAGCGACTTGTGAGCTTGTATCGACACGAGCAAGAAGCCGGACTCGATTGTGTCGTGGGTATCTTCGACAACAAACATCTTGCTCAGATGAGTTGCAGCGTTGTGGAAGACAGACCAGGTCACGTCAGCCACTGTTTGAAGATGTTCTGGCTTGACGAACGGAATCACGGTTGCGGCATAGGTAGCAACGCTGTGCGCGGCACTCCAAGCAATCCCCGCTGCGATGATCAAACCCACATCAATAAAGATGTCGCCAAGATTAGCAGCGATCTGTAGGGGGAGTATGACGAGGAAAAGAATAGGATCTCCAATCGTCAGAAGAGCGAGTTTGCCAAAGAGATATGGTACGCCAATGGCGCCCCAAAGAGTGACTGTGACGAGTACCCCGCAGAACATGGCTGTCTGGACCAAGGTAACTACGGGTCCTTGCATACCGATGAGTTCAAGGATACCTTCAAGATCTTCAGCCTCTTCGGCTGCTTCAACATCCAGTCCCGCTTCGACTGCAGCCGCGACGACTTCCGGATCAGCGTCTGCAGGCAGATGTAAGTCGCCCTCCTGGAAAGCTGGCTGAGCGTCTTGGTTGTCAACGAAGAGAACGTCATCAGCAGGGTCCAAAATCACGGGAGCATTAGCCTGAGCGGGGTCTTGATCTGGGACTGGATCTTGAATATGAATGTCTCCCCAGAACCAGTCTGACAGTCGCTGAAGCAGATTCCCGCGAGGAACCACGATTTCTGCTTCATGTACGGGAGAGTCTTGCTGACCATCAGCTGCAAGAGCATTGTCTGTGACATTCCCTGCACTTTCCTCAAGGGTCGCTCTATCGTTGCTGCCAGACGCGTTATTGTCGACATTCGAGTCTTCTCTTTCCTCGGCGTGTTCTTCAGCCGAGTTTGTAGCGCGATGAGCCACTTCGACGGTAGAGGAAGGTTCCACGACTTCTAGGCTGTCCTGTTCATTCGAGCCTTGATTCGAGCCTTGATTCGAACTTGATCGTTGTGATGATGCGTCAACTGGCTGCCAGCTTTCTGCAGTATGCGAACTTGATTCACTGAGGTCTATGTTTGCTGACGATCCAGCGTCTGGAAGCAGTTGATCCTCATTTTCGATTTCCTCCACAAGGGTCCGCAAGACCTCATTCACTTGAGTAGTAGTACCTCTGGGAGGCATCGCAGGTCGTGCAATGTCGTCTTCTCTGTTCGACTCGCCATCCTCGGTCTGCTGATTCTCCTCGCTCGCCTCGGATCTCAGCTTTCCAAACGCCGCAAGCATCTGGGAAAGCCATCTCGAGTCTACATCGTGAGGAATAGCTTTCACCCAGGTCTGAAGTCTGGACAGCGTCTGCGCGGCTGGAGCGCCACTTTGCCGACCTTCCTGAACGATTTCCAATAGCTGATCTGTCAAAGATCGGATTGTAGATGAGCTAGGGTCGGCATGCTCAGGATCAACTAGTGGCTCGACTGAGGACGCAGCACGAATTCGTCTTTCAAAAGCCGTCCAATCGAGATTAGAGCGAGTCGGGGCATCGGCTTCATCAGGAAGGAGGACAGAAGTGTCTCTTGAGGACCGTCTCCGCACCGCACGAGTAGACGCGGTATCGGACGCATTGTCTGACTCGTCAAGCTGATGCTCTCCTCTCTGCTCATCGATGTGTCTAATCTCCTCTTCGGCGTTCTGAATATCGCCTCGAAGCCTATTGCGGGCTTGGTCAACGCGATTGAGCTGTTGTTCAGCTTCGCGGACATGTGCTGCAGCGTTCAAAATCGGTTGCTGTTGGATCACCCATTCCCTAATCAAGAAGACCAAAATGAAAGCAACCACAACCAGAAAGGTTATAAGCTGGCCTTCAAGTACATCAACGACAATCTTGTTAAGATAGGGCGATGCGGTGAGGCTATTGACAAACTCAAAATCGGAGAATACTGACGATGGTGCAGCCACGCCAACAGGACCCGGAGTGGGATTGCTAACGTGATGCGACGAAGACTGCGTTCGCCACGGTGCAGTCACGACATTCCAGATGAGCGTGTATACGTGGAAACCGATCGGACCTTGCAGTTCCTGTATCTCCCCCAAAGTGGATGTGTTGTTGATGGCCGATTTGACGACGTCCGTGATCAAGGTCGCGTTTGCTTCTATTGTAGCGTTCTGCAGAGCTTCGGCCTCTAGTCTGGCGATCCAAGGCTCACGCGCCCAGCCGGCATCCAGCATAAAAAATAGACCTCTCCATGCCCATCTGATACACCAAGGCAAAAGTATCAGCCACACGAAACCGACCAGCAGTCCTCTCATCCATAGTGTGACATGTCGTAAAGTGTCCAGGCTCGCTCGCTGAAGAAAAATCTCAAAAGGAAGGGTATCTGGCATGTGCGAATCATAGAGCTTGGTGAAGCGAAACGGTGTCTTGCACAGTTCGCAATGCTTCTTGTTTGTATGCGAAAGCCATTCCATCAAGCAATCCTGGTGGACGAATTTTATGCTTCCACTGCATTTGCAAGGATAGAACAAAGGCTCATCCTCGGTGCCTTCGCTCCGGCAGATACGGCATGTGTCCTCCTTCTCTACATCATCGTCTGAATCACTCTTGCTGGCCTCTTCTTCGTTTTCCTCCTCCTCGTTTGCTTTCGACTCGATGGCAGGATCCTCTGATATGTTAGATTCTTCTGAGATCGGTACAATAGCGTCGCTGTCTATATCTGCCATGCTGGTCTGTTGTCAGGACAGTGTCCAGACGAGTCCCGGATGATTCGACAGTAAGAGCCGCGGATACCGTGAGGCGCAAATGCTCGCGTGCTTTAGGGTGACGACTAGATGGGTCACCACGACATTGGATCCTTGCGAAGCCGAGGCCAACTGAGTGCAGAATGCAAAGCTGCGATTATTTGCTTGAGTTTCGGGTTTGTTGAGTGTGTGTAATATTCTTGTATGACTGTCAGACAGCGGAGGTTGTAGAAGCCGGAAACCGATCGCTCTCGTTGTGGTCGTGAGAGTCGCAGAGGAGTAAATATTACTTGATGAGCCTAGGAACCGTGAATGCTCGATGCACAATGCGTATAGGTCTTCGAAATCCAGTCAGAGGTGTATTATTATGTTCTTGAAGGAGGAATCTAGAAGAACAACATCATCTCGAAAGCCGCAGTTACATGTGGCAGCACTGGACCAACTCCGATAAATGCCCTGCCCGGGGAAGGTGCGGGCATGTGAGCCACAGGCGGGACTAGCCGCCCCCAGGGTCGCGCTTGCCCACATGCAAGATGACGCACAACAAAGGAGCATCGGCGCGATGCAAGTTGGAAAGCGCGACTTCCAGGTTGAGGCTTGAATTCGCTAAGGTAAGCTTGACAATTTCCGTCTGCCAGCTCCCTCAATCTGTTTTTCCAAAGCACAAATCACTGCGACTACACGATTGAGTTCGTGAGAAGGATCCAGGAACTATAATCGCCATATCAATTCTTCAGTGGAGCACTTCGATACGTCCAAACACTCGCCGAATGCTGAAGATCTGAGTTCACTAGCTGCAGCCCTGATCTGCTTTCTTCACGTGCCGGATAGCTCCGCAGAGTGAAGTAATAATTCCAATGGCTGTCCAAACGAATGGGCATGCTGTTGCTCCGTCAGACGACAGGATGAATGGTCACGCAAAATCGTCCTCCAGCAGGTCGTCGATCCGCTCCAGACCTGCGAAGAAGACTGGCTTCTTCAGCTGGGTATTTGGCATTGCTATCCGGTAAGTCTGGTTGATCAGAGCACACGTGAGCACCTCTAACTGAAGACTGCAGACTCCTACTCTGGTACAGCATTGTCACTGCTGTCTTCAGGTGTCCCTCTTCACCTTCGGACCTTACTGCCGACTCGCCCAAGCTCTGCAAGCCATACCTCGAGACTCGAGACTACCTAAAACCACATGTTCAGCCTTACTACGACCAATACCTTGCCCCTCACGTCGAAAAGGTTCAACCTCACTACAACCGCGTCAAGTCCCAAGTCTACGACCCAGCTTATACATATGCAAGTACCAATTACGCCAAACACGGCGCGCACAGAGTTGCTCAGGCACAGAAGATTGGACAACAAGAATGGGAGAAGAGGGTACTGCCTCAGCTTGAGAATGTCAAAGCAGGGGCCCTTAAGCAGTTCGATGCAACTCTCGGACCGCACGTCAAGAAGGTGGACGACCTCGTCCGTCCATACTACGAAAGCATCCACACATCTGCCAATGATCTCTGGGAGTTGGAACTTCAACCGGCCTACCACATTGCTGCTCCATACGCGCGCAGAGCTTATAGGCAAGCGCATCGCTTCACCACCAACACCGCCTTGCCATATGCACAATACGGTGGAAACGTGGCCTGGACACTGATTTACCGCCACGTCTGGCCAACTGTTCAAGTTCTGTACGGTGAGAATGTTGAGCCTCAAATCATGAGAATCAAGCAAAGACTCGGCAGATACAAGGACGAGAAAATGATCGAGGCTGCTGTTGAATCCATCGAGAGTGCCTCGACGTCATCATCCATCGCTTCACTTTCGTCTTCGATCCACAGTTCCTTGGCTGCATCCGTCTCAACTACTTCCGCTGCGACCGTCTCCGCTTCTTCGCAGCCATCCGAGATTACAGAGACTATCGCCGAACCTGAAGCTTCTCAGTTGCCTGCTGAACAGTTCAATGCGGATCTCGAATTGTGGGAGCACCAAGTTGCCAAAGCTGTTGAGGAGGGTTCTAGTCATCTTGGAGAAAGAGTTGAGGAGATCTGCGACCGTCAGATAAAGAGACAAGTTCATGGCGTCGGTGAATCTCTCATCGTACAACTCGAAGAGGCTGCATCTTCTGCTTTCAAGGGCATCAAGACTAGGATTCAGAATGCCGTCGAGGACTTGAGCGACGAATCGACCAGCGACGATGTTTCCAAGACGCAAGAAAAATTGGCCAACCGTATCCGTCTTGCTGGCCAAACGATTCGTACCAGAGCCCAAAGCATTCGTGACTGGAAGTCAACCTTTGACAGCGAGACCAACGGTCTGGTAGAGGCGGCCGCTAACTCAACCCTCGAGACTATCGATAACATTCGCGACCTTCGTCTCCAGGAGATTGGCCGCAAATGGGCTCACAACGATGCAATTACGCACAAGGACTGGGCACGCTACAATGAGCTTAAGAAGACCTCAAGCGACTGGCGTGACACCGTCGCCACCGTTGCTCTCAAGCATCAGAAGCTGATCGATGCCCGTAAGGCCGCCTCTGACGTCGAGGAGAAAGCCATGACCGTGGCCGAGAATGCTGCCAAGGAGCTTGCAAGACTCAAGAGTGTTGCGCAGTGGAAGGTTGATGCTCGTGATGCGTCCGACGACTTCAACTCACAAGCCATTCCCGCAGCCGCAGAGCGTGCCAGACAACAGGTCATGGACGCTGTCAGCGGGGCCAGTCAAGCCGTTCGAGCCTCCACCCAAGGCACCATCGAATCGGTCACCTCTGAAGCATCTTCCAGGCTCAAGGACGCTGCTTCCAGTGTATCCGAGGCCGTTGCTGGCTCAGAGACTGGTTCTGCTGAAAGCATGGCATCTCAGGTATCTGAAAAGGTCATGGGATCTTCCACCGGTATGGCTGAGAGTGTAGCTTCTCGTGTTTCTGAGAGCGTTATTGGCACTTCGACGGGTCAGGCCGAGAGTATGGCGTCACGTCTTTCGGAGAGTGTCATCGGCTCTTCGACGGGCTCCGCCGAGAGCATGGCGTCCTCTTTGTCCTCAAAGGTCGTTGGTACCGAGCCAAATGTTGTGCAAAAGGCTTCTTCGGCCATGTCAGAGAACATCGTTGGTGCTGAACAGCCCGTCATCGAGAGCGTCACTTCTGTTGCACAGGCGAGCGCAAAGAGTGCCGCAAGCGCCATCTCCGAGAACATTCAAGGACCGTCGCAACCAGTTCACGAGAGTATTGCCTCTGTAGTGAGCGACAACGCTGAACAACTCGCCTCGTCCGCTTCTGCTTCAGTCATTGGCACAACTCAATCTGTCGTTGAAAGCGTCACCTCGGTAGCACGAGAAAGTGCTGAGAGCATTGCTTCTGCGGCCTCGGAGACTGTCATTGGTTCCGAGCCTGGCGTGGCCGAGAAGGCTGCTACCAAGGCTTCTGAAGCCGTTTACGGACAAGAAACGCCAGGAATGAAGAGCATCTCCTCCATCTCTTCGGCCATGAGCTCACGTGTCTCCAGTGCACAAAAGAGCCAGACTCTGGGACCAAAGGCTGCTAGCATGTTGTCAGCTGGCAGAGAGCAAGTCAGTCAGGCTAGCTCATCTGTAGCGGAGTCGGCAAGCCCCATCGTCGAATCCGCTTCCAGTGTTGCATCATCCGTCGTGGAGTCGGCAAGCCCCATTGTCGAATCCGCTTCCAGTGTTGCATCATCCGCATCACGAAGAGTGATGGGAGGTGCAATGGCGCAAGCTGTCCCAGAACGTCAAGTTGTTCTTGATGAAGATGTCGACGACGAAGACTCATATACCGCGCATGCCCAGTCTGTCGTCAACGGTGCCATGAACCAAGCCGCGTCTCTTTCAAAGGCTGTAGAGGATGCGATCAGGGCGACCCCAACCCAGAACAGTTACGAGTCCATCACTTCTGTTGCTAGCGAACAATACTCGAGCGCCATGGCTGCAGCCAGCAGTGTCCTTTACGGTACTACCCCTGGCGTTGACGAACAAGTGGCAAGCTATGCCAGCGACCGATACAGTGAAGCAGTCAAAGCGTGAGTTCCATAAAACCCTTCATTCGAACAGCTTTCTGATTAATCTAGGGCTTCTCTTGCAATCTACGGCTCCGCAGTACCTGCCACGCAATCAATCGCTTCTCAGGCCGCTTCTGTCACAGGGCAGGCAAGCTCTTACTACCAGGGCATGTCAAACCAGGCCAGCTCCCGATACAGCGAGGCCCTGGCGATGGCATCATCACAATACTCCATCGCTCTTTCGCAAGTGTCCGCTCAGATTTCTGGCACACCAAAGCCAGTACACGAGAAGATGCTTTCTTCTGTTGCGTCTGCATACTCTGACAGCCTCGCCCAAGCAAGTGAGGGCTTCCAAGCCGCCCTACGCCAGACCAGTGCTTTCGCGGTCCCTACTCAAGCTCCGTACGAATCCATCTCGTCACTTGCGTCTTCTCGACTTGCTGAGGGATTGAGCATGGCTTCTGCGCAATACAGCAGTGCCAAGTCAGCTGCTGGTCTCGAGCCAGCACCAGCTCACGAAAGGTTTCTGAACGATGCTCAACGCAAGTACTATGAGGGTATCGGCTTGGCTCACGACCGCTACTCTTCGTTTGTGTCTGCTGCGACCAGTGCCTTCAGCACACCAACGGCAAACAGCTTTGACGCTATGGTAGCTGCCGCTCAATCCCAGTACAGCGCTGCTGTATCAGCTGCATCCACGAACATGGGTGCCATCGTCAGCTCTGCTCAGTCATACGTGGGCGCCACCGAGACCCCGGCTTATCAGAGTGCGCTCGACTCTGCATCTTCACAGTACGATGCTGCCTTGTCTATGGCCTCTTCTTCCCTCGCGTCGGCATCTTCGCGAGCTAGTGAAGCTGTATACGGTGGCCCAACCCTGTGGACCGAGGCTGCTGCCTCCCAAGCAAGTCAGAACTGGGAGGCTATGGTATCTCGTGCTAGCGAGCAGGTTTATGGACAGCCTACCCCATGGCACGAATCTGCCATGTCACAAGCCAGTGACTATGCGTCCCAACAGTACGCTGCCGTCGCTGCGCTATTGGCAGAGGTCGTAAACGACCGTGAGCCCGACTTTACTGAGAGCGTCATGGCTCGTCTCCAGTCAGCCTACTCAACTGGTGCGCCACAGTTCGTTGCAAGCGCTTCAAGCTTTGCTGGAGACAGCTATGCGTCTGCGTCTTCTGCAGTCTCTTCGATGTTCACCGCTCCACCATCTCTCGAAGTCATCCTTAATCAAGCAGCCGAGCAGATGAACGCGGTAGTCGACGGAGCTAGTGCTCAGATGTATGGTACCAGTATGGGTACTTATGAGCAAGCAAGCTCAGCAGCATCCAGCGCCTGGAATGAGGCCTCCCCCAGAGCATCTGAAGCCGTCTATGGTAGCCAAACCGGTTTTGCCGAAGCAGCTCAGTCCAGCATGAGCTTGGCTGCCGAATCTGCCCAACGAGCCATCAGCGAGGCCATCTACGGCGCACCAACCGGTACAGTTGACAGCATGACCTCTACTGCAGCCGTGGTCTACAGCTCGATTACGTCCGTAGCCGCCGATAGCCTCAACAGTGCCGGTACACAGGCTGGCAGTGTCTACAGCTCAGTCTCGTCCGTTGCCGCTGACAGCCTTAACAGCGCCGGCACACAAGCTGCCAGCGTCTACTCTTCGGCTTCAAGCGCCATCTTCGGTCAATCAGAGGCACTCGAGAGCGCCCAGTCCAGACTCAGCGTCGCGATGGAGTCTGCCCGCAGCCGCATGCAAGGATTTGGCGTTGAGGCAAGCATGACCATCGAGGAGCAGTTGGCAAGTGTCAGCTCAGCCATCGTCGATGCTCCAACCGTAATCAGCAGTGCTGCCAGTTCCATCAGCGAGAACGTCAGCTCTGCCATTTCTGTCGCCCCGAGTGCTGCGAGCAGCGCCGTCAATTCTCTGAGCAAGAGCGTCAGTTCTGCGGTTGAGAATGCCCCTAGCGCTGCCAACAGTGCTGCCAGCCAGTTGAGCAAGTCGGCCGAGAAGCAGGTGTCTAGCATCAGCTCCGCGGTCGTTAACGCACCCAGCGCTGCCAGCAGTGCCGCCAGCTCCATCAGCAAGAGAGTCAAGGACGAGTTGTAGATACGAAGACAGTATTCGATGATCGAGGCAGGTCTGCACGAGGCACGAAGTGTATAATCGAAAAGGCGGAGGAGAGACGAGCTCAAGATTGCGGCTGTACAAGATGTCGATACGGATTTTGACGGGACGGTTCTTACGTTCCTTACGTGCTGCTGCTTTTGGTTCATGGCTTACGACATACCCCTTCTTGTTTTCCCGAGTTCTAGCAGACGGAGGAAGAAGGATGAGTTAGATTGAGTTTAGCATAATCGATAGCGACATCTATTTTATATGGTGTAGCATAAAAGTTTTCTAAGTACACACCTACACCCCTTGGTGTTCATAAGGTGAGAAGGCATACGTCGGATTTGTACTCAATGTTATACAGAGCGCCTCTGCTCAACAACTCCTCACTGGTCTTGTGGTGCATTCACTTGTCGACGCTACGATACGGCTAGCTGGATGGGTAAAGTATATAGTCAACATCCTGGAATGCCCAATATGGCAATCATCTAATTAGATACACAGCTATAAACAATCCTGGTTATGATTCGGTGGGGTGCCCCGGCTGGAGGTGGTGCCTTTGCTTAGATGGCGCCATATATATCCTTCCACGACGGAGATATCAAACGATCTTCTACGCAACCCTCGTCTGTACCCCAACATCCTCACCAACTCATCTGTTATTCCACTCGCAGCGGGAAATGCTACACGGCCCTTTCGACCGACCAGCCCTTCTACAACGAATCAGGACTCTCGATCCTGCACTCATACTTCGGCAACTCGACAACCGTGACGACCGGCTCTCTGTCGGCGTCAAAAGAAGTCTCCTTCCCTTGCGCGACGTTCTGCGTGGCCAGAAGTGACCAGACCGTCAGGCCCAGGATCGATATCTGCAGCAGCATGATCGGTATGCTGGTGAAGTAGGCGAATTTCTGGCCGTGTCAGCATATCTTGTCATTCGTACTTCGTACTTCCGTGCGGTCGTCTGTGGTGGGGGTGTGTATCTGGGGGGGTATGAAACATACGCTTTCGCGACACAAGCGCTCGAAATTCGAGGGCACGCCATTGAGCGCCGACGAAGCGCTCGCCCAGCGACACGTCCATGTCTGCATGGTATCGGTACCCGGGCTCTGGTGGTCGAGGACGGCCGGGTATACGACGCCGACCACTGCGGCCACAAAGGCTAGGGATAGTGCCAGGATCGTGAGGAGAGTGAACATGAGCGCCGAGGCGATGCGTGACGCTGACCGCTGCAATCCGTTAGAGCCCGCTCGGGGGATGCTGCGTGGAGTTGGACTCACGGTTTTGAGGACGAGAGTACCGGCGACGACGTCGAGGACTGCCACGGCGATGGAGGCGCCGATTATCGTCTCTAGATCTCTGGTGTCGAAATGCGACGGCCAGACGGGCAGCCACCAGGGACTGATATCCTTCTCGTTGTTGAATACGCTCAGCACGTCGGCTGCACTGCCTAGGACCGCGAGGGACAGGCATGTGGACAATGCGAGCAGAAGGAGAGAAGAGGTGCGAATGATGTCGCTTGTCATGGTGGTGGAGGGAGATGGTATCGAGGGCAAGACAGGATCTTTGAGATCTACGACGAGACCTGCTCGAGAGAAGAGTGAAACGGAGGAGGCAGCAATGAAACAGACAGAGAGTCCATCGATAGGGCAATGGGTCAATATAGGGTCTTGTTTGTTACTTGTGCCTGCCTACTACATCTTGATCGGCATGCTTGAAGTTCCTGGACGGTACGCTTTTAAGCGCGCTGTAGACCGCGATGGGTCGTTATCTGCACGACTTACTATTTCAATCGAGGTACCATGGATATGGACTATACCGACTCGAGTGCTCGTCGCTTGCACAGGCTTAGTATGATCGGACGTGCTACGTGCGCCTGTTGTAGCCGATCAAAACTGGTGATTCCTCGCGTGAAGTACGGTCGAAGTGAGTCAAGCTGCAGTAGCCGACCAATAATGGTCGAAAAGCAGCAATCGACTGTGATGTATGGTCGCGAAGTCAGCGCTTCCGGTCTCAATTGGTGGATGAAAGCACGCCATGGAGTTTCGAGTGCAGAAGCTGGGCGCTTACACAATCACACCACGTGACGACTTATGCACGACAACATACCAGCACTCGGAAGCAGCAAAATTTCGTGAGATAATCATACACAGCTCATGAAGCAGATCCTTAGTGATTTTTGAAGCAGACTGCTGTTCTCCAGTAAGGATGGTTTCGCCGACACCGCACTATGCCCTTGGTGTGCGCAACTCTTTTCCCATCATAAACGCCGGATGCTAAACCTATCGTCCCATGTATTCCGTCATCTATCTGATCGAGATACCACTCCTCTTGGTGTACATTCTCGTCGCAACGTTCATTGCTGCCAACTCCTGGAAGAGAAGCTTGGCGGCGTATGGAAGGATGATCTGTGCAATCTCCGTCTTGTTCTTGCAAGGTCTGCATTCGAACTGGTTCTTCTTAAGGGATCTAGACAGGAGTTAGTATTCGTCTTGTTCCACTGTCGAGTAGCCACCACTTACGCAATAGGAGTCATCAGACCACAGATTTCACAGATGTGAACTCTAAAAGCATCCGAGACATCCATAAGACGCTCCTTCAAGAACGCACTGGCTCCGTGAGCAATCATGCAATCACGCTCCATCTCTCCAAAACGAAGGCCACCATCCTTTGCACGACCCTCGACTGGTTGACGGGTAAGAATCTGAGTAGGACCTCTTGCACGAGCGTGGATTTTGTCGTCGACCATGTGACGCAGACGCTGGTAGTAGGTCGGTCCCAAGAAGACCTGAGCCACGAGCTTCTTGCCGGTGTGACCGTTGTACATGATCTCGAAACCACGCTGCTGGAAGCCGTGCTCGCGCAGGATATTGGAGATCTGAGTGATGGTGACATCCGTGAATGGAGTAGCGTCACCTTCTGACCCACGAATGGAGCCGACCTTGGACAGCAGACACTCGATCAAATGGGCAATAGTCATACGAGACGGAATGGCGTGAGGGTTGATGATGATGTCAGGCACCAAACCGTACGAGGTGAACGGCATATCCTCTTGACGGTAGGTGACACCGATAGTACCCTTTTGACCGTGACGAGAAGCGAACTTGTCACCGATCTGAGGAACCTTGGTCACACGAGTCCTTACCTTGACGAATCTGAGACCCTCCATGTTGGTCGAGAGCAAGACCTGGTCGATACTTCCACTTTCGGTGCTACGAAGCGGTGTCGATGCATCACGCTTGCTGTGGAACTTTGTTCGTTGACCAAGCTCTTCAGCATCAGGTGCCAGAGGTGCTGTCTTTCCGATGATGATATCATGACCCGATACACGCGTACCAGGAGCAATGATACCATCAGCTTCAAGCTTGTCGTATGTTCCTTGTTTCATCCTGAATGTGTCTCCTCTGTTTGGCTTCTCAAACTGTTCAACGACCGACATACCGATACGCTTCTCCTGATCCATGTATGCACGGTAGAAGAGAGATCGGAAAAGTCCACGATCGATGGATGACTGGTTCATGATGACGGAATCTTCTTGGTTGTAACCAGAGTAACAAGCAATGGCGACAATCGCGTTCTGACCAGCAGGCAATTCACGGAACTTGAGGTACTCCATTGATCGGGTGGTGGCCAGTGGCTTTTGTGGGTAGTAAAGCACGTTGGCCATGGTGTCCATGCGAACGTTGTAATTTGTGAGCGTGATACCCATGGCCTGCTTACCCATTGCAGATTGGTAAGTGTTACGAGGCGATTGGTTGTGGTCCGGGAAAGGAATGATGGAGGCGCAAATACCGAGAATCATAGCAGGGTGAATTTCGCAGTGGGTAAAGGTTCTGATGGCAAGGTTTGGCTTAGCCTTGTGTCGTCGATGCGGGTCGGAAGCAATGTCTTCAAACTCGCCATGTCCCGATCTCATTGCGATATGCTCGTCGAGATCTTCTGGCGACATGACAATCATGGAGGTTTCCTCTTCTTCGGCGTCGAGGTACTCCACGACACCATCAGCAATCAGACCCTTCCAGCCATACAATTGCTGATCTCTACCCTCGTCGCTCAAGCCTTCTGTGTCGATCTGACTGTCATCTGCGAGCTTGATGATGTTCTCTCGCTGGAGTGCTAGCTGACCGTTACGAGGGCTGTTGGGCCTGTTGTCGATGACGAGAAGTGGTCTCATTACACGTCCGGCATCGGTAAAGACCATGAACTCTCGCGAACGAACATCACGAACCAGACTGATCTCGAACGACAAAGTGCCGTTTCTTCGCAGACCAAGAATAGTATTGTAGAGATTGACTGGGTCATTGTGAACACCGACCCATACACCATTGACAAAGACCTTTGTGGCATGCGGACTTGTCTTGGGTTCATACTCCTCGAGCAGTTGCATGTTGCGTTGCTCCATGAAGTCAACGATTGGATCGGCCGGAGTACCAACTGAAACGTAGCACATCAACGACAAGTTCTTGACCAAACCACAGGCTTGACCTTCAGGTGTCTCGGCAGGACACACCAGACCCCAATGAGTGTTGTGCAATTGTCTAGGCTTGGCAATCTTACCATCACGACCGATTGGTGTGTTGGTACGACGCAAATGTGAAAGTGTCGAAGCATATGTGTATCGGTTCAGCACTTGTGAGACACCTGCTCTAGCCGAAGCCGCCTTCTTCTGGTCTCCCCAATTACCAGTGGCCAAACAGTATCGAATGCCTGTTGTCAGGATATTCGACTTGACGGCCAGTGAAAGGTTGAACTCCTTTCCTTGCTCAACACATCGAGAAAGATAGGTTCGCATGTCCTTGACAAGCTGAGCGAACTTCAACCGGAAGATCTGAGCCATGAGAGGACCAGCAAGATCCAGACGCTTCTTGCCAAAGTGATCACGGTCGTCTTCCGACGTCCGGCCAAGTGCGCATTGAAGCAGACGGTTGATCATGTATCCCAGAAAGTAGGCTTTCCGGGTCTCACTACCCTCGGCTTGTGAAATATGTGGCAGGAACTCCTTCTGCAGAATATCGCGCGCATGCCTTATACGCTTCTCTCGCGTACCGTACTGGTTGCCGCGCTTTCCGATCCAATCCAACGCCACCTCTCGATCTTGAATGACAAAGGCCTCCTCAAGACAGGGCTTAACCATCTCCTTCATCTGAGTGTCATTCTGATCGTAGACAATGCAGTTTAGGATATCCATGTCACTGACGACACCCAACGCACGGAATACGATACCGATCGGGACATCGTTCTTAATGTACGGAAGGGTGGCCTTGAGGGTTCCGCCAGTGCCTCCTGTGGTACCACCGCTCTTCGAGAACAGCTTCAACTGCATCGAGGAAAGCAACCTGGTTCCCTTTTCCGTAGCACTTCTGATCTCTGCCACAACGGGTGTAGGACTGCCCTTCTTCTTGAAGACCTGAACAATGTTTGCAGCACTTCTCTCTTGCGCAATCAAGACCTTTTCACTTCCGTTGATGATGAAGTAACCACCTTGGTCGTATGGACATTCCTGGAGGGCATATAACTCGTTCTCGGGACGATTTCGCAGGGTGCAGATCTTGGATCTGATCATGACTGGCAGTTTTCCGATAAAGACTGGCTTCACATCCTCTGGCTCTGGCTCAAATTCTGTTTCCCAAACAAGTTCTGTGTCCCCATCGCCAGCTGAAACCGGAAGCAGGTTACCATTCTCATCATACTGGTCTCCACCACCGACACGCCTTTCTCTTGCCACGAGTACGGAGTGTTTCATCTTAAGGAAGAGCGGAGCGCTGTAGGTAAGGTTTCGCAGGCGCGCTTCGTGTGGGTAGAGCTCGCGGGTTGTGCCATCTCCTTCTGTTATCGAGGCCGTAGACATGGAGAGATCGCCAAACTCGATCTGGTAGCGGCGCTTGAGGATGGGGTTCTCATCATCGTCAGATGGCGGCGCGTTCTGGTCCAGTACTATCCTGCCGGTTTCTGAAATGATTTCTTGCATTGTAGTGGTGGCAAATTCATCGTAAGAATCCAGCTGCTGCGAGACGAGACCTTTGGAGTCGAAGAAGGACTGAATTGCAACCCAACAGTCCTCGGAGGTGATGATGTTTGGGTCATCCGCGTTGGAATCGCCATCCATGTCAACGGTGTTGTCCCAGTCCGCCATGATGAATAGTCAAGTGTCCGTCGAGATTGAATAAAAGCGCGTCCTTTAGCCGCAAGCTGCTCCAGCAGATGCGCCTTTGTTCAGCTGGAGCAGTTGTGGCGCCTCAGTGAAGAGGTGGAGAGCGATATTAGATGGAGTCGTCCGAAGCGATCGTGTTGACTGTTGCGATGACCAGAGACGTTGATGTGAGAAAGATGGGTGAAGGCGCGAATTCGAAGAAAGTGAGGTCTGTAGGGACAAACCATGGGGGAACTGCGTCAAAGTCTCGCGCTGGACTTTTGGATGTGGCACGTGCGCGATGTATACCTCCGCGTTTAGTACTTTGCTAGTAAAGTTCCATCGCGAATCACAAATAGGCTCGCGACTAATTAATTGATCATGGTAGACTTGGAGAAGAAGGTCGCAGATGCCGAAGATGACTATGCATCCAGCGAAGACGAAGATTTCAATCCGACCACAGCAGAGGTAGACGAGGAGGACGTTTCGTCGTCTTCAGACGACGATGACATAAACGACGCATCAAGAAAGGCTCGCAAAGCAACGAAGAAGCGAAAGCAAGCGGACGATGGAGACTTGGATTCTGGAGACGAAGCGACAATAAAAGAGTTGCGACGGAAGAAGAAGCGCAAAGGAGATGCAGACGAAGACAGCGGGGGAGAAGGCGGGCTGGTCAAGACACGAGCGCAAAGGGCAGCAGAGTATGTGATGGAATACTCCGAGGCCACCAGAGGCATAGCTAATGGTTCTCAGGGAGCAGGAGAGACAAGAGTTCAAGAAAGCGAACAAAGAGGGTGTAACGGTGGATGTAGACGCGCTGTGGGCTAGGCTCACCAGCGCGCCTGTAGGACGATCACAAACTGCGAAGATCCAAGTGCTGGATACGTCTGCAGAGCAAGACGGTCAAGCGAACGGTGCAAAAGCGAATGGTGACACTTCCGCAGAAACAAGCACACGACCCGAGCAGGAGGACGAATTCATCACGATCACACAGACATACGAGTTCGCAGGACAGACAGTGAGCCAGGAGAAGCGCGTGCATCGAGACTCCGCCGAAGCGAAGCTATACCTCTCAGCAAATGATCCGAGCAAGCAAAAGAAGATCATACTGCAGACAGGAGCCAACGGATTAGCATTGAGGAGACCACTGAAACGAGCATCACAGTTCGAGCCCAATCCAACAGGAGAAGTCAAAGGACTACCGTTACACCTTCAGCGTCTGCGTACACCGTCGAGAGCAGATGCGCTAGCCATGCAGAAACGGCTAGAGCAAGAAGCAGAGGAGAAAAAGGCAAAAGCTCAGCGTCTCAACACGGTGCAAAAATCGGCAATCGACTGGGCTGCGCATGTGGACAAGGAGGGCTTGCAAGACGAGCTTACTGAGTATGGACGGAGCAAGAAGGGTTACATGGCCAAGCAGGACTTTTTGCAGAATGTCGAGGGCAGAAGAGATCAGGAGGAGAGGAGAGCGCGGTTGCAAGGGGTATGATCTTTTTTTTTGCATAAGCAGCTGGTGTCCAGCTTGTACGAGTAGCATGTCTCTATGATACCCCATTAATGCGATATGACCATAGTGGTCCGCGCAGACATGCTCAGCATGATCTGACTATCTTCAAAGTAACTTCGTCGAGTGTTACGTTCGACTTGTGTCGTTCGATACTGAAGCGTGAGCGATGTGCTGTGAAAGCTGTTCTCTAGTTGTGCCTGCGTCCTTCAAGGGGCAAATCGCGTACTTGAACGTGAGCCAGAAGACTGTGGCAGGACTTCTCCGCTTCCTTTGCGCGTGCGACGGAGATGTGGTACATGCTGCTTGCTACTGTCGGTGCGCCAATCGTCGACCGACCTCCAGATGAGTCGCCCTTCTGTCGATAAGACTCATCTCAATTCGGGATCCATCATCCACGAGGCTTTCCAGATGGGGTTATTGTCAAGGTTCGCCTTCTTCTTCCTAGGTCTGACAGGAATACTCTGCTTACTAGGCACAGGTTCCGCGGCACGCGAAGGATACTGATCGAGCTCCTTGTCCCTCGCGAAAATCTGAAGACCGCGTAGATGGGTATCCTTGCCGTTCTGATGGTTCTCGATGATGCGAACCTGCACGAGAAAAGCACGCAGCACCGGTCTCTCACGCCAGTCAATATCATTTCGATTGGCGATGTCGTGCTCCTCGTTCGGGATGGGTCCGACTTTGCTAAAGTCCACATCGATCCATCCTTTGGGCTGTTCAAAGGTCATCTCGGCAAATTCTTGCAGATCGTGGATGCCCATGCCGGCCCAGAATTGCATCTTGGTCGGCGTGTAGGACTCGTCGTTCTCATGGTCCAGATATATGCGCATGTGAACGATTGAGACCAGTTTGAAGAAGTGTATTGCGAGGGTGTGCGGTTGAGGTCCGTCGGATTGCCAAAAGAGTGATGTGTCAGGTGACCGCAAGGCGGCTACACCACAACCCTGCTTTGCTGATGATACTGTCCATGATGCCAGTGAAGAAATGTCTTTCAGTCCTGATGGTGGCAACATCTCCATTGCTTCTCCTGCGGAGACATCAGCACCGGACTAACATGAGGGTCGATAGTAATACCAGGAAATTGATCATCATCCGCAAACTCATCGTCATCTTCGACATACTCGTCCTCCCCAAGGTCTTCGGTGTAATCGTCCTCATCCTCTTCTAAGGAGACGTTGCTCTGGCTTGTGCGAGCACTCCTGGAAGGGTCATCGTTCAGAGGTGGTGGGAACAGTCCGTTGAGCGGTGCTTGGACTCTGGCATTAGATCGGGAAGTCATCCTTTCCCAGCGACTCTATCGGTTCTTTTTCTTGCTCATCTTCTGTGTCGCCCTTCAACCCATCATGGCGTACAAATATTTGTGCATGTTGATTGCGGCTAAAGTGGAAATCGCGTCCGGAAAAACGAAGTCTAGGATGGTTCGCAGCTTCGCTGCTCACGACAGTCCCTGGGCACGGGCCATGCGTTCGTCCGCGACCGTTGCTGTGGCTTCGAAGGCTGATAAACAAAACGGCAGCTCTATCAAGAACATCAACCATGCATGACTTACATGTAGGGAGATGGAGATCTGGAGAGCGCCTGGGTCGAAATTCCTTCTTCCCTTTCCGACGATGAATTGACGACGTACTGCTTGTTACTCGTGAATGCCGTTGCATTCCTGCAAGTTCACAATGCCGCGCAGAAACGATAGCCAGATAGAGATATACTGCGATGAGGCAGAGCCCGAGCTCGCAACATTCCCCGATGACCAAACAGACTCCATGAAGATGGCAAAAGAGCTATCTCTGGACCGAGAGCTCGATCAACCTGAAAGTCCCACGACTCCCAACTTCTACCGCACCTCACTATCCAGTCTGCCTGCATCATCATCATCCTCCTCCGATACAGATCAACATCAAACGCCAACTCGACGATCAAGCAAAAGTCCGCTCATTCATTCCCACCGACCTTCATTCCAGCGATACAACCATGGACTCACACCAAGATCCGCCCGCTCAGTACGGGTTCGCGCTAGTCCGAGACCGCGAACAAGAGAGCGGCAAGAGGAGCATGACCGCGTTTATCAGCCCCTCGTCCTGCTACACATCACACTGCTTCCAGTCTCTCTTCCATGGGGTCAGCATATCATCGAACAAGTGATTCCACGTGAGATAATGCAGCAATTCTACCTTTTGCGGGAGAAAGCAACCAGCCACATCATGCAGCGAGGCATCCTCGTCGACCATCCGGAAGGTGATATGGACCTGCTGAAGCGACGACTGCTGCATGCTTTAGAGCTCATGGACTCAACACAAGCTTCAGACAACCACAACAACAGCGATGATGACGACGACGAAGACGCATTCGATTCCGCCATCAGCATATCCGGCGACGACTTGGTGCAAACTCGCACCAAGAAACCACGCGAACATCTGCACACCAGCACTTACTCGACCTGGGAAATCCGGATCTTCGCAGCCAACGGACTCATGCGCGCAGACACGTGGGCCTCAGCCTGGAACGAAATGGAGAGAGTCGACGTCGAGATCATGCCACACATCCCATCAGAGCTACGCCGCGAACTAGATCTCGCGAAGCGGCGGGAAGCGTCTCTTGCGCGCGAGGACGAGAAGGAGAAGAAGATCTCGGTGCTCGAGGAGCAGATTCAACGACTTTCAGTACAGCGCGACGTCAAGGTCGCTGAAATTATTGAGCAGACGGAGAAACCGATGGCCGAAAGCAGTCAACCTGGCAAGCCCGAGACCAAAGAGCCATTACCTCCAGCATGCCGAAAGAGAGAGATACCGCTCAGCATCCTCTTGCGCAACTACCTCTACCTGCTCGCTCAGGACACGCGCAACATCACCGTTTTCGGCCTGTCGCTCCTCGTATTGCTGATGTCGATGCAATTGTACAGCAGTCGCAGTGTCGCGTTAGCCATCTCCAATACCTCAGGCCTGGATTTGGCGCACAATACCACGTTGCTGGAATACCAGCATCCCGTGAGCAACGTAATGGCAGATGCAGCCCACGGTTTGGAATCTGCCCACGTGCCAGGAGATACGAGCCTGGTAGATGTTACGGCGACACCGGCCTCGGATAGTGATTCCGTACAGGTGAGCACAGAACCAGAGAGACAATGGGAGGGTGACAGTGATGAGATTGGGGAGATCATGTCTGATTGACTGACGGAAGAGTGGCTAAGGAGAGAGTTGATAATGTTAATAAGCCGACATGACCTCAAATTGAATATACCCATGCAGCGAAGTAGTAAATAATCAAGAAAATTCCGCATCGAAAACTCCACATCTCAGTGCTGTTGCTCTGGTCTTCCGATATCGAGAGTGCAAGTGGAGCTTAAGAGTACATGTAAATAGTGGAGTTGGAGGTGACGAAACATGAAGATAGTGCAATGCAAAGTCAAGATCCAGCACCTCCAATCAACCTTACGAAAGAAAGATTCGAGGATAGAAAAGATGAAAGGCTTTCATAGCCAATAATGATACAGTATACAAGAGCCAACCTAGCGTCTCTGGGTACCGATACCGATGTTCCTCCTAGGTATACATATTCCCAATAGTACCTAATTACGCCAGGGACCCTGATCCTGACACGAAAAGCGAAAAGTTGTGGTATCAATGCTGTGCTGTGCACCCCAGAAGCCGATCCGCGTATGCTCCAACGAAGAGAAAAATGAAATGCCAAACGCCGCGCCAGCGCTGATAGCAAGGACAGCGAGACACGCGGTCGCGAGCCAGGAAGCAAAAGAGAGTTCGTAAATCATAAGTCCACCGCGCTCGCGGTGAGCAAGCCTACCACCCGGCCTCCACACACCAAGCGCTCCAATCGCTGGCCGTAATCCTATCAACAGCCTTCTTCCTCGCGCCCAATCTCAAGCACGAAACAGCCGTCTTGCCGGCCTCACTCGCCTCAATCTTCGCCAGCGCCATGGCGAGCTGGTCATCGTTCCGCGCGAAATGGAACGGATCGCCCATCTTGATCGCCTCGCGCAGCATGAACATGTTGTGCCGCTCCATCTCGCGGAACGGGGAGCGGTTGCCCAGGAGGAACGTCAGTAGCGTCAGGGAGAGCGCGTAGACGTCGGAGGCGTAGGTCGGTGCGCTGAGGTCGCGGTTCGAGGATAGTTGTTCTGGCGCCATGAAGGTCCATGTTCCGCCGCCGTGGCCGGCGGATTGTCGGGTTGAGTTTGTGCGGGAGGGGGGCGCGGAGGTTGGGGAGGAGT